>OBAF01000126.1_pt1 | contig 92198 bp, 62 predicted proteins | sample 1517851 | NCBI WGS metagenome assembly OBAF01 (sample SAMN04571706, study PRJEB22368) | human gut metagenome | biome: human gut; material: stool | host: Homo sapiens | place: Luxembourg | collected 2012-10-19 | reverse complement strand
CAAAATGATTGTACGCCTTCACCCAATCGGCCATCGCCAATATGCTGCTGTCGACTTGGGAACTCAATTTGGCGGGGAAACAGACTCCCAACATGAGTATCCACGCCACGAAAAAACATCGGCCATTCATCTTTTTACAAAATTTACATTGATTGCAATTTACATAAAAATGACCGATTTATCAAATTTTCGACAACATATTTTCCCTCTCCAATAATCATTTAAAAGCGAAAGCCACTGCCCGATACGGGCAGTGGCTTTCGTATTTCAAAACGGAAAGGCAATCAGGCCAATGTGGCAAAAAGCTCAAAAGGCTGTACCGAGGTTACCTTCACCTCATAAAATTCACCGATTTGCAAAGGTTCCGTTTTTTCAATAAGAATTTCGGGGTCGACTTCGGGCGAATCGTACTCGCTGCGCCCCACATAGTAGTCGGACTCTTCACGGTCGACAATGACCCGCAGGCGTTGCCCGACCTTGGACTGGTTTACTTCGAGTGAAATCGCTTCCTGCTCGGCCATCAGGGTATCAAGCCGCTGCTGCTTCACGGCATCGGGCACATCGTCGGTGTAGTGGCCGGCCGAATAGGTACCCTCCTCCTCGGAATAGGCAAATGCCCCCATGCGCTCGAAACGAGCTTCGCGCACAAACTGCAACAGCTCCTGAAAGTCGGTCTCGGTCTCACCGGGGAAACCCACCATGAGGGTCGTGCGCAGATGGATGCCGGGCACCTCCCTGCGGATACGGGCCAACAGCTCCTCGGTCTCGCGACGCGTTACATGCCGGTGCATACGTGCCAGCACGCCGTCGCTGATGTGTTGCAGGGCAATGTCGAGATACTTGCACACGTTGTCGTGCCGGGCCATGACGGGGAGCAGGTCGAGCGGGAAACGGTCGGGGTAGGCATAGTGCAGCCGTATCCACTCCACACCGGGAATGGCGGCCATGCGGTCGACAAGTTCGGCGATGCGGAACTCTCCGTAGAGGTCTTTTCCGTAATAGGTCAGGTCCTGTGCGATGATTTGGAACTCCTTCACTCCCCGGGATACGAGTATCTCCATCTCGGCCACAATGTCTTCAATGGGTCGGGAGACGTACCGGCCGGTAATGATGGGTATGGCACAGTAGGCACACATGCGGTCACATCCCTCGGCAATCTTCACATAGGCATAGTGGGGAGGCGTGGTCAGTTCGCGTTGGAGGCGCAGGTCGCTCCGATAGGCCTCGCCCAGGTCGTCCAGCAGAGCGGTATAGTCGAACTTGCCATAGAACTTGTCGACCTCGGGTATCTCGCCCACCAGCTCGGTCATGTAGCGCTGCGAGAGGCAACCCATGACATAGAGTTTGCGAATCTTGTGCCGTGCCTTGGCCTGCACACAAGAGAGAATCATGTTGACCGACTCCTCTTTGGCGTCGCCGATGAAGCCGCAGGTATTGACTACCACAATCTCGCCCTTTACCTCGGGAGCGTCGTGATGCACATCATAACCAGCTTCGCGAAACTGACGCATGAGAAACTCCGAGTCGACCAGATTCTTGGAACAGCCGAGGGTAATGAAATCGATACGATTTTTTATCATGTGGGGTGTGGAATATTAGTTATCTCCGAAGAGCGAATCGACAAACTCCCGACGGCGGAACGGTTGCAAGTCGCCGATGCCTTCGCCGAGACCGATATATTTCACCGGAGTCTTGAACTGATCGGATATGCCGATGACGACACCGCCCTTGGCCGTGCCGTCGAGCTTGGTAATGGCCAGTGCCGTAACCTCGGTTGCAGCGGTGAACTGGCGGGCCTGTTCGAATGCATTCTGGCCGGTAGAGCCGTCGAGCACGAGCAAGACCTCGTGAGGCGCTCCGGGCACCACCTTGTCCATAACCTTCTTGATTTTGGTGAGCTCGTTCATAAGACCCACCTTGTTGTGCAGACGACCGGCGGTATCGATAATCACCACATCGGCGTTATTGGCCTTGGCCGAACTCAGCGTGTCGAAGGCCACCGACGCCGGGTCGGCTCCCATCTTCTGCTTCACGACAGGCACACCTACGCGCTCGCCCCAAATCGAAATCTGTTCGACGGCGGCAGCCCGGAAGGTATCGGCCGCACCGAGATAGACGTTGAGGCCGTTTTTCTTGAACTGATAGGCCAGCTTACCGATGGTCGTGGTCTTTCCCACTCCATTCACGCCCACCACCATGATGACATAGGGACGGGTAGCTCCCTCGGGCACGACGAAATCGTTTTCGTCGCCGGTATTGTTTTCGGTGAGCAGGGCAACAATCTCTTCACGCAAAATATTTTTTAACTCCGAGGTCGAGAGGTACTTGTCGCGGGCCACACGCTGCTCGATGCGCTCGATGATGCGCAGGGTGGTCTCTACTCCTACATCGGAGGTGATGAGAATCTCTTCGAGATTATCGAGTATGTCGTCGTCGACCGTAGACTTTCCGGCGACGGCACGGGCCAATTTCGAGAACATTCCTTCCTTGGTCTTGGCCAACCCCTTGTCGAGTGTCTCTTTTTTCTCTTTCTGGAAAAAATCAAAAAATCCCATATCTCTTAGTTTTATATTTTACCGGGAAACCGGACAAATCGTTCTTTCTGTATTAATCGAATATGCCTTCGATTGCCTCCTCTTCGAGATTGACATCAGGCTCGGGCAGACTCTCCTTGGGTACATTCGGGTCGATAAGACCCTCGCAGGGAATAAATATCGTAGAGTCGACGGCAAAGGTGTCGGCCGGGGTATACAGAAGTGTCGAGTCGGCATAGACTTTCTGTATGTAAAGGGCGTAGATGGGCAGTGCCGTATTGGCTCCTTGTCCATCGGCCATCTTGTCGAAATGGATAGAGCGCTCTTCGCCGCCCACCCACACGCCGGTGGCCAACGAGGGGGTGAAGCCCATGAACCAACCGTCGGAATTGTTATTGGTCGTACCGGTCTTTCCGCCCATCTGTGCCTTGATGCCGTAGCGGTAACGCAAGCGTATACCGGTGCCATGGTCGATGACATCGCACATCATGGGGAGCATTTTGAGATAGGTCGACTCGCTGAACACCTCCGACACCTGGGGGGCAAAGTCGGTGATGACATTGCCGTAGTTGTCTTCGATGCGGGAGACGTAGATGGGGTCGATGCGCAATCCGTGGTTGGAGAACGCCGTGTAGGCGGTTACCATCTCCTCGACCGAGACGTCGGCCGAACCGAGGCAGAGGGCCATCACCGGATCAATATACCCCTTGATGCCGAACGAGTGCATCAACCGCACCAACGACTGGGGCGAGAGACGGCTCATGAGATAGGCCGAAATCCAGTTGACCGACTTGGAGAGTCCCCAGCGCAGGGTAACATACTCACCCGAGCGTTCGTTGGTCGAGTTGCGGGGCGACCACACCTCGCCCGTGGCCCGGTCGAAGATGTTGGGCTGCACGTTGGGAGCCAGGTCGCACGGAGAGTATCCCTCCTCCATCGCCAGCGTATAGAGGTAGGGCTTGACGGTCGACCCTACCTGACGACGGCTGTCAGATACCATGTCGAACTTGAAGTTGCGGTAATCGATACCGCCCACATAGGCCTTGACATGGCCGCTGCGGGTATCGACTGACATCATGCCGGTGCGCAGCAGGGTCTTGCAATAGCGTATGGAGTCCATCGGCGTCATGGTTGTGTCGAGCGGACCGTTCCACGAGAAGAGACGCATGGGTACAGGGGTCGAGAACGAAGCGTCGATTTCGGCATCGGTAGCATCGTTGGCTTTCAGCACCCGGTAGCGCTCGCTCTGCTCTTTGGCGCGGTTCATAATCGTCTCCACCTCATCGGGGGTGAGGTCTTCGGTAAAGGGGGCATAGGGTTTACCCTTCTTCTCGGCCTCGAAGCGCGGTTGCAGATAGCCTCCCAGGTGTTCGGCGACGGCCTCCTCGGCATAGGCCTGCATGCGGGTGTCGATGGTGGTGTATATCTTCAACCCGTCGGTATAGATGTTATAGGGAGTACCGTCGGGCTTGCGGTTCTTGCGGCACCAGCCGTAGAGCGGATTGGTAGCCCAAGCGATGGAATCGTCGACAAACTGCTGCCGCTGCCAGCCGCGGTAGTTGCGGCGATCGGGCTCACGCGCCGTCATCATCTGACGGATATGTTCGCGGAAGTAAGGGGCGATGCCGGCCTCGTGGCTGATGCGGGTAAAATGGGTGGTTATGGGGAGTGCCTGCAACGAGTCGCGCTCGGAGAGGGTGAGATAGCCGGCCTTGTACATCTGGTCGAGCACGACATTCCGGCGTTCGAGCGAGCGGTCGGGATAGAGTATCGGGTTGTACAACCGTGGATTCTTACACATACCTACCAGCACGGCAGCCTCTTCGACGGTAAGCTCCTTGGGGCTTTTACCGAAATAAATCGTCGCGGCCGACTGCAACCCCACAGCCTCGAAAAGGAAATCGAACTTGTTGAGATACATGTTCACAATCTCTTCCTTGGTGTAGAAATGCTCCAACTGCACGGCAATGACCCACTCGATGGGTTTCTGGAACAGACGTTCCTTCACGTTTCCGGCCGTAGGCGAATAGAGCAGCTTGGCCAACTGCTGGGTGATGGTACTACCTCCACCCGCACTCTTCTGACGCAGGATACCGCGCTTGACGACAGCCCGCAACAGGGCTTTGAAGTCGACCCCCGAATGCTCGTAGAAGCGCACGTCTTCGGTAGCCAGCAGGGCATCGATCATGGGTTGGGATATCTGGTCGTAGTCGATGGAGATGCGGTTTCCCTGTTCAAGGTAGAAACGGCCTATGGGGACCATATCGGCCGAATAGATTTCGGAGGCCAACTTGTCTTTGGGGTTCTGCAACTCCTCGATGGGCGGCATATAGCCGATACGCCCCTTGGAAATGGCATTGAACAGGAGACCTACGCCTACCAATACGGCGACAAACAGCACCCACAATACGATGACGATAATACGGGTTATATCTTTCTTCCCGGCTTTTTTGTCGGGCGAAGAGGTGTTTTTTTCTTTCTGATGAGACAGTGTTGACATCTGCAATTACTTTATTCGGCGGGCGGACAGGCTTACGCAACAGTCGCGACGGCACATATCCGTGTCAAAGATAATACAAAAAATCTTTCCCCTCTATTTTTGAGAGGGGAAAGATTATACTTTCAAGCTACCGACAACCGTGGGTCAGGGCTATTCGGCGAGGCCAAATTTGGCGGCAGCGGCCCGACGGTCAAATTTCAACAGATAGGTGTCGGGGGCGGGCAGACGCGAAACGACGGGGAATAGCTCGGGATTCTTCTGTATGGCGGGGTAGAGATAGAGAGGCGTAGAGCTGAACCCGAGCTGTTCGAGTATGACATAATCGACCTTCTTCTTACATAGGTCTTTCACCACGTCGTCGGGATTCTGCGAGAAGAGATACCGCTCGGGAAAATGCGACGGGGCAAAGTAGGAATAGAGTTCGGGCTTGCGGCAAGCCACCACAGTACCGGCGGGAAGCTGGCGCTCCATAGCCTTGGCCAACTCGAAATAGTTGCGATAGGCCGGCGGGAAGGGGCGACGGGCCACATGGGATTGCACCGAGAGGGGTTTCATCATGGGGATAGCCAACAGGAGCAACACATAAACCCAACGCCCCGAAAAGAGGGTGTCGAGCGACTTCTGGAAGATGCGCCGGCCAGCCCACACCACAAGATGGAAAACCCCGTAATAGAAGAAGAGGTAAAGGAATGGTGCCACTGGCACTACATAACGGCTGCCGTTACCTCCGTGCCAGAGGGCGAAAAGGCCGATATTGGCCAGCAGGAATCCGAGGAACGGGAAACGGAGATTTTTACCCCCCAGCATCCAGGCTCCGTAAACAATCACAGCCAGGACAAGAAGGCCGGCCACCCAGCCGCCAAAGTCCGACGGTTGGGCATAGTCTATGGAGAGGAAGGGGAAGAGTATCTCGCGGAAGCCTTTGAGCACCGTCTCGTCGAAATTGGTAACCATCTTTGACCACATCTCACCGACACTCGAAACCGTACCCATCTCGGGGCGCCACGGATTGACGGTCATAATCGTACCGAAGTAACGCGACTCGATGCCGTATGCCGCATTGCGCAGCGACCACGGCAAGAGCAGCAGCACAATGCCGCCCACAGCAGCGGCCGAGGCTTTCCACTCTTTGCGGAAGAGGAAAAACAGTACGACGGCAAAGAGTATCGAGGCTCCCACCGTGCGCACATAATAGGCGGCGACGGCCGCAACGATAGCCACATAGAACCACGGCGAACGGTAAAATACCGTCGGCTTAGCGGCCGTATAGAGATACAACGCCACAAAGGCCGCCACGGTACAGGCAAGATAGAGCATCTCCGACATGGCCATCGAGGCAAAATGCAGCAGATGCGGCGACAGGCAGGTCAGCAACATGGCGGTGAGAGCCACGGCCGGCTGTCCCGACAAGCGACGCGAAAGAACGAAAAGCATCAGCAACGAAAGGCACAGCAAGATGCCGTTGAGTATCTTGAAAAACAACAGATTGTCAATACCCAGCATCATGAAAAATGAGAGGAAGGCCGGATATCCGGGCGGGAAATGGCTGGCCGGAGCAAAGCCCGAAGGCGAGGCGTTGGAATAGCCGTGTCCGTCGGAGAGCATGCGCGCCAACTGGATATAGGAGGCGTTGTCGCCGTTCAAGTCGAGTTTTGAGTCGAAACAATACTGATATGCACACACAAAGACTACGGCCAGAACCAGGAATGGCAGATACTTTTTTATCATGGCTTGTTATTTTTTCTTTCGGGGGAAAAGTTTTGACTTACACAAGTGCCACTTGCACAGGCGGTAAACCACCGACACCCGCAGCACACCCAGTCCGTAGATACTGCTGCGAATCATGTTTATCGACGATGCCTCGTCGAAATATTTGGTGGGACAGGTTACCTCGCCTATCTCGTAGCCGGCCCAGAAGATTTGCGCCAGCATCTCGTTATCGAAGACAAAATCGTCGGAGTCGACATTGTAATTGATGGCCCGCAGCACCTCGGCCGAGAAGGCCCGATAGCCGGTATGGTATTCCGAGAGTTTCTGGTTGAGCAGGATATTCTGCGTGAGGGTCAAGATGCGGTTGGCCACATATTTCACCCAGGGCATACCGCCCTTACGGGCCCCTTTGCCCAGTATGCGGGAGGCCAGCACGACGGGATAGACATCGTTGGCAATGACATACGCCATCGAAGCGATGAGCTTGGGTGTATACTGATAATCAGGGTGCAGCATGATGACAATGTCGGCCCCCAGTTCCAAAGCGCGGTTGTAGCAGGTCTTCTGATTGCCACCATACCCCTTGTTGCGTTCATGCACGAGAATCTCCTTTATGCCGAGGCGGGCGGCCTCGTCCACCGTATTGTCTTTGCTGCAATCGTCGGTGAGAATCACCTCATCGACAATGTCAAAAGGAATTTCGTCGTAGGTCTGCTTCAAGGTCTTTTCAGCATTATAGGCCGGCATCACCACGACAACTTTCTTGTTTCCTATCATAAAAATTAATGCATTGTTTACGAAGCAAAGGTAAATAAACATATTTTCACTACCAACATAATAAAGGAGAAAAGGCACCGTCGACATCAAATAATAGCGGTCGACAGGAAAATTCAACCGACAGGACCTACAAGTCTACCTCGACAGGGTGCTCCTATGAAGTAGAAAATTTTTCGGAGCGAAACGTTGGACGATATATTTTCTTTTGTACTTTTGTGTGATATATGAAACGGGTGATGAAACATAGGGTCGTAACAAGGCATAAGGAGCGACAGCTCGTTATGGAAAACATTGTTTCTCACCTGTTAAGCCATCGACCGACCGGAACGCCACCAGCGACCGCATCGGTCTTTTTTGTGTCTTATCCTTTCAAATAATAAACACTATGAGAAGAAACGAGAGTTTAGTATCTATTACCGATTATTCCAAAGAAGAAATCTTGGAAGTGCTGGAAACAGCCAAACTCTTTGAGAAAAATCCCAATCGCCACGTTCTCGACGGCAAGGTTATCGCCACCCTGTTTTTTGAGCCCTCCACCCGCACCCGACTGAGTTTCGAGACGGCCGTAAACCGGCTGGGCGGCCGCATCATCGGTTTCTCCGACGCCTCGACCACCAGTTCGACCAAAGGTGAGACACTGAAAGACACCATCATCATGGTGAGCAACTATGTCGACCTCATCATCATGCGTCACTACCTCGACGGAGCCGCCCGCTACGCCTCGGAGGTGTCGCCCAAACCCATCATCAACGCCGGCGACGGGTCGAACCAACACCCTTCGCAGACGATGCTCGACCTCTACTCCATCTACAAGACACAAGGCACTCTCGAAAATCTCAACATCACCATGGTAGGCGACCTCAAATACGGCCGCACGGTACACTCACTGCTCATGGCCATGTCGCACTTCCATCCTACGTTCCACTTTGTGGCTCCCGAAGAGTTGAAGATGCCCGAAGAATACAAAATCTACTGCGACAAACTGGGTATCGCCTACACCGAACAGCACGACTTCACCGAAGAGATTATCAACCAAGCCGACATTCTCTACATGACCCGCGTGCAACGCGAGCGGTTTACCGACCTGATGGAATATGAAAAGGTGAAAAACGTCTACACCCTGCGTAACGCCATGCTCGAAAACAGCAAACCCAACCTGCGCATTCTGCACCCCCTGCCCCGGGTCAACGAGATTGCCTACGATGTCGACAACAACCCCAAGGCATACTACTTCGAGCAGGCCAAGAACGGCCTCTATGCCCGCCAAGCCATCATCTGCAAAGTACTGGGCATCAAAATCAACGACTAATCTCACCTCAAAAAGATTTTCACCATGGAACTATCCGATAAAGAACTGAAAGTCGCCGCCCTCGAAAACGGCACCGTCATCGACCACATACCCTCGGAGCAACTGTTCAAAGTCGTTTCGCTGCTCCATCTCGACCACATCGACAAGAACATTACCATCGGCAATAACCTGTGCAGCAAAAAAATAGGTAAAAAAGGCATCATAAAAATCGCCGACACCTATTTCAAGGAAGACGAGCTGAACAAAATTGCCATACTTGCCCCCAACGCCAAAATCAACATCATCAAGAATTACGCCGTCGTCAGCAAACAGACAGTCAGCCTGCCCGATGAGTTGCGCGACATCATACGTTGTGCCAACCCCAAGTGCATCACCAATAACGAGCCGATGCCAACGGTCTTCGACGTTATCGACAAAGAACACATCGTCGTGAAATGCCGTTACTGCGAGCAAGCCATCACCAAAGAAGAAATCAAGCTCAAATAGCCAGGCCATGGGGAAACAGCGCATAAGCCCCTCGGGCGAAAAGACGGCTTGGAAACCGGGCACAATGATATACCCGCTGCCGGCGGCCCTCATCAGCTGCGGAGCCACCCCCGACGAATACAACGTACTCACGGCCAGTTGGGTAGGAACGATATGCAGCAACCCGCCCATGTGCTATGTATCGATACGGCCCGAACGCCACTCCCACCCCATTATCGAGCGCAACATGGCATTCGTTATCAACCTCACGACCGAAGAGCTGGCTCGTGTTACCGACTGGTGCGGCGTACGCTCGGGCAAAGACTATGACAAGTTTGCCGAGTGCGGTCTCACCCCCGTACCCTCCGACAAGGTAGCGGCCCCCTACATCAAGGAGGCACCGATGAGTATCGAATGCAATGTGCGCGAAGTGCTGCACCTGGGAAGCCACGACATGTTCATCGCCGACGTGGAAGGAGTGCTGGCCGACAACGCCTACATCGATGCAGAAACCGGAGCATTCGACATGGAGAAAGCCGGCCTGCTGGTCTACACTCACGGACACTACTACAAGACGGGTGAGCCCATCGGCAAGTTCGGCTGGTCGGTCGAGAAAAAAAGAAAATGATTTTTCACGCAAGACTTACCACACAAGCCACAAAAAAAGATTATCTTTGCCCTTTCTTTCAACTTATAGCGGAACACTAAAAATTTAATTCAAAAGCAATGAAGAGAGACAACGCCATTTTCGACATCATCGCCCGCGAACGTCAGCGTCAGATGAAAGGCATCGAACTTATCGCCTCGGAAAATTTTGTCAGTGACCAGGTCATGGAAGCCATGGGTTCCTGTCTGACCAACAAATATGCCGAAGGCTATCCCGGCAAACGCTACTACGGCGGTTGCGAGGTGGTAGACCAGTCGGAACAACTTGCCATCGACCGGCTGAAAGAGATTTTCAATGCCGAATGGGCCAACGTACAACCCCACTCGGGTGCCCAAGCCAACATGGCCGTGTTCATGGCCGTACTGAACCCCGGCGACAAATTCCTCGGTCTGAACCTCTCGCACGGCGGACACCTCTCGCACGGTTCTCCCGTCAACTTCTCGGGACTGATGTTCCACCCGCTTGAATACGGCGTAAAAGAAGATACCGGATATGTCGATTACGACATGATGGAAGAGGTGGCCTTGCGCGAACGTCCGAAACTGATTATCGGTGGTGCATCGGCCTATTCCCGCGAATGGGACTACGCCCGTATGCGTCGTATTGCCGACGAGATAGGAGCTATCTTAATGATTGATATGGCTCACCCCGCCGGACTCATCGCTGCCGGACTGCTCGACAACCCGCTGAAATATGCCCACATCGTAACCTCGACCACCCACAAAACCCTCCGCGGCCCGCGTGGCGGTATCATCTTGATGGGTAAAGACTTTGACAACCCTTGGGGCAAAACCACTCCCAAAGGCGAAATCAAGAAAATGTCGGCACTGCTTGACTCGGCCGTATTCCCCGGCGTACAGGGCGGCCCGCTCGAACACGTCATCGCAGCCAAGGCCGTAGCTTTCGGCGAAGCACTGCAACCCGAATACAAGGAATACCAGAAACAGGTGAAGAAAAATGCCGCCGTCATGGCCCAGGCCTTCATCGACAAGGGTTACAAGATTATCTCCAACGGTACCGACAACCACTGCATGCTCATCGACCTGCGCACAAAATTCCCCGAACTCACCGGTAAGGTGGCCGAGAAAGCACTTGTCGCTGCCGACATCACAGCCAACAAAAACATGGTACCCTTCGACAGCCGTTCGCCGTTCCAGACATCGGGTATCCGACTGGGAACACCGGCCATCACCACCCGCGGCGCCAAGGAAGATCTCATGCTCGAAATCGTGGAAATGATCGACACCGTACTCAAAGCTCCCGAAAACGAGGCCGTCATCAAGAGCGTACGCGAGAAAGTCAACGAAACGATGAAAGCATATCCCTTGTTTGCATACTAAAAAGAGAATACCCTTTATCCTCAATGGGCAGGCTATCCAGCATAGTCTGCCCATTTTTTTCACCATTTTGCACAAAAAAAACGCATACTACTCTCTTAAACATTGTATATTTGACCACTACAAATACACCCCAAATAAATTTACCATGAAAAAATTGATTACTCTTCTGGGTGCGTGCTGCGCGCTTTCCCTCCAAGCTCAACAATACGACCCGCCCTGCGTTGTCGAGCAGTGGAGCAATGCTTCGACCTGCGAAAAAGTCATCGACATCAATTTCTCCGACGCTGACATGCCCGATACCTGGCCGGGTGGTACCGGTATCGCCTGCCCCTCATACAGCGAGGGAGGCTACCACAACGGCATTCTCGAAGTGCCCCTCTACGAGGGTGGTGAGAAAAGCGCACACACCTATCCCCTGCTTTTCCACAACTGCACCTTTGCCAACCAAAATTCCAACAACGGCTATGCCGCTGCCACGGCTGCCTTTGCCCGGCAATACTACGAGGGACAGAACGCCACACAGAAAAACGACTGGACCCAACCGGGACACACCGTCTACCTCGAAGACGACATCACCTACACCAACGGTAAGCCGACCCACGGCATCGCCGGCTACGCCCACCTGTGCCGCGACGGTGCGACAACCGATGCCAACGGCAACAAAGTGAGCATGCACGGGTGGATTGAAATCGACCATATACCCTACGTCGAACGCGTGCAATGGTCGTGGTCGTCATCGTCGTGGGGTCGCGGCATGAAGTGCGACTACAAGATAGGCGACGGCGAGTGGCAACCCCTGGTGTGGATGGGAAGCAACCGGCAGAAAAACGGCTACACCGTATACAGCGACCAGGGCTATTTCATGGAGAACATCATCGACGCCTCTGACGTCTCGCTGCGCTGGCGCATCTGGGACGGCGACCCGGGAACCACCACGTTCCAGACCGACGCCTCGGGAAATCCCGTCTTCAACGTCGCCATTGACCCCTACGGCCAACAACAGCCGGTGAAGATACACAAGATACAAATCTTCGGTAACCCCATCTCGGCCGAGCAAGCCTCGTATGCCCGGGAGAATCCGGTTTCGGACGTAGGCGACATAACCTTCGGTGGTGGTGAAACCGACCCCGACGACCCCGACGACTTGCAAGATGAAAATGTACCCTGCACATTCAGTATCGTGGCACCCGACGGCAGCGGCGACTATACCACCATACAGGCCGCCATCGATGCCGTGGCCGATGGCTCTCGCGGCATCATCTTCATACGCGACGGCATCTACGAAGAGAACCTCTACGCCGGTACATCGGACAACAAGAACAAATACATCAGCCTCATCGGCGAAAGCCGCGAGGGCACCATACTTACCTCATCGACCGACCGCGGCAGCGCCCACCCGCAAAACAACTATACCGACTGCGCCGCACTGAATGTCTTTGTCAAGAAATTCTATGCCGAAAATCTCACCATACGCAACACGGCCGGCAACGTGGGACAGGCCGAGGCCCTCTACACGGCCGGCGATGCCCACATCTTCAACAACTGCAAAATCAGCGGATTCCAGGACACCTACAAGTCCAACTCGGGCAGCCGGGGCTATTTCTACAACTGCCTCATCGAGGGCGCTACCGACTTTATCTACGACAGCGGCCTCGAATGGTTTGAGAACTGCACCATCAACTGCCTGCCCGGTGGCAGCTACATCACCGCAGCCGCCGACGCCTCGCTGAAAATGACTCAAGTGCTTTACCCGCAACTCTCCGACGCCACTTTCTATGCCGGACTCTTCTTCAACCGCTGCCACATTACCGCCGCCGACGGGGTAGCCAACGACAGCTACTACCTGGGACGTCCATGGAAAGAGATGTGCGGAACCGCCTTTATGAACTGTACCCTCGGTTCTCACATCAAAAGCGCCGGCTGGGCTACCTGGAACGGTACCGAAAACACGGCCTCGTACTATGAGTACAACAATGTCGATACCGAAGGAAACCCTGTCGACGTGTCGCAGCGCGTCGCATGGAGCCACCAGGCCACCCAGGCCGAATATGATGCCTACTTCAACACCACATTCCTGTACAAGGCACAGAACCCCAACGAACTGTTCGATCCCGAGAGTCTGCTGGCCGGCATCAAAGCCCCCGGCCGCGCAACCCTTAGCGGAAAAGAACTCTCCTGGGAAGCGGTGGACAATGCAGCCGGATATATGGTTATGCGCAACGACAAGGTGGTAGCCTTTACCACCGAAACCATTTACGAAGCCGACGACAACACGGCCGCATGGAGCGTGAAAGCCGTATCGCAACGCGGCATCACCAGCCAGGCCGCCTCGTGCAAGGCTCCTCTCACGGCCTTCCCTACGGCCGAGGGATTCGGCAAGTATGCCTCAGGAGGCCGCGGCGGTAAGGTGGTAACGGTAACCAATCTCAACGACAGCGGCGAAGGGTCGCTGCGCTGGGCCTTTGAGCAATACAAAGACCAGCCTCTGACCATCGTATTTGCCGTGTCGGGCGAAATCGTCCTGCAATCGGAAATGAAAATCAACCGCAAGAACTGGACACTGGCAGGACAGACCGCTCCCGGCGACGGTATTGTCATCACCCACCACAAGATGAACTTCGGCGGCTCTGAAAACTTTATCGTGCGCAACGTTCGCTTCCGCATCGGACAGAAAGACACCCAGGGAAATATTCTCGCCGAGAACGCCTGCGGCGCCGAGAACTGTACCAACTTCATCTTCGACCACTGCACCTTCGGCTGGTCGGTCGAAGAGAACATGAACGTCTTCGACTCCCACTTCCACACCGTGCAATACTGCATCATACACGAAGGGCTCTACAATGCCGGACACTCCAAGGGTGCCCGCGGATATGGCTGCCAATGGGGCGGTTCGCCGGCCACCTACCACCACAACCTGCTGGCGCACAACAACAGCCGGAGCTGCCGCTTCAACGGAGCCCGTGGCGAAGACTATGTCGTATACCTCGAATACATCAACAACGTAAACTACAACTGGGGAAGCCGTCTGGGCTGCTATGGCGGCGAAAACACGGCCGACATTATCGAATACAACGGACTGAACTCTGCCCACGAATGCAACTTCGTCAACAACTACTACCGGCCGGGCAAGAACACTACGAGCCAGACCTTCGTGGCGCCCTCCTACGCACGCGACGGAGCCACGTCATGGGGACCCTCGCAATGGTACATCAACGGAAACGTCATGCACGGGAACACTTCGGTAACCAACAACAACTGGAACGGCGTGGCCCCTGATGCCGGATACTCTCTCGCCCAACTGCGCGTCGACACCCTTATCGTGCCACAACTCAACTACTACCGCTGGACGCTGCCCGTGCGTTATGGCGAATATGATTTCGACACCTACGCCTATGCTGCCGGTGAATACGAAACCGCCCAAGAGGCCTACGAGACCGTTCTCGAAAAAGCCGGTACCATAAACCGCGACGCCATCGAACGTCGCATCGTCGACGATGTACGCAACGGTACCACCACCTACGGGGGCAGCAAAGGCAACGGTATCATCGACACCGAAAACGATGCCGAGGGATTCATCGCCTACTCGACCGACTATACCGTACCGACCGACAGCGATGGCGACGGTATGCCCGACTCCTGGGAAACGGCCCACGGCCTCAACCCCCAGGTTGCCAACAACAACATGGTCAACAGCGACGGATACACAGCTCTCGAAGTCTACCTCAACAGCCTCATGCGCGAAGAGATGGATACCCACTTCACCAGTGGCATCGTTGCTGCCGAGAGTGAAGAATACAACGTGTGGTATGCCGACGGACAGTTGCACATCGGCACTGCCGAAGGACAGCCGGTTGTTGTTGCCAATGCGGCCGGACAGACTGTACTGCTCACTCGGGTCAACACCGAAAGTCTCAGCCTCGAACACCTGCCAAGAGGGTTCTACATCGTCAGCCTCACTCAACCGAGCGGGAAACGCGAGACCTTGAAAATCATTCGCTAAAAGAGGCCATACCAACGGCACTTCTATATAACCGGACATCGCCTCCCGACCACATGTGGTCGGGAGGCGATGTCTTTTTCGGCTCTGCCGCAACAGAACATTACGCTCTTTTCGAGAGAGCTGCACGCCGCCGGCGGAGAAGCCACACGACAAGTATGACCAGCGTTGTCAACCATTCGGAACAACTCAAAGCCAGCCATATACCGCGCTCTCCCAGCCAGCGGGGCAACAGCAGGAAACAGGGCACCAGAAAAAGACAGCCTCGTAAAAGGGCAAAGAGAGTCGACGGTTTCACCTTTTCGATACTCTGATAATAACCGATAACCGCAAGATTCAGCACAAAGAAGATAAAACCGCACCCGTAATAGGGAAAGCCACCAACCGCGATACGGGCCGCGGCATCGTCAAGCGGAAGGAAGAGCCCGACCAGCAACTCGGGGAAAAGCAGAAATGCGCCGGTCGACACGGCCCCGCAAATTACCGCCGTAAACAGCGACACACGCAAAGCAACACGCACTCTGTCGCCCCGACCTATACCGTAATTGTAGCTGATAATGGGTTGTGCCGATTGTGCAATGGCATTACCTATCATAAAAACAAACGGCAAATAGTAGCAACTCACACCGAAAGCACCAACGCCGTCATCACCCAGATAATGCATGAACACCCGGTTTCCGACAAAGAAGAGAACCGCCATGGTAAGCTCGCCCAGCAAGGCCGCCGATCCTATCTTACACTGCACGGCCACCTGCCGGAAGAAAAAGGCGATTGCCCTGCCATGAAACGGAAGCCGGCACATGCGTAAGGCCCGGGCATAGAAAGCCAGATAGACAACCGCCACAACACCTCCGCACAGACAACTGAACGAGGTAGCCAGTGCGGCCCCCCTTACTCCCCAACCGAAGATAAAAATAAACAGCCAGTCGAGCACCACATTTACAGCAGCCGAAATAATGCTGCACCACATGGCCAGCTTCGGCGCGCCTTCGAGACGAACAGCAAAAAGGGCCACCGTTATCCACAACTCAAACAGCAACGACGGTGAAAACCATACTAGGTAATCAACCACCATGGGCAATAGGTGCTGCGAGGCTCCAAGCCAATAAGCTATCGACTTCGGGAAAACCAGGATCAACAGGAGCACCAGTAAAGCAACCACCGTGACAAAAAGCAGCGCTTGTGTTACACCGGTCCGCGCAGACAGGGACTTACCCTGCGAAAGGTGTATTGAGACAACAACTGAACAGCCGGCTCCCACCATCAGTCCTACGCCCGTAAGAAACATAAGCAGCGGTATACATATATTCACGGCAGCAATACCGTCGCTGCCCACTCCATGGCCCACAAATATCCCGTCGATGGTGGTTACGGCTGAAACACTCAACATACCTAAGAGCGTCGGGAAAAACAACTTTTTGAATAAGGTAGATATTTTCTCTTTTCCAAAATCGAGACTAGTCTCCTTCATACGGCACTTATTCTTTAAACACAGACTCTTTGCAACAGAAAAGCCGGGTAAGACGATGGTTTTACCCAGTCATCTTATCCGGCTTTCGCCCTCCGATGAGGATTACAAAACTCTACTTCTGTAAATATGGCACAAAGATGGGCCAAAGATTTCGGATATACAAATGATATGGATACTTTTACCATGCAAAACAATGCCGGAAAGCGAACAACCACCGGCTCAGTCACACACAAAAAACATCAAAACAGATGATTGACAACAAAGCGCCGAAATGTACAGACATAAAAAAAGCCCTCACAAGAGAGCAAAAAAAGAGATTGCGCCGTATGATGCGATGAAACTCCGAACGACAGGATTTGAGTGCCCCTCCCCCTTTGTAATCCACCGTGCTAAGCATACCATAAAGGCGTGGCCCGCCATTGGAGAAGAAAGCTTGTCTCGGTATTTCATAAGATTTGAAGAGTTTCCCAATCCAATACGACGCAATCTTATGTCTTAACCGTAATTGACTATGACAAATATATAGCGATTAATTGAAAAAAACAAATTTCGACGAAAAAAAATAAGCCTCACTCCTGGAAGTGAGGCTTACTTCTATTGCAATTTGCTCTTTTACTGGGCATTTTTTGCTTGCAGCACGATAGCGCGGAATGCTTCGGGATTGTTCATGGCCAGGTCGGCGAGAACTTTGCGGTTGATTTCGATTCCGGCTTTGTGAAGGGCCCCCATCAGTTTGGAATAGGAAAGACCTTCGAGGCGAGCTGCGGCGTTGATACGTTGAATCCAAAGGGCGCGGAAATTGCGTTTTTTGGCTTTGCGGTCGCGATAAGCGTAGGTAAGGCCTTTTTCCCAGGTATTCTTGGCTACGGTCCACACATTTTTACGCGCGCCATAGTATCCGCGGGTAAGTTTCAGGATTTTTTTTCTTCTTGCTCTTGAAGCAACGTGATTGACTGATCTTGGCATAGTTTTAGTTGTTTTGAATGTTAGCGTCTTCTCCTCGAGGAGAAGCTCTTTGGGCTAAAACACTCGGTTAATACTGCTTTTTAGAAAATTGCTTTTAAGACGAATAGGTTACTGAAAAGATGGTTATCTCAAAGTGAGCAACTCTCTTACATTCTTCTTGTCGGCACGATCGACGAGTCCGAAATGAGTCAAGTTTCTTTTCTGTTTTTTCGTCTTCTTGGTCAGAATGTGACTTTTGAAAGCATGTTTTCTTTTGATTTTTCCTGTTCCGGTAAGGGCAAACCTTTTTTTGGCACCGGAATTAGTTTTCATCTTCGGCATTTTGCTAATTTTTAATTTAGTTTTTTATGTTGCTGAGTTTCCTCATTTATTTTTCTTGGGGGTAAGCACGATAATCATGCGTTTACCTTCGAGAAGAGGCATCTGCTCTACTTTACCATAGTCTTCGAGGTCGTTGGCAAAGCGCAACAGCAGCACTTCTCCTTGCTCCTTGAAGAGTATCGACCGACCTTTGAAGAAGACATAAGCTTTTACCTTGGCACCTTCTTCAAGGAAGCCCTTGGCATGTTTGAGCTTAAAGTTGTAATCGTGGTCGTCGGTCTGCGGTCCGAAACGAATCTCCTTGATAACGACTTTCGTCGATTTGGCTTTCTGCTCTTTCAGCCGCTTCTTCTGCTGATAAAGAAACTTCTGGTAATCGATGATGCGGCATACGGGAGGGGCGGCATTGGGAGAAATCTCTACCAGATCAAGGCCTTGTTCTTCGGCAATGCGCAACGCTTCGTGGGTGGAATAAACTCCCTGTTCCACATTTTCTCCGACAAGGCGGACTTCACGAGCCCGTATTCTTTCGTTTATAGAATACTGGTTTACACCGTCTTTTTTGGGGGGAATGTTTCGTCTGTTGTTATTCCCTGCTTCGTTGTTTTTCTCCATTCAATTACCATTGGTTTATCATATTCTCAACCTCTTTGGTGAGAATTTCGGCAAAGGTAGTAATTTTCATCGTACCTTTATCACCTTCGCCCTGTTTTCTTACAGAAACTTCACCATTTTCGGACTCTTTTTCTCCAACGATGAGCATATAGGGTATTTTTTTCAACTCATTGTCGCGGATTTTGCGGCCTATCTTCTCGTTACGGCCATCGACAACGGCACGTATGTCTTTCTGTTTGAGTTCATGGGCTACCTTCTCGGCATAGTCGTTGAACTTTTCACTGATAGGCATTACAACCACTTGTTCGGGGGTGAGCCAGAGGGGGAACTTGCCGGCAGTGTGCTCGATGAGTACGGCGACGAAACGTTCCATCGAACCGAAAGGTGCACGGTGAATCATCACAGGGCGGTGCTTCTGGTTATCGCTTCCGGTATATTCGAGTTCGAATCGTTCGGGCAGGTTATAGTCGACCTGTATGGTACCGAGTTGCCAGCGGCGGCCGATGGCATCTTTAACCATAAAGTCGAGTTTGGGACCGTAGAAGGCGGCTTCGCCATATTCAATTTTGGCTTTTAGCCCCTTTTCTTCACAGGCCTCGATGATGGCCTGCTCGGCTTTTTCCCAGTTTTCTTCGCTACCGATGTATTTTTCGCGGTTTACCTTGTCTCGCAATGAAATCTGAGCTTCGAAGTTCTGGAAATCCATCGAACGGAAAACGATGGAGATGATGTCCATCACCCGCAGGAATTCGTCTTTCACCTGGTCGGGACGGCAGAAGATGTGTGCATCGTCCTGCGTGAAACTGCGTACACGGGTGAGACCGTGCAACTCACCGCTCTGCTCATAGCGGCACACAGTTCCGAACTCGGCCAAGCGCAAGGGCAGGTCTTTGTAGGAACGGGGTGAGTTCTTGTATATCATGCAGTGGTGCGGGCAGTTCATGGGTTTGAGGAAGTACTCTTCGCCCTCTTCGGGGGTGTGTATGGGTTGGAACGAATCCTTACCATATTTGGCATAGTGTCCCGATGTGATGTAGAGGAGCTTGTTTCCGATGGGCGGAGTGATAACCTCCTGATAGTCGTAGCGAGCCTGTATGCGACGGAGGAACGATTGCAGACGCAGACGCAACTCGGTGCCTTTGGGCAACCACAAGGGAAGACCTTTTCCTACGGTGTCGGAGAACATGAAGAGTTCCATCTCCTTACCTATCTTGCGATGGTCGCGCTTCTTGGCCTCTTCGAGCAGAGTCAGGTACTCGTCGAGCATTTTTTTCTTGGGGAAGGTGATACCGTACAGACGGGTGAGCTGGTGGCGTTTTTCGTCGCCACGCCAGTATGCACCGGCCAGTGAGAGTATCTTAACGGCCTTGATGGGCGCCGTATTGGGAAGGTGCGGGCCACGGCAGAGGTCGGTAAAGGCACCTTGCGTATAGGTAGAGATGGTACCGTCTTCAAGTTCACTGATGAGTTCTACCTTATACTCTTCGCCCCGATCGCCAAACATTTTGAGGGCATCGGCCTTGGAAATGTTTTTCCGCACGATGTCTTCTTTGCGGGCAGCCAACTCCATCATCTTGGCTTCGATGGCGGCAAAGTCGCTCTCTTTTATGGGCGTCTCTCCCGGATCTACATCGTAATAGAATCCGTTCTCAATGGCCGGACCGATACCAAACTTGATGCCGGGATAGAGCTCCTGCAAGGCTTCGGCCATGAGGTGTGCCGAGCTGTGCCAGAAAGCGTGCTTGCCCTCGGGATCGTCCCACTTGTATAATTGTATGGTGGCATCACCCTCGATGGGTCGGGTGAGGTCCCAATCCTGATCGTTCACTTTGGAGGCCAACACATCCTGGGCCAACCGCTGGCTGATACTCTCGGCGATTTGCAGCGGAGTGGTTCCGGCGGCAAACTCCTTCACCGAGTTATCGGGGAAAGTAATTTTTATCATAATCTTACATCTTTCTTCACCGCGACTCTTTACGAGGGAGCCCGGTGATGGTCGTTACTGATTTTTTTTCCGAGCAAAAGGCAGACGTTTTTTCCACCCGCCATATTGGGCATGAAGAAAAGTCTACTTTTCGAGCGTACAAAAGTAGGGATATTTTACTATTCGGGCAAACCTATGCGACATTATTTTTTCGGATTTCTTTCTCTAAAAGAGAGATAAAGGTCATCAGCCGGGTAAGACACGACCTTTTGACCGTGTTCCATTCTATAAGAAAAAAGCCGCACACCGTCACGACAACCCCAATAATTAGATAGAACGTCTGAATCTAACCGCATGGAATCACAAAAGGCCTGCTTTTAATCGCTAAGCCGCTTGATGACGTTGTAAGCAGCTACGATGCCCAGCTCGCCGGCCTTGCTGAGGTCGGCAATGCCTTCGCCGTTCCAACCGAGATAGATATACACCAGTCCGCGGTTGTAGTAGGCTTCGGCAAAATCGGGGTTACGCTCGATGGCTGCAGTGTAATCGACAAGGGCGGCCTTGAAATCCTGACGGCTACACCGCACATTGGCCCGGTTGTAATAGGCATAGGCAAAGTCGGGAGCCAAGGCGATGGCCCGGTCGTAATCGCGCAAAACCATTTCATATTCAACCGTCGAAGGTTCCTGCACCAGCCCAAGGTCGGAGAGTTTGCTCGACTGGCCAGCTGTAACAGGGGAGGTAGAAAGCGAATACGCGACAGGATTTTTGCCGGGTGTGGTAGAGAGAATATACTCTATCTGCCGACAACGGACATAGGCCCGCAGGAAATAGGCAAACATGAAATCGGGACTCAACGCCACGACATGGTCGAGATCGGACAAGGCATTGTCGAAATCCTGCAAGAGCATAAAGTCGATGGCCCGACCGAAATAGGGTACGGGATTGGAGGGATTGATGTCGATGAGCCTCGAATAGTCCGACACCGAGGCAAAATGCGACGCTGCCTGCAACGAATCAAGGGGCTGGGTGGCATTGGACAGAAGTAACCGTTTGGCGAAGAGACGGGAGCGATTAAGCTCGGCCAACTGAGGAACATAGGCGACGCTACGGCGCACACCGTCGTTTTTCTCATAATAGGTAAGCGTGAACTGTGGAGAGATTTCGACTCTCTGCGATCGATCTTGTATGCGACCACGTATTTCGCTGGCATACTCTGGCTCCACGCCGGCGGTATTGTCGGCCACGAGGAGGCGGTCGAACTTGTTAATGTTGCGGTCCGATTCCTTTCGCACTTTCTCCGAATCGGCTCCGGTATCGTCCTTATCATCGCCCGACGGCGTGGCTCCCGCCTTTTTCGATGCCTCATACAAGGCCATGGCCTGCTGGTAATCTTTTTTCCCTCCGGCCGTATCACCTGACAGACGCTTTGCCTCGGAACGGGCATAAAGGCCCTGATAGAACTCGGGATAGACTTCGAGCACGGCATCAAAATCGCCGACGGCCGCCCGGTACTCACCGAGGTCGCTCAACAAGATAGCCCGGTTGTATCGAGCCATCAAGTTGTCGGGCTCGCGTTGCAGGTAATAGTTGAAGTCGGCCAAAGCATCGTTTTTAGCACCCACCGACAACAACAGCAATCCCCGGTTGTAACGGGCAATAAGGTTGGTAGGGTCGAGCGATATGACCTTGTCGTAATCGGCCATTGCACCTCTCAGATCTTCGCGGTAATATCGTATCAATGCTCGGTTGATGTAATGCGACGGCGTGTTGGGTTCCAAACGCACAGCCCGGTCGATGTCGGCCAGTGCCGCGTCGTAATCTCGCCGATAAAGAGCGGTGAGAACCCCGCGCTGTGAATAGGCCTGAGCCCGGTGCTTATCAACTTCGATGGCTTTATCTAGGTCGGCCAGCGCTGCCACTGTATCGCCCTGCATGATGCGGTATTGTCCGCGACTCACATATGCATTATAATAGTTGGGGTGCAGAGCGATGAGCCGCGCAAAGGTGGTGTCGGCCTGTGGATATTGCTCCGACTGTACTTCGGCTATGGCCTTGTTGAGCAGCATCTCCCGATTCTCGGGCGCATACCGCAAACCGGACGTATAATCGTCGATAGCTCCTTGATAATTACCGGTGTTCTGCCGGGCGATACCCCGCACCTGATAGGCATCGACAATAAACGGATTGCGCTTTATTGCCTCAGTAGCATCGGCCTCGGCCCCGAGAAAATCTTCCAGACTTAACTTGGCCACAGAACGATAAAAGTATGGATCGGCCAGATAGGGCTTCACCTGTATGACCCGGTTGAAATACTGTATGGCCAGTACATAATCTTCGAAATAGAGGGCATTGCGTCCGATATATGTAATACGTTCGGTATTGAGTTGCGCCACGACCGGCCACAGACCGGTAATGAACAGGAGGAGCAGAAGAAATCGTCGGCGCATATATTTGGACAGGAAGATTATACGTTACGCGACATAGTGTCGCAGTATGGCACAAATGTACATAATTTCCGACAAAACAATTACAGAATAACAGTTTTTATGGCTTTTACCGATACTATTCAGGATAGAATGGCAATTGAAAGAATAAGCATGAAAATGCAGCAGCGGCAGCTTGCACTTTTTCCGTCGATGAGATGATAAACTTAGAGGGAAAAAACATATATTTGTGTGCATAAAAAGTTTTGCCATGAACGAGAATTTTATCATTACCATTGGCCGACAGTTTGGTAGTGGCGGCCGGGAAATAGGGAAACGACTCTCTCAACTGATGAATATCGGCTATTACGATAAAGAACTGATGCAGGAAGCAGCCAAGGAAAGCGGCATCGACTCACGTTTCTTTGAAAAAGCCGACGAAACGACTCCCACCGGTTTTTATCACGCCATGCTGGGACTTTCGTCGTTCAACTACGGGAACTCCCTGTGCAACGAGACCATCTTCAAGTTACAGTCCGATGTGATACATAACATCGCCCGCAAGCAATCGTGTGTCATCGTAGGCCGCTGCGCCGACTACATACTGCGCGACAACCCGCGCTGCATCTCGGTCTTTATCCACGCCACCATGAACGACCGTATAGCCCGCATCAAGAAATATACTTTGCTGTCGGAGAAAGAGGCCGAAGAAAAAGCCATCAAGACCGACAAGAGACGAGCCAGCTACTACAACTTCTACTCCGACAAGGAGTGGGGTGTATCGTCGTCGTACGACCTGTCGATAAATTCCTCCATACTTGGAGTGGAAGAGACGGCTTTGCTTATCAAGGGCTTTGTCGAGAAACGTCTTTCTCTTATCGAACGATACGGAGTGCTTACCCCCATCAGTAATAGAGGGTAGCCAAGATACGCCGTTCACCCCCATAATCGCGAAATTCACACAGATAGATGCCCTGCCAGGTGCCCAGCGCCAATTTTCCGTCACGAACGGGCAATGTGATGGAAGGCCCCAACAACGAACACTTGATATGCGCCGGCATGTCGTCGTCGCCTTCGAGAGTATGGGTGTAATACGATGCCCCCTCGGGCACGATGCGGTTCATGGCCGATTCAAAATCGGCTCGCACCGACGGGTCGGCGTTTTCATTAACGGTAAGGGCGGCCGAGGTATGCTGTATAAAGAGATGAAGCAGTCCGGCCTCGGGCAGTTGACCCACAGCCCGCAACACCAAGGAGGTTATCAGATGATATCCCCGGCAACGAGCCGGTACCACTATAAGATGTTGTCGTATCATAATTCGGTATATTGGTTTTGCACAAAGATACGAATAATGTTTTTTAGGATTGTCTTTACCGCTGTATAAATAAAAAAAGCTACCTTTGCCTCTTCAAAGAAGACATTTTTAATTCATTAATGATAAAAGTATAACAAAATGAAAAAGACAAGAGCCGCCATCGTAGGTTATGGCAATATTGGAAAATATGTACTCGAAGCCTTGCAGGCTGCCCCCGACTTTGAAATTGCAGGCATTGTGCGCCGCGACGCCAGCAATGTACCCGATGAACTGAAAAACTATCCGGTGGTTTCGGACATCGATGCTCTGAAAGATATCGATGTAGCCGTATTATGCACACCGACCCGCAAGGTGGAAGAGTATGCCGAGAAGATTCTTGCCCGCGGCATTCACACCGTCGACAGTTTCGACATACACACCGAGATAGCCGGTCTCCGCAGCCGCCTCAATGCCCTCTGCAAAAAACATAATACCGTAGCCATAACCGCCGCCGGCTGGGATCCGGGAAGCGACTCGATTGTACGCACTCTCATGCAGGCCGCTGCACCCAAAGGGGTAACCTACACCAACTTTGGCCCCGGCATGAGCATGGGACACACGGTTGCCGTCAAGGCCGTCGACGGAGTCAAAGCCGCCCTGTCGATGACCATTCCCCTCGGCACGGGTATCCACCGCCGTATGGTATATATAGAACTGAAAGATGGCTATAAATTTGAAGAGGTAGCTCAGGCCATCAAGAGCGACCCCTACTTTGTAAACGACGAAACCCACGTCATGCAGGTAGAATGTGTAAACGACCTTCTCGACATGGGACACGGTGTACACATGATACGCAAAGGCGTTTCGGGAAAGACCCAGAACCAGATTCTGGAATTCAACATGAAAATCAACAACCCCGCCCTCACGGCCCAAATCCTCGTAGGTGTGGCCCGTGCATCGTTCCGTCAGCAACCGGGCTGCTACACGATGATAGAAATCCCCGTCATCGACATGCTTCCCGGCGACCGTGAAGAGCTCATCAGACACCTCGTTTAATACGTCGACCTCTCATGTTGATTGATGCCATAACCTGGACGGCCGACCCGGCCATATTCACCATCTTCGGTCGCGAAGTGCGCTGGTACGGCCTCTTCTTTGCCGTAGGTTTCCTCGTGGGCTACGCCATCGAAGAGCGCATCTACAAGCACGACAACGCCCCGGCAGGCTGGTGCGACAAGGCTTTTATCTACACCATCGTCGCTACCATCATCGGTGCGCGACTGGGACACTGCCTCTTCTATGGCTGGGAATATTACTCGGCCCACCCGCTCGACATTCTCAAAATATGGGAAGGCGGACTGGCCAGCCATGGAGGTACGATAGGCATACTCATTGCCCTCTATATCTTCTCGCGCAAGGTAACGCACCGCGGTATGTTGTGGGCGGTAGACCGACTGGCCATTCCCACGGCCCTGGTCGGCGCACTTATCCGCATGGGAAATCTCATGAACCATGAGATATACGGTCACGTAACCGACCTCCCCTGGGGATTCCGCTTCATCGAGAACGTGGGAGCCTGGCACACCTACGGCATGCAGCCGGTATTTACCGAACCGTCGCACCCGACACAGATATACGAGGCGCTCTGCTACCTCGCCGTCTTTGCACTGCTCATGTACATGTACTGGAAACGCCGCGCAGGCGACCGCCCAGGGCTAATACTCGGTATCTTCTTCGTAGGGGTGTTCCTCAGCCGTTTCCTCATCGAGTTTGTCAAGAACGACCAGGAGGCCTTTGAAGCCAATATGGTACTCAATATGGGTCAATGGCTGAGCATACCATTTGTCATTGCCGGCGTATGGCTCATCATCAGGGCACTCACACGCCCCGAAGTTCCGGGCCGCATCGACGACAGCGCTCACGGCAAGAAAATCCCGACGAAGAAAGTCTCTTAGTCGCTAAGCATCAGTGACATATAGGGGCGCACATCACCAGAAAGGGTTTGGTCGATCCAACGCACCAACGAGGAGGGTTCCAAATCGTAATCGTAATTGAAATCACACTCAGATACCAATTGAGGGAGGGGTTGCTTGCAAGAGCGCCCCTCTTTTATTTGGTACACTCCCGTGTTGCACGGGCACAAGTCGTCGACAAGACGCACACAGAAGTCCGCATTGGGGAAGGCATCGGCATAACGTTCAAACAGTAATTGGGCATCGACCACCCGCAACATACCCCGAGGCACTACCTCATCGCTCTCCATGGAAAATGGCCCGTTCAGGCACTCTGTCAGACGCCCACTCACTTCCCCCCCGGCCGGCAACGACAGCTGCAAGCGTCGGAGTGAATACCGACGGCACAAGGCCACAAGCAAAGCCGACAAATGAGATTCATCAGTTGCACATGCGTCGAGGATACGCAATTCATCGTCCGAAGGTACAACAACAGCCACCCCTACGGTCTGACCGTCGGCTCCGGACAAAACATAGGCATCCCCTCCGGCTAGACGGGCATCGGACACGATTACCCCAAAATCGGCAGCATCGTGCCCCACGCGGCAAGATATCGCCTGCGCAAGACGACTCCACTCTGCCGACAACCGCTCCATATCGCTTGGGACAATAAGTTTACTATCGACCGAGCAAGCACCGTCATCGACAAATGTCAAGAGACAACGACGTCGATAAAAGAATGTTTCAAAACCGAAGCGGGCATAATAGGCATAGAGCGACGGCTCGGCCGGGATAAGCGAAGCCAGCACAAAGCCCCGACGACACAAATATGAGAAGGTATGTCGAATAAGAGCCCCCATATACCCCAGTCCCCTGTCGGCCGGATAGGTTGATAATCCGGCCCAATAAGAGAGGGCCTCCTCTCCGTTCCACAACGAGAGCGTATAAGGCAGATGTTGCAGGGCCGAGCAGAGTCGGCCGTCGGAAGTTACGACATAGGTACGCTCGGGAGAAAACTTTGTCGAGAAATAGAGCTCGACAAAGGCTGGGTCGTCGTGAAAACAAGTCTGCCACAAGTCAACAATGGCACGACGGTCTTCTTCATGAGCCCGGCGCAAGGTAAGAGACCCGGCCGGTTCTCCGCCACGCGATAGGGTTGCCTCCTCAACGATTGTTTTCTCTCCCATGAAAAATGCCGCCATCTTTTCTTGCAGACGCCACGGGTGGTATGAGAGTTTTGCCTGGCGAAGACCGGGCAGGCCGAGGTCTTCTTCACGATTGACATAGCGGTATGTTTCGGGAATCGTACGAGCAAACTCGCGATTGATCATGGTATAGGCACCGTCGACATCGGCATCGGCCTTCTCGACGTGGACATCGAACGTATCGGCATTAACGGGCGACCCATAGGTAAAGGCCACCATCTTGTCGTCTACCCATAACGTTCCACCCAACAGTCCCAGTTCGTCGAAATGGGTCAATGCCCGGGTCATGGCCTCACGCTCTGCGGCAAGATCTTCTTCGTGCCCAGTTCGTTTTTCCGAGACCCATTGTTTCTCAAATTGCAGACACACCGGCACCAGTTCGGCCGTCAAGGGTTGATAGTTGTAATCGGGATAGTTCTTGATAAAACGGTTGATGTGATTTCGCTTGGGCTGCAACCGCTTTCCCGACAGAGAAGCCAAGTCGTCGCGCAGATAAATATAATCGGAATAATCACGTTCGGCAATAAAACGGAATGCCTCGGGATAGGCGGCATTCATCGCCGAACGGCCCTCTTCGGAGATGCCCAGCAGACACAACGTATGCCCCAACGACGCAGCATCATCGACCAGCCAGGCAATGCTTTCGCGCAACGGCATGGCACCTTGCGGCATCATGTAGGCCGGTCGGCCGCCGTCGATATAAAACCGAATGAAGAGGGTATCTTCGACAACGGCATATTCGCTGTGGTAAATAAACTGCCAGCTGTACATGTTGGCGAACGAGAAATCACAGTTGCGATAGGCACCGACACGGGTATAACGTATAATGTCGGCCTGCGCTTCAAGGGTTATGGGGCGGAATAATATTTTCATCTTATAAACAGAATACTCACGAAGATACAAGGTTTTTTACTCTTTCCTCGTACTTCCCTTGATTTTTTCCTAAACAAAAAAGGTTGCCCTTCAAAACAAGGGCAACCTTTTTCACTTTTACGATTGAATGTGTTTTTAATCAATCTCTTCGTCGGCTTCGTATCCGCCCATTTCACGAAGGGCGTTTTTGAGCATGACATATTGCTGGAAAAGATGATTGACAGGCACTTCTCCTTTGGTAAAGTCGTGCATGGGGCTTTTGAGGAAGAAGCTCAGGAAACGCTGTATGCCATAACGTCCGGCACGAGCAGCCAAGTCGCTCAACAGCACAAGGTCGAGACAGAGAGGTGCAGCCAAGATAGAATCGCGGCAGAGGAAATTGATTTTGATCTGCATGGGATATCCCATCCAGCCGAAGATATCGATATTGTCCCACCCTTCTTTGTTGTCGTTGCGCGGGGGATAATAGTTGATGCGTACCTTGTGGTAATAGTTGGTATAAAGATCGGGTTGATTTTCGGGAACAAGTATCGATTCAAGCGTCGAGAGTTTGCTCACCTCTTTGGTATGGAAATTGGCCGGCTCATCAAGCACAAGACCATCACGGTTTCCAAGAATATTGGTTGAGAACCAGCCCGAAAGTCCGAGGCAACGTGTGCCGATAATCGGAGCAAAACCCGATTTTACAAGGGTCTGACCGGTCTTGAAATCTTTACCTGCGATAGGCATTTTGGTTTTATCGGCCATTTCCCACATGGCGGGGATATCAACCGTCGTATTGGGTGCACCCATAATGAAGGGAGCCCCTTCGGCCAAGGCTGCGTAGGCATAGCACATCGACGGGGCAACGTGTTTGCGATCGTCGGCCTTCATGGCTTTCTCGAGATGTTCGAGCGTATCGTGCACGTTCTCATCGTAAGGAACGTAAATCTCGGTCGAGGCAGCCCAAAGTACCACAATACGAGAACAATTGTTCTCGGCCTTGAAACGGCGAATGTCTTCGCGCAATGCTTCAACCATATCCCAACGGGTGGCGCAATTCTTTACATTGTCTCCGTCAAGACGTTTGGCATATTCGTGATCGAAAGCCGCCTTCATCGGAACGATTTTTTCCAACTCGTCCTTTACCGGATTGATGTCTTTTTCTTTCAGGACTTCGGCATTGATGGCCGACTCATAGGCATTGGCAGGATATACATCCCATGCACCAAATACGATATCGGACAACTGTGCCATGGGCACGATTTCTCCGTAATGAAGATACTTCTTGTCGGCACCACGTCCCACACGAATCTTGTCATACTGAGTCATTGACCCAACCGGTTTGGCCAATCCTTTGCGAACCATTAACACGCCCGTCATAAACGTCGTTGCCACAGCTCCCAAACCAACACACAAGACGCCTAATTTACCGTCTGCCGGCTTTACATTCATTTTTTCCATTTTTCTTATAAAAAATACTTTTTCCTTTTCTTAATTTGGTCCTGCAAAACAATTGCATCGGCAAAGATAACTCTTTTTTCATAAAAAAACAGTTTTGCCAATTTCTTTTCTTCGTTATGGGTTGATTATAAATTGCATTACGATAAAACGAGCAGCGGCAACGACAAAACGACCAATCGACCTTGACATCTGTCCCGTTGAATATTTCACAACTATCAAATTGAAATTCCATAAAATTTATTGATAACGCTTACCCAATCGCATCCCTACATTCAAGGCCATACAATCGGCTTTGGTCAAGTGGGCTTTGACCTGATAACCGATATAGAGCCACTCAAGTCGCGGGATATAAAAACGCAGACCGACTGTCTCATAATAAGGTGTCTCTTTCTCAATCATACCATAATAGCGAGAAGCGTCTACATTTTTAGGAATCTTACCCATCTGACGGAACACATAATATCCCAAACTGAAGTGAAGGGAAAGATGCTTGAAAAACACTTCTTGACGTAACGATATACCTATGGAATGAGGACTATACAACAATCCCGGCATTCGTTTTTCTTCATTTATTTCCTTAAGCCGATGGGCATAAGGCATATAGAGATAATCAAGCCCTATTCCCGAAGCATATTTCAACCGATAGCGCAACATGGGAGCCACAGAGACCGACAGGGCCGAATATATCGGATAATGCTCCGTTCGATACCGGACATCTTGTGGCGGAAGCATATAGTAATAGAGAAACCATTCGTCGAGCAAAGTCTTGGCAGCCCACCCCACCGATATATCACAATAAAGTTTTTTATCATAGATTCTTTTCGACTTATACAACACGGGCAGGGAGGTATGTATGTCGGCCGGATAATAACGCACCCCGGCCGAAAGGCCAACCGTGTTGGCTCCTTTATTGGGACGATCCAATGCTCCATTTGAGAAATGCTTAAACTCCCCTTCCACATAGACTTCCCACGACGTTGCCACCCGCAACCGTGCCTGCACCCCAAAGCCAAAATAAATCGACAAGGGTGAGCCTATGATTTCGTTGTCAACATTACTATCTCGATTGTAGGGCCGCGTAGAGAAACCCAGGCCGTTTTCGAACGAATAGGCCAATGTGAAGCGCGATGCACGCACCACGTCGCGCTTGAATGCTGCATAGGCTGCCACCATATACCCAAGTCCCGAATCATAAGGTGCATGCCGGTTGTCCATGTGCAAACGCACACGAGAGTAATCGACCAACATCATTCCCCCTTCAATAGTAGGATAACCAAACGCCATATCGTACCGGCTACTATCAGACGGCAATGCCCGATATGCTCCATATACACTATATACTGAAGCATATGGCGACTTTATCAAATCTCGGGCATATTTATCTATCCCTATAAGATAAGCCCACCCGGCTGTCGCACCGAACGATGCCCGTTGTATCTTATCCGGTTTTTCATCGGCACAAACTCCTTGTGCCAACAAAAACACACCGATTATCCCGATAATAATATTTCTCATACCAGACACTCCGAGCTCGCAATCTATTTTTGTACAAAAATAATCTTTTCTGAATATGTTCAATGTTTTCCCGCCGAAATTGACCTATTCTTCTTTTTTATTCGTAACTCCGAAAAATTTCCGTAATTTTGCCTACCTTCAAGTTTGGAGGAATAATCGTAATTTTTGCTTAAAAACAAGTTTACCGTCAGATGTTATTAAATCATGGAATATGCCATTATAGCCGCCGGTGAAGGTTCCCGACTTGCCCGGGAGGGTGTTTCCCTGCCCAAACCATTGGTAAGTGTGGCCGGAGAACCACTCATAGACAGGCTTTGCCGCATCTTCATGCTGAACGATGCCTCCCGCATACACATCATCACACACAACCGTCTACCGGAAGTACAGAGCCATATCAAAAAGCTTCAACAACGCTATCCCATACACCACATCGTCAAAAATACGCCGAGTTCGATGCACAGTTTTTATGAGCTGGCAGCAGGCATCACGGCCGAACGGTTCTGCCTCACGACGGTCGATACCATTTTTGACGAGAATGAGTTTACCGACTATATTCAAAAATTTCAGACCGGTATTTCAGCCGATGCCTATATGGCCGTTACCGATTTTGTCGACGACGAAAAGCCCCTTTACATAGAGACCGACGATACGCTGCACATACGGGCTTTCTGCGATGAGCCCACCACTCACAGCCGCTATGTATCGGGAGGCATCTACGCATTTACGCAAGCAGTGATTCCGGTCTTGAAACACGACATCGAATCGGGTATGTCACGTATGCGCAACTTCCAGCGTTCACTCCTGACTGCCGGTCTGAGCGTAGATGCGCACCCGTTTTCCTGCATCGTCGACATCGACCATGCGGCCGACATTGCCAAAGCCGAAACTTTTATTCTCACTCACAAACGTCCACTGCCATGAATCGCATCTGTGCCGGAATAAGTCGTGCAAGCCGTTTTTCTCCCAATCGGGAAAACAATGACAACGCTGTATTTTCACAAGTGGCCGCATATCTGAGGGAGAACGGGTGGGACGTGCATCTATACTCCGAAGCTGAATTTATCGCCCAGGAGCGGGACGAACGATACATCTTCCACATGGCGCGTGAGGAGTCTACCATCGACCGGCTTGAAAAGTTGGAGCAGGCCTGTGCCGTTGTTGTCAACCCGGCCCAAAGCATCAAAAACTGCCGCCGCGACGCCCTCACCCACATCTTGACGGAGAATGGTATTCCCTACCCCCGCAGCTTCACAGCCGAGACATCTTGCTCCATCGAAGAATTGCTGCAAAAGGACAACATGGGAGCCTGTTGGCTGAAAAGAGGCGACATGCACACTATCTATCCCGACGACGTGTGTTTTGCGCCTACACCAGATATTGCCCGAGAGCAATGGGCGGCTTTTGCCCGACGGGGTATTGAACGGGGGGTTGTAACAGAACACCTGACAGGCGACCTGATAAAATTTTATGGAGTGACTGGCGAGCCTTTTTTCTTCTGGTGTTACCCCCAATACAGCAAATTCGACAAATTCGGCCATGAACTCGTCAACGGAGCCCCGGTGCTTTACCCTTTCAGAGAAAGGGACCTTCAAGACATTTGCTCCCAGGCCGCCGGCCTGCTGGGGTTGTACATCTATGGCGGAGATGCCATCGTCTCTCCCGACGGTTCGATACACATCATCGACCTTAACGACTGGCCCAGTTTCTCGCCCTGCCTGAACGAGGCAGTAACCCACATAGGTAGAGCCCTCATCAAGAAATTCAATCATTAACATGTCTACGCAATCCTCATCAAACGTTCCGACCTCATCGGGGAAACGCCCCACATTGGCATCGACCCTGAAATCGCGCGATACCGAAGAGGCTTTCGACCTTATCTTCTACCGACCCATCGGCTATGTATGGGCCTTGCTCTGCCGCCGGCTCGGCATCGTACCCAATGCAGTCACCCTCGTGGCTATCGTCGTAGGCACGGCAGGCGGCATACTCTTTGCCGAAGGATCGCTCACCTGCACTCTGTGGGCCATCGGACTGCTTGTCTTTGCCAACTCTCTCGACAGTGCCGACGGGCAACTGGCCCGCATGACAGGCCAATATTCGCGACTGGGACGCTTTCTCGACGGCATGTGCGGCGACATCTGGTTTGTCGCCATATACGTGTCGGTAGCCTATCGGCTGTCGCTGCAAGACGGGTGGAGCCTCTATGCCTGGCCGCTGGGCGCCGTAGCGGGATTCTTCCACGTGAAGCAAGCCGCCCTGGCCGACTACTACCGCAACTTTCACCTTTTTATTATAAAAGGTAAACAGCAGAGTGAATGGGACAATTCGGTCCAACTCGCCGACATCTACCGCCGCACGCCCTGGTTTCCCAATCTCTTTGCCAAACTGTCGGCACTCTTCTACTGGGGTTACACCCGCCAACAGGAGCTATCTACTCCCGCATTGCAACAACTGCGGCAACAGCTCGACACCCAATATGGAGACGAATGGCCCTCTTCATTGCGCGAAAAGTTCCGGCTCAAAAGCAAGCCGTTAATGAAATACACCAACATACTTACATTCAACACCCGGATCTTTGTGCTCTTTGCCGTCATGCTGCTCGGAGAGCCTCTCTACTACTTTCTTTTCGAACTCACGGTCATGAATCTCATATTCCTGTATATGAACCGGCGGCACGAACGCATCTGCCGACAGTTCATCCAATCGGTCGGAAAGGAGGCGTCGCTATGATTCCACCGGTAAAAGGTTTGCTCTTCGACTTCGGCGGCACTCTCGACACCAACGGCACCCACTGGGGCATCGTATTGCAGGAGGCCTATCGGAAAGCAGGTTTCGTCATCGGCGAAAAATCATTCAGGGAAATGTATGTACAAGGCGAACGGCAACTGGCAGCACGGCCTATCATCGCCCCCGAAGACACTTTCGACCTCGTGTTGCAGAAGAAGCTGGCCCTTGAACGCAACTACGGCGTGGAGCACGGCCTGCTTCCCGACACCTCCGAGACCGATCGCCGACTGGCCCTCATCGCAGACATGTGCTACACACTCGCCCGCCGAAACACGGCGAGAATACACCCTCTGCTCAAAAAACTGAAAGAGAAATATGCAATTGCTTTGGTGTCGAACTTCTACGGCAACCTGCCGGCCGTACTCGACGATTTCGGGCTGAACGACTGCTTCGAAACGGTTGTCGAATCGGCCCGCGCCGGGGTGCGCAAACCCGACCCGGCCATTTTCGGCCTGGCCCTGAAAGCCCTGCAACTCCCTCCCGAAGCGTGTGCTGTCGTGGGAGACAGTTACAAAAACGACATCGCCCCTGCCCGTGCCCTAGGCATAAACACCATCTGGCTCAAAGGTCGCGGCTGGGAACCCGACAATGATAACCGGCCAGCCGGCAGCATCATTTCTGACCTGACCGAACTCGACACACTATTATCATAAACATAAAAAAGAAAAAAGGAAATACAATCGCTTGCATTCCCTTCATGTGATCGAGGAGGGATTCGAACCCTCGACCCACAGCTTAGAAGGCTGTTGCTCTATCCAGCTGAGCTACCCGACCAGACCACCTTATACCGAATATGGTATTCGGAAAAAGCGTTGCAAAGGTAAACGATTATATCGTAAACACCAAATATGTATCCGATTTTTTAAGCCCGACTTCTACGGAGTTTTCGAGCATTTCGGCTGGAAGCCGCATTTCCCAAGGTGAAATCTTGACACAAAATCAGGTGCCGACACTCGCCCGGATTGCCACCTGATCGACCAATTCAAGAAACATATCACATAAAACAATTGACAATCGGGGTCAAAATATTGGAAATACAAAAAAAAGTACCTACCTTTGCGCTGCTTTTTTAAGTATTCCGTGCGATGGGAAATTAAGAAGCTGATAATCTTAATTTTGAGTAACACAAAAACAAACAGAAATGAAAACATTCCAATTAGAAGGAACCCCCAGAACCGATCTGGGCAAAAAAGCTGTAAAAGCTTTGCGTAAAGAAGGCCTTATCCCTGCCGTACTCAATGGCGGAGAAGTATTCAACCTCCCCTACACCGGCACCTTGAAAGAAGGCGAGAAAATTGTAGAAATCGGAAACAATCAAGGTCTTATCGTTACCGACTTTTCCGTTACGGCCAATGCCGTGCGCAATCTGATCTACACCCCCGAAATCTTTGTTGTAGAACTGACTGTCGGCACCAAAAAAGTTATGGCCGTAGTAAAAGACATACAATTCCACCCTGTTGAAGAGCGCATCCTGCACATGGACTTCCTTGAAGTAACCGACAAGAAGCCTGTCGTAATGGAAGTACCCGTAGCTCTCGATGGACACGCCGAAGGTGTGAAAGCCGGTGGTAAATTGAGCCTTGAAATGAGAAAACTCAAAGTAAAAGCCATCTACACCAACATTCCCGAGAAAATAGTCATCAATGTCGAAAACCTCGGCTTGGGCAAAACCATGCAAGTAGGCGACTTGCACTTCGACGGCCTCGAAATCATGAACGCCAAGAACGCTGTCGTTTGTGCCGTAAAACTGACTCGTGCCGCCCGCGGTGCCGCCGCAAAAGCCTAATAAGGAATAACGCTGCATGAAATACCTGATTGTAGGGCTGGGTAACATAGGCGACGAATATGCAGCTACCCGGCACAACATAGGTTTCAGAGTATTGGACGCCTTGGCCAAGGCGTCCAATCTCGTTTTTGAAGACAAACGATACGGGTTTGTCGCCCAGATGCGGCTGAAAGGCCACAGCCTCATCCTGCTGAAACCGTCGACATACATGAACCTGAGCGGAAATGCCGTGCGCTACTGGCTGCAAAAAGAGAATATTCCCATCGAAAATCTCCTTGTCGTTGTCGACGATTTGGCGCTGCCTTTCGGCACCCTGCGACTCAAACCGCGGGGCAGTGATGCCGGGCACAACGGACTGAAACACATTCAACAAGTTCTCGGTACCGACGGATATGCACGGCTACGATTCGGACTCGGGAACGACTTTCCTCGCGGAGGACAGGTAGATTTTGTACTCGGCACCTTCCCTCCCGAAGAGGAGAAACAACTTCCCGAACGACTCGAACGGGCTTGCGAAATCATCAAGGAATTCTGTCTGGCCGGTATACAGAATGCCATGAACCGCTACAACAACAAATAATGCCATGCCGAAAGAAGGAGAAATAAGAATTGATAAATTCCTGTGGGCAACTCGCATCTTCAAGACACGCACCATTGCCACCGAAGCATGCAAAAAAGGGAGAGTATCGGTAGCCGGCACCAACGTCAAACCGTCACGGCCGGTACAAGTGGGCGAAGTCATCGAGGTGCGCAAACCGCCCATCACCTATTCGTTCAAGGTACTGGCTCTCGCCGAAAATCGCATGGGAGCCAAACTGGTGCCTCAATACCTCGAAAACGTTACGCCACCAGACCAATATGAACTCATCGACATGATACGGCTCAGTGGCTTTGTCAATCGGGCCAAGGGCGAAGGTCGCCCCACCAAACGAGACGGCCGGGAGCTCAAAAAATTTACCGACAACAGTTTTCTCGGCACACTACCCGACGATGACGACGACTTTGATTTCGACTTCGACATAGACGACCTCAACCCTTAAAAGTTGAGGTTTTTTATTAGAATCCTCCCCTTGATGATCGGGTTAAACCGAGATGAAGCGTTCACATCCGATAAATTCCTCCCATAAAAAAACGGTGAAAAAGAACGATTTTTGACAAAAAGTTTTACCTTTGTGATTCTCTATAAGTAAAACAACACAAAAAACAAACGCATCATGAAAGATATAGATTGGTCGAACCTTCCGTTCGGATATATGCGCACCGACTACAATGTACGTTGCTACTACCGCAACGGTGCATGGGGCGAATTGGAACTTTGCTCCGAAGAAACCATCAACCTGCACATGGCGGCCACCAGCCTGCACTACGGCCAAGAAGGTTTTGAAGGCCTGAAAGCCTATCGCGGTAAAGACGGGAAAATACGCATCTTCCGCCCCGAAGCCAACGCCGAACGTCTGCAAAGCACCTGCCGCGGCATTCTTATGCCCGAATTACCCACCGAGCTTTTTATCAATGCCGTGAAAAAAGTAGTCAAGGCCAACGAACGTTTTATCCCCCCGTATGAAAGCGGAGCCGCCCTCTACATACGTCCGCTGCTCATCGGCATCAGCGCCCAGGTAGGTGTACACCCTGCCAGCGAATATCTCTTCGTCGTATTCGTAACCCCGGTAGGACCTTACTTCAAAGGAGGATTTGCTACCAACCCCTATGTCATCATTCGCGAATTTGACCGCTCAGCACCTCTGGGTACCGGCATCTACAAAGTAGGCGGAAACTACGCCGCCAGTCTGCGTGCCAACAAAATGGCTCATGACCTGGGATACTCGTGCGAATTCTACCTCGACGCCAAAGAGAAAAAATATATCGATGAGTGTGGTGCAGCCAACTTCTTCGGTATCAAAGACAACACCTATATCACCCCACTGTCGACCTCGATACTGCCATCGATTACCAACCGCAGCCTGATGCAACTGGCCGAAGATATGGGAATGAAGGTTGAACGCCGCCCCGTACCCGAAGAGGAACTCTCCACCTTTGAAGAGGCAGGTGCCTGCGGAACAGCTGCCGTCATCAGCCCTATCGAACGTATCGACGACCTCGAAAACAAGAAATCGTATGTCATCTCCAAAGACGGCAAACCGGGTCCTGTATGCACGAGACTGTACAACAAACTGCGCGCCATTCAATACGGCGATGAACCCGACACCCACGGTTGGGTAACCATCTTGGAATAAATCTAAACGCATTGGAATGGACCCTTTTACGCTTATCAACAAATACTACACCGAAGGTTCGCCGCTATACGACATACTGGTAACACACAGCCGACGAGTAGCCGAGAAAGCCGTTGCCATTGCACGCCAACATCCGGAACTTAAAGCCGACGAAACTTTCCTCTACGAAGCAGCCATGCTTCACGACATAGGTATCTACCTGACCCATGCCCCCGATATAGAATGTTTCGGCACACGCCCCTACATCTGTCACGGAACGCTGGGTAGCGAACTTCTCAAAAATGAAGGACTGCCCCGCCATGCACTGGTATGCGAAAGACACACCGGCGCAGGACTTTCCCTCGACGACATCATTCGGGAGAACCTGCCTATTCCTCACCGCGACATGTTGCCGGTAAGCATAGAAGAGCAAATCATCTGCTATGCCGACAAATTTTATACCAAATCGCAACCCGATTGTGAAAAAACGCCCGAACAAATAAGAAAAAGCCTATCCAAATATGGAGAAGCTGCCGTCAAGCGTTTTGAACAATGGGACTTATCTTTCTCATCTAAAAATTATTAAAACATCTGCCCGACACCCCTATGTCGGGCAGATTGTCTATCTTTGCGGACGGATTGCCCACACAAGAAGTGAATGCCACAGAAAAATAAGACTTTTTTCATCGTTCTGTTTTTTCTCCTGTCCGGATTATTCCCTCCATACGCTGTTAAAGCCGAGAATAATCACGCGACAAGTCGTGGCATACCCAACACCGATATTGAAGCCTATCACAGCTACTTGTGTGCCTTATACGCAAACGACTCAGAACACGAAGACACCTTCGCCGACCGAAAGGAGCGGAAACGCAGGAAAAACCGGACCGACTCTACACAAGCCGTCGGAAATGTGAGTCCTATGACCGACTCGGCCTCCGCTCTGCCGACTTATGCAGGGAATACGCTCCCGGCCGACACTATCGTGCAAGACAGCTTGGCCGAGAACGACAGTTCCATCGTATTTCAAGATTCCACCCTGATGAACGACTCTGCCTCCATAGCGGTCGACTCCTTGCAAGCCGACTCTACCCGGGCTCCCCGCAAAGAGGCCTTTGAAGATGTCATCACTTACCATGCCAACGACTCGGCCGTCTTTACCAACAACAATATGGGCTACCTTTTCGGCGGCGGAGTGGTAACCTACCAGACCATGGAGCTTACGGCCGACGAGATGCACATGGACATGGACAGCAGTCAGATTTTCGCCACCGGGCGCCCCGACTCCATCGGCGACCTCGTGGGCAAACCCGTATTTAAAGACCCCAGTGGCGAATACGAGACCACCACGATGAAGTACAACTTCGATACCCAGAAGGCATTCATCACCGATGTCATCACCCAGCAGGGCGAAGGTTTCCTCACCGGTGGCAAGACCAAAAAGAACCCCGACGACTCCTACTTTCTCAAAGACGGTAAATACACCACCTGCGACAACCACGAGCACCCGCACTTCTATCTGCAACTGACCAAAGCCAAAATGCGCCCCAAGAAAGATGTCGTGGCAGGGCCTGCCTACATGGTATTGGGCGACGTACCGCTGCCGCTGGCCATACCGTTCGGCTACTTCCCGTTCTCGGAAAAATACAGTTCGGGTATCATCATGCCCACCTTCGGCGATGAAAGTGCACGCGGATTTTATCTGCGCGACGGAGGATACTATTTTGCCATCAACGACTACATCGACCTGGCACTCACCGGCGAAATATACACCAAAGGGTCTTGGGGCATCAACGCCCAGTCGGCCTACGTCAAACGGTACAAGTTCTCGGGTAACTTCTTCATCAGCTACCTGGTCACGGTACTGGGTGACAAAGGTATGCCCGACTACTCCAAACAGACCAACTTCAAGCTCACATGGTCGCACACGCAAGACCGCAAGGCCAACCCCAACCTCACCTTCTCGTCGAGTGTAAACTTCTCGACCAGCGGTTACAACCACAACAACCTTACCAACTACGGCAACTCCTCGACCTTTACGTCGAACACGACCAGTTCGACCGTAAGTCTCTCCTATAATGTACCCAACACACCTTTCAGCCTGGCCCTTACCGCCAACGTAACACAACGCAACTCCGACTCCACGCTGAACGTCTCTTTTCCTAACCTCACCATCAACATGAGCCGTATCTACCCGTTCAAACGCAAGAACAGAGCCGGACAGGAAAAGTGGTACGAAAAAATCAGCATCAACTATACCGGTAACTTCAAAAACTCGATACAGACCAAGCAAAACCAGTTCCTCAAATCGAACCTTATCAAGGATTGGAGCAATGGTATGCAACACAGCATACCGGTATCGGCTACCTTCACAGCATTCAAGTACATCAACATCACCCCGTCGTTCTCGTTTACCGACCGTATGTACACCCACCGCGTCATGCAGGAGTGGGACCCCCGTAGTTCTTCGGTGGTGAGAGATACCGTGTACGGATTTTACAACGTATACAATTACTCGTTCAGCGTAAGCGCCCAAACCAAACTCTACGGTTACTACCGCCCGTTGCCCTTCATCGGGAAAAAGATACCCATGATACGCCACGTGCTCACGCCTACGGTGAGTCTGTCGGGAGCACCTGACTTCGGCTCCTCACGTTACGGATACTGGCAACGCTATACCCGCATCGACAACAACGGAACCCCCGAGGTTGTCTACTACTCACCCTTCTCGGGCAGCGCCTACGGAGTGCCGGGTCGGGGAAAGACTGGGTCGGTAAGCTTCTCGGTGGCCAACAACCTCGAAATGAAGGTCAATACCGACAAAGACACCACAGGTGTGCGGAAAATAAGCCTCATCGAGAACCTCTCGGCCAGTATGAGCTACAACATGGCTGCCGACTCCCTGAATTGGAGCAACCTCAACACCTCGATTCTCATCAAGCTCACCAAGCAGTTCAACCTGCAAGTGAGTGCCGTATTCGACCCCTACACCTACCAACTGAGTTCAAACGGATCGCCCGTGAAGGTAAACGTGCCCCGCTGGAAAGCCGGAAAAGGTTTTGCCCGACTTTCGAGCGCCGGAACCTCGTTTTCCTACACGTTCAACAACGACACATTCAAAAGGAAAGATAAAAGCACAAGCCAAACATCGGGCGACGATGCTCCCATCGAAAATCCCGAAGACGAAATTCTCTCCAACGCCGACCAGATAGCAGAAGCCGACAAGGACAAAGAATCGGAAGAAGAACCGATGAAGATGCGCGACGGCTATATGGTATGGGAGGTTCCGTGGAGCCTTTCCATCAACTATTCCATCAACTACAGCTATGGCAACTTCAACAAAGAAAAGCTGGAATACGACGGCCGCATCAATCAGAACCTGAGCATATCGGGAAACATCCAACCCACCAAAAACTGGTCGTTCTCGTTCTCGGCCAGCTACAACTTCGTAACCAAACGACTGGCCTACATGAACTGTAACATTACCCGCGACCTGCACTGTTGGTCTATGAGTGCCAGCCTCATTCCTGTCGGAGCCTTCAAATCCTACAATTTCAGCATACGGGTAAAATCGTCCATACTCAGCGACTTGAAGTACGACAAGAGCGGCAACTCCTACGATGCCCTCGACTGGTATTAAAAGCTGCACAATTTATGCGACGAGACTTTGAAAAAAGCCTACTACCCCTTGCCCACATTCTCATCTATTATTAATTTTGTGGAAACAACATTTCTACCCTATCCCCCATGAAAGCAAAAATATTGGTTACCGGTGGAGCCGGATACATCGGGTCTCACACCACGGTTGAGCTTCAAAATGCCGGCTACGAGGTTGTCATCCTCGACAATCTCTCCAACTCTAACGCCGAAGTCATCGACGGCATCGAACGCATTACCGGCATACGTCCGGCCTTTGAAAAAATGGATATGCAAGACAAGGAGGCACTCCGCCGGCTCTTTGAGAAACATAAAGGAATCAAAGGTGTTATCAACTTTGCAGCCAGCAAAGCAGTAGGTGAGTCGGTAAAGAAACCGCTACTCTATTACCGCAACAACCTCGTAACGATGCTTAACCTGCTCGATCTCATGCCTGAATATGGGGTTGAAGCCCTTGTTTTCTCATCGTCGTGCACTGTCTACGGGCAACCCGATGTCCTTCCGGTCGACGAGACGGCCCCAATAAAACCGGCTCTCTCGCCCTACGGCAACACCAAGCAGATATGCGAAGAAATCATTACCGACACAATACACGCCGGAGCCCCCTTCAAGTCGATACTGCTGCGCTACTTCAACCCCATCGGTGCCCACCCCAGCGCCGAAATAGGTGAGCTTCCGCTTGGAACGCCGCAGAATCTCCTGCCCTACATCACTCAGACGGCTATCGGTGTGCGGGAACAACTCAGCGTCTTCGGCGACGACTATGATACCCCCGATGGCTCCTGCATACGCGACTACATCTACGTGGTCGATTTGGCAAAAGCTCATGTAAAAGCCATCGAACGAATGTTGGAAAACAAAAGTCAGGAAAACGTTGAAATTTTCAACCTGGGAACCGGAAAAGGTGTTTCGGTACTCGAACTTATTCACACCTTTGAAGAGGCAACCGGCGTAAAACTCCGCTACAAAATCGCCGGTCGGCGCGAAGGCGACATCACCCAGGTATGGGCCGACCCTAGAAAAGCCAATACTGTATTGGGCTGGAAAGCCGAGACGTCTCTTGCCGATACTTTGAAATCGGCCTGGAACTGGCAACTTCACCTGCGTGAAAAAGGTATCATGTAAATAAATCCTCCCCCAATAAATCTAACAGAGAGGGCGACCCTGCGTGCGGGGTCGCCCTCTCTGTTTATCCGCCGCTCTAATTAACAATATATAACTCATTATTTTCTTATAATATTTTTTATATTAGAATTATTCTAATATATTTGCAGAAAGAAAATGTCCGATGAGCGACAACGACATCATAAGGAAGTTCAGAGAAAAGGGGCTGCGGCTCACTCCACAACGCATGAGCGTCTACCGGGTTTTGTATGAATTGCATCACCCAACGGCTGAGGAGGTATGGGAGCAGGTGCATAAACTGACACCCGCCATAACCGTGGCGACGGTCTACAACACCCTCGAAAAATTAGTGGCATCGGGGCTGATAGAAAAAGTTTTCACCTTGGACAATAAAATGTATTTCGATGCCGATACGCACCCCCATCATCACCTATATGACAATCGCACTCACTGTATCAGCGATATCGAAGAGAGTGGACTTTCTGAACTGATACGCAAACATATAAAAGGCATTGAAACCCTTAAAAACTTTGAGTTGCAAGACATAAAAATACAACTCATAGGACATTACAATACCGAAAAATAGAAATTATTACTCACCCAAACACTTACTGTTATGAAAAGCATCAAAGGTACAAAGACCGAACAGAACCTGCTGAAATCGTTTGCAGGAGAATCACAGGCCAGAGGCCGTTACGTATATTTTGCCAGCATCGCCAAGAAAGAGGGCTACGAACAGATTGCCGCCATCTTCAACGAAACGGCCGAACAGGAAAAAGAACACGCCAAGAGATTCTTCAAATTCCTCGAAGGCGGTATGGTTGAAATTACAGCTTCCTTCCCGGCAGGTATTCTCTCGACTACTATCGAGAATCTGAAAGCAGCTGCCGCCGGAGAGAACGAAGAGTGGAGCGAACTCTATCCCGAATTTGCCAAAGTGGCCGACGAAGAAGGCTTTCCGCAGATTGCCGAAACCTGGCGCCGCATAGCTACCGTAGAAGCAGGTCATGAAGAACGCTACCTCAAACTCTACCAACGCATGGTCGACGGCACTGTATTTGCCGACGAAGAAGAGATAGAGTGGCAATGCCGCAACTGCGGATACATACACAAAGGAAAGAAAGCCCCCGAAATGTGCCCGGCATGCCAACACCCGCAGGCCTACTTCGAACGTAAGAAAAACAATTACTAAACACGATAGTGGTCAGGCGATTTCCCCCTGCCCCTGCAATACGAGCATTTTTCAACTCAAACAGTTCAAGAGTCGTTGATCGACAGGCAACGCGGCTCTACAAGCAAAGGCCTTCGGGCCGGAAGTGTGCCTGTAAAAGGTAAAAAGATTGTTTATTCAAAGGAAGGGCGGCCACTTTGTAAAGCGGCCGCCCTCAATCTATATCAATGAAACAGATTATTTTACAGCAATCTTATCGATGCGACGCTGATGACGGCCTCCCTCAAACGAGGTAGAAAAGAACGCCTCCAAGATAGCACGAGCTGTCACATGGTCGATAAACCTGCCCGGCATCACACACACATTGGCATCGTTGTGCTGGCGGGCCAGACGAGCAATTTCCTCAATCCAACAAAGGGCGGCTCGTATCCCCTGATGCTTGTTCAAAGTGATGTTTATACCATTGCCACTTCCACAAACCGCCACTCCGGGATAGCATTCGCCTTTTTCAATGGCAATGGCCAAAGGGTGAGCAAAATCGGGATAATCACAACTTTCTGTCGAATAGGTTCCGAAATCACGATAGGGAATGCCCTTATCGGTCAACCAGGAAGCGACAAACTGTTTCAACTCATAGCCAGCATGATCGCAAGCCAAGCCTACCGGAACGCCGGGTTTCAAAATACTCATAATCAAGATTTTTTAATAATACCTATAAAAATCTTTTCGGCTATACTTTCTTTCACAAAGGTAGACGATAACACGCATATAACCAAGAAAAACGACATTTTATCACAAATTACAGCTAATCGAGGAGATTTAATCCCTCCTCAAAACGGTATAACAGAAAAGTTTTCATTATCTTTGAGTCGTGCAACATCTATTCTTGAAAAACCGGTTATCATGAAAACATTTCTGAAAATTTTAGCTGTCATCGTCGTAATCATCGTAGCACTGCTCATAGCCATACCCTTGATACTAAAAGGCAAACTGGCCGACATCGTAAAAGCCGAAGCCAACAAAATGCTTAATGCCCGCCTCGACTTTGAAGAACTCGACATCAGCCTGCTGCGCAACTTTCCCCAAGCCACTCTGGTTTTGAAGAATCTGTCACTCATCGGGGTAGACGAATTCGAAGGAGATACGTTGGCTGCCGCCGACGAAGTAGCTGCGGCCGTCAACCTGATGAGCCTTTTCGGCGACGCAGGCTATGAAATCACCTACGTCACCCTCGACCGTCCCACTGTACACGCTATCGTCCACTCGGGTGGTGCCGTAAATTGGGATATCGTCAAAGCCGACAACTCAGCCGCCGAAGAAAGCGCAGACAGTACATCAAGTACCGGAGCTTTTGATCTACAACTGCGAAAATTCCGCATCACCGATGCTTGCCTCTCCTATACCGACGAGGCCTCAAACATGGCTTTCTCCACTGGAAAACTCAACCTGGCCCTCACTGGAAAACTGAGTGGACTGGAAACAGCCTTGCAATGCAAAGCCCTGATACAAAACATCGACATGAGCATGGAGGGAGTCAGCTACCTGCACAACGCCGAATTGGAGGCCGACATGAAACTGATAGCAGACCTCAACAACTACACCTTCACGCTGGACGAAAACCGCCTGCGGCTCAACGCCATCGAAACGACGCTCGACGGCTGGGTGGCCATGCCCGACACCAGCATCGACATGGACATCAGACTCTCCACTCCGAAAATCAATTTCAAGGATATTCTGTCGATGATTCCGGCTATTTACCAAAACAACTTTGCCGACTTACAGACCTCGGGTAACGTATCGCTCACTGCCGAAGCAAAGGGCCGCCTTGACGCCAACACGCTCCCGTCCTTCACCGTAGCCCTTGATGTAGACAAGGCCCGAGTCTTCTACACCGGCATGCCCCGCTCGGTCGACGATATCGACATTGCCCTGCGAGTGGCCAACAACGGTGGCGACCTCGACCAGACAACCATCGATATAAACACATTCAAATTCACATTTGCCGAGAATCCCTTTGCCCTGTCACTTCATGCTTCCCACCCAATATCGGATCTGCGATTTGAAGCCTCGGCCAACGGTACCATCGACCTCGGAAAAATCGAGGAAATCTATCCCCTGGGCGACTCTATCGCCCTAAGCGGCGTCATCACCACCGACATCACTCTCGACGGCCGTATGTCGGACATTGAAAAGAAAAATTACCAGAACATAAAGGGAGAGGGCAACCTGTCGATAACACAGATGAACCTGTCGCTCACTGGCCTCCCTCCCATCGTCGTTGCACAAGCCGATGCGCGGATAACGCCTGAGGCCATGAACCTATCCCGCTTTGACCTCACCGTAGGCCGAAGTGATTTGCAAGCGACGGGAAAGATAAGCAACTACCTGCCCTACGTCATGGCTGGCGGAACACTGCAAGGCAACCTCTCGCTCTCGTCGTCGCAACTCGACCTCAACGAGTTTCTGACAACAGAAGATACCCCCGACAGCAACGCCGCAGCCGACAGCGCAGCTACCGATACCACCTCGCTCAGCGTCTTTATCGTTCCTGAGAATCTGAACCTCTCCATGCAGGCCCGCATCAAGAAAATAATTTTCGACAACATGACACTGGGTAATTTTACCGGGAAAGTCTCGGTCAAAAACGGGACAGCCTCGCTGGACGGCATTTCTGTAGATGCCCTCGGCGGAAACATTTCGGCCAGCGGTTCATACAGCACCGCATCGTCGACAACCTCACCGCTGGTTTCCCTCGCACTGGGCATCAAGGAGGCTTCGTTCAAAGAGACCTTTGAACAACTCGACTTCGTTCAACAACTGGTGCCACTCTTTGCCAAGACCGGCGGAAACTATTCAATCAGCGCCAACCTCGACACACGCCTCGACTCACAGATGTCGCCCATACTCAACAGCCTCACGGCCAAAGGTTCCCTGCAATCGAAAAATATCGAGATACAGAACCTCGAAGTCTTTGACCTGCTGGCCAACCTGTTGAAAAACGACAAGTTGCGCAAAGTCGAAGCCAAAGACATCGATATACGTTTTGCCATTACCGACGGACGGGTACAGACCTCACCGTTTGACCTGAAAATAGGCAATACGAAACTTACCCTCTCGGGCTCGACAGGTCTCGACCAGAGCATCGACTATACGGCCCTCATCGACCTCAGCAAAGAGAAGGTCATCAGCGACTACGTAGGCATTGTCGAAGCCCGCATAGGCGGCACCTTCGCCAAACCGACCATCGACATCGACACCGAATCGCTCGTGAAACAGGCCGTCACCAACAAGGTTGTCGAGGCCATTGCCGGAAAAGGCACCACTGAAGAGCAGGTGGCCAACATCAGACAGAAAGCCGAAGAGGCCGGGCGCCTTTTGGTAGAGACCGCCGAACGTGAAGGCGAGAAACTGGTCGAGAAAGCCTCGAACCCCCTGGCCAAGATAGCCGCCAAAGCCGCCAAAACAAAAATGGTAGAAGAGGCCCAGAAACAGGCAGCCCGGCTGGCCGACGAAGCCGAAGCACAAATACGCAAGTTGAAAGGGGAATAACCATGCAAAGAGGCGAAGTGTCCTTTTATGCAAAAAAGGGTAAAAGGGGGTCGCATTTCGACTTTTATTCGTAGATTTGCAAATCTTTACGCCAAATAACCGTCGGCTCCGCACTTTAATCGAAACGGAAAAACGACAAACTAAGAACGGATAACAGATATCGGATTATGAAAAAATGGTTAGCTATCGCAAGCATATTTACACTTGTAGGGACAACAAGCTGCAAACAGCCTGCCCAATCAGGAAATAGTCAAGACACGAATATCGCATCGGGCGACACACTCACGGGCGACATCTCCCTCTCGGGTGCATTTGCCCTCTACCCCATGGTTGTAAGATGGGCCGACGAGTTCAAGCAACTGCACCCCAACGTGCGCATCGACATATCGGGCGGTGGAGCCGGTAAAGGCATGACCGACGCCCTGGCTCAGGTAGTCGACCTGGGTATGGTTTCGCGCGAGATATACGACGTTGAGACCGAGAAAGGCGCATTGGGATTTGCCGTTGTAAAAGATGCCGTCGTGGCAACCGTCAACGTCAAGAACCCCCACTTCGCCGAGATATGCGCCAAAGGACTGACCAAAGCCAGCGCACAAGCCTTGTGGAACAATCAATATTCCTCGTATGGAGAGTTTTTAGGAACGAATAGCGATGTGCCCGTACACGTCTACACCCGTTCCGACGCCTGCGGCGCTGCCGAGACATGGGCCTTGTGGTTTGGCAAACGGCAGGAACAGTTGCAGGGCACTGCCGTATATGGCGACCCCGGTGTATCGGCTGCCGTACAGAAAGACCGCGTAGGTATCGGCTACAACAACATTGCCTATGCCTACGATATGCGTACCCACAAGCCGTATGAGGGCCTGGCTGTCATTCCCATCGACGTAAACGAGAACGGACAAATCGACGAAGACGAAAAATTTTACGAAAACAGTGCCGACCTCATTGCAGCCATCGGCGACGGACGCTACCCCTCACCTCCTGCCCGAGACCTTTACCTGGTCAGCAACGGCGTGCCCGAAAAACCGGCGGTGGTAGAGTTTATCAAATACGCACTCACCGAGGGTCAAAAATACGCCATCGAAACAGGATATATACCTCTGCCCGAAACAACCATCAACGAGAGTCTGAAAAAACTCAATCCCTAATCGCTCCCGACGATGGATTTATCGCTACTACAACGACGCATATTCAAGGATAAAGCCGCCCGATGGGTCATGCTCATCTTGACTGGGCTCTCGCTTTTTCTCCTTGTCGCCATAGGAATAGGCCTGTTTTTCAAAAGCCGCCTTATCCTCTCCGAACATTCCCTGTGGGATTTGCTCTCGGGCTCTGCCTGGAAACCGCTCAGTGGAGAATTCGGATTCCTGCCTTTTATCGTGGGAACACTTTTCGTTACCGCCCTGTCGATAGCCATAGCACTGCCCATATCGCTACTCTCGGCCATATTCCTCACCGAGTACGCCAGCTCGTGGGTAAAGCGGGTCGTATTCCCCATTTTCGACATTCTGGCGGGTATCCCCTCGGTCGTCTACGGTGTATGGGGTACCCTCATTATCGTACCCTGGATTGCCGACAAACTGGGTCCGCGCTTTGTCGACTACACCAGCGGCTACACCGTATTGGCCAGCGGCATCGTACTGGGCATCATGATACTGCCTATCCTGGTGAGCCTGCTCATCGAGATATTTACCATCGTACCGCAAGACTATCGCGAGGCCTCGGCTTCGCTGGGAGCAACCAAGTGGCAGACCTGCTCGAAGGTGATTCTGCGCAAAGCCATGCCGGGCATCGTGGCCGCCGTGGTACTCTCCATCTCAAAAGCCTTCGGCGAAACCATCGCCGTGCTCATGGTGTGCGGCAACTATGCCGCCATACCCCGGTCGCTCTTCGACCCCTGTTACCCGCTACCGGCCCTCATCGCCAACAACTACGGCGAGATGCTGTCGCTGCCGCTTTACGAGTCGGCCCTGATGTTCGCCGCCTTCATACTATTCTTCATCATACTGGTATTCAACATCATATCACGTTGGATATTGCGTAATATCGAACGAAGCTACAAAATGTAACCGGAGGATGCCGACCTATGAAAACAAAATTTATCGTTGAGAAAATTTTCTTCGGACTGATGATTATCTCGGTCATTCTGGTATTTGCATTCTTGGGCAGTATCCTCATCACCATCATACGCAACGGCTGGCCGGCCATGTCGTGGGACATGATAACCCAACTGCCCGGTGGCGGTTTCTACATCGGGAAAGAGGGTGGCGTACTTAATGCCATCGTAGGCTCTATCTACATTGTAGGAGCCTCGACGATACTCGGGCTGCTCATCAGTATTCCCATCGTCTTTTTCATCAACATCTACCTGAAAAACGACTCCAAACTGGCCAGCATCACCCGACTGTCGTTCGACGTGCTGTATGGAATACCCTCGATTGTATATGGAGCGTTCGGCTTCACCATCATGATATTCCTCGGGCTGCGTACCTCGCTGCTGGGCGGAATCATTGTCATCACCCTGCTGATTATACCCATTTTCGTGCGTTCGATGGACGAGGTGGCCCGCCAACTGCCCAAGCACCTGCTCGAAGCCACCTATTCGTTGGGCGCCACACGTTATGAAACCATCAAAGTAGCCATACGCCAGATTGCACCGGGCATTGCCACGGCCACTCTGCTGTCGATAGGCCGCGCCATAGGCGATGCGGCCGGTGTGATGTTTACCGCCGGCTTTACCGACAGCATACCCACCTCGCTCGACCAGCCGGCCGCCACACTGCCGCTGGCCATCTTCTTCCAGTTGAGCAGCCCCCTGCCCGAGGTGCGCGAACGGGCCTACGCCGCCGCCCTGCTGCTGACTCTCATCGTACTCGTACTAAGTATTGTGGGGCGTATGATTACTCACCGTTTTTCAAAAAACAAAATAAAATAATGGAGAAAGGAAAGTCTGTATTCGGTCATATATTCAAAGGGTTCAACCGGTCGTCGCAACACGATGAAGATATTTCGCTTGCCGAAGAGTGCAGCCGCGAAGAAGACGCCGTTATCAAAATCGAAAACCTGAACATCTATATCCACAACAACCATATTCTCAAAAATATCAATCTCACCCTGCACGATAAGAAAATAACCTGTATTATCGGACCGTCGGGTTGCGGAAAGACCACGCTGCTGCGTAGCATCAACCGCATGATTGATACGACCGAACACCTGCGTGTCGAAGGTCGTGTATTGGTAGACGGAGAGGATATCTATGACCGTAAGGCCGAAATCACTCACATACGGAAGAAAATAGGTCTGCTCTCGCAACGCCCCACCCCGCTGCCCATGTCGATATACGACAACATCACCTACGGGTGCCGCATACACGGCGTGCGCAGCCGCAAGGTTCTCGACGCAACGGTCGAGAAATACCTCAAAGGCGTCAACCTGTGGGAAGAGGTAAAAGACCGCCTGCACAGTCCGGCATCGGCCCTCTCCATCGGACAGCAACAGCGGCTGTGCCTGGCCCGCGGACTGGCCGTGGAGCCCCAGTTTATCCTGGCCGACGAGTCGACCTCGGCTCTCGACCCCATATCGAGCAAACACATCGAAGACCTCTTTGCCAAACTGCGCGAACGCTACGGCATCATCATGGTTACCCACACCCTGCGCCAGGCTCTGCGCATTGCCGACTATGTGGTGTTCATGTACATGGGCGAGGTTATCGAGCAGGGTACGGCCGAAGAGTTGTTCAAAAACCCGCAACACGAACTGACCAAACAATACCTGAGCGGAGTTTTCAGTTAAACGTAATCAGCGACATCGAATAAAAGAAGGGGCCTTTCTTTAATGAAAAGCCCCTTCTTCTTATGTGAACGGTACCCCAATTATTCTACCGATATTTTAGAACGGGTAGCCGATGGCCAGGTGGAAGGCCAGACTCTTTCCGAAACTGTCCATGTTGTAATAGTGGGGCTTGTCGTTGTTGTAGGGGGCATGCAGGCCGATTCCCATGTCGAGACGAAGTATCAGGAAACTGATGTCGTAGCGCAACCCCACTCCGGTACCGAGGGCGATGTCGCGCCAGAAGGTTTTCTTGTTGAGCGTTCCTCCGGGACGGTTTGCCTCGGCTTTGAGCAGCCAAATGTTTCCGGCATCGAGAAAGACGGCGCCATGAAGGTCACCCAAGATGGGGAAGCGCAGTTCGACATTGCTTTCGAGCTTGAAGTTTCCCGTCTGGTCGAGATAGGCATCGACCTGGTCTTGCGGCGGTGCATAGCTGCCGGGGCCTATGGTACGTATAGTAAAGGCCCGTATGCTGTTGGCACCTCCGATGTAGAACTGTTCGCTATAAGGCAATACCGACGAGTTGCCATAGGCCCAGCCCGCTCCTACCAGGAAACGGGTGGCCAGCTCCACATCGCCCCACAAGCGGCGGTAATAGCGAAAGTCGGTTGTCGCTTTGGCAAACTGGGAGAAGGGTATGCCGAGAAACTTCTTCTGCCCGGGGGTACCCGACACCACCCACGAAAGCAAGTTTCCGGCAGTAGAGGCCGAAGTCTGCCAATAGATGTGATTGGCATCGTGGGGTCCAAACTGACAATTATAGCGGTAGGTATAGCCCAGCGTAGGAATCAACTGGTTACGGAAACTCAGGGCAATGGCCGGATTCTCTTGCAGGGTGCTGTCGAAAGAGGCGGTCGAGTTCATCAGGTAATTATAGCCGATTTTGGGCAGTTGCAGGGTGTGCGAACTCGTGGCCGAGGACTGGAAATCGAATGCAAACGAGGTATTCAGCGACATCATGCGGAAATATTGCGGGCGGTTCATCAACTCGGCACTGAGCTGCACCGTGGTCTTGCCGCCGTAACGGCGCTCGACCCGGGAGTTCCAGAAGAGTGCCGACGGTAAGAGCCGCGGAAAGGCCAACGAGGCTTTAAGCCCGAACTCGTAGGAGTTGAGCAACGACGACCGGGTGGCCGTGGCCTGCCGCTTCCCGGTCTGCCACTCATACGAACCGGTGAGTTCGAGCGAGAGCCGCTCGCCTCCGCCGAAGACGTTGTTATGGGCCAGACCGAAGATGACTCCGGGGCCTATAAAGCTGTTGGTCGAAGAGGTAACATTGGCTTCGAACCAGGCCTCCATCGGGGTGTCCATGGCGGCGTCGAGGGTAATGTCGAGTACGTCGGAGAGGGTATCGGGGCGGGATACCGCCACGTTGACATAGCGGAACACCCCCATGCGCACGAGACTGTTGAGCGACTCGGTCTGCCGGTCGAGGGTGTAGAGGTCGCCGGTGCGGAGGGTGATGTTCCGCTCGACAAAACGCTTCCTGATTTTGAGGGGAGCCTGATAGATGAAGGTAACGTTGGAGAGCTCGACCGTATCGACAGCTCCCTGCCCCGAGGCCGACTTCAAGTCGAAGGTTACATGCCCCACCCGATAGGGTTGCAGTGTCTCGGGCGGGAGATTGCCCAGCAACTGCAAGCGCAACGCCACCTCATAGGGAGAGGCCGTGGTATCGGCCAGATAGGAGAGATACTCGGGGCGGAAGAAGTAGTAGCCGTGATTGCGAAGTTCCGAGGCTATGCGCGACCGTTCGGAGGCCAGGACATCGGCCCGATACACATCGCCTACCCGAATGAGAGAGGAGGCACGGGTCGAGTCGATAAGGGCCGTCAACGGGGTTACCGGCTCGGGATAGGAGAGCGACCCATAATGCCAGGGCCGACCATAGGTTACATCATAGGTGATGCGGGCTTTCCGGCTGTTCTTCCGGTTGTAATCGAGTGTATAGGAGGCCGACGAAGAGAAGTAGCCGTAGTTGGCCAGTATGTCGGGGACAACAGCGACCCGCAGGTCGGGCTGCACGGTAGAGATGAGTACGGGAGTCTTGGCAAAGCGCTCGTAAAACCAGTGCTTGAAGCCTTTGTCCTTCTTGGGGGTTACATGGGTATAGACCCACAGTCCGAAGGGGAACGGCCAGCGCACATAGGGGCTGTACAGGGCATTGTTGGGCTTGACCGAGAGGGCATCGCGCACCGCCGACTCAGCATCGGACGAGAGTTTCACACCTTTCTCCGCAGGCTCGATGTGCATCTTCTTCACCCCGGTATAAAGTACCTCACCGTTGTCCAGGCGGCTCGTCGTGTCGCACCCGGCGACAACCAGCATACACAGGCACAAAAGAATTCCCCACTTTCTCATGGCTGCGACGATGAAGGGTTTGACACTTGCTGTTTGCGGGACGAACGGCGGAAGAGATCGGCCAGGCGCGACAGTTTCTTCCGCACGGCAAAGCCCAGCCCCGTCTCGGTTACCTCTCCTTCGAGAATGGTCTCCTGCCCCGTGTGACGGAATATTTTCAACACCATGTTGTCGCGCCGGTCGAGCTTGTATTCGAGGGCGATGTCGTCGACCAGATTTTCTTTCAGGGCCTGAGTCGAATTGTCGTCGGGTGAATAGCTGCCACCGACAACGATGCGCACCCGGTCGTTGAAAAGGTCTTTGGAAAGCTGGTAGGAGTAGTCGGTGCGCGTCGTCCCGTCGGCCTCGCCGCGGCTGTTGATACCAAAGCTGAGATTCACATTTTTAAGGTTGTTGCGCGACCACTTGTTCAACTCGTTTTGCAGGAACTGGTTGAGCGGATTGCCCGTAAAAAGGTCGCCCTGCGACGCACTGGGGCCGGTGTAGGTATTGTAGATGAGCAGACTCATCGCCTGGGAGGCCCGCTGCTCGGCGGTCATGGAAGTGAGCTCATTCTGTATGGTCATGTCGCCCGGCGCAGCCACATCGAAAACGATGGAGAGATTGTCGAGCGACTGGGTAATGGCAATAGACACCTGAAACTGTACCGTGCGTGTGGTCCCGCCCGAGGCTACATCGACCGACAGCCTGTCGATGGCCGTGATATCCAGCACGGGGTCGGCCATGTCGCCCTCCCACACTACCGAACTACCCTCCTTGATGGAAAAGAGTTTCTGCCCGATAAGCGGGGGCGTGTAGCACACCGTACCGCCCGACAGCTCGTAGCGACCGGTAAATCGGCTGTCGCCCAACTTGTTCATGGAGTAGGTAAGGCTGCCGCCACCCTGCAAGTCGATGCGGCTGTTCCCGTCGGGGGTGAGCTCGACCGAGAGCGATACCGCATTGCCTATATCTACGTTGACCAACATATCCATGCCCGATACCGGACGGAACGTCGAAGCCGACTCTTCGCTCACGGTATCGGCAAACGAGGTGAAGGTAACCATGTCGCCGTAGTTGCTCACCCCCGGCAGCGAATTGCTCTCGCGCAAGACATAGGTGGCTTCGGTACCGTTGAGCAGGACGAGATTGCCACGCACCGACAATGCATCGGCATACCCGCGCACCGAGGCATCGACATCGGCCGCAGCCTTGCCATAAAGCATCGAGGTACGGTTCTTGGGCTGATTGAAAATTTCAAAGTTATGCCCCGCCACACGGGCATCGACATAGGGCCGGGCGAGATCGGCGACATCGACATGGCCGGTAATGTTGAGCGGCTCGTTGTTGGGTCCCGATATGCAGAAGGTATCAATCTGCACACGGCTCCCCGACATTGAAACGACCGCCGGTGAAAAACGGAACGAGGCCCCCACCATCGGTATCACGGCACGCCCCTCATCGACAGAGAGACGCCCGGCCATACGGGGAGCATCGATACGCCCCGATAGCGACACATCGCCCCGCAACAGTCCCTCTATCCGCGCCATATCGTCGGGCAGGAAAGCATTGGCCACCGACAGGGGAAAGGCAGGAAAACCGACTTTTAAATCGAGCGGCTCGGCCGACAAGGTATCGGTGTCGTAACGGAGCGACAGATCGATGGCATCGAGCGTGTCGACAGCCAGGGTCGCCCCTGCCTGCATGAGCGTGGACGAGAGCTGACGGTAATCGAGTGCAAGAGCCATGTTTCCCACCCACCGGCCGTCGTAGAGCGTCGAGTCGAGACGCACCGTACCACCCACCACGGGATAGTCGCCGGAAAAATCGGTCGACAGCGCCGTAGAGAGAAGGGCCGACACGGGAGGTGTCCCGGGCAATGTCTGCAAAATGGGGGCCAATCTCAAATTCTCGATATCGAGATAAATCGTGTCGACACCGGGATTCGCGCCCGACCGTAACGAGAACGACTGTATATCGTGCCGCAGCAGCACATCGGCCGCCAGGCGTCCGTCGAAATAGTAATCGATAAAGTTATCGGTATTGAGCGACCAGTCGGGCACACCCAGCGTAGGCGATTCAGGAGCCAACGTCAGATGCAGCAGAGAGTCGGACACACGGGCACCCATGTCGAGAACCAAGCCAGGCACCTGCTCCTGATCGCACTGCCGCAGCGCGGCGTAAAGTTCGTTCTGCGCCACATAGCCTGAGACACCGGCCCGGGCCAGCAACGCCGACGTGGCGGGAGTGTTTCCCAACTGCACGGCATAGCGCAACCGTTCGCCATCGTGATGCAGAGAGGCGGTCAGCGTATCGGCCGCAAAGGAAGAGAGCGCTACCCCCTCGGCCTGCGCCTCAAAGAAGAACGGCACATCGGGAGCATTACCTGACGAGATGTGGAGAGAATCGAATACGACCCCGCTCCCGGCCAACAACTTCTCTACAACCTGCTCGGGCACCAACCGGCCCTGCAACTGGAAATCGGGCAACATAGCACACCACGTCGACGGGTCGACACGTTTGACATGAAGCGCACGTGCAACCGAATCGCCCAAGGCAGAAACATCGGCCAGAAGCGAATCGACACCCACCGGCGACGAGAAGGCCAACTGCGCTCCGGGGAAATCGACCCGGGCATCGAGCGAATCCTGCAACACGTCGGCCGTAACGACAATATGGTCGAAGAGATTGTCCATATCCAAGAGATGCAACCCCACCATATCGAGCCGAGTCTTCACGGCATATTCGTTTTTGCTGTTAGCCCAGGCCTGCACATCGATAGAAGACGAGAAGGTCAAGGAGTCGTCGGCAAGACGGGCAGTCTTCAAATCGAGCCAGTCTATCTCGCCGGTAAGGCGGGCCGTATAGTCGGAAGAATCGATGAGGCCCGTCAACTGCAAATCGAGACGGGCAGCACTGTCGACACACAGGAGATGCGCCCCTACCCGACCGGAATCGAGCGCGGCGTCGAGGCCGAAATCACGGAAACGGTAGCCGCCGTAATCGAGACTGTCGACATAAAGCACCGCCTCGGCCCGCATGCGGGGCGAGAACGGGTCGAGCCCGCAACCATCGGCTTGCAGAGAGAAGGTCAGGGGGCCGACATTTTCATGCGGCAGAAAGGCATCGACGGGAAACGCCCGCCACTGTGTCTCGACACGATAGGCCGTATCGGCAAACCGATATGAGGCGTCAAGACGGGCCATGCCCTGCAAGGCCTCCCAGGAGAGTTGCGCCTGCACATCACGGCCATTGCGGAAAGCGACCTGGCTCTCCATCGCCATCGAATCGGGCAAGGCAAACTGCCCGGCCTCAGCGCCCCCCATCAATCGGGGAATAAACGACAAGCGGTATAACCGAGCCGAAAAAGCGGCTTGTGCCGCCAGACTGTCGGCCCGGGTAAGCGACTGCACCGTAGCGACGGCCTCAAAATCGGCCGCATCGGGCAGAGTGGCGCGAAAACGGGTCAGCCGCAGACTGTCCAACAGCCCTTCGGCATCCAGTTGCAAGGTGAACGACCGGAAAGGCAGAGCCGCCAACAACGTATCGAGTGCCGGCATGAACAGCTCCACATCGTCGAGACCCGCTTCGACATTCATTGTCGCCGAGAGAGCAGCACGGCCATTCATGGCAAGAGCGGAGGCATCGGCCAGGAGCGAAGCCGTGAGGGTGGAGTGGCGGGTATCGAGCCGTAAGGCTTCCAGACTCACGGCTGCCGAATCCATGGAGAACGAGGCCTCGCCCCGGTCAACCGCCAGACCCGAACGCTCGGTCAACGACAACGACCGCAACCGGGCAGCCACATCGCCCCCCCGGTTATAGACCGAGTCGAGCCGCAGGGCCAAATCGGAGATTTCTATGAAGGAGGCGTCGAAACCCTTACGGGGAGCATGACCTTTCACACCATAAACGACCTGTGTGCCATCGATACCCACCCGCCGGGCCACAACCGTCCACGGCGCAGCCGGCGCAGAGGCCCCGTCGGCAACGACGGGTTCTTCGGGAGAAGGAGGTACTACAACAGAGGTATCGGTAAGCATCGACAAGCTACCCCGGTGCAGGAAGAGACTCTCCACATCGACCTGCTGACGAGACAGGTCGACCGAGGCGCCAAGAGCCGCCACGGCCCCGGCAGCCGCTGAAAGGAACGACTCCCGGTAGGCACCCGTCATCAGATAATCTATATCCTGCAAAGCTATCGAGTCAACAGCAAAGCGCCATGCCAGAGGAGCCGTCGCCGTCGTATCGGCATCGACGTCGGGTACCGGTCGCCCGTTTGTCAAGGTAACCGACCCTCCGCCCAACTGCAAAAGACCCGCCCGGAGCGACATCTCACGGAGATGCACGTTTACAGGAGCAATCAGCGCACTGTCGAGACGCACCCCAATGGCAAAACCGGTGGTGTCGGCATAGGCAAAGAAAACGTCTTGGAGCGACAACCGGGGAACAACCGCCTCTCCACGGAGCAACGGCAGAAGCCGTACCTCGGTATGCAGCGACTGCAACGCACAGAGGGTATCGCCTCCGGCAATCACGCATACACCCGAGAGGTCGAGTCGCAGCGGGAAGCGCAAACGGAGGTCCGAGACCGAAACCGTCATTGACGAATCGGAGAGCATGTCAGAGGCCATTCTCACCCCGGCCCGCTGCACGGGCGACACATAAAGCAATGCCACCAGCAGGAACAGCAGTCCGAGAACAGACAGCCACACAACAGCCACATATCGGAACAAACGTCTCATTTTTCTGCCAATAATACACGACGAATTTACAGAAAAAAGAGGTTGTGCAAGATAGTTTTCTAAAAAAAATGCACACTCTTTTCGAGCAAAACGCCACCGGAGAGGGTTTGTTTGCGGCGGCGCACAAAAAAAACGGGCAGAACCGTCAAAGGCTCTACCCGGTTTTCTATCGGTGAATCGACGAGAGATTAGTTGTTTTCGGGACGAAGTTTGCGAACTACGGCACCGGTACGCCACATTTCGCTTTCGCGCAGAGCGGCCAACTCTTTTTCGAGACCTTCGCGATAGTCGGGTTTGCTGTTGGTGTCGATAGAGCGTTGAGCTTCGTTTCCGCAAGCCACCTCGTTATAGAGTTTCTCAAAGACGGGTTTCACGGCATCGTGGAACGGACCCATCCAGTCGAGGGCACCGCGTTGAGCTGTCGTCGAGCAGTTGGCATACATCCAGTCCATACCCTTTTCGGCGAAAAGAGGCATCAGCGACTGGGTGAGCTCCTCAACTGTTTCGTTGAAAGCCTCGGAGGGTTCGTGGCCATGTTCGCGCAGCACCTCATATTGAGCCAGCAGGAGACCCTGAATAGCACCCATCAGTGTTCCGCGTTCGCCAGTAAGGTCGGAGTAAACCTCTTTTTTGAAAGTGGTTTCAAAGAGATAGCCCGAACCTACGCCGATACCGAGAGCAATCACGCGCTCTTTGGCACGGCCGGTAGCGTCTTGATAAATGGCGTAACTCGAATTGAGACCGCGACCTTGGAGGAACATACGGCGCAAGCTGGTTCCCGAACCTTTGGGAGCTATCATGATAACATCGATGTCGGCAGGAGGAATGATGTGGGTGCGATCTTTGTAGGTGATACCGAAGCCGTGCGAAAAGTAGAGGGCTTTTCCGGCGGTGAGGTAAGGTTTGATACGAGGCCACACTTCGATTTGAGCAGCATCGGAGAGCAAGTATTGGATAATGGTGGCACGCTTGCAGGCCTCTTCGATTTCAAAAAGAGTTTCACCCGGAACCCAACCGTCGGCAACGGCCTTATCCCAGGTTTTGCCACCTTTGCGTTGTCCTACGATAACGTTGAAACCGTTGTCGCGCAGGTTGAGGCTCTGACCGGGACCTTGCACGCCATAACCGATAACTGCGATTACCTCGTCTTTGAGTACTTCTCTTGCTTTTTCCAACGGAAATTCTTCACGGGTAACGACATTCTCGTCAACACCGCCAAAATTAATTACTGCCATTTTTGTCTGGTTTTTTAAGTATGAAACAATTAAATAAATATCACTTTACTGCGGCAAATAGTTTCGCCGTCAATCTTTTTCACTTCGATATGGTACTCGCCCTGCCCCATGTCCTGACAATAGAATTGCAGCGTGTCGCCATAACGGCTCTCGTTGACATAGGCTATCTCGAAACGTTTTACCCTTCGCGTCTTATAGAGGTCGAGAGGGAAAATATCGAGTATGTGGTCGATATACTTGATGCTGTTGACATGACCGTTAATGTCGATGTCGCTGTACCGTATCACCCGCTCATATACTGGTTGAGATACTACGGCCTTGACCTTTCCGGGGCGTTCGATGGGACAAGGGTTGTCGCATACGTAACGGGTTATGGCCCCGTCGTTGATGCTGAGAAGGTCGACCGGCTTGCGGGTATCAACATCAATCATCGCCCACACCGAGCGGGCATAACCGAGGGGTTTTCCTTCGCTGTCGAACACGGCGAAATTGCGGTCGGTAAAGAGGCGGTACACGCTCTCGACCCACGTCTGTATGGAGAATTTCTCGGTCTGACGGGGAGCGTCTTCGACAAACTCCAACACCAGTCGCGAAAGAACCCAGGTGTAGTGTCCTTCGTTCAAAGTTGTAATGCCGAAGCCTTTGTCCGAAGCATGAAAATTGGCCACATTCAACAACAGATTGCCCAGCACGCCCATGGAGAGGCGACCTCTGAAATCGGAGCAGAAAGGCTCCACAACAAACGGATAGGTACCGATTTTCTGATCTTCGCTCATAACAGCATATATTATCTGGCTGCCTCGTTCTGCTTGGCTTTCAAGTAGCGGGCCTCCCGTTCGGCCAGGAATTCATTGACCCGTTCTACGCAACTCTTGGTCAGAGCAATACGTCCCGAACGCACAAATTGGAGTACGCAACCCAATTGTTGCAGTTCGTCGTAGAAGGTGGTAATATCTTCGGTCGTACCGTCTTTCTCCAACGCCGAATAGGTGGGATTCACCTCTACCACACGGGCATTGTAACGACGAATGAGCTCCGACACTTTCGGTTCACGTTCGAGCACCGGCGTCGAAAGTTTATAGAGAGCTATTTCGTGCGAGAATATCTCCTCATCGGTAAAATAGTGTGCCTGCAAAACGTCGATTTTTTTCTCTATCTGCCGAACGATTTTTTTTATGGTGTCTTCATCGACCCAAGCAGTGATGGTGTATTTGTGCACACCCTTTATCGACGAAGCCGACACATTGAGACTCTCAATATTGATTTGTCTGCGGGTGAAAACGGCCGTAATCTGGTTGAGCAGACCGGCAATGTTTTCGGAGTAGACAATCATCGTATATAAATTTTTGTCCATGGCAATCAGCTTTTAACATTCCAACAACATATCGTTTACCGTACCACCCGGAGGTGTCATGGGCAAGACGTTACCCTCTTCTATCACACAGGCTTCGAGAAGGAAAGGACCCGCGGTCGAGAGCATCTCGTCTATGGCAGCCGAGAGGTCGCTGCGCTCCATGACCCGACGCGAGGGTATGCCGTAAGCCTCGGCAATCTTCATGTAATCGGGATTGAGCATCGGCGTAAAGGAATATTTGCGGTTGAAGAACATGGCTTGCCACTGGCGGACATTGCCCAGATAGTTGTTGTTGAGCAAAATCATCTTCACGGGAGCTTTCTGTTCCATGACGGTGCCCAGTTCCTGCAAGTTCATCTGCAAGCCGCCATCGCCCATAAAGGCACACACCGTACGGTCGGGTACGGCAAAGGTCGCTCCTATGGCTGCGGGAAGGCCAAAGCCCATTGTTCCCAATCCGCCCGAAGTAATGATACTGCGGTTACGGGAATATTTGAAGTAGCGGGCCGACATCATCTGGTTCTGTCCCACGTCGGTAACCAGCACGGCTTCATTATGAGTGGCTTCACTCACGGCACGCACCACCTCACCCATGTTGAGTGGCCCGTGGCCGGGGTGTATTTCGGGCTCGATAACCTTGACACGCTCCTCTTCGGCATAGGGGGTAAACGATGCCAGCCACTCTTTGTGCTTGACCGGCACCAGCAGGTCGGTTACGGCGCGGAGGGTATCCTTGCAGTTGCCGAGTACGGCAACGTCGGCTTTCACATTCTTGTTTATCTCGGCGGGGTCGATGTCGAAATGTATGATTTTGGCCTGCTTGGCATAGGTGGCCAAGTTACCGGTTACCCGGTCGTCGAAGCGCATACCCACGGCGACAAGTACATCGCACTCGTTGGTTTTCACATTGGGTGCCAGGTTTCCGTGCATGCCGAGCATACCCACGTTCAGGCGGTGGTCCGAGGGAAGTGCCGAGAGGCCCAGCAGGGTGCAACCGGCAGGCATATCGGCTTTCTCGATAAAAGCCCGCAACTCGTCCTGGGCATTTCCCAGTTCGACACCCTGTCCCACAAGAACCAGCGGTCGCTGGGCCTTGTTGATGAGGTCGGCCGCCATGATGACCGACATGGAGTCGGTATCGGGCACAGGTATATAGCTGCGTACAAAATCGACGGTGGTCGGTTCATAGTCGAAAGTCTCGACCTGGGCATTTTTGGCAAAATCGAGAACAACCGGGCCGGGACGTCCGCTCAAAGCCAGATAAAAGGCCCGGGCTACGGCCCAGGGTACATCTTCGGCTCGACGTATCTGGTAGCTCCATTTGGTAATAGGCTGGGTAATGCCTACCAAATCGACCTCCTGAAAGGCGTCGGAACCCAGGAATGAGGTTCCTACCTGCCCAGCGATGACGACGATAGGCGTACTGTCTATCATGGCATCGGCTATGCCGGTGATGGTGTTGGTGGCTCCGGGACCACTGGTTACCAGGCACACACCCACTTTTCCCGAGGCGCGTGCGTAGCCTTGCGCCGCGTGGGTGGCACCCTGCTCGTGGCGCACCAATATGTGGTGCAAAATATGTCGGTGGTCATACAAGGCGTCGAAAACCGGCATAATCGACCCTCCGGGATACCCGAAGAGGGTGTCGACACCTTGATGTTCGAGTGAGCGCATCAATGCCTCAGCGCCCGTTATCGACTCTTTGTTACTCATTGTCTTTTCGCTTCGTTTTCTTTCGGCTCTGCCGTTTTATTCTATGATGCGGGTAGCGCCCTTGTCGGCCGAACTTACCATGGCCGCATAGGCACGCAAAGCTTTCGATATCTGACGTTCACGTGTATGAGGCGTGAATGCTTTCTTGCCACGTTGTTCCTCTTCGCTCCGGCGGCGCTGCAATTCGTCGTCGGAGAGATTGACCTGAATGCGGCGGGCGGGAATATCGATTTCGATGATGTCGCCGTCGCGCACCAGACCGATGTTTCCTCCGGCAGCGGCTTCGGGAGATATGTGTCCGATGGAGAGACCCGAGGTTCCGCCCGAGAAACGTCCGTCGGTAATGAGGGCACACTCCTTGCCCAGATGACGCGATTTGATGTAGGAGGTGGGATAAAGCATCTCCTGCATACCGGGACCGCCCTTGGGGCCTTCGTAGGTAATCACCACGACGTCGCCACTCTCGACCTTTCCGCCGAGAATACCTTCGCAAGCAGCCTCCTGCGACTCAAACACCTTGGCGGGACCGGAGAATTTCCAGATGGAGGCGTCGACACCGGCAGTCTTCACGACACAGCCGTCGAGGGCTATGTTGCCGAAGAGTACGGCCAAACCGCCATCTTTGCTGTATGCGTGCTCCACGTCGCGTATACACCCTTCAGCACGGTCGGTATCGAGCGTGGGATAGGTATTCTCCTGTGTACCCATATGATTGCTGAACACACCGCCGGGGGCACTGGAATAGATGCGGAGCGCTTCGGAATCGACAGTCGCCTTGTCGATGTCGTACTTGTCGATGTCTTCGGCCAATGTCGCGCCATTGACCCGACGGCAAGTCGTATCCAGAAGTCCGGCCTTATCGAGTTCACCCAGAATATTGAGTATACCGCCGGCCCGGTTGCACTCCTGTATGGAGTACTTCTGTGTATTGGGAGCCAGTTTGCAGAGGCAGGGCACACGACGGCTCAAGCGGTCTATGTCGGCCATCTTAAAGTCGACACCGCCTTCGTTGGCGACAGCCAGGAGGTGCAGTATCGTATTGGTGGAACCGCCCATGGCAATATCGAGGGTCATGGCGTTGAGGAAGGCTGCACGGGTGGCTATGCTGCGCGGCAAGACACTCTCGTCGCCCTCTTCGTAATACTTATAAGCGTTCTTCACGATGAGTCGGGCTGCGTCGCGGAAGAGCTGTACCCGATTGGCATGAGTGGCCAGGATTGTTCCGTTACCGGGGAGAGAGAGACCGATAGCCTCGGTCAGGCAGTTCATCGAGTTTGCCGTGAACATTCCCGAGCAACTGCCGCAGCCGGGACAGGAGCAACTCTCGATGCGGGCTATCTCCTCATCGCTTACCGCAGTGTCGGCCGCCTTGACCATCGCTGTGATGAGGTCGGCATTCTCACCGTTGTACTTGTGCGACTCCATGGGACCGCCCGAAACAAACACGGCGGGAATGTTCAACCGCATGGCGGCCATGAGCATACCGGGTGTTATCTTGTCGCAGTTGCTGATGCACACCATGGCGTCGGCCTTGTGCGCATTGACCATATATTCGACGCTGTCGGCTATCAGGTCGCGCGAAGGAAGAGAATAAAGCATTCCGTCGTGCCCCATGGCAATACCATCGTCGATGGCTATTGTATCGAACTCGGCGGCAAAACAGCCAAGTTTTTCAATCTCGGATTTTACAATCTGGCCTATCTCGTGCAGATGCACATGACCCGGGACAAACTGGGTAAATGAATTGACAACGGCAATTACCGGACGTCCTATCTGTTCTTCTTTCATGCCGTTGGCACGCCACAGGGCACGTGCACCGGCCATTCGCCGGCCTTGTGTGCAAACTGCACTTCGCAACTCGTGTTTCATAAATTCTTTACTTAAAAAGAAAACCTTTCTTCACATATCAAGAAGAAAGGTTCCCTCATCGTTATATCTTATGTCTTACATAAACATTCTACATAACCTTTCTTCTTTATCATACGCCCACGACGACGATAATCACTGATAGTAGACCGGTAATATGCAGAATTGCGCTAATCATAATCCAAGCTTTTATGGCTTCTCGTAATGATGATGCAAAGGTAAGCCTTTATATGAATATTCCAAAGAAAAAGAGGATAAAAATATCAAGTTAAATAGAAATATATCCAAGTTTCCATGTTTTTTCTATCAATTTATCGGAAAACAAACTTGGTTTATCTACATTTTTCTTTTTGAAAACGAGTGCGGTAATATTCTTCTTACTCTTATGCGCCTCTCACATTGCTCAAAAGGCACGCCATTATCAAACGCATTTCCCCGAAAGAGACGACTACTAAGATGATAAGATTCTACCTTTTTTGAAATATCATAATTTGTGTATGCGGTGAGAATTATGTACGTTTGTATGCCCATTTATCGGCCGATGTTTTTAAGTTCGAAAACCCGTTTATGAAACTTCGTCTGCTGTTGCTCTTTCCGGTCATTGTCCCGCTGTTGTTTTCCTGCCGGGCTACCAAGCATGTGGGCGAAGGCGAATACCTGCTCGACCGCGTGTCGCTCTCGACCGACAACCGCGAACTGAAAAACAGCGAACTGAAATCGTATATCCGACAGGAGCCCAACCACAAGACCTTCGGACTCATAGGGCTCCCCCTGTTTTTCTACAACCTCTCCAACGACAAGGACAACGGCTGGAACCGCTGGCTGCGCCGCATCGGTACACCACCGGTCATCTACGACAGCCAACTGACCGAGAAATCGCGCAGCCAGATAGAGAAGGCGCTCTACAACAAAGGTTACACCGATGCTGTCGTTACCGTAGACACGGTCAAGCACAAGAAACGCATCAAGGTAAAATATAAAGTAGCCTCGGGCGCACCTTATCATATAGACCGCATCACCTACCGTGTTCCCGACGACTCCATAAGGAATATCGTGCTGGCCGACTCGGCCAACTCTCTCATTCACCCGGGAAAGCTCTTCGACCGCAACATTCTCGAACAGGAGCGCCAGCGCATCACTGCCCGGCTGCGGAATGAAGGGTATTTCGCCTTCAACAAAGAGTACATCTCTTATGTCGCCGACACAACCATCGGACACAAGGGGGTCGACCTCGAACTCTTCCTGTCGGACATTCCCGTGGCCGATTCCACCCGTGAAGAGGTTGTAGCGTTCCGCAAGCACAACACCTATACCGTGCGAGACGTCTACTTCATTACCGACTACAATCCGATGGGAAGCACTCCTGAGGAGAAGTATGCCATCAAAGACACCATCTTGTACAAAGGCTACTACATTCTCTACGGCGAAAAGGAGTATCTGCACCCCTCGACCCTGGTGGAGAACTGCTACATCATGCCGGGGGCCGCCTACTCGACCCGCATGGTCGACAACACCTACTCGGCATTTTCACGGCTGGAAGTGCTGAAATATGTCAACATACAGTTTACTCCGGTACGAGGCGGAGAGACACCGCAAATCGATTGCCACATTCTCCTCACCGAAGGGAAAGCCCAACTGGTAACGACGGAAGTCGAAGGTACCAACTCAGCCGGAAATTTCGGCTTTTCGCTCGGTCTCTCCTACAAACACCGGAACATCTTTCACGGGTCGCAAACGTTCAATGCCCGGTTCAGAGCCGCCTACGAAAACATTACCGGCGACCTGGGCGGTCTCCTGTCAAACAACTACCTCGAACTCAACGGCGAAATAGGGGTATCGTTTCCCAAATTCCTTTTCCCCTTTGTCAGCACCTCGTTCCTGCGGCGCATGCGTGCCACAACCGACTTCACCGTCAATATCGACTACCAGCAGCGCCCCGAGTATGTGAGGGTTATCTCGGGTGCCGGTTGGAACTATAAATGGTACACGCGAGGCAACCGTTTCCGACACCACTTCGACCTGGTCGACGTGAACTATGTCTATCTGCCGCAAATGACTTCGGCCTTCAAGAACAACCTCGACAGCATCGCTGCCGACAACCCCCTGCTTCGATACAGCTATGAAGACCACTTCATCATGCGGTCGGCCTATGTGTTATACATGTCAAACTTGAAGAGCAACATCGCCTCATCGTCCAAGCAACGGAAAATCTATACCCTGCGGTCGGCCTGGGAGATTGCTGGCAACCTGCTCTACGCCATCTCGACCCTCTCCTCGATGAAGCGAGCCCCCTCGGGCGAATACGAGATACTCGGCATCAGCTACTCGCAATATGCCAAGGCCGACCTCGACTATGCCTATACGCTGAACCTGAACGAGAAAAACGCATTGGCCTTCCATGTCGGGGCGGGTATCGTCTATCCCTACGGAAATTCCGATATGGTACCGTTTGAGAAACGGTACTACTCGGGCGGTGCCAACAGCGTGAGGGGCTGGTCGGTGCGGACACTGGGGCCGGGAACCTACTCGGGACACAACCCGTTGGCCGATTTCATGAACCAGTGCGGCGACATTCGCCTCGACATGAACGCCGAATACCGAAGCAAACTGATATGGAAACTCGAACTGGCTCTCTTCCTCGACGCCGGCAACATCTGGACCATCAAGGACTACCCCTCGCAACCGGGTGGCCAGTTCAAGTTTAACTCCTTCTATAAGGAGATTGCACTGGCCTACGGTCTGGGCGTGCGCTTCGACTTCAACTACTTTCTGATACGCGTCGACATGGGCCTCAAAATGTATGACCCCTCCCGCATCGGAAATCGTCCGTGGGTGATTGCCCACCACTCGTTCGACCGCGACGCCTCGTTCCACTTCGCGATAGGCTACCCGTTCTAGCCGCCGGGAAGAGGCTACCTATATTATTACAAAGCGGGCGGCTTGAAAAAATTTCAAGCCGCCCGCTATTATTTCACAGAATCTTCTCCGTTACGGACATTTATGGGTCATGATGTCGAGAACGAGACGGTCGGTCTCGTTCATGCCCTGCGAACCGATGCGGGTAAGGTTATGTATCGTGCGGTCGACATCGTTCTCGACAATGCCTTCGACAGCCGTCACGCAGGTATGCTCCATGGCCAGCATGGCCGAAAAGACCGCCGTGGAAACCCCGCTCGTGAGTTTCATGGCACAACTCGGCTTGGCCCCGTCGCATATCATACCAGTGAGGTTGGCAACCATATTCTTCACGGCATAGGTTATCTCTTCATACCCTCCACCCATCAGATAGGTGATTCCACAACTCGACCCCGTAGCGGCTACCACGCAACCGCAGAGTGCCGAAAGGCGGCCAAGGCTCTGTTTGATATATATGACGGTAAGATGGCTCAGCGTAAGAGCCCGAATCATCTCCTCGCGGCTTTTATTGTTTTCTTCGGCATAGACTACCACAGGCAGGGTAGCGGCAATGCCTTGGTTTCCGCTGCCCGAATTACTCATGACTGGAATCATTGCACCGGCCATGCGGGCATCGCAAGCCCCCGACGTATAGGAGAGTATGTGGGTAAAAACACTGTCGCCCATGACCCGACGTTCGTAATCGTCGCGCAGCGAACGACCCAGCGAGTGACCGTAACGGCCCTTGAAAGAAGCCTCGGCTGCCGCCTTGTTGAGACGGGCCGACTCCAAAATAAATTCTATCTCGTCGAGGGGCGCAGTAAGAGCAAAATCATACACTTTTCGCAAAGTGAGGCCGCAATCATCATCGTCTTCCTCATCGGACGAAGAGGTACGGTGGTCGAGCAACACCTGACCGTTGCGCTCTTCATACACAAACGTGGTATGCCCGCCGGCTATAATTGCCACAGCTTTGTCGCTACCGGCACAAACTATCACTTCGATGTAGAGTTTCTCTGAAATATCTGCTTTCAATTGTATGTCGATACGTTGTTCGGCAATCAACTGTTTGCCCCGCTCCACATCTTCGGGGGTAATATCTTTGAGCACTTCGAGCTGATAATCGGGATTCCCGGCCAATGCACCAAGCGCCACAGCAATGGGCAACCCTATCATATCCGTTCCCGGTATACCCACACCCATGGCGTTTTTCAGGATATTGGCACTCAACAGGACTTCAATTTTCTCAGGCACTTTTCCCAACAATCGTGCGGCTTTTGCCACACACAAAGCTACGGCAATCGGCTCGGTACAACCTATGGCCGGCACCACTTCCCGTTTTATCAGACGTACGATGGCGTCTCTTTCTGTTTTTTCCATGTTTCGGATAGGTTTTTCTACGGACAAAAATACGAAGAATGAGCCTAAGTAAGAAATTTTACAACAAGAGATTTAATGCTTAACAATTGTTTGTAGAAATAGAAACGAGAGGACAACATAAATCGATATATTTGTAACAAATAGTGCGACTGTAAATAAAAAAGTTTCACCCGTCTCAACCGGTTACAGCCTATTCTCACGACACGTCGGTCCAACATCTCAAATCGTATGCCATGAATCACCCGAGAATTCCCCTCCATATAGTTTTTCTTCTTCTGACGTTGATAATGCTGCCGGCATTAGCACAACCGACAGTCGGTCGGGAGCGGCCCGAAAATCCGACTGACAGCCTGCGCCTCACCAAGGAGCGCCTCGAAAAGGCGCTGGACAGAAAAGCATACCCGGCAGCAACCGGCTACCTCATCGACGGCTGCGAATACCAGTTGCTCCTGACCGAAGACAGTCTGCCGTCGCTGATTGCCTACATCGACTCACAGGCACGACTCTGCCCCGACACGGCCTCACAATCGTTGCTGTACGGCTACGAAGCGTCGTTGCTGCACCGCTACTACGAACGCCATCGCGGGGCCATACAGCAACGGGGAAGGTTGGCCGAACCGCCGGCCGATATGCGGGAATGGGACACCGAAAGCTTTGCGGCCGCCATCATAGACCTGACCGAGCAGTCGTTACGAACTGAAAAACTTCTCTTCTCAACCCCGCGTTCCCGCTTTCCGTTTCTGGCTGCGAACGATACGCTGGGCGATCGGCAGGAAGCAACCGTTTATGATTTTTTGGCCCAGCAGGCCATCGACATGTACCGGGCTCTGATAGCCCGATACCCCACCCCTCTGGTATCCGAAGAGTGGCCGCTCCGCATCGACACCACCATGCTGTCAAGCCCGGAAGGGTCGCTGAGCCACAACCTGCGTCGCCGCATCATCGGGCTCTACGACCGGCTCTGTGCCCTGCGCAGCGACACGCCGCAATCGCCATTTGTTTTTCTCGCGCGCCTCAACCGCGAACGTTTCCTGCAAGAGCAGGCTCCCGACTCGGCCTATGCGGGCCGACTGCTCGCGCTCTACCGGGCATATGAGACACTGCCCCTTTCGACCGAAGCACTGATATCAGCCGGAGAGGTAATGACACCCCAAACGCCACAACTCGAAGAGTGGCTCTCGGCTTGCGAAAACCAACTGGAACGATACGCCGGCTACCCCCGTATCGGCTGCCTGCGGAATCTCTACCTGAGCCTTACCGCCCCGCTCTTTTACGCGACTGTTCCCGAAGTAATATATCCGGAGAGGGAGACACCGTTTGCATACTCCTACTCCCGGGCCGACAGCGTGGTCATACACCTTTTCGCCCATCAGGACTCCACCCCGCTCCTGTCGCGACACCTCACCGTGGCCGACACCCGGATAGGAGAGACAAAAGAGGGTGAAGCACTCCTGCCGGCTCTTGCACCGGGCCGCTACCGCATCAGATTCGACATCGGCGGGAAGGTTGCCACCACGGCCAAAGCCCAATTTTCGGTATCGGCACTTTTTGCCTACACACAGAACTGCCCGGGCAACGGGTCGGCCCGCATCATTGTAACCGACGGCGCGTCGGGCGCACCGCAAAGCAACAGCCCGGTGAACCTGTACACAGCCTCGCCCCGCTATTCCGACCACTATGTCCTGCTCAAAACACTATCGACCGACAGTAACGGACTGCTCTCTATCGACGACCGGGAGGTGGTAGCTTTCCGACCTGTGTCGGCCGGCGACACGCTATACCCGATCAGCCGACTGACAGTGGGCTCGACCTACTATCACCAGCCATCGGGCGAGGAAATATGCACCGCGTTCTTTACCGACCGCGCCATATACCGTCCCGGCGACACCCTGCATTTTGCAGGCATCGTCTTTTCGCGGGGAGCTGCCGAAAGTCGTGCCGTCGCCGGCGAAAGCCAGACGGTCGAGCTGTACGGTCCCAACGGGAAAATTGCCGAGTGTGCGATCGAGAGCGACGCCTACGGCTCGTTCGCGGGAGAATTTGTCCTGCCGAAACAGACTTCGGGCTACTTCCGCCTGCAAGGATACAACGGCAGTCAAGGCATACAGGTGGCCGAATACAAAAAAGGTACTTTCGACATAACACTCGACACCCCGGCCCCCTCCTACTTCTCAGGCTGTCCCATCACATTGTCGGGTCGTGTTACCGGCTATGCGGGAGAGACCCTTGCTCACGCCGCCGTCTACTTTCAAATCAAAGAGTCGTTCTATTTCCGCGGGAACCGAGAGGGGCAGACCCTGTCGGGCATGACGGTATCCGATGCCGAAGGTCGGTTCACGCTCACCTTCCGGCCACAACCCGCCGCTCACCGCACCTCTTATCGCATGTACCAGGCCGAGTTCTCGGCCACAGCCACCAACGGCGAGACACAGCGTGTGCAACTTGTGTTCGGCGTAACAGACCAGCCTCTGCTTTTGGAGCTGAACCTGCCGGAACGGCACGACAAGAAAGAACCCCTCTCCCTCTCGCCCTCCGTAACAGCCGCCCCCAACGCTTCGCCGGTTGCCGATTGCCGCTACGAGATTTTCGCCCTGCAACCACCTGCCGACGCGATAGAAGAGACGGGCGTCTTCTCCGAGAGCCGCTACGACTCGCTGCCCAACGGACGGTGCGTCGTCTCGGGTCGGATAGCAGAAGGAGAGAGCGTGCGACTGAAAACCAGACAATGGGCTTCGGGCCTGTACCGTGTGGTAATAAGAGCCACCAACCGAGATGGGGCAACCGACAGCCTCTCCCGCCACATCATTCTCTACGGGAGCAAAGACACACAGCCGCCCCTGCCGACAGCCCTTTGGGTACCCCTGCGGGAGATAACGGTGCGCGAGGGAGAGACCATGAAGATTCCCTGCGGAACAAGCCTCGCCGACGTGTCGCTCCTCGTCCAGTTGTTTGAGCAGGGCGAGATGAAGACCTGCTTCCGAAAAACCATAGACCGGGAAAATATCGAGCTCGATATTCCCGCCCATACGACATTTGACGGTCCTCTCACCCTTATGCTGTCGCTGGTCAAGGAGAACCGCCTCTACACCTCGGAGGTCGTGGTGCGGAGAGAGAGACCCGACCACACATTGCAGATTGTTCCCCGCACCTTCCGCGACCGCATCGGCAGCGGAAGCCATGAAACGTGGACGTTCCGTCTGAAAGAGAGCCGGGGCAAAGCGGTGCAGGCCCGCCTCATCGCCACCCTGTACGACCAGGCCCTCGATGCCATCGTGCCCCATTCGTGGTCGTTCTCACCCTACGTCGTATCCTTCCCCACACCGGTCTATACCCAATCGCCCGGACAACAGTACCTCTCGGCCCACACAGTGGCCGACGAAGAGTGCCCCGCCAACGGCCGGTACAACGAGTGGCTCGCTGGTCGCTACGGGCAACGGTTGTCGGCCAACGCCCTCGCCCGACCGGGTTTGCGGGCCGACGCGACGATTCTGGCATCGGCAAAAACCGAGAGCCGGCTGTCGACCGACGAAAGCGGAAGTACCGTTCCGCCACTGCGCCGGGATTTCAGAGAGACCGCCTTCTTTTATCCGCAGCTTGAAAGCGACAAGAGAGGCTTTGTCGACCTCTCCTTCACCCTCCCCGACAGCCACACCTCATGGAAACTGATACTGCTGGCCGTTACAGAAGATATGCACAACGGTCTCTACACCGACACGATTGTTGCCTCGAAACCACTCATGGTATTTCCCAATCTGCCCCGGTTTGCCCGCATCGGCGACCGGGTAACCATAGCGACACGCCTCGGCAACACCACCGGGAAAACCTACAAAGGCCGCCTGTCGATGGAACTATTCAACCCGGAGAACGACTCGCTGCTGTTCCGTAGCGAGATACCGTTCGAGACCGCACCCGGCGAGACACAAAGTCTCCCGATGAATTTCCAGACCGAGCGATGGAGCCAAATGCCGTATGTGGGTGTGCGCATCGTCGCCACCGCTGACGACGGCACCTCCGACGGCGAACAGCGACTGCTGCCGCTGTTGCCCCGGCAGATATTCCTGACCGAAACCGCCTCACCCGAGAAACGCGGCAAAGAGGGGTATGCCATCGAAATGCAGAGTATTCTCACGCCACCCGAGGGCGAAAGCCTCTTCGACGTCACGCTGAGCTATGCCCCATCGCCCCTGTGGTTTGTGGTGCAGGCTCTACCGGGACTCACCGAGCAACCCAACGAGAACTCCACCCCCGACCTCATGGCCGCCTTCTACGGCAACACGCTGGCCGAAGCGCTGGTGATGCAGAACCCCGAATTTGCAGCGGCCATCGCCTCGCAAAGCCATGCGGCCGACACCCTCACCTCGCCCCTCTCGCAAAATGCATCACTCAAAATGGTTCTGCTCGAAGAGACCCCCTGGCTTCTTGAAGCCCGCACCGAGAACGAATGCATCGGACGTCTGGCCGGGCTCCTTGACCGCAAACGCAGCGTCGCGGCCCAACATCGCGTGCTGCAACAGTTGCTTGCCTTGCAAAACGACGATGGCGGATTTCCGTGGAGAAAAGGCATGATAAGCCACATCGGGCAGACACTCTCGGTCATGGAACACTACGTCAATCTCTACCGGCGAGGAGTGCTCAGCGAAGACGAATCGCACGTGCAGCTCTACTCCCGGGCCATGAGCTACCTCAGCCGCAATCTGGTGGGCGATACCGCACGGATAAAGCAGCAAGAAGAGGTTTCGGTGCAACAGCTCCGCTACCTGGCCTTGCAGGCGGCATTCCCACAAGCACTCACCGAAAGCGAAGAGGCCGGATACGCCCTGCTGTATGACAGGGCTACCCGCAACTGGCGACAAACAGATCTCGTCGGCAAGGCTCTCACGGCCCGTCTGCTCTTCGACAGCGGCCGGGAAGAGGAGGCTCACCGCATCGTCGCTTCGCTCATCGGCTACTCCACCTCCCACGACGGAGCAACGACATGGGCCCAGGACAATATAGAAGTGAACTCTCCGACAGGCGACATCGCTCGACATACCCTGCTCATGGAGACCATCGCCCGGATTCAGCCCGACAACAAACGCCTGCCCGAGATGGCGGCCTGGCTGCTGCAACAAAAAGAGGCACGCGACTGGGGTACGACACCGGTTACCCTCAACGCCGTATCGGCTCTGACCGCCTACGGAGGGCTCTCGCTCGCCCCCACGGAAGAGACAGCGACCGTCGTTTGGGGCAACGATACCGTAGCGGCCCCGCGTCATACCTACGGCTACATACAGTTGAGCCGCCGGGGCGAGACGGCAGAGGCCGGACTGGGACGTGTATTCTTCCCGGCCAAGCATAACGAGAGTCCGAACCAGCGGCCTTGGGCCGGACTGTACCGGCGCTATTTTGCCGATGCCGACAAGATAGTGAAACGGGGCAACAGCATATCGCTTGAAAAACGTCTGTACATCGTGCGGGGCGACTCGCTCATCGCACTGTCGGAGGCAACACCCCGAGTCGGCGACAAGGTGGAGACACAGCTCATCGTCTCTGCCGAGCGCGACCTCGACTTTGTGGTCATCAAAGACCACCGGGCCGCCTGTCTCGAACCGGCCGACCAGACCTCGGAAAGGGTTATGGCCGGATACATTTCGGCCCTGAGAGAGACCCGCGATGCAGCCACACACTTCTACATCGAACACCTGCCCAAAGGGCTCCATATCCTGACCTACGAGGCCTACATCGACCGCACGGGCAGCTACCTCGACGGCAGTGCCGCCCTGCAATGCCTCTATGCCCCCCAGGCAACAGCCCATAGCCGGGGCTGCCGCATCGACATCGGCGGGAAATAAGATTACAGATTTTTGATTTTGAAGATGTTGTACGACACCTTATCGTCGTATACATCGGCTCCGGAATAGCGCTTCACCAGCCGTACCACCCGCACGGTAACGGGGAGCGCTACGACTTCATAGGCCGACTTCAAGAGCGTCTGCGAGAGAATCATGACTCCGATGGTCTCGGCCGGCAGGATACCGCCGAAGGCCAGCGGGAAAAACAGCAGGGAGTCGGCCCCCTCGCCCAAGAGGGTGGAGACCACAGCCCGCAGGGAGAAATGACGTCCACGCGAAGCCAGTTTCATGCGGCTCATCACATAGGCATTGATAAACGACCCCACCAGAAATGCGAGGAAACTGGCCAGGGCAATGCGGGGCGTCAGTCCGAACAAGGCGGCAAAAGCCTCCTGATGCGGCCACGACGATGCCGCAGGCAGCCAAATGGCCAGCTGGATAAAGGCCACGGCGATGAAGTTGGCCACAAACCCCGCCCAGATGAGCAACCGGGCCTTGCGATAGCCCCACACCTCTGCGACACAGTCGTTGATGATATAGGAAATAGGAAATACGATGAGGCCGGCGGTAATGGTGAGCGCACCCACCGAAACGATTTTCACCTCCAAGATATTGGCCAGCGTGAGGCATACACAGAACAGAATACCCAGCAGGGCAAAGGCCAGATTGACCGATTGTTTCATTTCTCTTGTTTTTTACGTGGTTGACCTGGAATACACGGCCGCGTCGGGTAGACGGTGGCATCGCACGAAGCGGGCGCAAAGATAACAGTTCTTTCTGTTCCAGCCAAATGCTACGCCGACAAGTATTTCCACAAAAGATGCAGATCACCCGCCATGACAGGCAGCTTCTTTTCTGCAATATTCTCCGGCTGAGATGCTTGTTTTTTCGGGAAAGAGAATCTATATTTGGCTTTCACAAAACCAAGTCCCGGCTCCGGAGCCTTACAACGCCCGCCCGTATCTCCAAACGACAACCTTAAAATCTCCACATCTATGAAAAACATCGGCTGGGCACTCCTGCTCATTCTCGCAAACCTTTTCCCCGCACAAGCCCAACTGTCGGTTTACGACCTGAATACCCCCTTCGGCTGGGCGGTATGCACCTCTCTCACCTCGGGCGACGACTACCGGCTGACAGGTGGCGGCAACGGGTCGAGCATCACCCTGACAAGTAACGGAGGCGACATGAAAGAGGCCCTCTACGATGCCATACAGCGCTACGACATCGTCGTTCTCGACGGTTCGGCCGGCGACTTCTCGATTTCGAGTTCGCTCTCGTTGAAGGGCCTTCGCAACAAAACCATCGTGGGTATCAACGGTGCCCGCCTCTGCTCGGCCTTCTCGGTAACCGAAGAAATAAAGGCCGCACTCGACAGCGTTGGCGTGAAAAACATGAGTGGCAGCGACGGAGGCGGCACCCTCGTCAACGGAGCGACAGTAAAGGAAGAAGGTGAATACTATACCCGAAAAACCCTTATCGAACTCCTCGGCGACGAAAAGGAGAGCTACCGCAAGTCGGGCATCTTCACCCTCAATCTGTGCGAAAACCTCATCATCCGCAACCTGGCATTTGTAGGCCCGGGCTCGGTCGATGTCGGCGGATACGACCTAATCTCCGTTACCGGCAGCACCCACCTGTGGGTAGACCACTGCTCCTTTACCGACGGCATGGACGGAAATATGGACATCACCCAGCGGGCCGATTTCGTAACCGTCTCGTGGTGCACATTCGCCTATACCTCACGCAGCTATGCCCACGCATTCAGTAACCTGATTGCCGGCTCCGACGACCCGAGCCAGGGCGAATACAACCTGAATGTTACCTGGGCCAACTGCTGGTGGCAGACGGGGTGTCAGAACCGTATGCCCATGGCCCGCTTCGGCGTGGTACACCTCATCAACAACTTCTACGACTGCCCCGGCGCATCGCGCTGCATCAATCCGCGCAAAGAGAGCGACTTCCGCATCGAAGGCAACTACTTTGCCCCCGGCGTAACCCGCATCTTCTCCCAGACCGACGCTACGGCCTGTGTGTGGAAAGACAACCTCTTTTCCGAGACCTTTACCCCCGAAGACTTCGGTTCGGTGCTTATACCCTACACCTACCCGCTCTATGAGGCTTCTGAGGTAGAAGCGGTGGTGAGCAACCCCCGCAACGGTGCCGGCCCCACCCTGGAAGAGCCGCTCGACATGACACGGCACACCAGCCACATCGGCGAGAGTAGTGCCGGCCCCGCCATGCGTCAGGCAGGACTGAGCGTGATTGCCCCGAACGCCACCACGCCTCTGTCGCTCTACACGACCGACGGGCGACTGCTCCACTCGGCCATGGGTAAAATAAATCTATTCTCTTATCCTACAGGAATTTATATTATAAGTAATGGAAGGTATCATCTGAAAATTATTCGACCCTGAACCTTTCATTTCCCGGTATTCTATTTCATCGGGGACTTTTACCCAAACCCTCCCAACGCCCCCACCACACCGATTAACGGTCCAACACTACAAAAAAACAGAAGTAAAACCACAAAGCCGAGCGATAAATAGCAGAAACTGCGCCACAAAAACTCAAAAAAAATTTTTCAACAAATAACGTCTCGATAACAATTTATTTTTTTACTTTTGCGATACTTGAAAATAGGTTTTGTAAAAAGGATTGTTTCATTAAGGTAAAAAACAAAATGGACGAAACAGCAACAAAAAAAGAGAAATTCTGCATCGGTATTCTTACCTCAGGAGGCGATGCTCCCGGCATGAACGCGGCTGTCAGAGCCGTAACCCGCTCGGCCATATACAACGGATTTGAGGTAAAAGCCATTTACCGGGGTTACAAAGGTCTGTTGAGCGGCGAAATCGTTCCCTTCAAAACACAAAACGTCAGCAATATCATACAACAGGGTGGAACCATCTTGAAAACAGCCCGCTGTAAGGAATTTGAGACGGTCGAAGGTCGTAAAATCGCCCACGAGACCCTGTTACGTGAAGAGATAGATGCACTGGTAGTTATCGGAGGAGATGGAACCTTGACAGGTGCCCGCATCTTTGCCAACGAATACGATTTTCCCATCGTAGGTCTGCCGGGAACCATCGATAACGACCTGTTCGGCACCGACACCACCATCGGATACGACACCGCCTTGAACACCATCATGCAAGCCGTCGACAAGATTCGCGACACGGCCACCTCGCACGAGCGGCTGTTCTTCATCGAAGTGATGGGTCGCGACGCCGGCTTCCTTGCCCTCAACGGTGCTATTGCCTCCGGAGCCGAAGCCGCCATCATTCCCGAAATTGCCACCGAGGTCGACCAGTTGGGAGAACTCATCAAGAACGGTTTCAGAAAGTCGAAAAACAGTAGTATTGTACTGGTTGCCGAAAGCCCCATAACAGGAGGTGCCATGCATTTGGCCGAACGTGTAAAGAACGAATTCCCCCAATACGATGTACGTGTCACCATACTGGGCCACTTACAACGAGGAGGGTCACCTTCGGCACACGACCGCATATTGGCCAGCCGTATGGGAGCAGCCGCCATCGATGCACTCATCGAAGGGCAACGCAACGTAATGATAGGTATACAGAACGACCAAATTGTGTACGTACCGTTCTCCAAAGCCATCAAAAACGACAAACCCATCAACAGAGAGTTGCTCAACACCCTGCGCATACTTTCGATATAACAGAGAAACTTCGATAAATATCCCCATTTTCCTATGAGCGAAACGACGGACAACAAACTATTGCCCTCGACCATTTCCCCAACAGAAGTGGTACCGACAGATGTCAGTGCAACAGGAGAACAAGCGCCGGTTGCTTCTGCACCAGAAAGCGATGCCGCCCGTCGAGAGGAGTCGATGTCCAATACCGTAACGCCCGTTCATCCCAGCGAGGAAGAAGAAGACGCTATGATAGAACGGGAGTTTCAGGCCCTGCTTGTCGAATACCTCAAATCCAACCATAGGAAAAAGGTTGATATCATAGAACGAGCCTTCCGATTTGCCAAAGAAGCCCATCACGGGATTCGGCGGCGATCGGGAGAGCCCTATATCATGCACCCCATTGCCGTAGCAAGAATCGTGTGCGAAGAGATGGGATTGGGATCCACCTCCATCTGCTCGGCCCTTCTGCACGACGTGGTCGAAGATACCGAATATACCGTCGAAGACATCGAGAACCTCTTCGGCAAGAAAATCGCCATGATTGTGTCGGGGCTGACCAAAATATCGGGAGGTATCTTTGGCGATCAGGCCTCGGCACAGGCCGAGAATTTCAGAAAGCTACTCCTCACCATGTCGGAAGATATCCGCGTCATTCTGGTGAAGATGGCCGACCGGCTGCACAACATGCGCACCTTGGGCTCGATGCTGCCCAGCAAACAATACAAAATCGCAGGCGAAACACTTTACATCTACGCTCCACTGGCTCATCGACTTGGGCTTTTTGCCATCAAGACCGAGCTCGAAGACCTCAGTTTCAAATATGAGCATCCCGAAGCCTACGCCGAGATACAGCACAACATCGCATCGAGCGAGGCTCACCGGCAAAAAGTATTCCAGGATTTCGCCGCCCCCATCACCGAGAAACTGCACGAGATGGGAGTAAAATTCGAGATGAAAGCCCGCGTAAAATCGATATACTCGATATGGAACAAGATGCAGAGCAAGAACATTCCATTCGAGGAGGTCTATGACCTCTACGCCGTGCGCATCATCTTCGATCCCAAACAGGAAGAAAACGAAAAGACCGAGTGTTTCAACATCTACTCGGTCATTACCGACATATACAAGGTACACCCCGAACGCACCCGAGACTGGGTAAGCCACCCCAAAGCCAACGGCTACCGCGCACTACACGTAACGGTCATGGGCCCCGACGGCAACTGGACCGAGGTGCAGATACGCAGCCGCAAGATGGACGAGATTGCCGAACGCGGATTTGCCGCCCACTGGAAATACAAGGTGGGAGGAGCCGACGAAGAGTCGGAACTCGACATTTGGCTGAAAACCATCAAGGAAATTCTTGAAAATCCCGAGCCAAACGCCCTCGACTTTCTCGACACCATCAAACTCAACCTCTTTGCTTCGGAGATATTCGTGTTTACCCCGAAAGGCGAACTCAAAACTCTCCCCAAAGATGCGACGGCTCTCGACTTTGCGTTTATTCTGCACTCTGACCTCGGCTACCACTGCATCGCCGCCAAGGTCAACCATAAACTGGTGCCGCTGAGCCAGAAACTGCAAAGTGGCGACCAAGTCGAAATCTTGACCTCCAAATCACAAACACCCAAAGAGGAGTGGATAAACTTTGTCACCACCGCCAAGGCAAAAACCCAGTTGCAAGCTGCCCTGCGAAAGGAGCGAAAAATCATCGCAGCCAAGGGTGAAGAAATCTACAACAAATTCATATCGGACAATCACCTCATCACCAACGACCTGAGCATTCTCGACCGCATACTCAACTACTTCGACATTGATAAAAAGGAAGAGTTGTTCTACCAGTTGGGCAAAAACGAAATTGCGCTCGATGAAGGGGTAAAGAAATTATTCAAAGGGAAAAACAAAAACGTCTTCATGCGTTATTTGCGAAATCCTTTCGGTAGTAAAAACAACGCCAACAAGCAATCCGATAAGAAAAAACAGAACGACAAGGAAATCGTCGTTCCCGAAAAAATAGATCGCAAAGCCACCTACATTCTCAAAAGTAACGAGACCGAACGCAATTATATTATCGCTGCCTGCTGTAAACCCATTCCGGGCGACGACGTACTCGGATATGTCAACGAAAAGGGTGAAGTCATCGTACACAAGCAGTCCTGCCCGATAGCCATGAAGTTGAAAAGCAGTTTTGGTTCACGCCTCATATCGGTGCGATGGGACAACCATTTGAGCGAATCGTTCCTGGTCGAAATAGAAATCGACGGCATTGACAGCATGGGGGTACTCAATCGCATCACCCACATCATCTCCGATGACATGGCCGTAAACATACGCAATCTTACCATCTCGACCGACGAGGGCCTGTTCCACGGCGAAGTAGGCGTCATGGTACATGATGCCCGCGACATTGAGAAACTATGCAACCGATTGAAAAAAATTGAAGACGTAAAGTCGGCTGCCCGCAAGAACTGACTTATTTCACCCGGCGTACTCCCCGCGGCAATTTCACAGAAGATTTAATTTTCCCGTTATCCAAGCGTTCATGTGAAACCTCAATGACGCCCCACGGTGTAGGATAGGAACCTTTTGCCCACAACAAATTCCCCAAATGAGGTTCGATTCTGACCCGCCGTTTTACCGGGTCGACAATCGACACCCCCAACACATGGTCGCTCAACCAAGCCGTAGGGCCCGATGCCCATCCATGACATAAACTGTGACGGAAGCCCGGATAACAATAATCGCCAAAATCGCCATGAATATCTTTCATGCCCTCAGGAACGGGATTGTCGATAGGGGCGGCACCTACCGTCCAATCGAGATTGAAATCTTCCCAAAATGTCGTAGCTCCCATGTCAAGCATTCCACCCCAATAATCACGAATAATGTCAAGAGCCGTCTCATACATGTGAGCCATAGCCAAGGCTTCGAGCATATAATAGCCATAAAAGGTTGAAAAACGCTCGGTCCCACCGACAGCCACCACCTCACTGCAAGCCTGCACCGGGTCAAGAAGTCCGGCCAAGGCCATCAACGCAGCAGCCTGTTTTAAATGATTATGAGGCAGAGTCTTCTTTTCCAATCGAGAAACAATATCGTGACACAAGGCTGCATCATTATCGCGCCCAATCAGAGTTAATAGTTCTGACGCGTCGTTCATGGCCCAAATAATCAATGCCCGATAGCCCGCCTCGACACCCAAGGTATCGGGACTCGACGGCCAATCAAGAAAACGCCAGGAAGCCAAAGACTCATTTCCCTTTTCATCGACTTTTTTATCGACCAGTGCCACAACGCTAGCTATGTAATCGGCATGACGTCGCACATAAGCGATATCGCCAGTCTGTTGGAACCAGTCACGCATGATAATAAGATACCACATACTGTATGCACTCATATTATTGAGCCACCGGGGAAGCGGATATTGCTCACATGCCAAATCGATACTGCGCGGGACAATCTCATGTGCGCCAAACACCCGAGTAATAGTAGTCATCTCGGGGTGCATGTCGCCCAGCCACACAAGACGGTCTCTTTTGATGCCGTCCCACAAGAACTCTTGCATATTGAGATGTACTGTGTAAGCTCCAGTTATCCAAATACGATTGAGACGTTCATCGCTGCACGAGAATGAGCCCAGATAGGGGATATCACGATATCGCAATATAGCCGAAACTTCTTTGAGTGAAATCGTCGCCTCCTCTTCGAGCAAATCAATGCGAACAAACCGGAATCCGGTATTACCCAATTCAATTGAACCGTCACGAGGAATCTCCATCACAAAATCTCGTTTGGCGTGGTCATCGGTCGAAAATCCTCGCTTCCACTCGGAATTACAGGTTTCGCTGTTAGCCTCCTCAACCGACTCACCAAAGCGGATTCGCACCTTCGATGGTTCTCGCCTACTCGAACCGCCCAAGACCAAATACAACCCACCATGCAGTTCACAACCGAAGTCGAGTAACAAGAAAGGTTTTTCTTCAGGGGTAGAATGCAACACGGCGCAATTCTTTCGGCCCGATTGAGCCTGGCCATTACCGGGACATAACAAGAGTGAATCACCACGCAGCAAATCACCATGTCGACCCTCGTATTTCATCACAACACGCACCGGAGTGATATACATTCGCGTGAGTTCATCGGGACGTACCGACGCACCTGTAGCTTGTACAACAGGAGGCAATTGAACCTGAGCGACAGCTACCCCTACCCATATCAAAAGAGAAAAAACAAGAGCCAAATTTTTCATGGTAAAATAATCTCAGAAAATATTTTCAAAAACTGTTCAAGCGACTGTTATCATCACGAAACCAAAGATAACTATCCTGCTCCAAAAATCAAACATGTCATAACAAAGATACCGCATATAAGGATGTAATCATCCACCCATACTCAAGCAGAAAAAAGTCATCATAATTCATCATTCACGACCCTGCAAGACTATGGACGGGAAAGTTTAAGGCGCGATATCGAAGAAGTAGCTCCACACAAGGTAAGTACGCCGGCCAGAAGCATGGCATCGTGAGGTGCCGTATCGCCGAAGATATGAAACAAGAGTGCCACCAAGGCAGCACCGGTTGTCTGTCCGAGCAGGCGCGCTGTAGCCAGCATGCCACTTGCACTGCCTGTGCGATGAGGAGGGGCCGAACTGAGCAGCATGTGATTGTTGGGCGACTGGAAGAATCCAAAACCCATACCGCAAAGCATCAATCGCCACACCAGTCCGAAATGAGAAGTATCAACCGGAACAAAAGAGAGCGAAAAGCAGCCTACACTCATCACCGTCAACCCTATACCCCCTAAAATCCCGGGGTGCACCCGTCCCACCAACCAACCGGCCAAGGGAGCAACAAAGACAATGACAAGTGGCCAAGAGGTCATGAGCAATCCCGTACCCACAGCCTCATAATGAAACGTATTGACCAACATGAAGGGCATGGCTATCATCACCAACATCTGTGAAGTGAACGACAGAATGCTGGTGACCACAGAAAGAGAAAAGGCGGGAATGCGCAACAGGTCGAATGGCAGCATGGGATAGGCATCGTGCACCTGCATGCGAACATACAGAATGCCCACAATCAGGAGAATCAGCAGTCCCACCAAAATGGTTGCATGAGAGACATCGTGCGAATAGGCTTCGATACAGCCGATAAGCAAGCCAAATGTCAGCGCATTGAACAGTGCCTCTTTCCACTTGAAGCGACGGCCCAACACCCGCGTAGGATTGACCGGCAGATATTTCCGACCCAGATAAAACGTAATAATACCCACCGGTACATTGATGGCAAACAACCAAGGCCAGGAACCCACCGATAAAATGGCGGCAGCCAAGGTAGGCCCGGCAACCGAAGCAATAGCTACAATTGTGGCATTCAGTCCTACACCCTTGCCCAAATGGCGCTTGGGGTAAATAATACGCACAAGCGAGGTATTGACACTCATTATCATTGCGGCGCCTATACCTTGGAACACTCTGGCAATGACCAGCCACATGAGCGTGTCGGTCAACGCACAAAACAGCGAACCGGCCGTGAACACCGCTACGCCATAAAGATAAATGCGCTTATATCCGAACAGTTCGCCCAGAGAAGAAAACGGAAGAAGCGTCATCATGATAACCAGCTGGAAAGCGTTGATGACCCAAATAGAATCGGACGAAGACACCTGCAAATCCTCCGATATTGTAGGCAAGACCACATTGCAGATGGTACCGTCAAGGACCGACAGAAAAAGCCCCGAGAAGGTAGCTATCATGGCATAATAGATCCGCGGACGATGTAGTCCATCCCAATTCAAGTCACCTACAATCTCGCCTTTCTGTTCCATAAAAACACCTATAAATCTTTTTTCGCCGGCAAAAATACACATTATTCCGCTGGGTAACCGCGGTTTCTTTCCGTTTTCTATTCCAAAGCACACAATTACACTGAAATTCAGCGACATATTCCCTTTCAAAAAAACTCTACCCGAAAGCGGCAAAGCCCTTTTGCCGTATAAAATATTTTCCATAAATTGCACTCGTTTTCGGCGTAAACATTTTGTACACACAAATACGCCCTCCGTAGAAAAAAGTTGCCATAATCTCATAACGATGAAAAAGACTTTGCGACACATCTTCATGACCCGCATCGGCCTATGCCAGACGGCCTATTTTATTGGTGCCATTGCACTCATTCTCTATTTTTTCCCAAGAGAAGAGAAATCGGAATATGTTTTTCAGGAAGGAAAACCTTGGAAATACGGACTGCTGACCGCGGCATACGACTTTCCCATCTATAAAAGCGAGGAACAGTTGAAACACGAACAGGATAGTGTTGTCAAGACACTGCGCCCGTTTTTCACCGAAGAACCCAGCGTAGGCACAGCTCAAATAAACAATTTCAAACGTGAACACCAGTCACTGTTGCAAAGTGCAGAATCGGCCGATGCCTATCGCTATGTATTGAAAGCTCTGGCTGAGGTCTATCAAAAAGGCATTATCGATACCGATACCTACAATTCATTAATACACAACGGCACACCGGGTGTCCGCATCGTAAGTCGCAACACTGTCAAAGAAGAATGTGAAGTTTCGGAGTTACTCTCGCTCAGGTCGGCCTATGAATACATTATGACCCATGCCACCGTACAGCAGCAACAGATACTAAACTCCTGCAATCTGAACAATTACCTGTCGGAAAACCTCACCTACGACAGCTTGAAGTCACAAAATGCGCGCTACGAACTGCTGCAACGTATTCCCTCCTCCATTGGTATGGTTCAGAAAGGCGAAAAAATCATCAACCGTGGCGACATCGTAACACCTCACACCTACCTCATACTTCAATCGTTTGAGACCGTCAACCAGCGTAACAACACGCGCACTCACCAACAAGAACTGTTTATCATGCTGGGGCAGGCTCTGGTCATCATCTGCCTCCTCATATTTCTATATCGATACCTGGCCATCTTCTACCCGCGCACGTTCAACGACCCGAAGAAGCTTGCTTTTATCATGATTATGATTACCGGTACAACGGTTATCTGCTACCTGCTGTGCGGAATGTTCACCACATCGGGAATGTATCTGGTGCCTTTTGCCATACTGCCTATCACGATTGTCGTCTTTCTTAAAAAATCCATTGCCCTCATATCGAGCCTCATATCGATACTGTTGTGTGCTTTTGTCGTGCCTTATCCGCTGGAATTTATCTTCTTGCAGACAGCCGTAACCGTAACGGCCATCAATAACATGAAAGAGCTGGTAAGACGCTCCCAACTGCTGCGATGCGTCATACTCATTTTCGTTACCTACTGCTTTACCTATACCGGTTACACACTCATCTTTGAAGACTGGACCAAGCTCGACCCACAACTATTCTTCTACCTGGGTATCAACTGTGGCCTCCTGTTCTTTACCTATCTGCTCATTTACCTGCTCGAAAAGGTCTTCGGTTTTGTGTCGACTGTTACGCTGGTCGAACTTTCCGATATCAACCTGCCGATATTCCGTCAACTGTCGGAGGTATGCCCGGGCACCTTCCAACACTCAATGCAGGTATCGAATCTCGCTACCGAAGCAGCCGACTGCATCGGCGCTCAGGCTCAACTGGTTCGCACAGGCGCGCTCTACCACGACATCGGTAAAATGGCCAATCCCACCTTCTTCACAGAGAATCAGAATGGAGTCAACCCACACAACGGCCTCCCCTACGAAGAAAGCGCACAGATTGTCATCAGCCATGTAAAAGACGGTATCAAAATTGCCGAGAAACTCAACCTACCCCAAACCATAATCGATTTTATCAAGACTCATCACGGCCGTAGCAAAGCCAAATATTTCTACAACTCCTATGTGAACGAACACCCCGACGAGGAGGTCAATGAAGAACTGTTTACCTACCCCGGTCCCAACCCGTTCACCAAAGAACAGGCTATTCTCATGATGGCCGACGCCGTAGAAGCCGCCTCGCGCAGCCTGAAAGAGTATACCGAAGAAAACATTTCCAAACTGGTAAACTCCATCATCGACAGCCAGATTGCCGACGGGCTGTTGAACAACAGCCCCATCAGTTTCCGCGATATATGCGACGTAAAAGCAGCCTTTATCGAGAAACTCAAAACCATGTATCACACACGTATCAGTTATCCCGAGCTACGCAAGAAGTAAACTTCCAGCGTCCATTGGAAATCCGCAGAATATCACAACCCCATTCCAAGAGGTGCAGGGAGTTGACGAGTGCTTAGAAAGAGAGGGTGCACCCTGTTTGGGTACACCCTCTCTTTTTGCTCATTACAGACTCTTACAGGTTTACCTTCAACGCCCTGAGGATATGAATAAATACCTCGGTATTGTCAATCACACCACAGAAATCGTCGGCATGAGGACCGTAAGCGTATACCGGGACCAAAATAGGTGAATGGCCACCGGTAGCGAAATGTCCCGACACTTTTCCTTGAAGAATATCGCCATCGCCCAGTGCCAAACCACCGGTTTCGTGGTCGGCCAAGACAATTACCAGAGTTTCTCCGTTAGTGTCGGCAAAACGCAGAGCTTCGGCCACGGCCTTGTCAAAATCGAGCGTTTCCCGCACAACCCCTTCGATGTCGCCATTGTGAGCGGCATGATCTATCTCGGCCCCTTCAACCATAAGAAAAAATCCTTTTTTCGATTTTTGACTGAGAAATGAAAGAGCATACCGGGTAACACTTCGCAAATAGGCCGTATCACGACCGTCCTTGATTTGAGCAGCATCTCGGTCACGGGCAATAAGAGCCACCTTATCAGGGGCATCAAGGGGCAAAGCCTTGAAATCATGCAACACGGTGAAGCCCTGTGCCCGCAATGAGTCGAGGCGCTCCTTACCCGTTGCATTGAAGAGCGACACGCTACTGCCGGCCACAAAAAGAGCCCGTGTATGCAACAGGTCGGAGAGAATCTCCCGTGTCATGCTCCGTTGCGGCTGATGGGTATAAAATGCCGAGGGCGTAGCCCCCGAAATCTTATCGGTAGAAACTATTCCGGTAGCGTACCCGCGAGCCGAGAGTATCTCGGTCATATCGGGCAAGCGACAACCAGCGGTATCAACTCCAAGGCTGCCGTTCCGGGTTTTACAGCCTGTGGCATAAGCGGTACCGGCAGCGGCCGAGTCGGTGATATAACGGTTGGCCGACTGTGTTCTGACCAGACCGATATGGCGCATACGGGCTATCGTCAGGTCGCCACCGTTGGCATGCAAGGCTGCCGTCATGTGAGCCAGGCCCATGCCATCGCCCACCAGAAGTATCACATTCTTTACTTTCCTATCGGAACCATCGTGGCGATAAGTTGGCTCATAAACCGCCTGCCTGGCAGGTGAAACATAGGGTGTAAACTGAGCCGAAACGGGAACAACGGCTAAAGCCGAAGCCACCAACAGACATACAGAAATAATCGTTGTTTTCATATCAAAATCAAAATGAATATTTCAATCCTTCGCGAGCCAATATCGTATCGGCAAACTCCTCGCGGGCCTCGGCCAGCAACTTCTCCTCGTCGTTGTAACGAGCCGAGAAGTGGCCTATCATCAACTGCTTCACATGAGCATTCCGGGCCATAATTCCGGCCTGGCGGGCCGTTGAGTGAAGAGTGCGACGGGCCATGGCAACGGCCTCATCGCCGAAAGTCGCTTCGTGATAGAGTAGGTCGACCCCTTCGATAAGAGGTATGAGTTTCTCATTATATGCGGTATCGGAGCAATAGGCATAACGCACAGGTGGAGCAGCCGGCCGTGTGAGCCGACTGTTGGGAACAACAGTGCCATCGGGTAGGACAAAATCGGCTCCTGCCTTGATTTCGGCCCGCCGATAATGAGGAATCTTGTAATACTCGGCCATGTCGCCCAAGAGATGACGGGGCGCCTCTTTTTCTTCAAAGAGGAATCCGGCCGCCGGGATACGGTGCTTCAAGGGGAGAGTCTTGACAGTGAGAGCATCGTCTTCGTAGATAGTCGACGATGCAAATGGAGAGAAAGGCTCAATGCGCACGTCAAAAGGAAGTTCCTGACAGAAGGTGTCGAACAACGGCGGAAAGATGCGCAAAGCATCGGGTACCGCATGTATGATCACCTCACCGCCACGGTCGAGCAGGCCCAGTGTCGATATAAGTCCGACCAGTCCCAGGCAGTGGTCGCCATGGAGATGCGAAATGAAGATATGTTGCAAGCGCATGAGTTTTAACCCTTGCCGGCGATAGTGCTGCTGGGTTCCCTCACCACAATCGACAAGGAACACACGGTCGCGATGACTTAATGCCTGCGCGCTGGGGTTGTGACGGAGGGTGGGGAATGCCGAGCCGCAACCTAATATCGACAATTCAAAACGGGTCATGGCAGAGTATGGTCTTTTGCGTTTGAACGCACAAAATTAGCAATTCACGGTTGGTATCGCAAATTTAGGAAGTTTCGTTTTTATGACATTTTTGGCTGATGAAAAGCGACTATAAAATTACCGGCTTTTATCATATAAAGAAAAAGCGCCGTGCTGCATACAGCACGGCGCTTCGGTGAATATGTTACCTCGGACGATTATTTATTGTTGTCCGATGCAGCGAGTTTTTCTTTCAAAGCAGCGAGTTCTTCGATGTCGCCGAGGGTCGTTTTTTCTACGGGAGCAGAAAGAGCGGCAGTTTCTTCGGCTTTAGCAGCTTTCTTGGCAGCTTTTCTTGCCGATGCCTCTTTCTGTGCTTCGGCTTTGGCTGCATCTTCAAAGATGCGGCTGTGCGAGAGAATAATGCGTTTAGCGTCTTTGTTAAACTCGATTACCTTGAAGTTAAGTTTCTCGTCTACTTGGGCTTGTGTTCCGTCTTCTTTCACCAGGTGTTTGGGGGTAGCAAAACCTTCTACACCATAAGGCAATGCGATAACAGCACCTTTTTCGAGCATCTCAACGATGGTTCCTTCGTGAATCGAACCTACGGTAAATATTGTCTCAAACACGTCCCAAGGATTCTCTTCGAGTTGTTTGTGACCAAGGCTGAGACGACGGTTCTCCTTGTCGATTTCAAGTACTTGCACTTCGATATCGGCACCGATTTGGGTAAATTCAGAGGGGTGTTTGATTTTCTTCGTCCAAGAGAGGTCGGAGATGTGAATAAGGCCCTCAACACCCTCTTCGAGTTCTACAAATACGCCAAAGTTGGTGAAGTTACGTACCTTGGCGTGGTGACGCGAACCAACAGCATATTTGGTCTCGATATTTTCCCAGGGATCGGGTTTGAGTTGTTTGATACCCAACGACATCTTGCGCTCTGCACGGTCGAGGGTAAGAATAACGGCTTCTACCTCATCGCCCACTTTCATGAAATCTTGTGCGCTGCGCAGGTGCTGCGACCACGACATTTCCGATACGTGGATAAGGCCTTCTACGCCCGGAGCGATTTCGACAAATGCACCGTAATCGGCCATGACAGCCACTTTGCCTTTGACTTTGTCGCCCACTTTGAGGTTGGGGTCGAGAGCATCCCAAGGATGCGGGGTGAGTTGTTTCAGACCGAGAGCAATACGTTTCTTCTCGTCGTCGAAGTCGAGGATAACGACATTGAGTTTCTGGTCGAGAGAAACAACCTCTTCGGGGTGGCTTACGCGGCCCCAAGAAAGGTCGGTGATGTGGATAAGACCGTCGACACCACCCAAGTCGATGAATACACCATAAGAGGTGATGTTCTTGACGGTACCTTCGAGTACCTGACCCTTTTCGAGCTTGGCAATGATTTCTTTCTTCTGCTGCTCGAGCTCGGCTTCGATGAGAGCCTTGTGCGAAACAACAACATTTTTGAATTCCTGGTTGATTTTAACCACCTTGAATTCCATGGTTTTGCCGACGAATACATCATAATCGCGAATGGGTTTGACGTCGATTTGCGAACCGGGCAAGAAAGCCTCGATACCAAATACATCGACAATCATACCGCCTTTGGTACGGCACTTGATGTAACCCTTGATGACTTCGTCGTTTTCGAGAGCAGCATTCACACGGTCCCACGAGCGGGTTGCACGGGCTTTCTTGTGAGAGAGTACGAGCTGTCCTTTTTTATCTTCTTGATTTTCGATGTATACTTCAACCGTATCACCCACTTTGAGGTCGGGGTTGTAACGGAATTCGTTCATCGAAATAACGCCATCGGATTTGTAACCGATGTTTACAACAACTTCGCGTTTGTTGATGGAGATAACGGTTCCTTCGATTACCTCTTTGTCCTTAACGGTGTTGAGCGACTTATCATACGTAGCCACCAACTCTTCGCGGCTTTTCTCGCCGACTACTTCGCCTTTTTCATAGGCATCCCAATCGAAATTATCAATCGGGGTGATTTGTTTTTCTTCCATAATTGTTAAATAATTGATTTTCTTACTAGTAAATTAGACATTATATGGTCTCAAAATCGGGGGCAAAGATAAGCCTTTTTTTTGACCCGGCAAATGTATAGTCAAGATTTTGTCAATTTACAAAAAAGGGACAGACCATAAAGGCCTGTCCCGATGCTATACATAATATTTTGAGAACGTTTTTATTCCTTGATAAAGCGATAACGCATCACACGGTTATCCGACTCAGCCACGACAACGTAATGCCCGGCAGGCAACTCGTCAATCGACACTTCGCTCTGTGGCGCTACAATCCGTTTCACCTCGGAACCACTGATATCAAAGATGGAGAGCTGTGCCACAACGCCCGTCATGTAAAGTTTGCCTTCGGCATAATAAAGCGTAGCCTCATCACCATCGACCGACGTCAGTCCGGAGTGTGCCACAATGGTAAGAGTACCTGGACGATAGACAAACTCGTAGTTGGCAGCATCGCCTCCCGAAACCGAGATTTCATAGGTACCGGGCTCGGCGGTATCGGAAACTTCGCAAAGGGCCTGCGGCTGAATATCAAGAGAAGAGGTATCTTCTCCCCATACAAAACCACTGTATCGAAGGGTCCACTCAGGCATCGCATCGCCCTGGTTGCAACGTTTGTCTTCGGCGACCACGGTAAGAGGAGCCTTGGCTACCACTAAGTCAATCCACACTTCGGCATCTGAGAAGGTTTCCGTAGCTTTCTGCTTCACCACAAGCAGGGTTGTTCCGGCACCCTTAATGTGTATACGACCGTCGACAATAGTTGCTACCGATTCATTAACGATGGTGTAGCTTATCTCTCCCCGACTGTTGTTGGTCGTTACCGCCGGCAGCGCAAACGGTAGGTCACCATAGACCTTCTCGCCTATCTCAGCTACCGTGAGCCGTGTCTCGCTGAAATTGCCAACGGTCAACGTTCCCGAGTAATAGGCTATCTCGTAATTGGCGGCTTCGCCTCCCGTCACGCTTATCAGGTAGGCTCCGGCCTGTTCAGTCGTCAGTACTTCGCAACTCAACTCGGGTTGCACGGTAAATACCGTCTCGTCATCGCCGGCTACAAAGCCTTTGCAGGTGTAGGTCAGTTCGGGAAGCTCATCGCCCCGGCGGCACTCCTTGTTATCGGCCGTTACGGTGAGAAGGGCTTTTGATATCACCAGAGGTACGGAGGCCTCGGCCGAGGTGTGGCTATCGGTGGCCGTCTGCTTCACTACGAGCATGGTCTCACCGGCACCGTTGATGTGTATGCGACCGTCGACGATAGTAGCTACCGACTCATCGACGATGGCGTAGCTTATCTCGCCACGGTTGTTGTTGGTCGTTACGGCCGGCAACGCAAACGGCAGGTCGCCGTAGACCTTCTCGCCTATCTCGGCTACCGTGAGTTGTGTCTCCCTGAAA
>OBAF01000097.1_pt1 | contig 105983 bp, 90 predicted proteins | sample 1517851 | NCBI WGS metagenome assembly OBAF01 (sample SAMN04571706, study PRJEB22368) | human gut metagenome | biome: human gut; material: stool | host: Homo sapiens | place: Luxembourg | collected 2012-10-19 | reverse complement strand
AGGGCTGTGCCGAATCCTGTCGGCACAGCCCTTTCTGCTTACTCTCCCAAAAGAACTATCCAGAATTTTCTTTTCGCAAGAGGCACTCCTACCTACCACCGGACGTACCCCAACAGTCGCAGTGAACCCACCAGCCCCTCGGGACACTGTCATCATCGGGAAATTCCAGAGAGAGAAAAAAATTTTTTCGACAAAGATATAACTGAACGATACAACACCTGAAAAGAAAACAGCGCCCCTCTCCGAACAAAAACGATAGGAGCAAAACCTCACGAGAGCCCCTCCGCCCCAAAAGAAAAAGGCCTCTCCCGATGGGGAAAGGCCCTAAAAAAAGAAGCGGAAGGAGGGGGATTCGAACCCCCGGTACCCATTCGGGTACGTCAGTTTAGCAAACTGGTGGTTTCAGCCACTCACCCATCCTTCCAAATGGGGCTGAACGACTACGAATACCCTCTCGTAATCGGTGTGCAAATGTACATCAAATTTTGTTTTCTGCAAATATTTTACGCACAAAATTCGTATTTCATACAATTTTCAACATCGAATAATCGTTTCGCACCATTACCACAAAATCCGCAGAGAGAGGCAGCCCCAGTCTGCCCTCCCCGACACGGTCTTTTCCTTTCGCACAAAGAAACAGTATTTGCCATCAATCATGAATAAAAAACAGCAACAACACTCATCAAGCAACTGTTTTTGATGTAAAATGACTATCTTTGTCCATAGCAACCTTATCCAACAACAACCGCATGAGAATAAACCGTTCAAAAAAAGGAACTTTACGTCTTTATCTCGCCATAGTGCTGCTGGTACTCATCAACATTGGCATTATCGGAGGCTGTATCATCATCAAACGATATCGCTTCGACTCCTTTACCGAAAAAGATTTCACCGTATATGTAGGTCAGGAATTCACATTAGATTCCATCATGGCACAGATGAGCGGCCAGGTCCCGGAGAAAAGCCTCACCCGCCTGATGCGCCTCACCCGCACCAAAGGCTTCCCTCCCTACATCTATACAGGGGCCTATCGCATCACCGCAAAGATGAACGTTGTCGAGGTATACGACCTGCTGACATCGGGCAACATTTCGCCCGTACGCATCACCTTTCACAACCTGCGCACCAAGAAAGATTTCGCCCGCTCCATGGATAAACAACTCATGCTCTCCCAGGATGAAGTTCTTGCTCTCTTGAACGACGAAGAATTCTGCCGGGAAAAAGGATTTACGCCCGACAATATCCCGGCCATGCTGCTGCCCGACACCTACGACGTGTATTGGAACATATCGGCCAAGAGCCTGCTCGACCGCATGGAAAAGGAATATAACATTTACTGGAACGATGAACGCCGTGAAAAAGCCCGCCAAGCCGGACTCAGCCCCATCGAAGTTGCCACCTTGGCCTCCATCGTCGAAGAAGAGACCAACATCGCCGACGAAATGCCCATCATTGCCGGTCTCTACATCAACCGCCTGAGAAAGAGAATTCCGTTGCAAGCCGACCCCACCATAAAATTTGCAGTGGGCGATTTCGGGCTCAAACGCATTCTGAGAAAGCACCTCCGCATCGACTCTCCCTACAACACCTACAAACATTACGGGCTCCCTCCCGGGCCGATACGCATCGCCTCCAAACGGGCCATAGAAGCAGTTCTCAACTACGACAAAAACAACTACATCTACATGTGTGCCAAAGACGACCTCTCGGGCCGACATAACTTTGCCGCCACACTGGCCGAGCACAACTACAATGCCCGACAATACCACAAAGCCCTGAACGAACTAAAAATCATGAAATAATCCACCACATGCATCCACTATCCTCAATAACAATATTGAGGATTCTTCCCGAGACTTCATCACCTCGATATTCCTGCAAGGTTGTGGAGACAAATCCGTCTTTTATATTGCACTCACACGTAAACATAAAACAACTAGGCTACCACTAAAAGCAGCCCTCCTATATACACCCGACCCAATATACGCAATCTAGTCAGCAACAGGCATGACAAAATAAACCACCTAACCCACTGATACACAACAAAAAAAGGAGACTTTCAACGTCTCCCTTCACGTGGTCCCACTTGGGCTTGAACCAAGGACCCCCTGATTATGAGTCAGATGCTCTAACCAACTGAGCTATAGGACCGTTTTTCCATCTATTGTATATTGCCTTTGAAAAGGCTCTCCGGAAAAGCGATGCAATATTACGACATTTTCTTTAAACAGCCAAATTTTTATTGGTTTTTTACATGATAAAATCACGGCCGGCCTTGTAGTACATCTGTTCTTGGCAAGTTTACTTACCCATAAATAGAGCTGTTATTGCTTCGTTGATACGTTGCAGGGGAAAATAAACGTTAATATAACGTCAAACGTCTTTTAGATGATAAAGAAATGTGTACTTTTGTTTTGTTTTATAACGTAAGATGCAAATTATTGATTATCCTCAACACACACAGATCAAGGCCATGGTGGCCACTATCGGTTTTTTTGACGGAGTGCACTCGGGCCATAAATCATTGATTGCAGAGGTGCGCCGAATAGCTGCTGAGAGTCAATTGGCGTCGGGTATCGTCACATTTAAATGTCACCCTAAAACTGTATTATCGGGAAAACCTATGCCATTGATTACATCGACAGAAGAACGCCTCGAGCGTTTGGCTGCAACCAAGGTAGATTATTGTGTGCTGTTGGATTTTAACCTCGATATGGCCCAAATGTCGGCTCACGACTTCATGGCATTTCTGCGAGACAATTACCATATACAGCACTTGGTGGTGGGTTATGACCACCGGTTCGGCCACAATGTCAATGAAAGCTACGACGATTATTGTCGTTTCGGAGAAGAATTGGGTATAAAAATCTCTCGGGCCACGGTTTGTAAGCCCGATGGACACAAAGTCAGTTCTTCGATTATCAGGAAACTACTCAGCGAGGGGAATGTGAAAGAAGCTTCATTCCTACTTTCCTATGATTATCAACTCGAAGGGCGTGTTGTAGCCGGACATCAAATAGGGCGTCGTATCGGATATCCGACGGCCAATATCGTCAGTCTTTGCCCGCAGAAGATTATTCCGGCAAATGGGGTCTATGCAGTACGTGTATATCTTGAAGACAACATCGAACGCTGCGGTATGCTGAATATCGGAACACGTCCCACGGTCGATGAGACCGATCACGAAAGAAGTATCGAGGTCCATATTTTTGATTTTAACAAATCCATTTATGGTCAAACTATCCGCATTGAGTTTGTCGCCTATCTCCGCCCCGAACGACGCATGGATGATATTGAGGCTCTCAGATACCAATTGTCTATTGACAAAGAAATTGCTCGTGGCCTTCTCATCTGAATAGAATGAATATTATACGATAAGCGCCGCCACAAGGTTTGTGGCGGCGCTTATCGTATATAATGTTACAAATGGCTACTCGTCGTCTTTATTGATAGGTATTTCCCGATTGAGACTTTGATCAAGCGAAATCAAGGTTTCGGTCGATACGACACCCGGAATCTGTTGTACGTTGTCGTTGATCAAGTGCATGAGGTGCTCATTATCGCGAGCATACAATTTACACAACATGGTATACGGACCTGTCGTAAAGTGACATTCTACCACTTCGGGAATTTTTTCTAGTTCAGGAACCACATCTTTATACATCGAACCTTTTTCAAGTCGCACACCAATATAGGTACAGGTTCGATATCCTAAGGTCTTGGGATTGACATGATATCCCGAACCTATAATGACTTTCATATCTATCATGCGCTGTATGCGCTGATGTATGGCCGCTCTGGACACACCGCATTTGGCAGCTACATCTTTCGACGGTATGCGGGCATTGTGCATGATGATTTCCAGAATCTGCTTATCGAGATTATCTATTTTTTCCATATATATTGAGTTTGGTTTTTGAAGTTGTCATTATGACAGCAAATGTAACTATTTTTTCTACAATTATCTTCTTTTCTAGAAAAAATTACATCTTTTCCATCGAATTGTCTTTTCGAAAAGGAACCAAAAAAATCCCGGGACCCTAAGCCCGGGACTTTTCTTGACAATATTGATTTTATTTCTCGATACTCAACAGTTCAACATCAAATACCATAACGGCATTGGAAGGAACGCTACCGCGACCACGAACACCATATCCCAACTCCGAGGGTATGTAAATCGTGTATTTGGCACCGGGCGACATCAGCATAAGAGCTTCGTTGAAGCCGGGAACCATTTGTCCTACGACCATGAAAACGTTGTCGCTGGCATCAAATTTCGTACCATCGATAAGGGTACCTTTGTAATTGACTTTTACCTTGCTTCCCTGTTTGGGAGTTGCACCTTTTCCTGCTTTCACCACCTTGTAAAGGAGTCCGCTTTCTGTGGCTACAACACCTTCTTCTTTTGCTTTCTCGGCCAAGAAGGCTTCACCGTCAGCTTTATTCTTAATAGCCTCTGGCGAAGATTCGAGTTTACGGGTCTCAGCAGCCATGGCCAGTGTACGGTATGACATCTGCGCAGTCATGGGCGACATCAACATGGTCGAGTCATTATTCAACGCAGCACAGAATGCTGCCATATACACATCTTTATTAACGGTGATTCCCAGTTGTTCCGACATCTGCTTCAACTGTTGTTTGAGTCCCGAGGCAAACGAGAAGCCTACTTCATAAGAGAATTGGGCCGAGTCACTGTACAATGCTTTGCGAGCACCTTTTATAAACTGATCCATATCGACGGGTTGTCCCAGGTTTTTAATTCCATTGGTCACATCGTTTCCGGTAAGCACGCCGACAGCATAAATCAACGAATCGGAAGCGTTGGTCAAGTCTTTTACAGGCTTTACATTGTTGCACGATGTAAAAGATACAGCCGCTATTCCAAGAGCGGCCATCAAACAAATAGCTGTTTTTTTCATTGTTTTTTGTATTAAAGTATTTTTATAAGTTCTACATCAAATATAAGTGTGGCATTTGGGCCAATCTTGTCACCTGCCCCATGTTTTCCATAAGCCAAATCCGAGGGGATAAAGAGTCTCCACTTCGAGCCTTCGGACATGAGTTGCAATGCCTCTACCCAACCCGCAATGACCTGGTTGACACCGAATACTGCGGGAGTACCGCGTTGTACCGAACTGTCAAATACAGTACCGTCGATGAGTGTTCCATGGTAATGACACTGCACTTTGTCGGTGGCTTTGGGCCGACGTCCAGTACCCTCCTTCAATATCTCATATTGCAATCCACTGGGCAAAACAACCACACCGGGGCGTTTTTTGTTCTCGGCCAAGAAGGCCTCTCCGGCTGCCCGGTTTTTCTCATCAAGTTCTTGTTGCAAACGGGTAAAATAGTCATTTATCACCTGCTTCGCCTCATCGTAAGTCATCTCTGGCTTTGCGCCTTCATAAACAGCTTGCACGCCGCGGGCAAAATCTTCTACTGTCAGGGTTTCTATACCCGAAGCTTTAAAGTTATTACCCATACTCATTCCCAAGGCATAACTCAACTTATCCATAAATTTTTTCTTTTTTGTTACAAAACGACATAAAAAAGTTTCTTCACAGGGAAGAAACTCTGGCGAAGATAAGACTTTTATTACATAGATTCTATTTTTTGATGCAAAAAAATCATTAATTTTGCCATAAACGACGGTACAATTACCGTCTTAACTCTTAATCGGGAAAGACTTATGGCAACAAAGAAACGACTGGTCGTACTTACCGGCGCCGGAATGAGCGCTGAAAGCGGTCTTGCCGTGTTTCGCGGCAGCAACGGATTGTGGTCGGGGTACCGCATTGAAGATGTGGCTACCCCCGAAGGCTGGGCTCGAAATCCACAGCAAGTTCTTGATTTCTATAATGCTCGACGTCGTGAACTTCTTACAGTAAAACCCAACGAGGGACACAAAGGGCTGGCTGCTCTTGAACGAGACTTTGATGTATGCATCATCACCCAGAATGTCGACAATCTGCACGAACAGGCAGGAAGTTCTCACATCATACATCTGCACGGCGAACTGATGAAGGTACGTTCTTCTTGCGATGAAAATCTCATCTATGATGTATCTCCGGAACATCTCGACACCCAATTAGGAGACTTATGCGAAAAAGGATCGCAATTGCGCCCTCACATCGTATGGTTTGGCGAGGCCGTACCACTTATCGAACCGGCTATCGAAGAGGTGGAACGTGCCGATATTTTTGTCGTCATAGGAACGTCTCTGAATGTCTACCCGGCAGCGGGGTTATTACGTTATGTTCCCAACGGCGTACCGGTATTTCTCATCGACCCCAACCCGGTAAACGATGTAAACGGGCGCGTTACACAAGTCATACAGAAAGGCGCCAGCGAAGGAGTAAAAATCCTGACTGAGGCTCTACAAGCTTATAAATAAAGCTTCTCACTATTCTTTCGTACCAGCGGAAGAACCGGAGATAAATATTCTTGACACATAAGGCAAGCAGATATAGAGTGCCGAATGCCAATATTCCCACACGTGTCCGCCATCACGCACCCTGAATTGGCAGGGTACTGCGGCATTGCGCATGGCCTGATAAAATTCGATATTACGGTCAAGTAAGAAATCATCATCTCCACAATCGACAAACCACGAAACCGTGCGCAATGAGTCGAGGCGAGTTTCATCGGCCTCCCGCACATACCTTATGCAGTCATGGTCGATAACCGAACGGGTGAGTATAGCCATCTTGTCGTCAGGGCTTTGAGGTTCTATCATTCCCCTCTGTGGTATGGTCATCAACGCACTCATGGCATAGACGGTACAAAACTTATCGCTATGACGCTGTCCATAAGAGACAGCTCCTCCGCCACCCATTGAAAGACCGGCTATGGCACGGCAGGCCTTGGTACCGACTATATGGTAACGATGTTCAACAGTCGGCAAAAATTCTGTAAAAAAGAAGGTCTCATAAGGCCAACCGGGCATGTCGAAATAGCCATTCCACACCGTGCGCACATCACCACCGGCTTCTGGTGAAACGACAACCATGTCACAAACGGAACCCTCGGCTATCAATAAATTCATGACATCGGCCAAATGGGCTCGCTTGGGCCACATCGTGTGGGTATCGCTCAACCCATGCAACAAATAGAGTATCGGATATTCCCGGCCTGTCGGGTCATAATTCGGCGGTAGATAAACCGAATATCTGCGCCAGGCATTTAATGCCTCGCTATATATCGAGTCTTCGACAATACGTCCGGCCGAAGATTGCGGATAAGCTACTTGAACGTAGTTACTCAACAACAAGACGAATATTCCCAATAAAAAAGTCTTTTGCATAACAAATCTCATAAAAAGTATGGGGGCACATCGGTACCCCCACACTACAATTTCTATTTTACGCCCTAATACTATTAGAACCAACGTACATAGGCAAAGTCCTGACGGTGGGGCAGATCGGGATTTTTAGGGAAGAGGCGGAATGCATATTTGAAGATTCCGGCCACATTGACCTCATAGCTCAATGCATAGGTTACCAAATCACCCTCGGTCTTCACCTCGTTCATCTCTGTTACGACATAGGGCTGTTGCTGTCCGTCGATAACTTGCGAAACAACAAGCTCTACGCCCAGACAGTCGGGCAATCCTTTACGGTCGATGGTGACCGAGATGTCATAGGTTTCTCCGGCACACGACTTGTATAAGAGTTCTTCGGGAAGATTTATTTCCTTTATCTCAATCTGATCCCATTTGTCGACAACCATTTGTTTCCATGCGGCAATTTCCTTGGCTTTCTTGTAATTGTCGGCCATAAGGAGTTTCGAGCGCTTGGCTTCCTTGGCATAGAATCGGTCGATATAATCTTTGAGCATACGGTTCATCGTAAACTCGGGAGCAATCTGGGCGATCGAATTTTTGATGTACTGTATCCACTCGGGCGAATAGCCTTTGCTGTTTTTGGCAAAATAAAGCGGTACAATCTCGTTTTCGAGCATGGCATAAATGGTAGCGGCATCGAGCTGGTCTTGATTGCTTTGCTCTTGGAATGTTCGCTTATCGGTCAACGCCCAACCGGCACCTTTCTTGTAACCCTCATACCACCAACCGTCGAGTACCGAGAAGTTAAGCACACCGTTCATTTCGGCTTTCTCTCCCGATGTTCCGGAGGCTTCGAGAGGACGGGTAGGCGTATTCAGCCAAATATCTACACCCGAAACCAAACGTTTGGCTACCTGCATATCATAATTTTCAAGGAAAATTATTTTACCCAAGAACTCCGGACGACGCGAAATCTCAACAATGCGCTTGATGAGGTCTTGGCCTGCACCATCGGCAGGGTGTGCTTTGCCAGAGAAAATAAACTGGACAGGATATTGAGGGTTATTAACAATCTTGGATAGACGTTCAAGGTCGGTAAAGAGCAGATGTGCCCGCTTGTATGTGGCAAAACGACGGGCAAACCCGATAAGAAGGGCATTAGGGTTGATGCGTTCAAGAATGGAAACCACACGTGAAGGATCGCCTTGATTTTTAATCCACTTATCGCGGAATTCTTCACGCACAAAGTCAATCAACTTATTTTTCATCATTTGACGCATGTTCCAAATCTCCTCATCGGGAACATCGTAAATCTTCTTCCACAACGAGCGATCATTCTGGTGTGAAAAGAAGTAGGGGCCAAAATGATTCATATAAAACTCTTTCCATTCCGAAGCGGCCCATGTAGGCATATGCACACCGTTGGTTACATAGCTCACATGCAACTCCTCGGGAGAATATCCTTTCCAGATAGGCTGGAACATACGTTGCGATACTTTTCCGTGCAACCAACTTACCCCATTTACTTCTTGGCAGGTATTGCAGGCAAATACGCTCATACAGAATTTTTCGCCGGTACCAGGATTTTCACGTCCCATGTCCATCAAATCGCCAAATGAAATTCCCAGTTTGGCAGGGAACTCTCCCATGTATTTTCCGAAGAGCGACTCATCGAAATAGTCATGCCCGGCAGGTACGGGGGTGTGTACCGTGTAGAGCGACGAGGCGCGCACCACTTCGAGGGCCTCAGCAAACGAAAGTTTTTCGCCTTGAATATAATCGACAAGACGTTGTACATTGATAAGTGCGGCATGACCTTCGTTGCAATGGTAAACATCTTTCTTGATACCTAGGCGTTTAAGCATAAGAATACCTCCAATACCGAGCAGGTACTCTTGCTTCATGCGGTTCTCCCAATCACCACCATAAAGTTGATATGTGATGGAACGGTCATATTCACTATTGAGTTCCAGGTCGGTATCCATGAGATACAACGAAACACGGCCCACATTCACACGCCAAATGTTGGCATAGACGACACGTCCGGGATAGGGAACTTCAAGAATGATGGGGTGTCCGTTTTCATCGACAACCTGTTCAATAGGCAGTTGGTCAAAATTTTGAGGCTCGTAATTGGCCAATTGCTGGCCGTCCATGGAAAGGGTCTGGGTAAAATATCCATAACGATAAAGAAATCCCACAGCAACCATATCGATGTTGCTATCACTGGCTTCTTTCAGATAATCTCCGGCCAAGATTCCCAATCCACCGGAATAAATCTTCAACACATTTGCCAATCCATATTCCATACTGAAATAGGCTACCGAAGGCAGATCGGTCGAAGGTTTTTCATCTATATATTCACGGAACTTTTCGTATTCGGTCTGTATAGTCTTCATTATGGCTTTGTCGGCCACAATTTCCTCCAACCGCTCATAGCTGACCCTATCAAGCATCATCACGGGATTTCCGTTTACGGCTTTCCATATTTCAGGGTCAATCGATTTAAACATAGAAAGGGCTTCATTGTTCCAAACCCACCAAATGTTCCGCGCCATTTCCTGCAAAACATTCAGTTGTGCCGGCATACGCGACTCTACTTTTATGTCTCTCCACACAGGAGTATTGGTATTACTTACTTGTACTTTCATAATGCTATGATATTGGTGTGTAATATTTCTTGTTTATTATTTATCGTCTTCATCTAATTCTTCGCCGGGAATGTCGGGCGTCGTAACTTGTGTCTCCGCAGCACGTCTCAATGCTAAATCATATGCTTTACGATAATAACTTATAAAATGGCTCCACTGCGCTTCCGAAGCTGTATTCTGAGCCGATTGCGCCATCAATCGACGTGTCGTATCATCGGTTGTTGCCAGCCATTCTATGGTCTCGGACAGATTTTCTGATACCTCGACGAAATTGAAATCGGTACGATGCAACACGGCAACGCCTTTGCCTTCAAGCCCGTAATTGGCCATATTCTTTATCCACATGCCGAAGCCCGACAAGTCGGTAGTTACCGTAGGCACACCGAAGGCAATGCTTTCAAGCGGTGTATAGCCCCACGGCTCATAGTACGAAGGGAATGCCGTTGCATCAAGGCCTATCAACGTATCGTAGTAGGTATAATCAACAATACCGTCTTTTCCTGTTAGATATGAAGGTATGAATATGATTTTGAGTTTCGACTCTGCTTTCTGCGGAAAACCACAGTAACGAATCTGACTTATCACTTTATCTTGGTCTGTATTGTACAACGAGTGAGTAACATATGGGTCGGGCAATGGAGTGTTGTAGTCGCCATCCTCGACCAGGCGTTGTGATAAGTCGGTACGTGCTTCTTTTACCCAGGCCGGCACCATGACAAAAGCGATGATTTCTCGTTCGCCATTGTATCGCAGACGCAAACGATTAAGCGCATCGACATACATATCAATGCCCTTATTCTTAAACTCGTAACGCCCCGACGTAGCTACCAACAACGCATCATCGGAGGCTTTATATCCGATAAGTGCCGAAGCAATCTGCAACAGTCGTCGACGGGCAGCCGCACGCTTGGTCGCATAAAGTTCTCCTTTGGGGACAAAATCTCCCTCAAAGCCATTGAGCGTAACAACATCGGGAGCTTTTTCGAGCAACTGCTTACATTCAGCAGCCGTGACATCACTCACCGTCGTAAAGGCATGAGCAAAATGCGCTGCCTGACGTTCGAGAGAGTGCTTGGCTTCCATATTTAGCTCCTCGGCCATCTGTGTGCCGTTATATCCGAAAAGATATCCATACAACGGTTTATTGTTGCCCGCTATCGAACGCCCTATCGAAGTGGCATGTGTCGTAAATACGGTAGCCACAGCCGGTAATACCTTGCGTATATACAACAATCCCATACCCGTCTGCCACTCATCAAAATGAGCAACGACCCGGTATTTTTCTCCTCCGATATATCGGTAATAGTGTTCAATGACTTTCGCTGCTGCACAAGCGAACATACAGCAATCGTCGTAATCGCCATAACCATGAAGCGACTTCACTCCGAAATCGTTCCACATATTGGCATATATGTCGTTACGTTGGGAGAAAAGGTCTTGAAAATCGACCAGTATAACCACAGGTTTTCCCGGGACGTTCCAGCGCCCTACACGCACTTTGAGACCATCTTTTAATGCTTGGGATTTCCATGCTTTCAGCAAGGTGTGCGACTCAGTAAAATAGGGCGACGGCGCATTTTTCCACACATCGGGCCCGATAAACAGGTTCTTGTCTTTATTAATCTTTTGCAGCGTGCGGGCTTTTGTCGATAATACAGTGTATATACCACCTACCAAATTACAGACTTCCCAGCTAACTTCAAAAAGATAATCGGGATAGAGTTGCTCTCGCTCTGCCATATCTAAATCTAAAAAATAGAATCTTTTTAACTCGTAAAAAATATAGCACAAAGGTATAACAAAAAAACGAGATATTAGTTACTCTCCTGGTTTATTTACACATTAAACTTCTTCTCGCTTATGTTAATCAACTGCAAAACGGCCGTAAAATACGTCGTCGTGCGATTGCCTGCCTGTCGACGTTTATGTTAAAAAATACAAAAGCAGACATAACATTAGAGGTAAAAACAAATCACGACACAACACGAAGAAATAATTTCTTATGCAATTGAGTCTATTTTCTCCGGAAGTTTATCAAAATACACGTAAATTTGTCCACTTATCAATCTACATTCTCTACCATACCATGAAACGGACATTCTTATCAACTCTACTGGCAACCGTATCCTGCGGGTGTCTTCTGGCGGCAACGCCCGACGAAACAGAACCGGCAAAAGCCCGCTTCGACCTGTTCTCCTATACGGGAAACGATGCCTATTATACCCTGCCCGAAGGATTTGACCCCAGGCTCAACTACATCAATCCCATACTCTCGGGCACCTATCCCGACCCGAGTATCTGCCGTAAGGGCAACGACTACTACATGGTGAACAGCTCGTTCTGCTACTTTCCGGGAATTCCCGTATGGCACAGTACCGACTTGGTAAACTGGAAGCAGATAGGCTATGCTCTCGACCGACCGTCGCAGCTCACCATCAAGGCCGGTATGGGTACCAACGCAGGCATTTATGCTCCCGACATCAAATACAACCCGCACAACGACACTTTTTACCTGATTGTTACCGACATCGGGGGAAAAGGGAATATCATCGTCAAGAGCAAAGACCCTGCCCGGGGGTGGAGTGAGCCTATCCGCGTACGTGAAGTGGGGGGTATCGACCCTTCTTTCCTTTTCGACACCGACGGAAAATGTTATATTGTCAACAACCAGAGCCCGGCCTATCCGCCCGAGTATGACGGACACTGCGCCATCTGGATTCGCGAGTACGACACCGAAACCGACAGAGTGTGCAGCCCGGCCACGGTACTGGTCGACAAAGGGGTACACCCCGAAGAGCGCCCCATCTGGATCGAAGGTCCTCACCTCTACCACATCGGCGACACCTATTATCTGATGGCTGCCGAGGGGGGAACCGGACCTCAGCACTCCGAGGTCATCTTCGCATCGGACAAGCCGACAGGCCCCTTCACCCCCTGCCCCATCAATCCCATACTCACACAACGCGACCTGCCCGCTGACCGGGAATTTCCCATTACCTGCACCGGACATGCCGACCTTGTAGAGACACCCGAGGGCAAATGGTGGGCGGTTTTTCTCGGTGTCCTCCCCTACGACGGCCATCACGACAACACCGGCCGCAACACCTTCTTGCTCCCGGTTGAGTGGAACGAGGAGCAACCCATCATTCTTCCCCAAGGAGAGCGGGTCGCCACCTTCGGAGAGAAAGAAAACATGGCTACGGGCCAGCTCCTGACCGGCAACTTCTCCTACACCGACAATTTCGACGCCCATCAGCCCGACATGAAATGGATTACCCTGCGTACTCCGAAAAGTGTCTGGTGGAAACAGTCCGACGGTGTCATGGAACTCACACCACGCCCCTGCACACTGGCCGAAAAGAAACAGCCCTCATTCCTGTGCCGATGGGTCAAACATGCCAACTACACGGCATCGACCCGCCTCGACTTTACACCACAGAAAGCCGGCGAACTGGCCGGTCTGGCGGTTTTCCAAGATGAAAAGGGGCATTATGTACTCGGGAAAAGAATGAACACACAGGGCGAATGTGAAGTGGTTGTCATACGCAGCGACAAAGAGGGCTCCCGCGTCGTGGCCCGACAACTCCTCGGTGCCAAGTGGCAGAAAAAAGCCATCTGGCTGCAAATCGAGAGCAAAGGTTCCTCCTATACTTTTGACTACTCCCGCAACGGCAAGAAGTGGCACACGCTCGGAACCCCGCAAGAGGGACACATCATCACCACGCAATATGCCGGCGGATTTACCGGCTCGTCAATCGGTCTCTATGCCACGACAGCCGAGACCTCCCGCTAACAACCCACACACCTCTTGGTCTAAAAACAAGCAGCCCCGCCGAAATCGGCGGGGCTGCTGTTGTAAAGAGGGCAACCGATCAAAGTATCACCTCGTGCACTTCATTGCCTCCGATGCGTATCAGATAATAACCCGAAGGCAGAGCTATGCGATGAGAAGCTTCCGTAGCCACGGCTTCGTACACGCGAACACCGGTCAGAGAGAAGACCTCGATTCTGGCTCCGGCCTCAACGCCGTTGAGCGTTACAGCCTCGCGGCTTACCAACAGCACAACCTTGTTCTCCTCCTGTTCATTGACAGAGACACCGCCGCTCAGGTCGAAACGTCCTTCGGAATCGGCAATCCTGAAACGGCGCACGGTCAATTCACCCGAGGTGAGCGTCGGTGCAGAAATCTTCACGAAACGTGTCTCGGCATTGAGCAACAGGTGCCCGTCGAAAGGAAAATCATCGGCAGTGAGTATGCGAATGGTGCGCCAACCGGGAGCGATGTCGCAGTTGCGCGATTCCTGTATCTTAAATTCGACATTGCCTCCGCCCGAATACTCGACATTCAGGTCGAACGCTGCCGAACGGCCGTCGAAATAGGTCATGATTTTGTCCGACGTCTTATTCATCACAGCGACATTTCCGTCTGTCTCGCCCGACACTTGTACCCAGTGGGGGTAATCATTCTGCGACGTTTGCACCAAACAGCCTACGGTCTCGAAGGGAGCCACCTGCGTGAAGGGGGCAAAATCGAGCGGCAGCGAAGCGGCAGCCTTGCCGTAGTGGGTTTCACCCTCGGACTTGGCGGCAGGGAAGTCACAGGTAGAGAACGAGAGCTCGCCCGTAAACGTCTTCTCACCGGCATAATCGGTCAGAGCGCCTTCGGGGAAAGAAAGCACATACGACGTATTGACGTCCAAAGCCGAATATTTGAGGGTCAACGAAGTTCCCGAAGCCGACACCTCTACATTCTCGTATTGCTCACCACTGAAAACGGCTCCACCATGATATACCACTACCTGATTGAAGGTAAACGTCGTGGCTCCGTCGGCATAGCTGATGGCCGCGGTGTCGGGCCAAGCCTCAACGGCAATGGGGTCGGCAACCACTTCGGGTATATACTGCTCGATGAGAATGTCGTTGATATTGAACTTAATGGCGTTGGCATCGATTTTGAACGTCACTTCGGAATCGTCCATGTGGATATATTGGAACTTATATATTCTCTTTTTGTTTCCAAGCGTGAACGATGCCACATTGCTTTCCACACCGTCGACAATGGTATTGAGCTTGAAAGTTTTCGATTTCGTTTCGGGATTTCCCGCCCATATCGTTATGACACAAGGGCCGCTGACCCGGGGTAATTGCAGGTAACCGCCCGATGAAGTGGAATAAAACTGGACACAGCGGTCGGTGGCTCCGGCATCGGCTTCGGTGGCCGGGCCGTAATCTTTGGACATGTCGGCCGAATTGTTAGCCGCACTCATGGCCACGACGCGAATGGTGTTGCTGCCCGAACCGAACTTCATATCGCCAATGGTTTTTGTCGTATTTTTCCCGTTGATAATATTCGTGTTATCGGATATGGAACCATAGGCGTTTTTCCAAGCCTCGGGTTGTGTATTGAAATCGGTATAAAACAAGATGCCACCCTCGACAGCCTTAAATGTCCACACCGTACCGGTTGTCGTGCCCTCATCATTTGTGGCATCGATCCGCCAGTAGTAGGTGGTACCCGCCTCGACTTGTCCGTAATTATATGTTGTTGACGTGAGGCCGGTTGCCAACGATTGCAGGTTATCGGCCGAGGTACCTGCATAAACGGCATAGGTCACTTGTCCATAATAAGGTTTTGTGGCATTCTCCCAGGAAAACACCACCTCATTAGCAGCTCCGACCTCGGCATCGATTGCCGGGGTCGGATTCTCTGAGAGTTTGGGTGCCGAAGGGTCGCCGATGGTCTCGGTGGTCAGCACCGACGAATGGGGCGACTCTATCCCTTCTCCATTATATGCCCGCACGCGAAAATAGTAAACGGTTTCGGGGTTAAGCCCTGTGGCCGTGCAAGTAGTCACATCGGCTCCTACCCGGCCGGCCTCGGTAAAGGATTTGTTGTCGGTCGATATTTCGACAATAAAACCACTTTCGTTCTCGGCATTATCGGCCCAGGAAAGAGAAATCGACTCTTTCTTTTGTTCGGTAACTTTCAGGCCGGACGGCGATTTGACATAAGGATAAGCCGAAGTGATGGAGAAAGAATAATTCTCGATATTGGCATAGCCGTTGGCCGCAATGGCAGCGGCATCACTGGCATCGTTCGGATTCAACCCGTTGGCCTCTTCCCACTCGTCGGGAATACCGTCACCGTCGCTGTCGAGCGGTTTGTAACCGCCATAGAGCGTACCGGTACCGCCATGGGGCAGGTCTTTCTCGGAACTGATGCCATTGGTCGAGCCTTTCGTCCCGAACGACGAGAGTTCGTCTATCAAATATTGGTCGACCTCGTCGCGCACCGGCAAGCACGGGCCCACGCTGTCGATAATCCAATGAAGCGCCTCCTCGGCCGTCATCATACCCACAATCGTCGGGTGCGCTTTGGGCCGCGTGGTAATGCCGTCGAACGTTTCCAAGTCATATACACGCGAACTGCCCGACGACGTATATTCGGCCTCGGTCACTTCACGACCGTTGGCCACGCCGTCCTTGTCGGTATCGTAATAGTTGCCGGCAGCATAATACTTGAAGTTGAAATTACCCCGGGTAAAAGGAGCCGTTCCGTTCCACGGACCTTTCATGAAATAGTTGTTCTCGATGTGAGCCCAAGAAGGCCCTTCGCTGTCGCCCATGATGTAGCAACCGCCACCGCCCCAGTTGTAAACGACATTGTTGACAAACTGGTTAAGCCCCTTGACTTTGGGATTACGGGTCTTGTTTTCGATATAGAGGTTGCGATAGAGGGTAACACCGCCTTCGGTCTGTATCAATCCGCCGCAGGAGTGCGATTGCAGACCTTGACCGATGATGGAGTTTTGTATCGTGATGTCGCTCGGCATCGTACCTTTGTTGTCCCAACTTATCGAGAAGCATTCGTCGCGTCCCCATAACGCCGAGAGGTGATCGAATATCATATTTTGGCCGTTGGAGACACCACAGGCATCTTTGCCGCTGGAACCGCCGACGCCCATGCGGAAACGCATATAGCGCACAATGATATTGTTGGCTCCCGAGAACGAGACCCGTTCGCCATATACCTGCACGCCTTCGCCGGGAGCGGTCTGCCCCAAAATGGTAAGGTTCGACGAGAAGACAAGAGCCGACTGCAAATGAATGACGCCCGAGACGTCAAAGACGATAATGCGGTTGGACTTGCTGACGGCATCGCGCAAAGAGCCTGTGCCGCTGTCGTTGAGATTGGTTACATGGTAGATGGTTCCCCCGCGTCCGCCAGTGGCAAAGCGGCCGAACCCCTCTGCTCCGGGAAAGGCCAAAAGCCCTTCGGCATAAGCGGGAACCGAAACAAACAGGCTCAACAAAAGAGCCCACAAGAGGGTAACTTTTTTCATGGTACTGTTCGATAAATTGATTGGTGATACTATAATACGTTGGGTAAAGATATAAATAAAAACAAAAAAACAGAGCGGCGTGTCAAAAAACGTTTGACACGCCGCTCCCGCACACGAAAAGTTTATCGAGAAAAAATGGGATCCGTTTCCATGTTTGCGTCCCTATTCTCCTCCGGGGACTGTTGCTCCTGGAATTTTTGCGCCTTTGAAGGCGTATTTGAATTCCTTGATTTTGCGTCCGTCGGCCTGTTTGATTGTAAACGAGACCTGATTGACTTGGTTTTCATCGATTATTCCCGCAAATTCCACCCCCAGGTCGGTTGTCGTGGAATAATTGAAATAATAGAAACGTTCGCCGGCATAGGTGATATTGGCTATGGCTTGCTTGTCGAGACTGAATGACTCACTGACAAATCGCGCGGTAACAACATCGGCCGTATCGGAAAGTATAACGATATACCCCGCGCCTGTTTCGAGGGTGGAATCGGAAATCGACAAACGTTCCCATTCTCCCTCATAGGTGCCGGCAGCAACCGTTTCGGGCGTTACGGGATTGACATACACCGCATTGTCATCGTCGTCATTGCACGCAAAGAAAGCGCAACTCAACGCAAGGAGGGAAACCAAAGAGATTATTGCATGTTTCATTATTGTCAACTTTTATAGGTTTATGATCATCTCCGCTTTACAAAGGATTAATAGCCCGGATTCTGATTCTCCTGGTTGATGCCCATATTGGTATCGATTTCGGCTTGCGGTATGGGACGATACCACTTTACCTCTCCTTTGTTGTTCGACATGTCGGCCGCGGACGATATATATGTATTGTAGGCGATATTGTACCGAACCAACTGTTTGGTGCGTCGCAAATCGATCCAACGGCTGGCGTTTTCGCCGAAGAGCTCCCGGGCGCGCTCATCGAGGATAACGTCGAGCGGCGTATTCTCTCCATAAGTCACCGGGGTCGTGTAATTGGCTTCGTAGTCAGCAAATGACGATAATGTCTTGGCTTTGGCCCGTTCTCGCACATCATTCACATAAGAGAGAGCCGTTGTTTCGTCGCCCGCCATGAGAGCGGCTTCGGCGGCCACCAGATAGATGTCGCTCAAATGCAAAAGCAATATATCGCGATAATCGCTGTAAGTGCAACTCTTGTCTTGTTCGGTATTGGGGTCATCATACTTTCTCACCGTCACGCCGGCTTGGGCAAGTCTTCCCGCACTGTGGTATTCCAATGTCTGACGGCTGGCGATTTTTCCGTCGGTACCCAAGGTGATGATAACCATCGGGTCGGCAATGATGTAAAATTTCGACTGCTTGGTGGCCAGTTTGTCGGCATCGGTGTTGGCAAAACGCTGGGTGTTGTCCGTAATCCATGTTTCAAGCTCGGCTTGGCTGGTATAGTAGGGAAAATAGCCGAATGCGATTTTGAGGTTGCTGTTGTCGGCATTGTTGTAGTATGCCATATAACCCTCATCGCCCCAACCGGGAAGGCCATCGTCGCCGATTGCCGAGTTATACATGATTTGCATGAACGTCCCTTCCCAACGTTCATCGCCCTCGTCCCAAAGGTAGATGGCCTTTGTCGACGGACAAAGCTGAGAACCGCAGGCTTTCAAACCGCTTTCAACGGGATTGCCGTAAAGGTGCCCGTAAGAGCCTTGCAAATTGTGCCCGCCGGCATATATGTCGCCGGGATAGCCCTCACGCTGGTATTGCACCGAGAATATTTCTTCCTCGTTGTTTTCGTTGAACGGCCACCACTTGTCATGGAACGACATGGTCAGGCCCTGCCCGTTGATGGCTTTTTCGGCCCAGGCAAGCGCCTTTTCGAAATAGGCGGTCGAGGTAACCGTATAGGTGCCGGCCGTCTCATCGAGAAGCTTGGTGTGTATATCCCAACCGGCAGCCAGATACACTTTTGCCAAAAGAGCCGCCACGGCGCGTTTGCTTGCCCGGCCCAAGTTGGCACCCAGGCCGTTGTCGGGCAGGTTGGGCGACTCGGCAATGCTTTCCAACTCGGCAATGATATTCGCATAAACGGTACTTAAATCAGCACGCGGATAATTGCGTTCGTCATTATCGATGTATTGGGTCACATAAGGGACGCCGCCAAAATGTTGGGTCAACAGATAATAGCCATAACAACGCAGGAATTTGGCTTCGGGAGCATACGTCCCGTTGTCGCCTCCGTATTTGAGCACACCGTTGGCATCGTTTATCATGGCGTAGATATTCTTATAGAGGTCCTCTACCGTGGAGTTCTCGGCCGAGAGGGTGTACCGATGGAACATGCCGGGGTCTTTGGAACGGACAGCGACATAAAGGTCGGTTCCCCATTCATTGATCTCGACATTGGTAGCCATGGGTTTCAACCCGGCATAGGCCGATGCCAAAAAAGTCTGCAAACCGGCATCGGTAGAGTAATAATCTTCGGCCAATGTACCACCTGCGCTCTTATTCTCGGCTTCCAAAAAGTCATCGCAACTACTGAAAAGCAGTGCACCTGCTATTACAAATGCTGCTATATAGATAATATTTTTCATCTTCTAAGAATTTAAGAGGTTTGGTATTAGAACGTTATACTTGCACCAAATTGATAGGTTATCGTGCTCGGACCGTCGTTTTTCAAATCTCCACCCGCCCACTCAGGATCGAATCCTTTGTAACTGGTAAAGACAAACGGGTTTGTCACGGTTGCATAAAGCCTCAAATTCTGACATTTGAACTTGCTGACCCATTCCTTGGGGAAAGTATATCCGAGGGAGATGTGCTTGATTTTCACATAGGAGGCATCGACGATGGTATTGGCATTGCCCAACCACTCCTCTTGATAAGTCAGGGAATTGGTCGTAAAGGGATAATCGCCGTAGTGTGTCGTTTCTTGATAAACGGGGTTGATGAATGTTCCATCATCATTGATTCCATCACAATTCAACAAGGTCCCGGCCGGCACATACCAATCGGCATTCAAACGCATGCGTCCGCGGTCGGTCAGGTCATAATACTGCCCATAGAATGCAGAGCTGACCGTATAACCGATTTTTGCATAGACCGACAGCGAAAGGTCCCAATTCTTGTAAGAGAGGTTGCTGGTGAAGCTGCCCACGAAATCGGGCGACGACTTATATATCTTACGGTCGTTGGTTCCGTCTATGGCACCGTCACCATTCAAGTCCTTGATGATAGGCATGCCTTCCTGCCACCCGTAGATGGTATAGTAATAATCACAGGAACGCACTTGCTGCCCGGGAACAAATCCGAAGTTTTTCGCGGCCTGGGTATTGGGAACGGTCATCATCTGGTCGGTGACAATCCCGTCCCATACATAGGCATAGACATTTTCCACCGGATAGCCGATAAAGAGACCTCCCGTCATAGCTGTGGGCACAAGGTTGGTTCCAAGGCCGTTGATTTCAAGAACTTTGTTCTTGTTATGCGTGAATGAGAAAGTCGTTTCCCAACGCCAGTCCTTGGTGGAGACATTTACCGTGGTCAATCCTATTTCCACGCCGGTATTCTTTACCGAACCTACATTGGTTGTCATCGACTGCCCGCCGGTGAGCAAAGGAAGGTCTACATCATAGAGCAAGTCTTTTGAGCGTTTGTCATACCAATCGACAGAACCATGAATGCGGCCATTGAGAAAACCGAAGTCCAAACCGACATTGACTTCATGGGATTTCTCCCATTGGAGCCGGCTGTTTACAATACCGCTCGGCGATGTACCCGAAATGTAAGTCCCGCCCAGAGGATAATATTCGGTCGAAGCTATGGTAACTTGTGTCGCATAATCACCGGCGCCCCGATTGTTTCCGGTTACACCGTAGGAGAGACGGAGTTTGAGGTTGCTCAACCAATGGGAAGTGCGTTTCATCCAAGGCTCATCGGAGATGCGCCAGGCAAAGGCCACCGACGGGAAAGCTCCCCAACGGTAATTTTTTGCGAACTTCGAGGAGGCGTCCCAACGTACCGTGGCCGTGAGCATGTAACAATAGAAAAGGGTATAGTTGGCGCGCAAGGCAAACGATACCATGCTGTTTTCGGTGTAAGTGTTCGACGAACCCGTCTGGTTTATCAATCCGGTGTTGAGTGCATACCACAAGGTGCCTTCACGCACGCCGGCCGACTCGATATATTCCGTTTCGGTCTTGCCCGACATGAGAGAGGCCAAGCCCATCACGTTGAGTTCATGGCGGTCATTTATGCTATAATCCCATGTCAAAGTATTGTCCCATGTATAAGAGAGGCCGCTGGCCGTGGACAAGGTAGCCTGGTTCTCGGCATCTCCCACGAGGGTTCCCCGATAGAAACCTTCCCGGGAAGCCGAATAAATCGGCGAGAATGAGGTCTTGAAATTGAGCCCGTCAATCGGTTTGAGGTTGATGTAGAAATTGCCCAGCAAAGTCCACTCTTCACCGGCTTTTTCCTCGTTTTCCCAATAAAGCAAGGGGTTGTATGAACTGGTAAACTGGTAACCTGTTGCACTCGTACCCAAATATTTATGGGCTCCGGGTTGTGTCAACAATTCGCCGGTTTCATCATCATAGGGGAAAATAAAAGGATTCATGCGGAAAGCCTCCTGCACACCGGTATCGGAACCATAATCGTTATCGATTTTCGCCAGGTTTACCGTAAATCCGGCACTGACGACTCTTGATATTTGGGCATCGAGGCTTCCTTTGAAATTGAACTTACGCTCATCATCGCCTTCGTAAAGGCCCTTGTTCCTGTTGTAACCTATACCCATGTGGTAGCTTACCTTCTCCGAAGCCCCACTGACACTGATATAATGATTTTGCTGGCTGCCGTTGTTGGTGATGAAATCGGGCCAATCAAAGGTACGGCCGCTGGCCAGCATATCTTTCATGGCATATTCGTTCTTGCCGGCTTCATATTGCAGCGCCATCTGTCCGAAACTGCTGTTCATGGTATAGATAGGCTGCGAGGTATTTCCCGTGCCACCGACAGGAGAAAGGAACTCCCTGAAACGATAGGTATAAAATTCGTCGGCTGTTTGAAAATCGGGCATACGCGCCGGCGTGGAGACGCCGTAATAGCCATCGTAAGATATGGTCGGTTTGGCGACACTCTTCGACAATCCTCCGCCGCTCTTTGTGGTCACCAACACGACACCTGCCGTAGCCCGTGAACCGTAAATGGCCGTAGAGGAGGCATCTTTAAGAATATCGATGCGTTCGATATCGTGTTGATTGAGCCAGTTGATGTCGGAACATTCCACTCCGTCGACGATATACAACGGTGTCGTACTTCCGTTGATGGACGAACGTCCGCGAATGTCTATATCGAAACCGCCTCCGGCACGGCTGCTGTTTTGAGTAATATTCACACCTGGAACAGAACCTTGTATGGCGCCTAATACCTCGGGGGTACCTCTCTGTATGATTTCATTCGGGGTAACCGATGAGACAGAACCGGTAAGGTCGTTCTTTTTTACCGTACCATAACCGATAACGACAACATCATCGAGTTGCTCGGCATCTTCTTCCAAAACAAATTTCAGATTTGTCTGGTTGCCGACGGTCACGGTTTGTCTCTTAAATCCCAAGAAATAGGCTGAAATGGTCGATGTCGGTTTTACATTTTCCAAAGAGAAATTACCATTGGCATCGGTAATGGTCACAGCTTTTCCGTCCAACGAAATCGACACACCCGGTAACGGCTCTCCTTGACGGTCGGCAACACTACCGGTCACTCGCTGTTGAGCATCGACGGCGACACATATCAGGCTCAACAAGAATACCGTTAATGTCTTAGTTATTAGCTTCATCATGTATGTGTGTTTTTTGGTATGAAATCGGGTTATCGGCAGACGTTGTCTGTCAAAACTCCGTTAAAAGGGCGGTCACCAAAACCGCCCTTTTAACGGATAAAGAGATGTTTTATTTGAGGATAAATTTATGACCCTTCTGTATAATGACACCTTTATAATCTTTCGTTACAGGTTGTCCCAAGATATTATACATCGGGGCATTGTAATCGATTGTCGGAACGGTGGGATCGCTTTCCACTTCGATGACAGAGGAAGATTCGGGTTGGTCCAGAGAGTTCTTGATGCTTTGGTCCTTGGCCGGGTCATACGATTCGAGGTCGGCTTCGGCAACGGTATACACGACGATGTTGGCACCCACTTGGTTGTTTCCGTCATACAGGAACGAAAGTTCATAATACCAACCCAGGGGATCTTCTATCACGGCCACGGGTTTCGTCTCGGCCTGGACGGGCGACGGACTGAACGGATAGGCCAAAGCCTTGATGGCTTCGTTATCCATGATGTCCCGACCGGTGATGCCATCGACGGTCTGCCCTCCTTCTACGGATACAATCGGCGTAGGCAATGCCGGATTGGCCAGGTAGCAAAGGTAGGCCCAGTTGGCGGCGCTACTGTTGGAAAGGCCCCAAAACTCGATGCGAACGGCTACTTGCCCGTCGGGAATGTTGATTTTGAAGAGCACGTCTTTCGACATCTTCAAGAACGATATTTCACAAGTGTCTCCCGTTCCGGTGGGGTCTCCAAAACGATCGACCGACGCATAGCTCTTCGAGCTGTTGTTGGTGATGGTGATGTCGGTATCGACAAACTTCCAGGTCGTGTTGTCGGAATTGTCGGCATCGGCATGCAACGGCGAAAGCTCCACACGGGTAGAGTTGATACCGTCTGAGGCTTCGGCTTGGTCCAAAGAGTTCTTGATGCTTTGGTCTTTTGCCGGATCATACGATTCAAGATCTGCTTCGGGAACTGTATATATCACTATGTTGGCTCCTACCTGATTGTTTCCATCATACAAGAACGAAAGTTCTGAATACCATCCCAGCGGATCTTCTATCACCGCTACCGGTGTCGTCTCGGCCTGTATGGGCGACGGACTAAACGGATAGGCCAACGCTTTTATTGCCTCGTTGTCCATGATGTCCCGACCGGTAATGCCATCGACGGTTTGACCTCCATCAACCGATACTATGGGTGTCGGCAATGCAGGGTTGGCCAAATAGCAAAGATAGGCCCAATTTCCAACACTACTGTTGGAAAGCCCCCAGAACTCAATGCGAACGGCTACTTGTCCGTCGGGAATGTTGATTTTGAAGAGCACATCTTTTGACATTTTCAAGAACGATATCTCACAGGTGTCTCCCGTTCCGGTGGGATCGCCAAAACGATCGACCGACGAATAGCTCTTCGAGCTGTTGTTGGTAAGGGTGATGTCGGTATTGACAAATCGCCATGTAGTGTTATCAGAATTATCTGCATCGGCATACAATGGCGAAAGTTCTACTCGCGTAGAGTTTACCTGTGCACTCACTGTCATTGTCATAAGTGCGGCAGCAACAAAAGTAAAGAACTTTTTCATGTGAATTAGATTTAAGGTGAATAATATAGATATGTTTAATCTTTATCGTTTCAAATACATAAAACGTTTTAGCAAACAAGGAATAAACATAATGTTATTTGCAAGTATATATATTTTTTTTCAGAACAAAAAACTTTTATCCATTTTTTTTCTTGTTTTCGGAAAGGTTTCCCATATATTCAGAAGATTATGAATATTCCCACTCTCATGCAGATGATAAATCTAAAATTTTTCCGCAATCTTAAAATCTTTCACTATCTTTGTAAGTAAGAAGTGAAAACGCTTAAAATAAAAAGTCTACATAAAACTTTTTATAAACGATTTCCATAGTTTTCATTTATAACCTAAAATTCTACAGTTATGGCCAACAAAAGAGACCTAAAGCACGAAATTAATTTTATTACGACGGAATTAGTCAACGAATGTCTTTTCCTGAAAGAATATACAACAGAGATGCCCACAGAAAAATGCGAGTCTTTGATTAACCGGCTTCTTGATATTCAAGATGAATATATCCGTCGCGCCAACCGAACCGATGGGAAAGATTCTCCCAAACTCGTTAAAGCTTATTATAAAAAACTGATTCAGGATTTTGACGCCGCCATCGGAGAAATTCTGAAAGAGATTGGAGAATAATCAAATCGATACGTAATAAAAGAGCTTTCGTCGAACTTACACGTTTGACGCTATTAGTCTTATTCATTTCAATCTTTACAAGGAGACATTCTACGCGTTGCTTCGCATATAAGCAAGCAAAACAAGTTGATATAAGACTTAATACAAGACAATTCATTTAGGGGAAAAAAGGAATCTTCTTTTCCTAAAATATATAATCATGAAAAGGCGCAGCCGCTTTAAAGCGGCTGCGCCTTTTTCAATACATACAGTAAATTAGGAAGCATTATCTCGCTTACTTATATGGCGAAGGATTAGGATTTATTTGTTTTTATCTTTTAAAGAAGACAATTTTGTCAACAAAAATCCCGTAAGGAAAATGACCGTTGTACCAAATACTATGGTAAGATAGGTATGCAACGGACTATGCAGGCAATAGAACGGCGAACCTTCGTTAATAAGTGGAGACAGGCTCATCCAGGCAATCGTGAGGAGACCCAAGATGACAGCCACAACAGCATGGGTGCGTCGCACTGTCTTGCACACCAATCCTAGCAGGAAAAGACCAAGCATACCGCCACTGAATATCGATGAGAGTTTCCACCAGGCATCAAGGACGCCATCGATGCTCATCATCAGCAAACCGACCACAATTCCCAAAGCTCCTACGACAAACGATGTTCCATAAAGAACGCCCATTTTTTTCTTCTCGGTAAGTTCCTTTTTGGATAGACGACGGGCAAAATCGGTCAAGACTATGGTTGCCGAAGAGTTGATACTCGTGGCTATGGTCGACATTCCGGCAGAAAAAAGCGAAGCAATCACAAGCCCTGTAAGCCCCGTAGGCAGCCCATGCACGATAAAATAGGGAAACACCTGATCGGCAGGCGTACCGGCCGGCAACAAATCGGGTTGAGCCGTATAATAAGAAAAAAGCGCTGTCCCGATGTACACAAAAACGAGCGAAACGGGAATGTATAGCAAGCCTCCAAACATGGTCGACTTCACCGCCTCACCCAGAGATTTCGTCGTCATGTAACGTTGCACATAATTCTGGTCAATACCATAATTTTGCATATTGACAAATAGTCCATATATCAGCACCACCCAGAAAGTAGGTTCAGTCAGACTGGCACTAAAACTTCCTAAACTGAATTTTCCATGCTCCGAGGCAATTTCAAAAAGCTGCCCCGGCCCCTCGGGCATTGTAAAGGTAAGGATGGCTGCACAAGCTATGGCGCCAACAATCAGAATAATACCCTGCACGGCGTCGGTCCAGACCACGGCGGCAATTCCACCCAGAAGGGTATAGACCAGCGTAACGATACCTGTCCAAACAATGATGGTTGAAATATCCCAACCGAACATCGTATTCAGCGGTAATGCCAACAACAAAAGTATCGACCCCACTCTTGCCAACTGGGTAAGTAAGTAGCAAACAGCCACATAACAACGAGCCCAATATCCAAAACGCTGTTCGAGATAATGATAAGCCGACACACTGTTGATACTTCGATAGAGTGGGATAAAAACCTTAGCTGCCAAATAGGTAGCAACCGGTATCGAAAGACTGAACACAAAAGGATTCCAATTTCCTTTATAAGCATCGCCGGGCAACCCCAGGAAACTGATGCTGCTGACAAAGGTGGCAAAAATAGACATTCCCACCACCCATGTAGGCAGGGCTCCTTTGGCGGCCGTGAATGCCGCTGCATCATTGCGAGTGCGGAAATAGAATGAGCAACCAAACAAGGCCACACCTCCTACAAAGACAAAGAATACGATGTAATCGAGTATTGTAATCTCCATTTCTAGCAAGTTATGATGAAGTCTGTTTTATGCGTCTATTCCCGACATGTCACACCCAATGCCTCAAGAGCCTGACGTATGCGTTCCCGTTCTTGAAGGTGAAATCTTTGATAAGGATAAGACAGGTAATCATTACAAATGCCAATCAGGGACAAGGCACATTTCAGGCCTTTCAAATAGCTCGACCCATATTTTCCAACAGTATATATAGTGGTGCTTATCTGCATGATGCGACGTTGCAACTCTCTCAAATGCTCAATATCGAGATTGCATGCAGCATTGTACATTCCGACATAAAGTTCCGGGAAAATATTCGCGCCGCCATTAACCCCGCCAGCAGCACCCATGAGAACGCTTTCGCCCGTCAACTCTTCGGGACCGACATAGAGCGAAAAGTCATCACGCCGCCCCAAATGATAAAGTAAGGTCTGAAAATAGGTCATGTTTGCCGAGCTGTCTTTAAGACCGACAATGTTTGAATGATCGGCCAAAGTCTTCACGGTTTGCGGTTCGAGGAAAACTTTCACATGCGACGGCATATTGTAGAGATACAGTGGCAATGGTAATTTATCGGCCAATGCCGTATAATATTCTATCAACTCTTGTTGCGCGGGAGCGAAATAATATGGGGGAGCCGCCACTACACCCACTGCCCCACAATTCGCTGCATGAGAGGCCAATTTTACACTTTCATCAAGCGAAGTATCCGTCACTCCCACCAATATAGGAATCCGTCCTGCCACCTGCTTACAAACCCGCTCTACAAACTCATACCGCAAATGATAGGTAAGACTTTGAGCTTCGCCGGTTGTTCCTAATAAGAAAAGTGCATGTACGCCACCTGCTATTATATGCTCGACGAGACGTACCGTACCTTCATAATCAAGTTCATCATTCCCTTTTAAGGGGGTAATCATAGGGACAATAATACCTTTTAAATCTGTTTTTTTCATGGTTATCTGATATTAGGTTTATATGCTTTTCAAGATTTTATTTCACAAGAAGTTGCTATGGGAACTTTATGATTAATCACCAATTCGGGAGAAAGTATAATACGAGTATGAATCAAAGGTTTATTTTTCTGCGATATCAACTTAATCAGCAAATCTATGGCCTCTGTTCCAAATTGTTCTATAGGCTGTTTTACATAGGCAATATCGGTGTTATTAATCTCAAAGGCTTCATTACTGTCAAAAGTCGACACCCAGAAGTCCTCCGGGATACGCAGCCCACTATGAGCAATCTCTTTCAAACCTGATATTGATAATGTATTGGTTGCAAAAATCAAGCCGTCGACCGCACGATCTTTGGCCGATTGAATGATGTCTTTCATTCGGTCCAATTTACCAAAACGCAATCTATGAATGGCAGATTCTCCATCCAATCCGGCTTTCTCCAAAGCCAAACGATATCCCTCCTCTCGTTCACATATATTACTTACACGCATCGTATAGGAAATCATCTCTATCCGTTGACAGCCTTGTGATAGCAGATACTCAGTGGCTTGAACTCCTGCTCTTACATTATTCAGTATCACACTATTGAAATCTACATTCGTCACTTCGCGGTCGAGCAATACGACAGGCAGGCCTTGCTCAGCAACCAGACGAATAGCTTCGTCGGCGCCATCACACGGGACAATAATCAGGCCATCAACACCCTTGTCAAGAAAAACAGCAATGAGATTTTCTAATTTCTTAGCACTCTCATCGGTACTTCCAAAAAGTACGGTGTATCTATACTTAAAAGCTTTGTCTTCTATACACCGCGCTATGTCGGCAAAAAACTTATTGGATATATCAGAAACAATCACTCCAATTGTACTGGTTTTTCCACTACGCAGGGCTCGTGCGGCATTATTTGGCTGATAATTAAGACGCTCGGCTACTTCCAATATACGTCGGGCCGTATCTTTATTTACTCGATACGTTTTTTTCCCGTCGACTTTATTACTCATAACAAAGGATACAAGTGCTATCGATACACCTGCTTCCGTAGCTATATCTTTGATTGTAACTCTATGTCGACGCATATTTATTATTTTATCATTATTCGCAAATATAATTAAAACGTTTTAATAAACAAATTTTTCATTTATTTTTTCGCAAAATCAGTTTCTTATTCTATAATGAGCAATTTTCATAAAACATTATCAGAAAAGATATTCGGAAACATCTTTTCAAAAAATGAAAAACACTTATACGAAATAAAAAATTTTAGACAGAATAATATCAAACGACTGGACATCTTCGTTATAATCTGGTCTATACGACAGGACGTTCTTTCAACGTCGGTCACATCGGGCATCTCGTCTATTTTAGCAATTTACGTCGCGCCTCTTCCACCAAGAGCCAACAACAAATAGATTTCAAACCGCAAAAAAGTTCGATATTGAAAATTTCAAAGCGACTTTCCGAGATACCATATACGCTCAAAACTGTACCGTAAGACCGATGGCAGGCACCAAGGTTCCGCTGCTGAGCTTGATGTATTTCATTTTATACCGCTGCTGGTCGAGCGGCGCATCGAGATTTTCCACGACTCCGGTACTGACCGGCACATCGGGCTGTTTCAGTCGGCTCATGGTAACATTCTGCAAGTCGACATACATGCCAAGTGACCATTTCGGGAAATAAAAATTCTTATCGACCCTCACATCGAGTTGGGCAAAAGCCCCGAGCCGTTCGCTGTTGAAACGGTCATAGTCGTAATAGGGCCGCCCCGTCACGTCCCAAGCCTGTACCAACGACGACTTCTCCACATCATAAGGCGTGTAAGGGCTACCGCCTATTGCACTGAGTTTGGCTCCCACACTCCAATGGCGGGGAAAATCATAGGTGGCACTTACGTTGCCGATAAACCGGTTGTCCCACGCCGAGACTATATAGGCACTCTGCCGGTCGTTGCGGCACTCGCTGCGATAGAAGGTAAAAGACGAGACAAGCGAAAGACGCCCCGCTATCTGCCAACGCAGCGAAAGCTCGGCCCCATAGGCCCGACCCTGTGCCGTCGATACCAACGGCTCATTACCCACCACTCCATAATCATTGCCCTTACAGGCCAACGGTATATTGTCGTAGAGCGAAAGAGGCATGCGGTCGTAGTATTTATAAAAACCTTCCAGAGCCATTACCAAAGATTCGCTCCGGCTCCATTCCATTCCCACATTGGTATTATACACACGCATATATTTCAACGAGCGGTTGACAAACGCCCCGTTGTTATCCTTGAAACCAAGGGCGGTATAGGGAGGCAACTGATGGTATATGCCGGCCGCGGCACTCACCGCCCAGTCGGGGTGAAAGCGATAAGAGAGCGACACGTTGGGAGAGACATTCTCCCAGAAGCGTGCCATAACCCGGGAATAGTCGCAACCGTCGATGCGAGCCCCCACGGTGGCCGAAAATTTCTCATTGGCCGACTTGTACAATGCCGATGCATAGAGGCTCCACCCCACAATACCCAGACGGGTATCGTAACGCGCAGTATCCTGTGCGCCACCATACAGTCTCTGGAATGTGTCATTTATATAGCGGGCCTGATACACTTCGGCACCCTCGGTGAGGGTCCAACGACCCAGATAGGTGCGGTTCTCGACCCGCAAAGAGGCTTTCTGCTCACGAGATTTAAGATCTGTTGTCAGATTCTCGGGCCGGGACTCGTCGTTGTCGCGGTATTTCAGGTTCTGGTTGCCCAGATAATTATAACCGGCCGTAACCGACAAAACATTCTGCCCCATATAGCGACGATACGATGCCCCCACGGTAAAGGTCTGCTGGGTAATGCGCGGCAGATAACTCAAATAATACTCGGCCGACTCTCCGGTAATATCCATGTTCAGCTTCATGTTGTCGATGCCGGCAAGGCCGAGCAACACCAGCTCGTCATTGGGCGAAAGTTTCATCTTCACCTTGAACTGACCGTCGACATAGTTAGGCAGAAAAGGAAGATTCAGCAACTTGAAGAGCAGTTGCAGATAGGACTGCCGCACCGAGAAGAGATAAGTCGTCTTGTCGGTAAAATGGCCCGAGCCGCTGAACGAGACCTCCGAAGCACCCAAGGTCGCCTTGAAACTGTTTCCCTCTGCATCGCCGTCGCGCAACTTGATATCCATCACCGAACTGAGTGCGCCGGCCTTCTCGACGGGGAAGGCTCCGGTATAGAACTGCACCTCGCGTATCAAGTCGGCATTGAGTATGCTCACCGGTCCGCCCGATGCACCCTGCGTGGCAAAGTGGTTGATATTGGGAATCTCTATACCGTCCATGTAAAAACGGTTTTCCGAGGGCGAACCGCCCCGCACGATAAGGTCGTTGCGATAACCGATGGGCGAAAACGAGACACCGGGATAGGAACGGACAATGCGGGAGATGTCGCGGTTACCACCGGGACTCTTTTCTATCTCACCAAGCCCGATAACCTGCAAGCTCACCGGATTGGCTTTCAAGCGACGGAAGGCGACAGCCTGCACGGTAACGCCGGAGAGTTGCGTCTCGTCTTCTTCCAGTTCGAGTTCGATAAAGGGCAATTTAGCCGATACAATATACTCCTCGGTCAACAGATTTTTATATCCTATACACGAGACCGACAGGCGGCATACCCCCGGCGGTACCTGCTTGATAACAAATACGCCCAGCGAATCGGTCGAGGTCGCAGTCTTCGGATTTCCCCATACCGAGATACCGGCATAGGGTATCGGCTCACGCGACAACTTGCCGATGAGCCGCCCCCGCACGGTATATGTCTCTGCTGACATCAAAGGAAATAGCACTGTCCACAGACAAAGACAGGTCCAAAATAGTTTCACCATACCGCTTTTTTATTAAATAACCCGCTCGGCGCCACCAAGTTCATTTTTCCCATTTTTATTTTTCATATTTGGGAAAAAAATAGAAAAGCGAGTACCGTGACAGCATCTTGGGAAAAATATTCTGTATTTACGCCACAACGTGAATCGGAGCCCCGGACACAAAAGCAGCAACATTTTCGACACAGTTGTCGAGCAGACGTTTCCGAGCCTCAACTGTAGCCCAAGCTATATGCGGTGTAATAAAACTGTTACGGGCTGTGAGCAACGGATTGTCGGACCGTGCCGGCTCAACATCCAGCACATCGGCACCAAAGGCTGCCAAACGACCTTCGTTGAGAGCCTCGGCAACTGCCTGCTCGTCGATGAGAGGTCCCCGTCCGGTATTGATAAGTATGGCCGACGGCTTCATCATCTTCAACCGATCGGCATCGACCAAGTGGCGGGTATTCTCGTTAAGGGGGCAATGCAGGCTGACAATGTCGCACTCGGAAAAGAGTTCGTCGAGCGACGCCTTATGAATATACGGAGGCAACTGATCGACCGTCTTCGACGTATAAGCACATACCGATAAGCCGAATGCCTGAGCTATATGGGCCGTAGCCGTACCCGTATGACCCAGACCGACAATACCCATGCGCTTACCGCATAACTCAACGAGTGGTGTATCCCAGTAACAAAAATCGGCACTGCGCGACCATCGGCCATTCCGGTTTTCTTCGGCATAATACCCTACCCGATTGGTGATGTTCAGCAGATGAGCAAACACCATTTGAGCCACCGAATCGGTACTGTACGCGGGAATATGGGTAACGACAATGCCTCTTGCGGTTGCCTCGGTCGTATCGATTATGTTATAACCGGTCGCCAAGACCCCTATGTAACGCAACGACGGTAATTGTCTCATCGTATCCTTGTCAAACGGGACTTTATTGGTAAGCACTATTTCGGCATCGCTACACCGAGCCACCACCTCGTCATGTGCGGTGCGCGGGTAAACCGTAAGTTCACCAAATGCCGACAAGGCGTCCCAAGACATGTCTCCGGGATTGACTGAATATCCGTCTAAAATCACAATCTTCATAGTTCTTTTCTTTATTAACTTTCGCTCAAATACACACAACAGCGTCAGGAGAGACAAGTCCACTCCTGACAACAGTTGCATATCAGCTTATGCTTTCTCCCACAAATGTCGTTTAAATAATTTTCCCGACAAACCGGTAGCAAAGATTTTTTCAAAAAGAACTATATAAAATCATTTCTGTCAAGATACAAGCCTTCATGAATTACTAAAACTGGCTTAAAGATTATAATTGGCAGAAAAATGAAACAAACAGAGGCACACTCACTTCTATAATAATACCATGAAATATGGCAATAGGTATCATCTCCTTACCCGAATAACGGACTATGGAGGGCAGCAGCACGTCGAGCGAACTCACACCTGCCACAGAGATGGGTGCCAATTGCCCAAAATGTTTCCGAAAAAACGGTATGCCCAATAATGCAATCATCTCCCTGAATATATTCGACAGCAAAGCTATTGTCCCCAATTCAGAAGCAAGTTGCAATCCGAGCGAAGGTTCCTTAAACTGGGTAATCAATATCGACGACAGCGAATAATATCCAAACCCACTGCCTACGGCAAGACACTCGGATAAACTCCAACGACTTAGCAGGAAGCCCGCCAGACAGGAAAAAAGCAATGTACCGGAAATGGTTGCTACAGGTACAAGCAACATTTTGAACCGCAAGCTTTTAAGCAGCTCTTTCAGCTTCTTGTTGCTCCCTATGCTGATGCCGACCTGAAAAAGAAGGGCATACAATACATACATCGATACAGAGTGCATATCGGTCGAGAAATGAGCAAATGCTCCCACCAGACAGCCAATAACGAAAAATGCCACAACGGCCAAACTACTTTTCATGACGGCCTCCTTTCTTGAAAAACAGACGAAATACCATAAACGAAGCCAACACACTTCCGGCAATGGCACATAACGCAAAAAGTGCAGCCTGCCAACCGAAATTCCAAAGATTATCTACAATCAACGGGTTGGATCCCACAGAGATTCCCAGAACAAAAAGGAGTATAAATATGGTCAAGGAAATACTCTGTTCTATTCTCTGCAAAAAATCAACGCGCTTAAACAGATAGCCGGCAACGACACCGACCAACATAATCGATATTACGGTAAACATAAAATTTTTCCTCTTTAACGTTAAAACAAAGTAATGGCTTACAATGGAAAGCACAACACTACACCCATCTTCAAGCAGAAAGAGGGGCACTACACGATTCTAAGGGAGGAAAAGGCAATTAAATAAAACCACTGAACCAATGTACGCACACGACAAAACTGCCGCAGCGAAAGGCTTTATCGCCCAACCTACTATCGTTGCCGTATGTAACAAAAATCCGGTTCATCTCTTCTTCAAATTTGACACCGCAAAGATAAGTCGATTATGTATATTTTACAAATAAATATTCATAAAAATCTTCAAAAGATTAGTGGCAAATACCCAGCACAAAAAACTTCAATCGAATAAGTAAAAAACGGCCCCACTGCCACATCATAGAAAAAGAGAGAGGTATTACAAAACACCTCTCTCTTTACGTGGAGTATAGCGGACTCGAACCGCTCACCTCAACACTGCCAGTGTTGCGCTCTAGCCAGATGAGCTAATACCCCGTTTTTTCTTTTTGCGATGCAAAGATAGGAAGATTTTTTCATCCAAGCAACAGCTTGCAAAACTTTTTTTATCTTTGTGTGTATTTTTTGCTACCCCATTCGATTTACATATGTACATATTCAACACCACCTATCACATCGATAACAGTGTAAAAGAGGAATTTATCGGCTGGTTGCGCGAGGTTTACATCCCTACTGCCACACGGCGCGACATATTGAGTGAACCCCAACTATGCCGTGTCGTCACCGGAGAAGAGACTGAGGGTGAAAATTTTTCTTTTCAATTCCATGTATACACGCCGGACCTTTTAGAGACATGGTATGCCGAAACAGGCGCCGACCTCGACAGCGCCATTCGTGAAAAATTTGGAGATCGCGTTTTGGGGTTCAACACTTTGCTCGAAATCATAGACTGAAATGCCTCCCATCACCCACCCCACTCCACAAGAACGCATCATTTTAGGCATAGACCCCGGAACTACCATTATGGGTTACGGGGTACTACTCATACGACACAATACACCCCAACTCATCACTATGGGGGTACTGCAACTGGGAAAAATGGGCGACCACTATCTGAAATTGAAACGCATATTTGAACGGGTATTGGGTCTTATTGAGCAGTATCACCCCGACGAAATGGCCATCGAAGCCCCTTTCTTTGGGAAAAACGTACAATCCATGCTCAAACTCGGCCGAGCCCAGGGTATTGCCATGGCAGCGGCCTTGTACCGAGACATTCCCATCACCGAATATGCCCCATTGAAAATAAAAATGGCCATCACGGGAAACGGAAGCGCTGCCAAAGAACAGGTGGCCGACATGCTGCGTCGCATCTTGCACATTCCCGAAGAGAATATGTTACCCCAACTCGATGCCACCGACGGCCTGGCTGCCGCCTTATGTCATTTCTATCAAACCAACCGCCCCACGGGAGAGAAAGCCTACAAAAGTTGGAAAGACTTCATCAACCAACACCCCTCTCGCGTAACGGGAGAAACGGCACCTCGACGGACATATGTCCGCCACTCCTCCAACGACAATAATCCCGACAACGAGGAATAACCTCTCTCCTCGTTCAACCGCCTTTCCCGGTAACTTTCGAAATATGGCGGCATGCTGCAAAGACTTTTCAAAAGGATAATGCTTAAAAACAAATGATTCGCTTCGGCAACGGAAATATAATTCCCCGTATCAGACCATTAACCACAGGGATTCCTTGTGCCGGCAAGCCATCTTTTCTCAAAGACATCTCGACATAACGGGTAAAATATCGCTTATAAAGACGAAGAGGCGGTACTCATTGAGTACCGCCTCTTCGTTCATGTGTATTCCGCGACTATTATTCTGCTTTTTCTTCTGCGGCAGCAGGAGCAGCCTCCTCAACGGGAGCAGCTTCGGCAGCAGCCTGAGCGGCAGCTTCGGCTTCAGCGGCAGCTTTTTCGGCTTTCTTCTTAGCCACAGCCTCAGCAATCGTTTTATTTACTTCTTTTTCTGCTTCAAGACGTTTCTTGGCATCAGCGACCTTGGCATTTTTTACTTTTTCTTTTACAGCCTCGGTAGCAGCTTGCTTGTTGGTCAACCAAGTTTGGAAACGTTTTTCAGCCTCTTCGAGAGAGAATGCACCTTTCTTCACACCACCCAGCAAGTGTTTTTTCAGCAATACACCTTGTGCCGAGAGAATGTTACGAGCGGTATCGGTAGGTTGAGCACCTACTTGAAGCCAATACAAAGCCCTTTCGAAATCCAAATTTATTGTAGCAGGATTAGTGTTCGGATTATAAGAACCTATCCTTTCAATAAACTTACCATCACGTGGTGCCCTGCTATCGGCGATTACAATTTGATAAAACGGATAATCTTTACGACCGTGTCTTTGTAATCTGATTTTTGTTGCCATTTGAAATTTTGTTTAATTGGTTTTTTTGCATTAGCGGGGCAAAGGTACGACAAATGTTTTTATCTCACAAATATACGACAGATATTTTTCTGCATTTTCACAACTCTTCTTAAATTGAATATATCAAACCATTCGTGCAATTATTCCGTTAATAAAAATTGCAGGAGCCAAAAAGATTGGCTATCTTTGAATCATTGGCAAATTTATACCTAAGCTTTTATGAAGGCTCTACCTATACACCTTTTTCTTCTGCTGTATTTATGTTTGATTCCCGGCACGACATACGGGCAAAAGGTCGGACTGGTATTAAGTGGCGGAGGAGCCAAAGGAATTGCCCACATAGGAGTCATTAAAGCATTGGAAGAAAACAATATACCCATCGACTACGTCACAGGAACATCGATGGGCGCTATTGTTGGAGCGCTTTACGCCATGGGCTATACCCCCGACGAAATGCTCGCCTTGATAAAATCAAAAGAATTTGCCAGCTGGGCCAACGGGAAAATAGACCCTTCAAGCATTTACTATTTCAGAAAACCAGACCCCAGCCCGGCCTTTATTTCATTCAAATTAAGCGGCGTAAAAAGCATTTCCAATGTACTACCCGACAGCTATATCAACCCCTTGCCCATGAATCTCGGCTTCTTGGTTGTCTTCGGGCCATATACCGCGGCTTGTCATGGCGACTTTGACCGACTGTTTGTCCCGTTCAGGGCTGTCGCTTCAGATATCTACGCCAAAAAAGCCGTTATCTTCTCGTCGGGCGACTTGGGCGACGCCGTGAGAGCCTCCATGACATTTCCACTGGTCTTCAAACCATTGGAAGTAGACAGCATTCCTCTTTTCGATGGCGGCATCTATAATAATTTTCCGGTCGACGTTATGAAAGAAGATTTTGCTCCCGACTTTATCATTGGAAGCAACGTGACCAATGAAAAAAATTTAGACCATATAAAAAAAGACATTCTCGGCCAAATAGAGAGCATGGTGATGCAGGAAACCGACTATCATATTCCCGACAACGTAGGCATATCGATACATACCGATCTCCATAAATATGAATTACTCGACTTCCCGAAGGCCGACGAAATCATGAAAGCCGGATATGAAAATGCTTTGACCTACATCAAACAAATCAAAACCCGCGTAAAGAGAGAAGAAACGGTCGAGAGTCGTAGACAGAAACGTGAGCAGTTTAAACAGAAAGTTCCCCCACTTGTTTTCGACGACATAGAAGTTACAGGCACACCATCCAATCGCGTCAGAAACTATATTTCCCGGCAATTCGATTTGCGCGATGGCGATTCATTGACCATCTCTGATGTCAAAAAATCGTATTATAAGCTGTTGTCCGATGCTCGATTGTCGGACCTTATACCTCATGGTCGATACAACGATACAACAGGAAAATACACCTTGCTGTTACAAGGAAAAATGCAACCCAAACATGCCATTGGCTTTGGAGGGTACATTTCTTCGGGTAACACCAACCTCATCTACATAGATGCAAGATATCAGACTCTTAAAGCTCTAACATCCAGTCTTATAATAAACGGATATATCGGGCGCTCTTACTACTCTGGACGATTGGGCGTACGCTTTGAACTCCCCACACACATTCCCACTTACCTCAAACTCAACGGGGTGGTATCTCGAAAAAAATATTTTGAAAGCGAGGAACTATTCAAAATAGAAGAATTGCCCACATTCATCACAACCAATGAAAGCTATCTGAAACTTCATTTCGGTACCCCGGTTGGCATCCCTGCCCGACTGGAAGTGTCGAGTGGCTACGGTTACCTGTGGGATACTTATTATCCTTCCAACATATATATATATTCCTTAAATGCCGACCGAAGTTCATACTGGATAGGCATCAGCTCAATAGATTTTGACTACAATACGCTCAATACTCCCGTATATGCGACAGAAGGTAGCCGATACCGAGTGACGGGCTCCGTCGTATATGGCAACGAAACCTATACCCCTTTCTGGGATGAACAAGAAAGTGCATTCCGCACATGGCTGCAACTATCGGCCAAAGTCGAACACTACTTTCCCATGTTACCCCACATCACCATCGGTATACGGGGAGAATTGTTTGCCTCGACAAAAAAAAGGCTGAAAAGTTATACAGGCACTATCGTACAAGCCCCGGGCTTCACCCCAACACCTCACAGCCAAATGGTTTTCAACGAGGGATTCCACGCCAACCAATACATTGCCGGAGGCATTATGCCCATATACAAGATTATGAAAAATCTACAATTACGAAGCGAATTTTACGCATTTTCTCCTGTCAGAAAAATCTTGCGCGATGAAGACTATAAAGCCATATATGCCGACGGCTACTTCTCGCATATAGAATTTTTAGGAGAAGTATCTCTTGTGTATCAGTTCTCTTTTGCCTCACTTAGTGCGTTTGCCAACTACTACACTTACCCAAGCAACAATTGGAATTTTGGTTTTTCATTGGGCTTCCTTCTCTACAACCCGAGATTCTTATATCCATAATTGCATTCAACAAACTGATAATTACCCCGTAATGCAATCCGCCACAAAAATGTTTCAAAAAAAGTGGCGATTTCTATTGCAGAGAATAAAATTATATCTATCTTTGCGTCCGAAAAATTAATGGCTCCGTAGCTTAACTGAATAGAGCATCTGACTACGGATCAGAAGGTTACAGGTTTGAATCCTGTCGGAGTCACTTTTTTTCATAATCTCCAAAAGAGAGAAGAACATTTTATGGGATTGGCTCCGTAGCTTAACTGAATAGAGCATCTGACTACGGATCAGAAGGTTACAGGTTTGAATCCTGTCGGAGTCACAATAAAGAGCGGGAATTTTCATTCTCGCTCTTTATTATTCTCTCCATCTTTCGAGAACAACCAACACCACGCCCATAGACCGAAAGTGAAAAAACAGGGCAACACCGTTCCTACTCTTTCGGGTTTGCATTATCTTTGCTTCATCAAAAAATCTTACCACTCATGGAAATCGCAGCACTGGTATCGGGAGGAGTAGACAGCTCGGTTGTCGTACACCTGCTGAAAGAGGCCGGATACAACCCCACCCTCTTTTACATACGCATCGGCATGGAAGACAAGGACAAGACGCTCCACTGCAACTCCGAGGAAGATATAGAAATTGTTACCTACATGGCCCGCAAGTACAACTGCCGGCTCGAAATCGTTTCACTCCACAACGAATATTGGGAGTATGTCATGGGATACACCCTTGACTCGATAAAACGCGGCTTCACCCCTAATCCCGATGTCATGTGTAACAAATACATCAAGTTCGGCTTCTTTGAGCAATACTGGGGAAAGGATTTCGACAAAATCGCCACAGGGCACTACGCCAGCATTGTCGAACAAGAGGGCATCACATACCTGGGCACGGCCGTCGACCCGGTCAAAGACCAGACCGACTTTCTTTCCCAGCTCAACACACTGCAAGTATCCAAACTGATGTTTCCACTCGGCGGTCTCATGAAAAGCGAAGTGCGGGCCATCGCCGAGAAAGCCGCTCTGCCAAGTGCCAAACGCAAAGACAGTCAAGGCATATGCTTTCTCGGCAACATCAATTACAACGAGTTTATCCGCAACTACCTGGGGGAAAAAGAGGGCGACATCATTGAACTTGAAACCGGCAGAAAGCTGGGAAAACACAAAGGATACTGGTTCCATACCATAGGTCAACGAAAAGGGTTGGGACTGAGTGGCGGGCCATGGTTTGTCATACGCAAGGATATCGAGCACAACACGCTTTTCGTTTCCAATGGTTTCGACCCGGATACACAATACGGTACAGAGCTCAACCTCACAGGGTTCCGCTTCATCACAGGAAATCCGCTGGGCGACCTCATGCAACCCACCCGCATTACATTCAAAAACCGCCACACGCCCGAATTTACCGGAGGCACCCTGCAACGTACGGGCGAAGACAAGGTGCGCATCATCTCTGACAACCGCATACAAGGTATTGCCCCCGGACAGTTCGGCGTCGTATACAGCCCCGACCATCGGCTCTGTCTGGCCAGTGGTGTCATCGAATAAATAGCAAATATACTTCACGAGGGGCCCCGTTGCGCGCATGTGTGCACAACGGGGCCCCTCGTGTTTACATAAACTTGTTCTCAGGATTCGATGTTATCCTGCGACTCCGATACCGAAGATTGTTCTGCCGGTCGTTTTTTCTCCAACATGATAGAGAAAAAAGTGTAGATACCCAATATGACGATAACCACCATCTGTGAGCCATGAGCCACAAGGGCAAAGGAACCGGCCACGTTGGGATCGGTAACACCATAAATAGCCAACGTAGCCATCACGGCCAAATGCCAGGGACCGAAACCGCCCTGCACGGGTATACCCATACCGATGCTCCCCATGACAAAAAGCGAAAGTGCCGCCAAGGCTCCTAAATGAGCCGTATCGGCAAAAGCAAAAAGACAAAGATAGAGTTGCAGATAATAGCAGAGCCACAATAAAACGGTGTAAATAAGAAACCGTTTTTTCTGCTTCATCGTCAATACCGTGCGGAAACCATACCAGAGATTTCGCATCATCTCTTTCACTTTTCTTGTCCAACGATATTCCCGACGAGAACGGAAAATCCACACCAGAGAGCCGATTATCAGCACAATCAATAGATAGGGATAAGGCGATGATATTACCGAGACAAGAGTCTCTTCTATAACGGGATACTGCTTTAAGAAATCAAGCAGGACATGCATCTGCAAGAAAAAGACAGCCACGATGAGGCATACGACCGAAACAGTATCCATTAAACGGTCGGAGACTACCGAGCCAAGCAATAAGGTAAAAGACATGCCCTCTCGCCTGGCCACATAACCGCATCGCCACACCTCACCCAACCGGGGGAACAACAGGTTCATGGCATAGGTACCAAAAATAGCATTGGTCAAAGTACGGAAAGAGGCCAGATGTTGCAACGCCCTCAACTGCAATTGCCAACGCAGAGCTCTGACTATATGACTCACTACGCCCACAATCATGGAAAGTACGACCCAGCCATACTTGATTTCAGATTGCAGGATACGCATAATCTGGTCCGTATCAAGGCGGCTGTATAAGGCCCAGAATATAGCGATTCCACAACAAAGGGGAATCAAAAACTTTACTATGTTACGCAGTATTTTTTTCAACTTTTCCTCAACTTGTCTGATAAAAAAAAATATTGTTGTACCTTTGTGTGGCGCAAAGGTAAGTTTTTTTGTGAAAACAGGCCGCCGATTTTACCGTTATAATTACAATCAAAATTCCATTCCCCATGCGCTCGCCCGTAAAACCCAAAAAATTTTTAGGACAACATTTCCTGAAAGATCTGGACATAGCCCGGCGCATAGCCGATACGCTTGCCGAATACAAGGGAATGCCGGTACTCGAAATAGGGCCTGGAACGGGAGTACTCACTCAGTTTCTGCTAGCTGGTGGACACGACCTTACGGTCGTAGAAATAGACCGGGAATCGGTGGCATATCTTCGCTCCCATTTCCCTTTGCTCGAAGGGCGTATTCTCGAAGAAGATTTCCTGAAGCTGCACCTTGAAAAACTTTTCCCAGATCAATTCTGCGTCATCGGGAATTACCCCTACAACATTTCAAGCCAGATATTTTTCAAAGTACTCGATTACAAAGACCGCATTCCGTGTTGCAGCGGCATGATACAAAAAGAAGTTGCAGAGCGCATGGCTTCAAAGCCGGGCAACAAGAGCTATGGAATATTGAGCGTATTGATGCAGGCATGGTACGACATCGAATATCTGTTCACCGTGTCGGAGCAGGTATTTGACCCACCCCCAAAAGTAAAATCGGCCGTCATACGCATGAAACGCAATACGGTTACCGACTTGGGGTGTAACGAAATGCTATTCAAGCAAATCGTAAAAACAGGTTTCAATCAAAGGCGGAAAACCCTGCGTAACTCACTCAAACCTTTGATAGGGAAAGATTGCCCACTGATGGAAAATCCCATCTTTGACAAACGTCCCGAGCAATTGTCTGTCGAACAATTCATTGCCCTTACCCGAGATATAGAGACCATTCTTCCCCAGCAATAGTCCGGACACATGGAAAAATTTACCGAAGAATACATCGAACACATTCGGAATGTCATTGCCGAAGACAACAAAGAGGAAGCCAAAGAGCTGCTGAAAGATCTGCACCCGGCCGATATTGCCGAACTGTATCAGAACCTCGACATAGAAGAAGCCGAGTTTCTCTATAAACTGCTCGACCAGGAAACCGCCGCCGATGTGCTGATGGAACTCGACGACGACGACCGCAAAAAACTCCTCAAAGAGTTACCGAGCGAAACCATAGCCAAAGAGTACATCGACCACCTCGATACCGACGATGCCGTAGACTTGATACGAGACCTCGACGAAGATGCCCAGGAAGAGGTACTTGCCCACATCAACGACGCCGAACAAGCCGGTGATATCGTCGATCTGTTGAAATACGACGAAAACACAGCCGGTGGTCTCATGGGTACGGAGATGGTTGTCGTCAACGAAAATTGGAGTATGCCCGAGTGTATGAAAGAGATGCGCCGTCAAGCCGAGGACATGGACGAGATATATTATGTATATGTAGTCGACGACGACAACAAATTGCGCGGCGTGTTCCCTCTGAAAAAGATGATAACACACCCATCGGCATCGAAGATAAAGCATGTCATGAAAAAAGACCCTGTATCGGTGCGTACCGACGACACCATTGAGACAGTGGCCCAGACTATTGAAAAATACAACCTGGTAGCTCTGCCGGTCGTCGACAGCATCGGCCGACTGGTGGGCCGCATCACGGTCGACGATGTCATGGACGAAGTACGCGAACAGGCCGAACGCGACTATCAGATGGCTTCGGGTATCTCGCAGGACGTAGAGACCACCGATACCATTCTTACACAGACTTCGGCCCGACTGCCCTGGCTGCTTATCGGTATGATAGGAGGCCTTGCCAACTCGGTCATTCTGGGTAACTTCGAGGGAAGTTTTGCTCTCAATCCGGCTATTGCCCTGTTCATTCCCCTCATAGGTGGTACGGGAGGAAATGTCGGCATACAATCTTCGGCCATCATCGTGCAGGGCCTTGCCAATAAATCGCTCTCATTGAACCATGCCGGCAAACAGATTCTGAAAGAACTCGGCGTGGCTATTATCAATGCCTGCACGATTTCGGTACTGATATTTGCCGCCTGTTACTTTTTTCTGCTGGGTGGGGCAGCGTTGACAATATGTGTCTCGCTTTCTCTGTTCTCGGTGGTGATTTTCGCTTCAATATTCGGGACTTGTGTTCCCATCGCCCTTGAAAAAATCCATCTCGACCCGGCCATTGCGACAGGCCCGTTTATTACCATATCCAACGACATCATCGGTATGCTCATCTATATGGGAATCTGCCACTTGCTACTATAACCCATTTGATTTATATAAAAAGGAGGGGGTTCTGTCATGACAGAACCCCCTCCTTTTTAGCATTCAAGCGAGATAGCGCTATTCAAACATGTGACGTAGCTTACTGAATATACGGTCTTTCACCGATTTGCTCGGCGTGAAACCGGGAGTCCGCAACTCTTCGATTTTCTTTCGTTCTTCGGCCGTAAGTGTCTCAGGCACATATACCGAAAGATTCACCAATAAGTCTCCTACCCCGTAACGATTGACCGAAGGCAAACCCTTTCCTTTCAGTCGCAACACTTTACCGGGTTGTGTTCCCGGCTCAATTTTGACTTTGGCTTTACCATCTATGGTCGGAACTTCAAGTGTACCTCCTAGTGCCGCTGTCGGGAAATCGATAAGAGCATTGTATATCAAGTCATTATCATCTCTCAGCAATTCGGGATGCGGTTCTTCCTGCACCAAAATGAGCAAATCTCCGTTCACTCCGCCATGACGTGCAGCATTACCAGCACCACTCATCGACAGTTGCATGCCATCGGATACACCTGCAGGTATGTTAATGGTGATAACCTCATCTTCTTTCAAGATACCCTCACCGTTGCACTTCGGACATTTGTGGGTAATGATACGGCCTTCGCCGCCACACTTGGGGCAGGCCGTAGTCGACTGCATGGTACCAAGTATGGTCTGACGCATCTGGGTGATAACCCCGCTTCCCTTGCACTGAGAACAAGTCTCATAGGCTGAGCCTTTTTCGGCTCCTGTACCTTTGCAATCGGGACAAGAAACATACTTCTTGACTTTTATTTTTTTCTCTACACCAGAAGCTATCTCTTGCAAATTGAGTTTTACCCGCACCCGCAAATCAGAACCTCGATTGACACGTTTTCCGCTACGCGAGCTGCTACCAAAACCTCCAAATCCGCTGAAACCACCGAATCCGCCACCAAAGATGTCGCCAAAATGAGAGAAGATATCTTCCATCGACATACCTCCCGAGCCACCAAATCCCGATGTTCCGCCTTCCACGCCAGCATGACCGAATTGGTCGTAACGGGCTCTTTTTTCACTGTTACTCAGCACTTCATAAGCTTCGGCAGCCTCTTTGAATTTTTCCTCGGCCTCTTTATCGCCAGGATTTTTATCGGGGTGATATTGAATGGCTTTCTTTCTGTATGCTTTTTTTATCTCTTCGGCCGTTGCTGTTTTGGCGACCTCCAGCACTTCATAATAATCTCGCTTGCTACTCATGGGTATCTTCTTGTTTTAACGTTTTTACGATAGATTATTCTCCAACAACAACTTTGGCAAAACGTATCACTTTATCGTTCAACGTGTACCCTTTCTGCACACAATCTATCACTTTTCCTTTTTGTTCGGGTGTCGGAGCCGGGAATGTGGTTACCGCCTCGTGATACTCCGTATCGAAATTGGCTCCGTCTGTTGGTATCTCTTTGACGCCATGTCTATCGAGATAGGCTCTGAACTTATTGTAAATAAGCTCAATGCCATGTTTTACAGCCTCTATGTCAGAACTTTCACTCACAGCTTGGAGACCTCGCTCAAAATCATCGATAACAGGCAAAATGTCTTTAAGACAGGTTTCACCTCCATTCTTTATCAATTCGGCCTTTTCTTTCAAAGTCCTCTTGCGGAAGTTTTCCAAATCGGCCCTTGCCAACAGATACTCTTTTTTAAGTTGCTCGACTTGCGCCCGCAGTTGTTCATTCTCGGCTGCCAAAGTGTCAGCCTCGTCGGCGGGAAGAGCCTCCTCCTGGGTGTTTTGATTCTGTTCTTCTGTCACTTCCGACTTTTCTTCCATTCCCTTTTCAGGATTTTCCGATGTCTGTTCTTTCATTTTATATCTGTTTTTATTTTTCATTTTCAAATAATTACAACTTCATACACCCTACAACGAAAGTGTATGATGAATTCGTTTTCCCATAGATAGAGCAAAAATGCTGCCAATCCTACATAAAGAGTCGTTTTGTCAGCCCGCAAAAATTATCCAGACGTTTCTTCAATAAAGGCAAGGGCCACTCCACACACGACAACCGGAATAGTCGTTTTCCAATCCGACCGGCAAATGACGAAAAAGTCCGTATACTGTCGAACCTGAACCTGACATGGAGACATACTCAGCGCCTTTTTCATAAAGCGAAGCTTTAAGATGTGCCAACTCGGGATAATGCGCAAAAACACTCGGCTCGAAATCATTGACCAGAAGGTCGCGCCACTCACTCACGGGTCGTTTCAAAATATCGGTCAGGGCAACAGGGGGAACGGCCGGCACGACTTGTGAATAGGCTTCGGCGGTAGAGACAGCTATTTCGGGCTTGACCAGCAACAAGGTATATCCTTTGAGCGAAACCTCTGTCGGCGACAAACGGTCGCCAATTCCCTCAGCCAGCATCGGCCGGTTATAAATAAAGAAGGGGCAATCTGCTCCCAGCCGTGCAGCCAGCGCCGCCAACTCAGCATCGTTGGCCGGCAAGGCAAAGAGGTCGCGCAATAAAAGCAACATGGAAGAGGCATCGGCCGAGCCTCCACCCAAGCCTGCACCCGAAGGAACCGCTTTGTGCAAATAGGCATCAACTGCGGGCAACGTGTAATGTTGCGACAACAGCCGATAAGCCTTGACTACCAAATTATCCTCTATATGACCGTCGACTGCCAATCCCGAAAGATGCAGATTGCAACCATCACCGCTCTCCTCGGATGGAACTACTTCGAGAGCATCGCACCAGCCTACCGGATAAAAAACCGTGGCTATGTTGTGATATTTGTCGGGTCGACGCGACAATATCTGCAATCCGAGATTTATCTTGGCATTTGGAAAACGTATCATAAAATTCTTTTTCGAAACCGTGGGACAAAGGTAGCGATTTTCCACGACTTTTCCATTCTACACATCATAGACCTTTCTCGATTGCTTAACTCGGGAAAGAAAGGAATGGTCTTTTTTACTACATCAACTTGATTTTATCGGCATACTACGGTAAAGACAAGACGGACCGGCTAATCAAATATCGAAAAAACTTCGGGAACACTTTGTGCTTCTATTCTTGTCTTTTACTATATTTCTCTTTCATTCAGAATACAGGAAACGGCTCGGCATAGTCCGGAAATGAAAACTTTGTTTTCTTCCCTTGCCTCTGCTCTCACCTTTCACTATATTTGTACCCTCAAAACAATGACCGCATAGTACAAAAACATGGAAATCATATCCGGACGTAAAACTCCCGCACGCAAGAAAAACCCGGCCCTCTCGCCCATGACCGACATGGGCAAGATACAACCTCAGGCCCGCGACCTCGAAGAGGCCGTTTTGGGAGCTCTCATGCTCGAAAAAGACGCCTACTCCATCATCAGCGACATTTTGAAACCAGAGTGTTTCTACGAATATAAGCACCAGCTTATTTTCACGGCTATCGTCGACCTAGCCATGAAACAGGAGCCCATCGACATGCTCACCGTGTGCGAACAGCTCCGGCGCAACGGAAAACTCGAAGAGGTGGGCGGCGAATATGTCATCACCGAACTGACCAGTCGGGTATCGTCGGCAGCCAACATCGAGTTTCACGCCCGCATCATCGCCCAGAAATACCTGGCCCGCGAACTGATACGCTTCACCGGAGAGATTCAGGCCAAGGCCTATGAAGAGACCTACGACGTCGACGACCTGATGCAGGAAGCCGAAGGTCAGCTTTTCGAAATCTCCCAGCGAAATGTCAAGAAAGATGTTACCCAAATCAACCCCGTCATCAACGAGGCCCTGCACATTCTCGAAATCGCATCGAACCGGAAAGACGGATTGAGCGGTCTGCAATCGGGATTTACCGACCTCGACAAAATGACCTCGGGCTGGCAGAACTCCGACCTCATCATCATTGCGGCCCGCCCGGCCATGGGTAAGACAGCCTTTGTACTCTCCATGGCCAAGAACATGGCCATCAACTACAACACGCCGGTGGCCATCTTCTCGCTCGAAATGTCGAACGTACAACTTGTCAACCGTCTCATCATCAACACCTGCGAGATACCGGGAGAGAAAATCAAGAGTGGCCAGCTCGTACCCCACGAATGGGAGCAGCTGAACGCCAAAATCAACGACCTATACGACGCCCCCATCTTCATCGACGATACCCCGAGCCTCTCGGTCTTTGAACTGCGCACCAAGGCTCGTCGACTGGTAAGAGAACATGGCATAAAACTGATTATCATCGACTATCTGCAACTGATGAACGCCAGTGGCATGAACTTCGGCAGCCGCGAACAGGAGGTAAGTACCATCTCCCGCTCGCTCAAAGGCCTTGCCAAGGAGCTGAACATTCCCATCATCGCCCTGTCGCAGCTCAACCGTGGCGTCGAAACCCGTACCGGCGAAGAGGGCAAGCGTCCGCAACTGGCCGACCTGCGTGAATCGGGAGCCATCGAGCAGGACGCCGACATGGTATGCTTCATACACCGCCCCGAGTATTACAAAATTACCGAAGACGCCAAAGGCAACTCTCTTGTGGGTCTGGCCGAAATCATCATAGCCAAGCACCGTAACGGTGCCGTGGGCGACGTGCGACTGCGCTTCCGCGGCGAACTGGCCCGCTTCCAGAACCTGAAAGACGATACGGTCATTCCCTCTAAAATAAATCGGAAACGCGACAACAGCCAGCTGCCGACCGACAATGCAGGTGCGCTGAGCCCCAACACCGATTTTCTGAACCAGCAGGACGACAACGTGCCTTTCTAAAAATTTTCTGCCATGCTCACACCGACATCTACCGACGAACAGATAAGAGAGATAAAACGACAATTCCGCAAAGCCATGAACGGCATCGTCGCCGCCAGCATGCGCGAAAAAGGCATGGACTATCGGGTCAATTTCGGGCTCACGCTTCCCCTGCTCAAACGGATTGCCTCGACAGTTACCCCCGACAAGGCTCTGGCCCAACGGTTGTGGGAAGAGCCCGTGCGCGAATCGAAACTGCTGGCCACCTGGCTATACCCGACCGAAGAGATGGAATTGGCAACGGCACGCCAGTGGGTCGAAACAATTCCTTACACCGAAGTTGCCGATGTCTGCTGCATGAATCTCTTGTGCCATATCGCCGGAGCAGAACAATTGGCATCAGACTGCATCGATGCCGTCGACGACTTACCCCGCTATACCGGCTACCAGTTGTGGAGCCGACTGCTGGCGCAGAAATACACACCGTCTGACGAAGAGGCGCGACACCTCACATCGGCCTATATCGACCTCTTGCGCGGCACAACTCCCGCTTATCTGCTGGCCGTTGCAACCGGTTGCATGAAACGGCTGGCAGCCGTATCGCCACAGAGAGCGGCCGAAATGCAACAACATATATCGACCGCCGAGGTACCCGACACCCGCCGGGCACTCCTTGCCGACATCGACGAAGAGTGTCGGTTTCTGCAAGGAGAATAAAGAGTCTGCACAACTTCGTCCGGCAAACGCGACAGGAACACCGACACCGTCCCTTTCGCAAAAAAAACATTACTCATTAAATCGCAACTATCACCCCTTTCGCACACCATATTTCGGTTTTATTCATTATCTTTGCCTCGTTTGGCACAATTATCAGAGCCATGATTGAGGAGAAAACCCGAGAAATTGTACGGCAAAAACTGTCTCAATATCTGGAAGCAAAGAAGCTTAGGAAAACACCTGAGCGATATGCCATATTGGACAAGATATATGCAACAAGCGAACATTTTGATGCCGACTTGCTGCATGAAATGATGTCGGCAAGCGAATATCGGGTAAGCAGGGCCACCGTATATAACACCATAGATCTGCTGGTCGACGCTGGTCTGGTGCGCAAACACCAGTTTGGCAACCATCCGGCCCAATATGAGAAATCTTATAACATGGCCAATCACCACCACCTCATCTGCACTCGTTGCGGGAAAATAAGAGAAGTGAAAGACCCGAAGCTGCTCGAAGTGCTTTCTCAAAAGAAATTTGCCCGATTCACCACGGCCTACTATGCCCTCTATGTCTATGGAGTGTGCTCCTCTTGCTTGCAGGCCGAACGCAAAGAATTACGCCGGAAAAACAACGAAAAAGAAAACAAACAACAAGAAAAATAACTACACTCCTTAAATTATGAAATCAGTAGATGTATTATTAGGATTGCAATGGGGCGACGAAGGCAAAGGCAAAGTCGTCGATGTTCTCACTCCGCGATACGACGTCATCACCCGTTTCCAAGGTGGTCCGAATGCCGGCCATACATTGGAATTCAACGGAGAAAAATATGTACTCCGCTCCATACCTTCGGGTATATTCCAAGGGGGTAAAATCAACATCATCGGCAACGGTGTCGTACTTGACCCGGTACTCTTCAAGCAGGAAGCCGAAGCACTGGCCGCCAGCGGACACGATATCACCCGCCAACTCTATATCTCGAAAAAGGCGCACCTCATACTTCCCACTCACCGTATGCTCGACGCCGCCTATGAAGCCGCCAAGGGTGCCGGGAAAATAGGCACCACCGGCAAAGGTATCGGCCCCACCTATACCGATAAGGTGAGCCGCAACGGACTGCGTGTAGGCGACCTGCTGCACAACTTTGAAGAGAAATATGCCAAGGCAAAGGCCCGCCACGAAGCCATACTCCAATCACTCCACTACACCTACGACATCGCCGAGCTCGAAGCACAATGGTTTGCCTCGCTCGACTACCTGAAACAGTTCCGCTTCATCGACAGTGAACACGAAATCAACAAACTGTTGAAAGACAACAAGTCGGTACTAGCCGAAGGTGCCCAAGGGACCCTGCTCGACGTCGATTTCGGTTCCTACCCGTTTGTTACCTCTTCCAACACCATCTGTGCCGGTGCCTGCACAGGCCTGGGTGTAGCCCCCAGTCGCATCGGCAAAGTATATGGTATATTCAAAGCCTACTGCACCCGCGTGGGCAGTGGTCCGTTCCCCACGGAGCTGTTCGATGAAACCGGAAAGAAAATCCGCGACATCGGTCATGAATATGGTGCCGTTACCGGACGCGAACGCCGCTGCGGCTGGATCGACCTTGTCGCCCTGAAATATGCCATCATGATCGACGGTGTTACCGACCTCATAATGATGAAGAGCGACGTACTCGACACCTTCGACACCATCAAAGCTTGTGTTGCCTACCGTATTGACGGCAAGGAGACCGACGAATTCCCCTTCGAAATCGACGACAAAATCGAACCCGTATATGTGGAATTCCCCGGTTGGAAATGCGACATGACCCACATGCAGAGCGAAGACGAATTCCCCGAAGAATTCAATGCCTATCTCAGCTTCCTCGAAGAAGAACTGGGCGTACGCATCAAAATCGTATCGGTAGGGCCCGACCGTGAACAGACCATCGAACGTTATACCGAAGAAGAATAATCACACACGCAACGAACGACAATCTCTCGAAGTTCCATGTTACCACCTCTAGCCGAACGATTGCGACCCAAGTCGCTCGATGACTACATCGGGCAGGAACATCTCGTGGGGAAAGGTGCCGTTTTACGCCGAATGATAGACAGCGGAGAGGTATCCTCATTTATATTATGGGGGCCTCCCGGTGTCGGCAAAACAACGCTGGCCCATATCATCGCTGTCCAACTCAAAACCCCATTCTACACCCTGAGTGCCATACACTCGGGCGTGAAAGAGGTACGCGACGTCATAGACAAATGCAAGAGCAACGGCATATTTCAACAAAGCCGGCCCATTCTGTTTATCGACGAAATACACCGTTTCAACAAGTCGCAGCAAGACTCGCTGCTCGGTGCCGTAGAAAACGGTACCGTCACCCTCATTGGAGCCACGACCGAGAATCCATCGTTTGAGGTAATACGACCACTCCTCTCTCGCTGCCAGGTTTATGTACTCAAATCGCTTGACACCAAGCACCTGCAACAGTTGCTCGACCGGGCCATACACACCGACAAAGAGTTGCAAAAACGGCACATTGAGATAAAAGAGACCACAGCACTCTTCAGCTATGCCGGAGGTGACGCCCGCAAACTGCTCAACATCATTGACCTCATAACCAACGCCACTTCCCCCGAAGAGCCGCTGATTATCGACGATGCTGTTGTGACCGACAGATTGCAACAAAACCCCATGGCCTATGACAAGGGGGGAGAAATGCACTACGACATCATATCGGCTTTCATCAAGTCGATACGCGGCAGTGACCCCGACGGTGCCGTCTATTGGCTAGCCCGCATGGTTGCCGGAGGAGAAGATCCCAAATTCATAGCGCGTCGACTGGTCATCTCGGCCTCGGAAGACATAGGCTTGGCCAACCCCAACGCCCTACTCATCGCCAATGCAGCCTTCGAAGCCGTACAAAATATCGGGTGGCCCGAAGGCCGCATCGCCCTGGCCGAGGCAGCCGTATATTTGGCATGCAGCCCCAAGAGCAACTCAGCCTATATGGCCATCAACGACGCCCTCGCCTGCGTCGAACAGACCGGCAACCTGCCTGTACCTCTTCATCTGCGCAACGCCCCTACCTCTTTAATGAAAGAATTGGGTTATGGCAAAAACTATCTGTATGCCCATGATTTCGAAGGGCACTTTGTGAAACAACAATACCTCCCCGACGAAATCAAGAATAAATCGCTGTGGCACCCTCAAGCCAACGCTGCGGAAGAACGACACAAAGAGCATCTACACACACTTTGGGGAGACAAATACAAGTAATCATTCTCTTCACGAAAGGCAAAAAACACCTTTTTGCAAAGCCGATATGACAAAACGAAATTAAAAAAGAAAATATATTTCGGCAGCAACCTTTTTATTTGATATTTTCTTGGCAAAGGATAAAAAAAAACATAAATTTGTTCCCTCAATCCTCCACAATCGGGATTAATTTTGAAGAATCAGTACACTTAAAAATAAACAAAATGAAAAAGCACAATTTTTATGCAGGCCCTTCTATTCTGAGCCAATACACCATTAAAAACACAGCCGACGCTGTACTGGATTTTGCTGGCACAGGACTCTCTTTGCTGGAAATTTCACACCGTAGCAAAGAATTCTCGGCCGTTATGGACGAAGCACGTGCGCTTGTCAAAGAATTATTAGATGTACCCGCCGGATATGAAGTCTTGTATCTTGGAGGTGGAGCCAGCCTGCAATTCTGTATGGTGCCTTTCAACTTACTGAAAAAGAAAGCCGCATACCTCGAAACGGGTACGTGGGCCGTCAATGCCATCAAAGAAGCTAAACTCTTCGGCGAAGTCGATGTCGTTGCATCGTCGAAAGAGGCCAACTTTACCTATATTCCCAAAAATTACACCGTTCCCGAAGATGCCGACTACTTCCATATCACGACCAACAACACCATCTTCGGAACCGAGTTGCGTCAAGACCCCGACGTAAAAGTTCCTTTGGCAGCCGATATGTCATCCGATATCTTCTCTCGTCCCGTCGATGTATCCAAATATGACATCATCTACGCCGGTGCTCAAAAGAACCTTGCACCCGCTGGTGTTACCCTCATTATCGTTCGTGAAGATGCATTGGGACACGTAGACCGCGCAATTCCTACGATGCTCGACTATCGCACCCATATCAAAAAAGGTTCGATGTTCAACACTCCTCCCTGCTTGCCCGTATTTGCCGCTTTGCAGACCCTCAAATACTACAAAGAATTGGGCGGCGTGAAAGTGCTCGAAAAAATGAATATCGAAAAAGCCGCCATTCTCTACGATGAAATCGATCGTAACAAACTTTTCCGTGGCACCGTTGTACCCGAAGACCGTTCTATCATGAACGTATGCTTCGTCATGAACGACGAATACAAAGATCTTGAAGAAGAATTTGCCAAGTTTGCTGCCGAGCAAGGCATGGTAGGTATCAAGGGACACCGTTCGGTAGGTGGATTCCGCGCATCGCTCTACAACGCCCTGCCCAAATCGAGCGTTGAAGCCCTCATCGCCACCATGCAGGAATTTGAAAGAAAACACTAATCTTCATTATCATGAAAATATTAGTAGCAACAAACAAACCCTTTGCCGCCGTAGCAGTAGAGGGCATTCGCAAAGAAGTAGAAAGCGCCGGCATGGAACTGATACTTCTCGAAAAATACGGTGAAAAAGCCAAACTGCTCGATGCCGTGAAAGATGTCGACGGTATTATCGTGCGCAGCGACATCATCGACGCCGAAGTATTCGACGCTGCCAAGAACCTGAAAATCGTAGTACGTGCCGGAGCCGGCTACGACAACATCGACCTTGCTGCCGCCACGGCCCACAATGTATGTGTCATGAATACCCCGGGCCAGAACTCCAATGCCGTAGCCGAGCTTGTCTTCGGCATGGCCGTTATGGTGGTACGCAACTTCTACAACGGTACATCGGGCACCGAACTGAAAGGCAAAAAGTTGGGCATCCACGCCTTCGGTCAAGTAGGCCGCAACGTAGCCCGCATTGCCAAAGGTTTCGGCATGGAAGTCTATGCTTTCGACCCCTACTGCCCCTCGACAGTCATCGCCGAAGCCGGTGTGAACCCCATAGAAAACGTTGACGAACTCTACAAGACCTGTCAGTTCGTATCGCTGCACATTCCCGCCACCGACGAGACCAAAAAATCGATTAACTACAACCTGCTGAAACAGATGCCCAAAGGCGCCGTACTCATCAACACGGCTCGCAAAGAGGTTATCGACGAAGAAGAACTGGTAAAACTGATGGAAGATCGGGCCGATTTCAAATACATCTCCGACATTGCCCCTTCCAATGCTGCCACCTTTGCCGAGAAATTTGAAGGCCGCTACTTTTTCACCCCGAAAAAAATGGGTGCACAAACTGCCGAGGCCAATATCAATGCAGGTATTGCCGCTGCCAAACAATCGGTAGGTTATCTCAAAGACGGCATCGACAAATTCAGAGTGAACAAGTAAGAAAAACAAATCATTTAAGGAGGGTGATACTATCGCTTACTGCGCCATAGCTCACCCTCTTTTATTTATAAAACATCTGCCATGGCAAAAATCAAACCTTTCAAAGGATTAAGACCTCCACGCGAACTGGTCGAAGAGGTCGCCTCTCGTCCCTATGATGTACTTAACTCGGAAGAAGCACGCGCCGAAGCTGCCGGTAACGAGAAATCGCTCTACCACATCATAAAACCTGAAATCAACTTTGCACCAGGCACCGACGAACACGACCCCAAAGTCTACGAAAAAGCTGTCGAGCAATTCAATCTCTTCCAGGAAAAAGGATGGCTGATACAAGATAAGAGTGAAAAATATTATGTCTACGCCCAGACCATGAACGGCCGCACCCAATACGGATTGGTGGTATGTGCCAATGTCGACGACTACCTCAACGGCGTGATAAAAAAACATGAGCTCACCCGCCGCGATAAGGAAGAAGACCGCATGAAACATGTACGCATCAACAATGCCAACATCGAACCGGTATTCTTTGCCTACCCCGACAATGCCGAACTCGACGCCATCGTGGCCGAAACCGTAAAAGGCGAACCCGAATATGACTTTACCGCCCCCGACGGATTCGGGCATCACTTCTGGCTCATCAACGACCCGGCTACCATACAACGCATCACCGAACTCTTTGCCGCCATACCCTACCTATACATCGCCGACGGCCATCACCGTACCGCTGCCGCCGCACTGGTAGGCGCCGAAAAGGCCCGTCAGAACCCGCACCACCGTGGCGACGAAGAGTACAACTACTTCTTGGCCGTGTGCTTCCCTGCCTCACAGTTGCACATCATCGACTACAACCGCGTAGTCAAAGACCTCAACGGACTGAGCGACGAAGAGTTCCTTGCTAGGCTGGCCGAGAATTTCACTGTCGAGAAAAAAGGCCCTGAAATCTATCACCCTTGTGCCCTGCACAACTTCTCGCTCTACCTGAGCGGCGAATGGTATTCGCTGACCGCCAAAGCGGGCACCTACAACGACAACGACCCCATCGGTGTGCTCGATGTAACCATATCGTCGGACCTTATCCTGCGCGACATACTGGGTATCAACGACCTGCGGAGCGACAAACGCATCGACTTCGTAGGTGGAATACGCGGTCTTGAAGAGCTGAAACGCCGTGTCGACAGTGGAGAAATGAAAGTTGCCCTTGCCCTCTACCCCGTATCGATGAAACAACTCATGGACATCGCCGACTCGGGCAACATCATGCCTCCCAAGACGACCTGGTTCGAGCCCAAACTGCGGTCGGGACTGGTCATTCACAAGCTCTCATAAATCTTTAAAAAGAGCATAAAAAACACAAGAGGATATAAATCTCCTCAAAAATCTACTTTACCATGCAGCTATTAGTCGGTTTTTCACATCTGACTAATAGCTGCTTGTCAAAAATAGCCCTGCCACCCCTCCGTATGACAGAAAAAGAGCTAATCGACAATTGCAGAAAAAACAACCCTCAGGCGCAACGTGCCCTGTATGACAAATATGCCCGCAAGATGATGGCGGTATGTTTGCGTTATGGCCGCGACTACGACACGGCACAAGACCTGATGCAAGAAGGGTTTATTAAAGTTTTTACGGCAATTGACAGCTACACGGGCAATGGCTCTTTTGAAGGATGGATAAGAAGGATATTTGTCAACACAGCATTGGAATATTTGCGCCGTAACGATGTACTGCGCGAGACTGTCGACCTTGACGACAATGAGCCGATGCAGGAAATCGACACGTCGACAATAGAACAAATGTCGGCCGACGAGTTGATGGAATTGGTTGCTGAGTTGCCGGCCGGATTTAGAACGGTATTCAACTTGTTTGTCATTGAAGGATACAACCACAAAGAAATAGGCCAAATGCTCGGCATCACCGAGAGCACCTCGCGCTCTCAACTGACACGGGCAAAAAAATGGCTGCAAAAACGATTGAACGAAATATAGAGGACCGCAAGGAATCTCGGGAAAATGAAACAGACAGACAAAATCATACAATCGAAACTGAAAGACCACGAGGTTGACGTACCCTCAGGCCTTTGGGATGAGATAGAGCGCAGACTGCCAAGGCAGGAGCCGAGCGTTCCTGTCTGGAAAAAATATACCCGTTACGCAGCGGCAGCCGCATTTGTCTCGGTATGTTTCCTGGGGGGATACCTATTGTTGTCGCCTCACTCCGCCCCCAATATTGTTGCCGAACAGGCAGCTGCTGATTCCGTGGCCAAGCTTCAACACGACAAGTCACACACTGCCAGTCAACAAAACGATAAAGAATATTTCAACGCCGAAGCTCAAGTTCCACCCCAAGAAGGACATGAAGTAAGTGTTCCGACGCATACCGAAGGGATACGACAAATCGAGTTGCTTGCCAACGCCAAAGAAACAGCCCCTTCGAATACAAACATAGCTCCAACAATCTCACCATCGTCTCAATCTTATCCAGGGCATGACACTAATGAGACAACCATGGAGATAAACGACGGGAAAGAACGCTCCATCAAGGCAGATGAAGAAAATGAAGATACCAAGAAAGATGCTCCGACAAGTTCCCGCACATATGCTTCATCTACATCAAACACGCACTATGCTTTGGCCACAACGGCGCGAAAGAATTCGACCGAAGGACTCAATTCATCCTATGCATTAAGCCTCTCTTCCACCAATGCCATATCGGCTACCCAGTATGCGCAAGACACTCGCATGACAAGGAGCAGCCTCTATTATGCCGAAGAGGGCTCCATACTGAAATACCGGCACAAAGTCCCTATCTCGGTAGGCATCACCGTCGAAAAACAGTTCGGCTCACATTGGGGTATTGAAAGCGGATTGGTTTACACCTTCCTTCGCTCAGACTACAAAACAGAGACTCTGCAACGCGAAGGGAAACAAGAGCTGCACTACCTGGGCATTCCACTACTGGCACGTTACCGTTTCTTCAACACGAGACTTTTTAGTTTCTACGTATCGGCGGGTCCCCAAATGGACTTCAATATATATGGCCGGCGAACCGACGATACATACAGCCATCTGGCATACAGCACCTATACCGAGAATATCAGAGATCACCGCGTACAGTGGTCGGCCCACTTGAAACTGGGTGTGAGCTACATCATCTCCCACCACTTCGATCTCTATGCCGAGCCGGCTGTGGCTTACTTCTTCGATAATGGAAATAAAAATATAGAGAACTTATGGAAAGACAAACCCATAAATTTTGCTTTCCATTTAGGGCTCAGGACCAAATTTTAACAAGAAAAAATCGACAAATATGAAAAAGACCAAACAAACACTTCTGTTGACAGCCTTTGCCGTACTCACTATATGCAGCTTGAACAGCTGTCTCGGCGACAAAGGCAACATGACTACCTCGTATGGAACAGGGACCATACTTACCCTCAACAACACACCGTGTATACGACTTGACGAAATTAACCTCAACATCACAGGAGCCGGCATTCCCACACTCAACGACAGTATAGCCCGCGCCATGGTATACTACACCATCGACTGGGACAACCAGACTGCCAATGCCGAAGCCCAAGGTATTTATGAGGCCGCTTTCTCAAACATTGCCACATGGGGTATCAGTGATTATACCGAAGGCTTTCCCACAGAATTCGACTTTAAAGCTACCGACACACTGCGTGCCATCGCCCAGCCGTTTGTTACCACCGGAACCGACATTACCCCCAATATGTTGACGATGAATGTCAGACTCTATGCCGGGGAAGGCAGTGTAAAACTGATACAGAAAAATATTCCCGCTGACCCCAACTATATGGGAATGAGCACCGACACGCTTATCATTGCGTACGAAGGAGCTGAACGGTCGGGAGAAACACGAGATGAATGGTATACCTTTGAATTGCCCGATTATCCGTCAAACATTACGAGTATCACTTTGCTGTATCGCAGTGTATCGCATTCGGGATTTACTTCGGTATGGAAACAAGATTTGGGTGGATACATCTATACAATGTCTACCAAGTTCACCGATTAAAAACTCTTTTCAGACATTAACTATACAGACTTTTTTCCAGTAAAAGCGTGGCGAGACATAAATCGGGAGATTTGTGTCTCGTTTTTTGTTTCTCGATAAAGAATTTATTCATACGATTTTTTATGAGAAGAATAGCGTAAAATAAATATTATTGATTATTTTTGTCGAAGAAACAAAAGGGGTGCCGGAATGGCTGAGATTACACCCTATGAACCTGCCCGGGTAATGCCGAGAAGGAATTTGTTCATAGAGAGAAGCAAACCAAAATATCTCGCGAATAGCTTTTGACCCATATTCCGGAACTCCTCGAGAAAAACATCTGAGAATATGGTCAATCATTATCCCACTTGCCTTACTATTGCAGGCTCAGACAGCAGCGGAGGTGCCGGTATCCAAGCCGACCTCAAAACCATGTCGGCACTAGGCGTATATGGAATGTCTGTCATCACAGCCGTTACAGCGCAAAATACTTGTGGTGTAACCGATATACAAGCTATTTCGCCCCACATCGTAAAAGCACAACTCGAAGCCGTACTCTCCGACATTTCGTGCGATGCAACAAAAATAGGTATGCTTTTCTCATCGCACCACATCAGAGCGATCATTGACATTCTGGACAAATATTCCCCCCGATTTATAATCCTCGACCCGGTCTTGGTATCGACCAGCGGCCACCGATTATATGGCGAAGATAATATGGTAACCACCATAAAAGAGATGCTCTTTCCACGATCAACTCTCATTACGCCCAATACCGACGAGGCCTCCCTCCTCTCGGGCATACCCATCGACAACGAGTCCGATATGTATCGCGCCGGAGAGGTACTCCTCCAATATGGTTGTCGGGCCGTACTCATCAAAGGAGGACATCTTCGCCAACAAGAGATGTGCGACATATTGTTCACCACAGACCAAACGCCCCATAAATTCTCGGCTCAAAAAATAGACACTACAAATACACATGGAACCGGCTGCACACTCTCCTCGGCCATTGCCTCTTATTTGGCACTGGGCCGCGACATCGAGACCGCCGTTTCTCTTGCCAAGAAATATGTTTACGATGGATTGAAATCGGGTGCCGACGTTACTGTCGGAAAAGGACACGGGCCTATAAATCATTTCTTCGCGCCCGTTGCCCTATGTGCCCATCCGACCGAAATCTCAGAAACCTTAAACTTGGAATAATTCATATGAAAGTGTTTTTAAATCGTCAGGAAATCTGTGTTGGCAGCAGGGTCACTCTCAAAGAGTTGCTTTTAGGGCAAAGTATCAGCCCTGAAGGTATCGCCGTCGCCGTAAACAACCGGATTATCAGTAAAGATGAATGGGCGGAAACGTTCTTATCGAACAACGATAAGGTTACCGTTATTCACGCCGCCTGCGGAGGCTAATGATTCTTTCACTGAAAATTTTTGTAAAGCCCGGTTCTCTTTACTCCGGGAACCGGGCTTTTTTCTTTTTAAACACATGAAACTAATAGGCATTACAACCGAAACGATATTTGACGGGGAGCCCGACTTGATAGCTCTCCTGCTCGAATGCGGCCTTGACCAAATGCACATACGCAAACCGGGATATTTGTCCAACGAAATCGCCACCCTCCTGCACCAGATACCCGAGAAATACCATTCTCGCCTCATTCTGCACGACCACTTCGAACTGGCCGACACCTTTGCCGTGGGCGGACTGCACCTCAACCGTCGCAATCCGCTGCCACCAGCTTCCTATTGCGGTACAACAGGTCGCTCCTGCCACTCGCTCGAAGAAGTGAGGCAGGCCCACGACGTCGACTACTGCTTTCTGAGCCCCATCTTCGACAGCCTTTCCAAAAAAGGATACAGCGCGGCATTCCCCACCGAGACATTGCGCCGTGCCGGCAGCGAAGGCATCATCGACCGGCACGTCTATGCCCTTGGCGGCATCACCCCCGAACGGCTGCCCCAACTGCAAGACTGGGGATTCGGTGGCGCTGCCATGCTCGGCTACCTGTGGGAAGAGACATCGCCCGAGAAAATAAAACGCCGCATGCAGCAGCTGACGGCATACATTCACCCGTAAAGAGAGACTACCATGCTGCAATTTATCACACACACCAACGAACAATACGACTACTACACATCGGCCCGGGCCGCTCTCGAAGGCGGTTGCCGCTGGATACAACTGCGCATGAAAGAGGCCGACGACGACACCATACTGGCCGTAGGCCATCGCCTGCACACCCTCTGCAATCACTACGGAGCCACCCTCATTCTCGACGACAAGGTAGAACTCGTTGACACCATCAAAGCCGACGGCGTGCATCTGGGCAAGAACGATATGCCGCCGGCCGAAGCCCGACGCCTGCTCGGCGACAAGGCCATCATCGGCGGGACAGCCAACACCATCGACGACATTGACCATCTGGTGGCCAGCGGTGTAAACTACATAGGGCTGGGCCCCTTCCACTTCACCCAGACCAAGAAAAAACTCAGCCCCATTCTGGGTATCGAAGGCTACCGTCACATCCTGCAACAATGCCGCGAGCGGGGATACTCGCTGCCCATTGTCGCCATCGGAGGTATCGAACTCGACGACATTCCGGCCCTGATGGCCACAGGCATCTCAGGCATTGCCCTGTCGGGAACCATTCTGCGGGCAGCCAACCCCATAGAAGAGACACAGAAAATCATCAATTGTATAAATAAAAACAGCTATGAGTAAACTGATTATCGGAGGACGGGAATTCAGCTCCCGTCTGTTTGTCGGAACCGGCAAATTCAGCTCAAACGACCTGATGCAACAAGCCATTCTCGCATCGGAGTCGGAAATGGTAACCGTCGCCATGAAACGTGTCGACATGGACGCTCCCCAGCAAGACGACATTCTCGCCCACATACGCAAAGAGAGCATACAATTACTGCCCAACACCTCTGGGGTACGCAACGCCGAAGAGGCCGTACTCGCCGCCCAGCTGGCCCGTGAGGCTTTCGGTACCAACTTTATCAAACTCGAAATTCACCCCGACCCCAAGTATCTGCTCCCCGACCCGGTAGAGACCCTGAAAGCTACCGAAGAGCTGGTAAAGATGGGCTTTGTCGTGTTGCCCTACATACAGGCCGACCCCGTACTGTGCAAGCGACTCGAAGAGGCCGGTGCGGCCACGGTCATGCCGCTGGGAGCCCCCATCGGTACCAATAAGGGATTGCGCACCCGCGACCTGATAGAAATCATCATTGCCGAAAGCCGCATACCTGTCGTGGTCGACGCCGGCATAGGTGCCCCCTCGCACGCCGCCGAAGCCATGGAGATGGGTGCCGACGCCGTTCTCGTGAACACGGCCATCGCTGTAGCCGGCAATCCGGTAGAGATGGCGATTGCATTCAAAGAGGCCGTCATCGCCGGCCGACGGGCCTACGAAGCCGGTCTCGGCGCACAGTGTGCCCACGCCATCGCCAGCAGCCCCCTCACCTCTTTCCTCGACTAAACACGTTTTCCCATGAAAAAAGAGATTACGCGACACAACTACCCGGGTTCTGAGAAAGTGTATGTACCCGGCAAACTGCACGACATAAAGGTCGCCATGCGCAAAGTCAACCTCACCGATACGGTGAACATCGTCGACGGAGAACGAGTGGTGCGGCACAACGACCCGGTCTATGTCTACGATACCAGCGGTGTATATACCGACCCGACGGTCGACATCGACCTCGACCGTGGACTTCCCCGCCTGCGGGAATCGTGGGTAAATCAGCGTGGCGATGTAGAACGACTCCCGTCTATCACATCGGAATATGGTCGCATGAGGCAGGAAGACAAAAGCCTCGACGCCATTCGCTTCAAACATCTGCACCTACCCTACCGTGCCAAGGCCGGCAAGGAAATCACCCAGATGTACTATGCCAAACAGGGTATCATCACCCCTGAAATGGAGTATGTCGCCATACGAGAAAATCTCCAAAACGAGATGCTGGGTATCGACACCCACATCACGCCCGAATTCGTGCGCGACGAGGTGGCCTGCGGCCGCGCCATCATTCCGGCCAACATCAACCACCCCGAAGCCGAGCCCATGATTATCGGCCGCAACTTTCTGGTGAAACTCAACACCAACATCGGCAACTCGGCCCTCTCGTCGGGTATCGAAGAGGAGGTGGAAAAGGCCATGTGGAGCTGCTACTGGGGCGGAGATACCCTCATGGATCTCTCGACGGGCGACCACATACACGAGACCCGCGAATGGATTATACGCAACTGTCCGGTACCTATGGGCACGGTGCCCATCTACCAGGCTCTCGAAAAGGTAAACGGCGTAGCCGAAGACCTGACCTGGGAGATATACCGCGACACCCTCATTGAGCAATGCGAACAGGGGGTTGACTACTTCACCATTCACGCCGGTGTGTTGAAGGCTCATGCCGACCTGGTAGGCGAACGCCTCACGGGAATCGTCTCGCGCGGAGGCTCCATCATGACCAAATGGTGCGTGAGCCACAACGAGGAGAACTTTCTCTACACCCACTTCGACGAGATATGCGAGATTGTCAAGCAGTACGACGTTGCCCTCTCGCTGGGCGACGGCATGCGCCCCGGCTCGATACACGACGCCAACGACCGCTCGCAATTTCTCGAACTCGACGTGCTGGGCGAACTCACCCAAAAGGCGTGGGCCCACAACGTACAGGTCATCATCGAAGGTCCGGGACACGTTCCCATGCAGAAGATACGCGAAAACATGGAACGCCAACTCTCGTCGTGCCACGAAGCTCCGTTCTACACGCTCGGCCCGCTGACTACCGACATCGCGCCGGGTTACGACCACATTACCTCGGCCATCGGAGCCGCACAAATCGCCTGGCTGGGCACGGCCATGATATGCTACGTAACGCCCAAAGAACACCTGGGACTGCCCAACCGCGAAGATGTGCGCAACGGCGTCATCGCCTACAAGATTGCCGCCCACGCCGCCGACATTGCCAAGGGGCACCCCGGCGCCACGGTGAGAGACGATGCCCTGAGCAAGGCTCGTTTTGAATTCCGATGGAAAGACCAGTTCAACCTCTCGCTCGATCCCGACCGGGCATTGGCCTACTACAAAGAGGGGTCGAAAAACGACGGCGAATACTGCACGATGTGCGGCCCCAATTTCTGCGCCATGCGCATCACGCAAAGCCTCAACGACTGCGCAAAGTAGAACGTGATGGAGCGCATTGCCGACCTGCGTACCCCACTGTCACAGTCGCTGTCGCGCCGGGTAGTCGACCTGATAGCCGCATCGGTAGAAGAATATCCGACCGATATTCCCCGGCTGGTGCAACTCATCGACGGCCCCGACTCCCGGGTAGCCTGGCGGGCTGCATGGGCATGCGAGCGCCTGGTCGACAGAAGCGGGAGCCCGCTTCTACCCTATCGGGACACTTTCGAGCAAAAGCTCTTCGGGTGCCGCCACGACGGTACCCGAAGGCTGTTGCTTTCGATTCTCTACCGATTGCCCCGGCCGTCGGTATTCCCCGTAAGGCTCTACAACTACTGCATCGAGCACATGTTGTTGCCACAGGAAAAGGCAGCAGCACAGGTTCTATGCATGAAGATGGCCTTTTCTCTCGGGAAAGAGGAGCCCGACCTGCTGACCGAGTTGAAATTTTATTTGGAAAATACGACAACGTCGTTCTACTCTCCCGCGTTCCTGACGGCCCGGAAGAACACATTGCGGCGCATTTACTCACAACAAAAGAAATAAGGTATAAAAGAAATGTTGTTTTCAGAAGAATTAGAGAAATATTCGTGGGACGAAATCACGAAACAGATATACTCAAAAACCGAAGCCGACGTGGTACGTGCCCTCGGCCAGGAACACCTGCAAATCGATGACTTCATGGCTCTCATATCGCCGGCAGCCGACCGCTACCTCGAAGAGATAGCCATGCAGAGCCGCATGTACACGCAACAGCGTTTCGGGAAAACCATCAGTATGTATATACCGATGTACATCACCAACTCCTGCACCAACTTCTGCGTATACTGCGGTTTCAACCACAACAACCCTATCAACCGCATCATTCTCAACGACGAAGAAATCGTTGAGGAGTGCAAGGCAATACGGCGGTTGGGCCCGTTTGAAAACCTGCTCATCGTCACAGGCGAAAATGCCCATGTAGCGGGCGTCGATTACATCGAGAATGCCCTGCGCCTGGCCCGCCCCTACTTTGCCAACCTTACCATCGAGGTGATGCCGCTCAAAAGCGAAGACTACTACCGGCTCACCCAGTCGGGCCTCAACGGCGTGGTGTGCTTCCAGGAAACCTACCACCGCGAGCGCTACAAGGTTTACCACCCCAAAGGCATGAAATCAAACTTCGAATGGCGTGTCAACGGATTCGACCGCATGGGACAGGCCGGCGTACACAAAATAGGCATGGGCGTGCTCATAGGTCTCGAAGAGTGGCGCACCGACATCACCTTCATGGCCATACACCTGCAATACCTGCGCAAAAAGTACTGGAAGACCCGTTACAGTGTCAACTTCCCGCGGTTGCGTCCCTCTGAGGGCCACTTCCAGCCCAACGTCGTGATGAGCGACCGGCAACTGGCCCAGACCATTTTTGCCTTCCGACTCTTCGACCACGATGTCGACATCTCGGTATCGACCCGCGAGAACCCACAATTCCGTGACCACATCGCCACCCTGGGAGCCACCTCGCTGAGCGCAGGCTCCAAAACCGAACCGGGCGGCTACTTCACCCACCCGCAGGCTCTCGAACAATTTGTCGTGAGCGACGACCGCACCCCTGCCGAGGTAGAACAGGCCGTCAAGAAAGCCGGATACGAAGTGGTGTGGAAAGACTGGGACCGCATCTTTGACTAACCTGCTCACACCACCTCATGACTCCATCGGAACGTTACACCCGCCAAATCATGCTGCCCGAGATAGGTATCTCGGGTCAGCAGGCTTTGGAGCGGGCTTCGGTACTCATTGTGGGTGTCGGCGGGCTGGGCTCGCCCATCGCCCTCTACCTGTGTTCGGCCGGGATAGGACGCATAGGCCTTGTCGACGGCGACACCGTATCGGAAAGCAACCTGCAACGGCAGATTCTCTATACCGAAGAGGAGACCGGCCAAAGCAAGGTCGAACGTGCTGCCCGCACCCTAGCCCAACGGAACAGTGCGTGCCGCATCGATACCTACCCCTACTTCCTGAACGATGAGAATGCCGAAGCTACCATCAAACCCTACGACATCGTCGTCGACGGCTGCGACAACTATGCCACACGCTACCTTATCGACGACTGGTGCCACCGCCTGAAAAAGCCCTATGTCTACGGAAGTATTGAAGGTTTCCGCGGACAAGTATCGGTATTCAACGGCGACAGGGGGAAACGCTATGCCCAACTCTTTCCCGACCGTACGGCCCTCTCGTCGCGGCGCGCTGCGGCCGGTGTCATAGGCCCCACACCGGGTGTCATAGGCAGCATCGAGGCGGCCGAAGTCGTCAAGCTCATCACCGGTTGCGGCGAACCGCTCTATAACCGGCTTTTCACCCTCGACCTTCTCAACATGGAGAGCTACACGCTCGATATCTAACCGTTGAAAACAGACCCAAGTCTTGCACAAACAAAATTTTTTGTACATATTAGCTGTCGATATAACGACAGAAAATCTCCTCACACTATGAAAAAAAGAAGTCTATGCTTATGTATGTGCGCCCTTCTTGCCTCGGCACCGCTGTCGCCGGCCCGTGCCGACGAAGGCATGTGGCTGCTCCCCCTGCTTAAAGAACAGAACTTCGAACAGATGAAAGGGCTCGGCCTGGAAATATGCGCCGAAGATATATACCACCCCGACTCGGTATCGCTGAAAGATGCCGTCGTCATCTTCGGTGGCGGTTGCACGGGCGAGGTCATCTCGCCCTACGGTCTGATTCTGACCAATCACCACTGCGGATACGATTACATACAGGCCCACAGCAGCGTCGACAACGACCTGCTCACCAACGGATTCTGGGCCAAGAGCCGCAAGGAGGAGTTACCTAATCCGGGACTCACGGTAACATTCATAGACAAAATCGAAGAGGTAACCGACTACGTCGAAGCGGAGTTGAAAAAAGATACCAGCCGCATAGAGATGAAATATCTCAACACCAAGTTTCTCAACTCCTTGGCCGAGAAACGCGTAGGCGAAGAGTTCCTGAAAAACAACCCCGGCACGACCGTTATTATCAAACCTTTCTACGGAGGCAACCGCTACTACATGTTCACCCAGAAGGTGTACCCCGATGTGCGTATGGTGGGAGCACCGCCCTCCTCGATAGGTAAGTTCGGTGCCGACACCGACAACTGGGAATGGCCACGCCACACGGGCGACTTCTCGATATTCCGCGTCTATGCCGACAGCCTCGGCAACCCTGCCCCCTACGACACAAGCAACGTACCGCTGCGGCCGAAAAAATATTTCGACCTCAGCCTGCGCGGTGTCAAAGAGAACGACTTCGTCATGCTCATGGGATTTCCCGGCCGCACCAACCACTACTACACTCCGGCCGAGGTAATAGAGCGGAAAAATATAGACAATCGCATACGGGTCAACGTCAGAGACCTGCGACAGAGAGTCATGTTAGATGCCATGCTCGCCGACCCGAAAGTTCGCATACAGTATGCCGGGAAATATGCCTCCTCGACCAACAGCTACAAGAGCAGTAAAGGCATGAACATCATGATAGAACGGCAATCGACCGTATATCTCAAAGAACGGCAGATGAACGAACTGCTCAACTGGGGCTGGGACAACGATATACAGGAATACCGCGAGGCCGTGGATATCATTGCCAACGAGGTAAAGAACCGTGAAGGTCTGAAAACACGCATGCAATACCTGCTCGAAGCCCTGTGGATAGGAACCGAATGTAGCCGCGTGCCCACCAACTTCGACGCACTGAAAACCGGTCTGAGCGGCAACGACTCCACCCGCAAGGCTGCCCTCGAAGCCTTTGACCGCCTCTACTATACATTCTACGACAAAGACTATGCCCCACAGGTCGACCGGCGCATCACCAAGGCCATGTTGCAAATGTATGCCGACAGCATAGCTCCGGAACACTATCCGGCCTTCTTCAAGACTATCGACCGCAAACACAAGGGCAATATTGCAAAATACGTCGACCATATGTTTGACAACTCCCTCTTTGTCAGTCCTGAAAAATACGAGCGGTGGAAGAAGCGCCCCAACGTCAAAGCACTGGAAAACGACCCCATGGTGCGATATGCCCGAGCCATCAAGGAAGAGGCCCGACGCATCAACGACGAACTGCAACCCATAGACCAGAGAATCGCCGAGGCACAGAAATCTTATATCGCCGGCCAACTTGCCATTCATGCCGACCAGCCCAATTACCCCGATGCCAACTTTACCTTGCGACTTACCTACGGGCAAGTGAAAGCGTACTCCCCCGCCAACGCCGTAACCTATAACTTCGAAACGACTCTCGACGGTGTCATGGAGAAGGAAGACCCGACGAACTGGGAATTTGTCGTCGACAAAAAATTGAAAGAGTTGTACCGGAAGAAAGATTTTGGCTTCTACTCAAACGAACGGGGCAAGATGCCCGTAAACTTCATCGCCAACACCCACACCACCGGCGGCAACTCGGGAAGCCCCGTACTCAACAGCCGCGGCGAACTGGTCGGTGTCAACTTCGACCGCAACTGGGAGGGCATTACAGGCGACATACAATACCAGGGTCGCTACCAGCGCTCTATAATCACCGACATACGGTACATACTCTTTATCATCGACAAGTATGCCGATGCCGATTATCTGCTCGACGAGATGGTCATACACCTCTGATGTATCTACACACATACATAAAAAATAGCGACCCTCAGGTCGCTATTTTTTATGTACGAACCAAGCTACGGGCGACTCGGTCCGACTATGGTATAACCGTCAATAGTGATGTCTTTCTGTTGGTCTAGAAAATAGGCTTGCTGCACCCAACATTCCAACTCTACGATATAGAAGCGCAACGCGGTGGCCTTTTCATTAGCAGTAAAAGTACGCGTCTCTCCATCTACAAAAGCTGCAGTCTGTATGTTTACGGATGTTCCGTCATTAGTACACTCATGAATATATAAAGTACAAGAACTTCCCGTATTGTTGGTAACGGTATAGGTTGTCTCTTTAGAACACGAGGTCAGAAGAAGCACGGCAAGGAGTGAAATAAAGGCGAACAGTTTTTTCATAAAATCTATAATCTAAGTTATTATTTTTTTTGCAAATATATATATTATTTGTTTTTCAAAAAAGGATTATACTATTTATTTCATAATAATACAGACAGAACAAAAAAGCGAGACCCCAATAAATGGAGCCTCGCTTTTTTGAAGATATAACCAATAATCAACGGCGACGCTGCTGTTGTTGACGTTTCAACGCTGCCTGCTGCTGACGTTGCGCTTCTTCGAGACGTGCCAAGAAACCCGACTTCTTACGGGGTTTCTTCTGGTTCTCTTTAAGTTTGGCCAGCACTTTTTCTTCATTGATACATTTACGGAAAATGTAGGTCTGAATAATTGTGATGAGGAGCGATACAAAATAGTAGTAACTCAATCCCGATGCATAGTTGTTGAAGATGAAAAGGAACATCAGAGGCATGAGATACATCATAAATTTCATACCCGGCATCTGCTGCCCTCCACCGGTACTATCCATATTGATTTTGGTATACAATATATTGGTGATGGTCATCAACAGACAGAAAAGACTGATATGATTTCCGAAATAGGGCGTAATAATGGGTATATATGCGTCCCAGGAGAATATGGCATCGTAGGAAGACAAGTCATCGGCCCACAGGAATGATTGCTGACGCAACTCTATCGACGAGGGGAAGAAGGCAAACATGGCCAAGAGAATAGGCATCTGCAACAGCAAGGGAAGACAGCCACTCATGGGGTTTACACCGGCATTTCGATAAAGTTCCATCGTTGCCCGTTGACGGTCGAGAGCCTTGTCCTGTCCGGGATATTTGGCATTAATCTCTTCAATTTGCGGTTTCAACACCCTCATACGGGCACTCGACATATAAGACTTGAAAGTCAAAGGCATCAACACCGCTTTGATGATAATCGTCATAAGCAGTATGATGACACCATAGTTGGTAAAGAACTTGCCGAGGAAGGTGAAGATAGGAATGATGATACCGGTATTTATCCAACGGAAGAACTTATATCCAAGGGGTATGAGCTTGGGCAATTGCAATTTGTCGTCGGAGTCAAGCCCTTTATCGTAGCTTTTCAGCAGCGGGTAGAGATTGGGGCCGAGGAAGAATCGGAACGAGGGCCCCTCAGCCGTCGTTGGATCATAATCGACCGTAGTCTCGGCTTTGTAATTTTTGAGATAAACATTATCTTCGGGCAACACGGTCGATTCCAAACGAGCTCCGTTGAACTTGTGGTCGGCAATCAACACCGATGAAAAGAATTGATTTTTGAAACCTATCCATTTCAATCCGGTGGAAAGACTTTCGTGCTCGTCTTCGGTCTCGCTGAGACGCTCTACGTCGGAACCGACGAACTTATAATACAAGGCACTGTTTCGCTCTTCAAACATACGTCCGCGCTCCTGTCGACGCAATTTCTGCGTCCAATACATGTCCAGATCAACGGTGTTGCGGGGAAGTATCTTCTCCATACCATTCTGGTAGATTTTCATATCGAGCATGTATCCTTCTTCGGGAAGGGTGTAACGCACCTCAAACGTGCTTCCGTTCTCGAACGGGAGTTTCATTGCCAAGGTACGCTTGTCGGCCGAAAGCTCAGGAACAAAATAGAGGTCGGCCGTGCTGATGGTACGGCCTTGTGTCTTGAAAATAAAGCCATAATCGTTGTTAGCCTCATTAAACAGCATCAGCGGCAAAGAATCGTAAGTACTATACTCGTTGAGAACGGCTTGGGAGAGGCGTCCACCCAACGTAGAGAAAGTAAGCGAAACCTGAGGATTGGAAAGAGTCAATGTCTGTTCTTCTCCTTCGGCAAAGGGGGCAAAATCGACATATTCGCTACGCAACTGTGCCGTGTGCTCGTCGACGGTCAACTCCACGGTAGTATCGATGGGAAGTGATTCCACCTGATTTATCTCGGCCAGTCGGGCATTCTCAACTTGCAACAGCGAGTCTTGATAGCGCTGCATGGCGGCTTTTTGCTCGGCCGACGGCTGCATATACCATGTGTAACCGAAGAGAACAACGGCCATCAGTAAAAAACCGATAATTGTTTTTTTGTCCATGATTTTGTCTTGTAAATAGGCAAATATTATTTCTTATGTGCGATAACCGCTTTGATAAAACTCAGAAACAATGGATTGGGATTCAACACTGTACTGTTGTATTCGGGGTGATACTGCACTCCTACATACCAAGTGAGTGAAGGAACTTCGACCACCTCGACCAGATGTGTTTCGGGATTTTCACCGACACACTTCATGCCCGCAGCCTCAAATTCGGCCCGATAATCGCCGTTGAATTCAAAACGGTGACGATGACGTTCCTTGATGTGCAACTTGCCATAGGCCTGAGCGGCTTTCGACCCCTCTTTCAAGACACAGTCATATTCACCCAAACGCATGGTTCCACCCATGTTGGAAATGCACTTCTGACTCTCCATCAGGTCGATGACATTGTGGGGAGTATTCACGTCCATCTCGGTCGAATTGGCATCTTTGTAACCCAATACATCGCGAGCATATTCAATAACCATACACTGCATACCAAGACAGATACCAAATGTGGGAACATCGTGCTCACGGGCATATTTCAAGGCTACAAATTTTCCTTCGATACCCCGCTGTCCGAAACCGGGAGCGATAATCAGACCGTCCATCGACGAGAGTTTCTCTTCGACATTGGATTCATTCAACTTTTCGGAATGAATATATTGCAGGTCGAGCTTACGATCGTTGTAGGTAGCGGCTTGGAACAGAGCCTCATTGATAGATTTATAGGCATCTTGCAGCTCTACATATTTTCCTACAAGACCTATACGCACCGACTCTTTGGCATTCTGCATACGAGAGAGGAACTCTCTCCACGGCTTCAACTCGGGAAGCGGTCCCACCTCCATACCGGTCTTCCGTAAAACGATTTCGTCGAGTTTCTGTTCCTGCATCTTCAACGGCACCTCGTAAATCGAGGGGACATCGATAGACTGAATCACAGCCTCGGGCTCAACATTACAAAATAGAGCCACTTTACGGCGAAGTTCGGTAGTCAGATTGTGTTCAGTACGCAGAACGAGAATATCGGGCTGTATGCCGACTTCCTGCAACTGCTTTACCGAGTGTTGGGTAGGTTTCGTTTTTAACTCCTTAGCAGCAGCAATAAAGGGAACATAGGTAAGGTGTATGCACAAGCAGTCTCTCCCCAATTCCCAGCGCAACTGGCGTACGCTCTCAATAAAAGGCAACGACTCTATATCGCCGACCGTTCCGCCTATCTCGGTAATAACAAAATCGTAATTATTTTTAGAGCCCAACAATTTGACGTTACGTTTTATCTCATCGGTAATATGGGGTATAATCTGTACTGTTTTTCCCAAATAATCACCGCGACGTTCTTTTTCTATCACATTCTGGTAGATACGTCCCGTGGTGATGTTATTGGCACGAGTCGTCTGAATATTGGTAAAACGCTCGTAATGGCCCAGGTCAAGGTCGGCCTCATGCCCATCTACTGTTACATAGCATTCGCCATGCTCATAAGGATTCAAGGTACCCGGATCGATATTGATGTACGGGTCAAACTTCTGAATCGTAACTTTATATCCTCTCGCCTGCAAAAGTTTTGCCAACGATGCCGATATAATGCCTTTACCCAACGATGATACTACACCGCCTGTAACAAAAATATACTTCGTACTCACTTTATGATGGATTTTTTAGTGCAAATTTCCAAAGCGCAAAATTAGAAAAAAGTTGGGATTAAGCCATGAAAAAAGCGATTAAATATCTCCGTCGGACGTTTTCTCTTTATTAATAAATATAATTTTTCCTAGAAGAAGTTTTTTCACTATATTTGTCAACTATTCGACGATTTAGGCTATCTCCATGGGCATAACAGCTGCACATACACTGTTTCTGAAATATTTCAAAAGGCTCACCATCCTTGCTTTTATAATGTTTGCGTTGGTAGCGACCACACAATCGGCGCCGAAGCATGACCCGCAAAAACCGCCCGTCGATACCTCTACCATGCCCGACAGTATAAATCGCCTCATAGAGAACATCTTCTCTCTTATCGACAGCCTCGAAATCAAAGACAGTACTCGGGTCGATATGCACATCGACACTACCAGACTGGTGCGAGACACGATTATTGTTACCACCCAGTTTGTCGAAGACAGCATCATCAGTGCCGAACTTATACATCAACTCGACAGTATCGTTGGTAAAGAAATCTTTGCCGAAACACCTGAGAAACCGGCCGAAGACACCCTTGTACAGATGGTCAAGAAAGATACGCTGCGCAAAATCATGCCCAAACCCAAGCCCCTTCAAATGTGCGCCCAAGCCCAAGCCATCTTGAAAGAATCCCAAAACCGATTTACCATTACCCCGTCGAATGAAATTCCCGTCAATCCGATTTTCCTGCCCATCATATTCAACGGTCAACGACCTCACGAAGTGCCCTCACTGTATTCTCATCAAACTCAACGCAAACAGACAACCCCCTATCATCTTACCCGCAGATACAACCGCATAGACGAAGATCGACATTTGGCCGAACTGGGCAACTATGCCTTGGCGTCGGCCATCATCGCACACCCCGAAAAAATTCACTATACACCGGAAAAGATGCCCAAAGCCATTCATCTCGAACGCATGAAAAGAAGACGCGAACCTTTGATGATTAAAGGGCCATCGGCTCCTAAAAGTTTTGACATAAAGGGTCGACCCATAAAATTGAAACACTGGATTTCTTCTCTATCCAACTCTTTGCAAATTTCTCAGATTTATGTATCGGAAAACTGGTACCAGGGCGGAACAAGTAACCTCAATCTCATTGGTTCACAGGTCTACTCTATCAATTATAAGGATTACAAAGATAAAATTCTGTTTGAAAATAAAGTGCAGTGGAACCTGAACATAAGCAGCGCTCCCGATGATACGTTGCGCAATTATAGTATCAGCGAAGACCTGTTCCGTATTGATAGCAAATTCGGATACAAGGCGTTCGGGAAAATCTACTACACGACCAGTATTTACTTCAAAACCCAATTTTTTAACAACTACAAAAAAAACACCGATACCCGCACGGCTTCATTCCTGTCGCCCGGCGAACTGAGTTACAACCTTGGTATGAGTCATAACTACACCAGCAAAAATTCGGCCTTCACCTCATCGGCATCGGTTTCGCCCTTTTCTTACAATATGAAAACCTGCATCGACGAAAAAATCGACCCGACAAAATTCGGTATTGAAGAAGGGAAGAAAATACTACACCAGTTTGGTTCATCATTTGAGGCCAATTTCAAATGGGAATTCATGCGCAACATGTATCTGACATCTCGGCTTTACTATTTTACCTCTTACAAACATGTGCAATTCGATTTTGAAAACAGTTTCAACTTCATACTGAACCGTTATTTTTCCACCAAAATCGAGCTGAAATTACGCTACGACGATAGTGCCGAGCCCAATGAAAATGGCAAATTTGTGCAAATAAAAGAGATGTTGAGTTTCGGACTCTTTTTCAGAATTTAAATAATACTTCTGCCATGAAACACACGGGAGTCCATATCATCATACTGACGTTGCTGACGTTTTTCGCTTCACCTGCTTACAGTCGTTTCAAAGTCGCAAATTACAATTATGCAAAAGCCAAAGAGGTCATCAAAGAACGTCTGAAATGTGGCATTTTGGAGCCGGTCGAAGGAATCTGGAAATCGAGCAACGGGAAAATTTATACCATAGAAAGGTTTGAAGATGAGCGGTTTCCCGAGAATATTCGTTACCGCGTCATTCAACTTAAAGGCAAAAATGCTGAGCCGGGAATGGTTGATTATTTTCTGGAACTGACCAACTATGACGAGTATTATCGCATCTGGGGTAGAAATCCGTTTACCTTGACAAACGAACCGGTGGGTCGGGAGTGTTACATGACATTCTCGCCGGACTCCTTCTTCTTCAAGCAACAGTTCGACACCGTCGTATTCACCCGGGAATATCCACGAATCGACGCCTTACCGGCACAGAAATATTCGGCAGGCTCGGGTTTTGCCATAACCCCCGACGGTTACATCGTAACCAATCATCATGTTATCCAAGCCGCCACAAATATCTATATATACGGAGTCAACGGCCTCTTTGACCGATACTATCATGCCCGAATCGTTGCGAGCGACTCGATTAATGATATTGCTATCTTAAAAATCGAAGATACAACCTTTACCACATTCGGCCCCATACCCTATGGTCTGCGTCGCGACGACCCCATCGAAGGAGAGTTCTGCATGGCCATCAGTTACCCCGAAATCAGTACTTTGGGAATCAATCCCAAAACCACAACCGGTATCATCAGTGCCACGACCGATAGCAACCACCCATCGCGCTGCCAGACTACGGCCTCTATCGAACATGGCAGTAGTGGAAGCCCGCTATTTGACAAAGATGGAAACATTTTAGCTATAAACTCGGCCAAATACTCCGGTTTTTATACCAAAATGGCCGTAAAAAACCAATACCTGTGGCAACTCATCGAACAATGCGACGAACTAAAAGGCTTTGATCTGCCTGTCGTGAGTGCCGGACGCCAACTGACCGAAATCGTGGCCACGAATAAGAACTTCGTCGTTCTCATTCTTACACGACTCCCGTCAAACGACCAACTAGAATACTATTACATACTCGATGAAGAGAAACCTCTCGAAGAGACCGACCCTTTTGCCCGGGCCGAACAATTTTTCTACGCCGGTCAATACCGCGAAGCGGTAGATCTCCTCACCCGCATATTGACGGAGGATAGAGACAACAGCAGAGCCTATTATCTGCGAGGTTGCTGCTGGGCACGACTCAATACCCGAGAAAATGCCATTGTCGATTATCGTCAGGCATTGCGCAGCTTCGACAAAAAGCGCGACGGCGAAGAGCTACAAGCTCTGATTTACTGCAACTTAGCATTGAATCAAATCGTCTTTGAAGCCTATGTCGAAGCCATGGAAAATATCGAAAAATCGTTGAGAATCAAAGTCGACGACTTTTCTCTCATGGTCAAAGGTCTCGCTTGTTACCATTTGAAAGAATACGACGCCGCCATAAAAATCTTTTCCGACATTATCGACAACCGCGAACTGCAATCGACCGTCTACTATTACAGAGGGCTCTCTTTCCTTGCCATCGACAAGAGTGAGATAGCGCTTTCCGATATGAAAAATGCCGCTGAGTGCGGAAACCAATCCGCCACCGAATGGTTAAATAATTATTCGTCATCACTTAGCCCCAAGCCCTGATGCAATCCATGCCATTTCTCCATCATCAGCACATCGCAACAGCAGCACGGATAATTTTCCGGGCCCTACTGCTTGGCAGCCTTTTTATTCTGCCGGCAAAAAGTCCGGCACAGACCTCCCAGCCGGTGCCCGGTAACAACTTCGACAACTCCACAGCCGACAGTATCGTACTTGCCGATACCCTCCAACCGGCCACGGCCGATACCGCCGCAGATAAGAAAGTATCCTTTTTCAAAAAAATCGGAGACTATTTCAGAAACGCCAACAAGCCAAAACCGGAGAAAAAATTTGACATCAGTTTCATCGGAGGTCCACAATATTCCAGCGCCACCCAGTTCGGCATCGGAGTCATGGCCGCCGGACTGTACCGCAGTGACCGCAGCGACCTGAGCATACAGCCGTCGAACGTCTCTCTCTTCGGCAATGTCTCCACTTCGGGTTTTTACATGCTCGGCGTGCGCGGCACACATATACTGCCCAAAGACCGGTACAGACTTCTCTACACGGTATATTTCTATTCCATGCCCAGCGACTACTGGGGTATAGGATATGAGGCCGGAAGCAACAATGCCTGCTATTGGAGCTACCTCAGGCTGCAATCTCAGATAAAGGTGGATTTCCTTTTCCGCCTCTCCGATAACCTGTTCATAGGACCGATGGCCAGTTTCGACTTTGTCAGAGGCACCAACTTTTCCAAGAAAAATGAGGCCGACCCCCGTACACTGGAACAAATTATCAACGGCGAGAGTCCCCGGGTATTGACCACCGGAGCAGGTGCTTCGATTGTGTACGACAGCCGCGATGTCATAACCGATGCCCACAAGGGTATATACCTGAAAATAGAACAGGGGTTCTATCCCGGCTTTTTGGGCAACGACTACGACTTCATGATGACCGACTTCATCTTCGACTTCTACCAGAAGGTGTGGAAAGGCGGCATACTGGCTCTCGACCTGCACGGGCGATTCAACTACGGCGATGTTCCGTGGACCATGAAAAGCCGCCTGGGGGGGATGTTCCGCATGCGTGGCTACTACGAGGGTCAATACCGCGACAACAACCTCATGGAAGCACAACTCGAATTGCGGCAACGTGTATGGAAACGCAACGGAGTAGCCCTATGGGTGGGTGCCGGTAATGTTTTCGAAAATTTCCGCACGTTCGACTTCTCCAAGACACTACCCAACTTCGGTATAGGCTACCGCTGGGAATTCAAAAGTCGGGTAAACGTGCGTCTGGATTTGGGGTTCGGAAAAAATTTCAAACCCGGATTCATGTTCAACATCAATGAGGCTTTTTAACGACCCTCTCACCTATTCATAAAAATGATTGATTGCCTGCGCCACCGTCAGCACCTCATCATCGGTCATGACGGGAGAAATCGGTAACGAGAGTACCTCATCGGCCAACCGTTCAGTAACCGGCAGAGACAGATGCGCATAACAATGGTAACAGGCCTGCTTATGAGGTGGAACAGGATAATGTATAAGGGTAGGAATCTGCTGCTGTTGCAACGCTTCAATCAACTCCTGGCGGTGGGGTACCTGCACGACATACTGATGATATATGTGCCCGGCCTCCGGCTCGGGTTTCACCACCACGGGGGCAGTGATGGCCTTATCATAAAGAGCTGCCAACTGCCGCCGGCGACGGTTGTCTTCGTCGAGATAGTCCAGTTTCACCGAAAGGAAAGCCGCCTGCAATTCGTCCAAACGGCTGTTATAGCCTCTATATTGATTATAGTACCGACGTTCCGAACCGTAATTGGCCAACGCATGAACGGTGCGCGCCAGCTCCTCGTCGTATGTGGCTACTGCACCACCGTCGCCCAATGCTCCCAAATTTTTCGAGGGATAAAAACTGATTCCTGCCGCATGCCCCAACGCCCCCGATTTACGTCCACCGAAAAGGCCCTCACACATGGCTTCGGCGCCAACCGACTGTGCCGCGTCTTCGACAACCAGCAGATGATGCCTCCGAGCCACTTCGGCCAAAACTTCGTCCCAGCAGCAACGGCCATAAAGATGCACCGGCAGGACGGCCTTTGTGCGGGGGGTTATGGCAGCCTCGACACGTCGGGTGTCGAGATTGCAGGTTCGTGGAGACGGTTCTACAAATATGGGAATCAGTCGATTATCGGTTACAGCCAGAACCGTGGCCACATAGGTATTGGCCGGCACAATGATTTCATCGCCGGCTGAGAGTTTTCCCATTTCGATGTAGGCCCGCAAAATAAGCCGCAACGCATCAAGGCCATTTCCGCAAGCCACAATATAAGGCACACCGAGGTAAGCCGCCAAGCGTTTCTCAAAGGTGCAAACCTGCTGGCCCAAAAGATACCACCCCGAATCGATAACAGCAGCGGCAGCCTGCTTCAACGCATCGGCATAACGAGCATTGATTTTCTGCAAATCCTGAAACTTCATGAACGGCGGATATATTGAATGAAAGCATCGTAATCGCGAATATAATCGTCTTCGTCGTAAAGGTCCGAGGCCAGTACCAGACAGATGGAGCTGGACGAGAACTCTCGTTGTGCGGCCCATATACCGGGCGGTACATGCAGGCCGTAATAGGGGCGGTTCAATGTCACGACTCGCTGCTCGCGACCATCGTCGAGAAAGACCTCGAACGCTCCGGCTGCTGCAACAATAAGCTGGTGACAGGCCTTGTGAGCATGGGCACCGCGCGACTCGCCTCCCGGTATGTCGTAGAGATAAAATATGCGTTTTATCTCAAAGGGAAGTTCGCCCCCACCATGTAAAGGCGTGATATTCCCACCCGGGTCATAGATACGGGGCAGGGTCATAAGCTCACAGTCGTGTACCGAAGGGCGGGTCATAGAGGGGATAATCGTTTGTATTCGTCGAAGTCGTATATGTAATCGCTTTCGTCGAAGGCTCCCGACGACAAGACTAGTGCCAAAGAATTGGTAGAGAAATCGGTCAGTTGCCGCCAGGTAAGTGCCGGGAGGTAAACGCCATAATAGGAACGATTCAAGAAATAGCGTTGTTCCTGCCCGTCGGCCCCACGCACGAGTAGTTCGAAACTGCCCGAAAGGGCTACGATAAACTCCTGCTGCGTGCGGTAAGCGTGCCCGCCACGGTACTGGCCGCCGGGAACATCGTATATCCAGTATGCGCGTTTGATGTCAAATGGGATATGACGCCCGCCTTCGATAAAAGAGAGGTTACCCCGTCGGTCTTCGATTTTGGGCAACTCAATTTTCCTGACTCCGGTCGTCATAACCATCGCAACGCTATTATTTCCCGGCCTCTCCGGCCAAGGCAATGAGGTATTGTCCGTACTGGTTTTTCTTCATGGGCTCGGCCTGTGCCAAAAGTTGCTCGGCGGTAATCCAGCCCTGATTGAAAGCTATCTCTTCGAGACAGGCTACTTTCCAGCCCTGGCGGTGTTCGATGGTCTCTATAAATGCCGAGGCCTCAAACAGGGAGTCGTGCGTACCGGTGTCGAGCCAGGCAAATCCACGACCCATAAGTTGTACCTTCAACTCGCCCGAGGCCAGGAATGCCTGATTGACCGAGGTGATTTCAAGCTCTCTCCGTGGCGAAGGCTTTATGCCCTTGGCAATATCTACGACCTTATTGGGATAGAAATAGAGTCCCACCACGGCATAATTACTTTTTGGCTGGGCAGGTTTTTCCTCGATGGAGGTAACATTTCCATCGGCATCAAAAGCGGCAACGCCGTAACGTTCGGGATCGCTCACCCGATAACCGAAAACAGTAGCCAGTCCCTCCTCGGCATTCTTGACAGCCACTGAAAGCATCGACGAGAAACTCTGACCGTAAAAGATATTATCACCCAATACCAAGCAGGCGGTATCGTCGCCAATGAACTGCTCTCCAATAATGAATGCCTGTGCCAGCCCGTCGGGTGAGGGCTGCTCGGCATATTCAAAACGGACACCGAACTGTGAACCATCGCCCAGCAGGCGACGGAATCCCGGCAAATCATATGGGGTGGATATAATAAGTATATCACGTATACCGGCCAACATAAGTACCGATATGGGATAATAGATCATCGGTTTATCATAGATGGGCAACATCTGCTTGCTGACGCCCATTGTTATCGGGTAAAGACGGGTACCCGACCCTCCGGCCAAAACTATTCCTTTCATGGTGTTCAAGGTTATCGGTTGGAATACATCTGTTCGTAATATTTCTGGTAATCGCCGCTGACAACCTCATCGACCCACTCCTGGTGTTCAAGATACCAGCGTATGGTTTTTTCAATACCTATTTCAAACGGTGTCTCGGGATACCAGCCCAACTCGCGGGCAGTCTTCGAGGGATCTATCGCATAGCGCATATCGTGGCCCAGACGGTCGCCCACATAGGTTATCAGGTCGTAGTTGATGGTATCGAGCGATGTTTTCAGCACAGCCTGGTAACGAGGCTCTTCCTTCATCAACCGGGCAATGGTGTCGATGGTGAGTTTCACAATGTTGATGTTGGTCTCTTCGTTGAAACCGCCGATGTTGTAAACTTCGCCCACACGGCCTCCGGCAAGTACCATGTCGATGGCCTTGGCATGGTCTTCGACATAGAGCCAGTCGCGCACGTTGTCGCCCTTGCCATAGACGGGAAGCTTGCGCCCTTCGAGAATGTTCTTTATAATAAGAGGTATGAGTTTCTCGGGGAAATGATACGGTCCGTAATTGTTGGAACAACGAGTGATGTTGACCGGCATCTTATAGGTCTCATGATAAGCCCTCACAATGAGATCGGCTCCGGTTTTTGACGAAGAGTAGGGCGAACGGGGATCGAGCGGGGTCTCTTCGGTAAAAAATTTCTTTCCGTACGTCTGTATACGGGTACGCCCCTTTACGACACGGCGCACATCTTCGTCATCGATATGCAGAGGCTGGGGGATATCAAAATCCTTCGACAACGAGCCGTAAACCTCATCGGTCGATACTTGCAGGAATTTTTTCCCGGGCAGGTAGGTAGGATAACCCTGGGCATCTTTACCGGTGGTCCAGGCCTTCTTGGCACATTCGAGCATATTCTGTGTACCGAGGATATTGGTTTGCAGGAAAAGCTGCGGATTGGTGATACTGCGGTCGACATGCGACTCTGCGGCGAAATTCACCACATAGTCGATCGGACGACGGGCAAATATGTTCGAGACCAGCTCGGCATTGGCGATATCGCCACGCACAAACTCTACACGAGGGTCTTTCAACTCCTCCTTGATGGTTCCAAGATTTCCGGCATATGTCAGTTTGTCAAGAATGACGATGTTGATATCATCGTATTTCTTCAACATGTATTTCACGAAATTCGCACCAATAAAACCGGCTGCACCGGTTACCAAATAGGTTTTCATAAACAGATATTAAATTTAGGCCGCAAGATACATATTTTTCGGCAATCTCCTATGAATTGGCTCATCAATATTTTCACCGGGGCCAACAAAATGCCAAGCGCCTTCACTCCTGCCTCAAATTAAACTGAAATCGGCCCTCTCCTACGCAAACCCACTCTTTATTTAAACAAACTCATATTCTCTTGCTGACAATAAATTTCAATGTCGGCCCTACACCAAGCAAGTAATGGCAGACAAATATATCATAACAAGCACTCCGATGTCAAAAGGATTATTACCGTGCAGATTAAACGGTATAAAGCTTATTTTTTTGCATTTTTTATTGGTTGAAAAAGAAATAATATCTACTTTTGCCCTATCAAATATTGCCATGTCGAGATAGCAAAATGGGCAAAAAAGATACTCATGTAAAACACGAAGGCACTATTACGCAAATTGATGGTGCAACGGTTCATGTCCGGATTATACAACATTCGGCGTGCGCGGGTTGCCATGTAAAATCGGCTTGTACCGCAGCAGACCGCAGTGAGAAAATCATAGAAACGATATGCCATTTACCCGGCCTGTATGTGGGTCAGCACGTATGGGTGGTCGGGACCGAAGCCATGAGCAATACAGCTCTGAGGCTGGCGTTTGTGTATCCGTTTGTCGTGGTATGCTGCGTATTGGCAGGTTGCTACTATTTTACCCGAGACGAGGCTGCGTCGGGTATTGCCGCACTCCTCTCTCTGCTACCCTATTACTCGATACTTTATTTGATGAGGAAAAAGATAAAGAAGTCGCTAGTTTTTACGGTCGAACCGCAAAAGGAAAACGAAAACCTATAAACCTATTATAAATTAAAAAGAAATGAGTTTAATATGGATTGCGACCCTCTCACTGGGGGGTATTGGAGCCATAAGTGCAATCATCTTGTACTTTGTCGCCCAGAAATTCAAAGTCTATGAAGACCCGCGCAACGGACAAGTCGAAGCTGTACTACCCGGAGCCAACTGCGGAGGCTGCGGATACCCCGGCTGTGGAGGTTTCGCCGCCGCGTGTGTGAAAGCCGACTCTCTCGACGGTATGCTGTGCCCCGTAGGTGGAGCTCCCGTCATGGCCAAAATCGCCGCCATATTGGGGAAAGAGGCCGGAGAGGTAACTCCCAAAGTTGCTGTCGTACGCTGCAACGGCACTTGCGCCAACCGCAAAAAGACCAGTCACTACGACGGAGCCAAGACCTGTGCCGTCGAGGCTTCTCTGTACAGTGGTGAGACCGGCTGTTCCTATGGTTGCCTGGGAAATGGCGATTGCGAAAACGCCTGCGCATTCGGTGCCATACACATCAATCCCGAGACACGTCTTCCCGAGGTTGATGAAGATCTGTGTACGGCTTGCGGAGCCTGCGTAAAAGCCTGCCCCAAAGGTATCATCGAACTGCGCAATAAAGGGCCGAAATCGCGTCGTATGTATGTATGTTGCGTCAACAAAGACAAGGGTGCCGTCGCCCGCAAAGCCTGCTCTGCAGCCTGCATCGGTTGTGGCAAATGTGCCAAAGAGTGCCCATTTGACGCTATCACCGTTGTCAACAACGTTGCCTACATCGACTATCAGAAATGCCGTTTGTGCCGTAAATGCGAAGCCGTATGCCCCACCGGAGCCATACATGCCGTGAACTTCCCGCCCCGCAAACCGGCCGAGTCCAAAGTTGATGCCGCCGAAGTAAAGCCCATCATGCCGAAAGCCGAAGCGCCTCAGACGCCCGCGGAGAATGCATAAACACACACTTTCACCTAGTCCATTAACAGCATAAACCATACAGATATGTTAAAAACATTTCGGATAGGCGGGGTACACCCCCCCGAGAATAAACTATCTGCCGGACAAGCCATCATAAATGCCGAACTACCCAAGCAGGCTGTCGTGATGCTCTCGCAACACATCGGGGCACCTGCACAAGCCGTTGTCGCCAAAGGTGACAAGGTAAAAGTGGGTACGTTACTGGCACAAGCCGGCGGATTTGTTTCGGCCAATATTCACTCTCCCGTATCGGGAACTGTTGCTAAAATCGATACCGCCGTCGATGCAGCAGGATACCAACGTCCGGCCATCTTCATCGATGTCGAAGGTGACGAATGGGAAGAGAGCATCGACCGCAGCGAAACCCTTGTAAAAGAATGCAAACTCGATGCCAAAGCCATCATCGACCGCATCAAAGAGTGCGGTATCGTGGGCCTTGGTGGTGCTACATTCCCTACGCACGTAAAACTTTTACCCCCACCGGGGATGAAAGCCACCATATTGATTATCAACGGTGTAGAATGTGAGCCCTACCTTACCTCCGACCATCAGCTCATGATGGAAAAAGGCGAAGAGATACTGGTCGGTACTGAAATCCTGCGCAAGGCCATCAACGTCGACCGGGCCGTCATCGGCATCGAAAACAACAAACCCGACGCCATCGCACACATGCAGGCCCTGGCCGCCAACTATCCGGCCATCGAAATCTGCCCGCTGAAAGTGAAATACCCGCAAGGCGGTGAAAAACAACTCATCGACGCCGTTATCCGTCGTCAGGTGCCCAGCGGAGGCCTGCCCATCGCCACCGGCGCCGTCGTACAAAACGTGGGAACGGCATTTGCCGTGTACGAGGCCGTGCAGAAAAACAAGCCGCTCGTAGAACGCATCGTAACGGTAACCGGCAAATCGTTGGCCAAACCGTCGAACCTGCGCGTTCGCATCGGCACCCCCATCAGCCAACTCATCGACATGTGCGGTGGCCTGCCCCAAGACACCGAAAAGGTCATCTCGGGTGGTCCCATGATGGGTAAAGCCGTCGTATCGACCGACATGGCCACAACAAAAGGTTGCTCGGGTGTACTTCTCATTCGCGACCTCGAATCGCGTCGCAAAGAGATGGAACCCTGTATCCGTTGCGCCAAATGCGTGTCGGCCTGCCCCATGGGCCTGGCCCCCAACGTACTGGCAAAAGCATCAACCTATCAAAACTGGGAATGCGCCGAGGAAGAACACGTCATGGACTGCATCGAATGCGGCTCATGTAGCTTCACCTGCCCGGCACACCGGCCGCTGCTCGACTTCATACGTCAAGGAAAAGCCAAAGTCGGCGCCATCATTCGCAGCCGCAACGCCAAATAAGTAATTCAAGAAAAACAGCTATTATGAATCAGACTTTTATTGTATCACCTTCACCACATGTACACAGCGGGAACTCTATTCCCAAATGCATGTACAATGTGCTGATAGCCTTGATACCGGCCTTTTTGGTGTCGCTATACTTTTTTGGCGTAGGAGCCTTGGTAGTGACCCTCACGTCGGTTGTGGCGTGCGTACTTTTTGAGTACCTCATTCAAAAATTCATTCTGAAAGTAAAACCCACCGTATCGGACGGCTCGGCCATTCTCACCGGCGTACTGCTGGCCTTCAACGTACCGGCAAACCTTCCGATATGGATTATCCTCATCGGTGCGCTCGTAGCCATCGGTATCGGTAAAATGTCGTTCGGCGGACTGGGCAACAACATTTTCAACCCCGCCCTCGTGGGTCGTGTATTCCTGCTCATCTCATTCCCCGTGCAGATGACCACTTGGCCCAAACCCGACGTGCTCACCACCCAATACCTCGATGCCGAGACCGCAGCCACCCCGCTGGGCCTGCTCAAACAAGGTCTCCCCATCGAAGCCACAACGACCGACATGTTGCTGGGTAATGTGGGTGGCAGCCTCGGTGAAATCGGAGCCATCGCCTTGCTCATAGGGTTTGCCTACATGCTCATCACCAAAGTCATCACTTGGCACATTCCCGTGTCGATATTGGCAACGGCCTTCATCTTCTCTTGGCTTACCAACGGATTTGAAGCAACCGAAGCCCTGCAACAGTTGCTGCTGGGCGGTATGTTGCTCGGCGCCATCTTCATGGCCACCGACTACGTTACTTCGCCCATGACCCACAAAGGCATGGTCATCTATGGTATCTGCATCGGATTGCTCACCATCATCATTCGCCGCTGGGGTGCCTATCCCGAGGGTATGTCATTTGCCATTCTGATTATGAACGCCGTAACGCCGCTCATCAACAAATATGTGAAACCTAAACGATTTGGGGAGGTAAAAAAATAATGGCAAAGCAATCATCTTTCGGAAACATGCTCGTAGTGCTGACGGTCATCACCGTCATTACGGGCGCACTTTTGGGATATGTCTACAACATCACCAAAGAGCCTATCGCACTGTCGAAGAAACTGAAACAGGAAAATGCGGTAAAAGAGGTTGCCCCCGACTTTGACAACTCTCCCATCGAAGAGGCATATACCGTAACGATAAATGGTCTCGATCTGACGGTTTTCCCGGCAGAAAAGGAGGGTAAGAAAGCCGGTGCAGCCGTGCAAAGCAAAACTTCCATTGGCTTTGGTGGGGAAATATCGGTCATGGTAGGATTCAATGCCGACGGTACAATACGCAACTACCGGGTATTGAGCCACGCCGAAACTCCCGGGCTCGGCTCGAAAATGGAAGAATGGTTCAGAACCGACAAAGGGGACCAAAGCGTATTGGGTAAAAACCCGGCCACGGACAACCTCACCGTGAAAAAAGACGGAGGGTCGGTCGATGCCATCACGGCGGCCACCATCAGTTCTCGCGCATTCCTCGATGCCATAGCCAACGCCTATGCCGCATATACCAACAACGACGCCACTACTAGCGCAACGACTCAAACAGGAAAGGAGGCCAGTCATGAATAAGTTTAAAATCATTCTTAACGGAATCATCACAGAGAACCCGACATTCGTACTATTGCTGGGTATGTGCCCTACGCTGGCCACGACTTCGTCGGCCATGAATGGAATGAGCATGGGCTTGGCCACCATGTTCGTGCTTATATGCTCCAACATTGTCATATCCTTAATCAAGGACATTGTACCCGACAAAGTGCGCATTCCGTGTTACATCGTCGTCATCGCCACGTTTGTGACCATACTGCAAATGTGCATGGAGGCTTATGTGCCTGACCTCTACGAAAGCCTCGGGCTCTTCATTCCCCTTATCGTGGTAAACTGCATCGTATTGGGTCGCGCCGAAGCTTTCGCAGCAAAGAACAATGCTTTCGACTCGATGCTCGATGGCGTGGGAATTGGCATCGGCTTCACCATCGCCCTTACGATATTGGGAAGCGTGCGCGAATTTCTCGGCACGGGTAAAATCTTCAACATCGGCATCTACCCCGAGCAATATGGCTCACTCATCTTCGTATTGGCTCCCGGGGCATTTATCGTTTTGGGATACCTCATCGCCCTCGTCAATAAACTTAAAACCAAATAAGCGATATGATTACCTACATTTCCATATTCATAACCGCCATCTTTGTCAATAACATCGTATTGGCGCAATTCTTGGGTATCTGTCCTTTCTTGGGCGTATCGAAGAAAGTAAGCACAGCTTCTGGCATGGGCGCAGCCGTCGCATTTGTGATGACCATCGCCACGATATGCACCTACTTGTTGCAAAAATACATGCTCGATGCTTTCGGCATCGGCTTCATGCAGACGATTGTCTTTATCCTCGTCATCGCAGCTCTCGTGCAAATGGTCGAGATTATCCTCAAAAAGGTATCTCCTCCCCTGTATCAAGCACTCGGAGTGTTCCTGCCGCTGATTACGACCAACTGCACCATTTTAGGTATCGCCATTCTGGCCATCGACTGTGCCAACCTGCTCGAAGCTGTGGTATACGCCATCTCTACGGCTTTGGGCTACGCATTGGCCATGGTCCTTTTTGCCGGAATCCGCGAGCAGTTAAGCACGACAAAAGTACCCGCCGCCATGCAAGGTATTCCCATCGCATTGGTAGTTGCCGGCTTGTTGGCCCTTGCATTCATGGGATTTGCCGGCATCAAAATCGGATAAAGCATTCCTCAAAGACAAAAAAGAGAGCCAAGTTTTTTGGCTCTCTTTTTTGTATACTCTTCTGGCACCCGCATCAATCAGGAGTCTTTTTCAGACAAACCCATAAGAGGCCAATTAATTACTAAACCCTACATCAACCCTCAGCCCTAACCATAAAACTATTTTCCTGTACTTCGGTCATGAAAAGTCAAAAGAATTCTTTGTGTTATTAATTCTTAATTTTTTTTATCTATAATTTCAATGCAAATTTATAATATATAACTTTGCAACATTTATGACTAGCAACTACTCTTAAACAGATAAGAATGGCATAAACACACGAAAGTGCATTACTTTTGCTTAATTTAAGGGTCCCAACATTCAATTTACCATAGGGACAAGTCATCAAATTGCTTCACTTTTAAAAAGCGATACAACAAGATGATTAAAAAGAGGCCTTCATCAGAGATACAGATGAAGGCCTCAAACATTGTCTACAAAAGACCTTTTGTAGACGGCAATTCATAATGGAAAATATCGCGGCGCAAGGCCATCTTCAACGAACGTGCAAACGCCTTGAAGATACCTTCAATTTTATGATGCTCGTTTTCGCCTTCGGCTTTCACCGACAGATTCATGCGAGCCGCGTCGCTGAGCGATTTAAAAAAGTGCAAAAACATTTCGGTAGGCATATCGCCAATCTTTTCTCGGTAAAAAACGGCATTCCACACCAGCCATGGCCGACCGCCAAAATCGAGTGCCACGGTGCAAAGAGAGTCGTCCATCGGCAGACAGAAGCCATACCGTTCGACTCCCCGCTTGTCGCCCAAAGCCCGGGCTATGGCCTCACCCAGCGCTATACCGGTATCTTCGATGGTGTGATGCTCATCGACGTGGAGGTCGCCTTGGCAACGCACCGTCAGGTCGATACCCGAATGGCGGGCTATCTGGTCGAGCATGTGATCGAAAAATCCGATACCGGTGGAGATATCGCCACGGCCGTTACCGTCAAGATTCAGACTTACAAAGACATCTGTCTCCGATGTCGTGCGACGCACCTCGGCCCGCCGTTCACCAGCAAAGAGGTACTCCGAAATCTTGTCCCAATCGTCGGAGATGAGTACACACACCTCGCCAAGTCCGGCCTCGTCGACAGCTACCTGCATGGAACTATCGCCATAGAGGATACCGCGACACCCCAGGTTACAGGCCAACTGCATATCTGTAAGACGATCGCCGATGACAAACGAGGCCGACATATCGTAGCTCCCGTCGAGATAGGCAGTGAGCATCGCCGTGCCCGGCTTGCGTGTAGGGAGGTTCTCCTCCGGGAAAGAACGGTCGATGTAGATAGCGTCAAAAACAATGCCTTCGCCGGCAAAGGCCTGCAACATCTTGTTATGTGCCGGCCAGAATGTCTCCTCGGGGAAAGAGTCGGTACCCAGCCCGTCCTGATTGGTAACCATTACCAGTTCAAAGTCGAGTTTCTCCCGAATAAAAGAGAGATTTCGAAAAACCTTGGGCACAAACTGTAACTTTTCGAGACTGTCGAGCTGATAGTCGACAGGCGGCTCAACAACCAGCGTACCGTCACGGTCTATAAAGAGAGCGCGTTTCTTTTTCATATACTTGCTGAATAAGATTGTAATGCATCAATCAACTGGGAATCTTCCTCACCGGTGCCGACGGTAATGCGCAGGCAATTGTCGCAAAGAGTTATCTTGTTGCGGTTGCGCACGATGATGCCGCGCCCCACCAGAAAGTCGTAAACACGCTGTGCGTCGTCGACGCGTACCAGCAGGAAGTTGGCATCGCTGGGGTAAATATGACGCACCACAGGGAGCGTTGCCAGCTGCCGGCGAAGGAGTTCACGCCAAGCCACCAGCTCGTCTACCCACGCTTGCACTTGCGGGTAGCAGTCGAGCATCTCGGCAGCATAACGCTGCGTCAGCAGGTTGATGTTGTAGGGATATTTTATCTTGTTAAACACCGCAATTATCGAAGGGTGGGCAAAAGCCATACCCAGCCGCAAGGCCGCTGCCCCCCAGGCTTTGGAGAAGGTATGCAGCACCACGAGATTGTCGTACTGTGACAGTCGGGGCAGAAAACCGGGCCGGGAGGCAAAGTCGATGTAGGCCTCGTCGACAACCACGAGTCCGGGATAGCGTTGCAGAAGTTGCTCTATCTTCTCGTCAGAAAGGCTATTGCCCGACGGGTTGTTGGGCGAACAGAGAAATATCAGTTTCGTGTAGTCGTCGACCCGATTCAGAAGGTCGTCGACATCAAAGTCGAAATTCTCGTTCAGTCTCACCGGACGATAAGCCACATCGTTGATATCGGCACACACCTTATACATACCGTAGGTGGGATCGATGGCTACCACATTGTCGCGTCCGGGTACACAGAAGGTCCTGAACAACACATCGATACACTCGTCGCTGCCCACGCCGAGGAAAATGCTCTCGGGGGCAACCCCTTTGACAGCAGCGATTTTCTTTTTAAGCTCCCACTGCAAGGGGTCGGGATAACGGTTATAGGGGCCGTTGTACGGGTTTTCGTTGGCATCGAGAAAGACCGACGCTTCGCCCTTGAATTCATCGCGGGCCGACGAATAGGGCTTCAAATGCAAGATATTGGGACGAATCCATTTTTCCAAGTCAAACATAGTCGTATATGTTAAGATTTTACTTTGCCCAGACGCAAGGTAACGGCATTCTTATGTGCGTCGAGGCCTTCGTTGGCTGCCATGACTTCGATGACGGGACCGAGACGCAGCAACCCGTCGCGCGAAATCTCCTGAAAGGTAATTTTCCGGATAAAGCTGTCGAGATTCACACCACTGTATGCGCGTGCATAGCCGCTGGTGGGCAGCGTGTGGTTGGTACCCGAGGCATAGTCGCCGGCGCTCTCGGGCGTATAGGGTCCGAGAAATACCGAACCGGCATTGACTACCCGCTCGGCCACTTCGGCATAGTCGGCACATTGAATAATGAGATGTTCGGGAGCATAGAGATTGACCATGTCGACCAGTTCGTCTTTATCGCGCAACAAGACAATGCGGCTGTGAGCCAGAGATTTCTCGGTCAATGAGCGACGCGACAGGGCCGACAACTGCTTCTCTATCTCAGCAAGCAGCGGCTCAATGACCGACTCGTCGGTCGTAAAAAGTACCGACTGACTGTCGGCCCCATGTTCGGCCTGAGAGAGAAAATCAGAGGCGACAAAGGTCATGTCGGACGAGGCGTCGGCCACAACAGCCACTTCGGAGGGACCGGCCGGCATGTCTATCGCCACTCCATGGCGGGTAATCTGCTGCTTGGCCTCGGTAACATACTGGTTGCCGGGACCGAAAATCTTATACACGCGAGGCACCGACTCGGTACCGTAGGCCATGGCGCCTATGGCCTGCACACCACCCAATTTATAGATACGATGTACACCGGCTACGCGGGCAGCGTAGAGTACGGCTGCATTTATCTTACCGTCGGGCGCACAAGGGCTACACAGCACAATCTCGGGGCAACCGGCTACGCGGGCAGGTATGGCCAGCATGAGTACGGTCGAGAAGAGAGGAGCCGTACCACCAGGTATATAGAGTCCTACCCGCTGTATAGGTACCGACTTCTGCCAGCATACAACTCCGAGTGTGGTCTCCACCTTGTGAAGCGGCATAGCCTGGGAGGCATGGAAACGGGTTATGTTGGCAGCAGCGGCGGCGATGGCAGCCTTCAATTCGTCCGAGACGGCCGCTTCGGCGGCCTCCATCTCTTCGGAGGACACTTCGAAACGGTCAAGAGCGACGCCCTGAAAACGCTCGACACACTCTCTCACCGCAGCATCGCCCCGACGGCGTATGTCGGAGAGCAGCGCCGATACCGTATCGGAAAGTGTCTGGGCATCGAGGTGCGGTCGCTCAACGATGCGCGACCAGCTATCGCGTGCGGGATATTTGATGATTTCCATAAGACGACTTTTTATAATACCATTTTTTCGATGTTCAAGGCCAAGATGCCTTCTGCTCCCACCGATTTGAGTTTATTGATAATCTGCCAGAAACATTTTTCGTCGAGTACCGTGTGTATCGAACACCACCCTTCCTGTGCCAGAGGCATGACAGTGGGACTTTTTATGCCGGGCAGTACGGCCAGAATATCTTCAACAGCCGAGATCGGAGCATTCATGAGTACATATTTCTTGTCTTCGGCCTTCTGCACGGCCTCCATGCGGAAGAGAAACTCGTTGAGAATCTCTTTCTTCTCTTCCGACAATCCGGGGGTGGCTATCAACACGGCCTCAGACTGTACCACGACCTCTACCTCGCACAGGTTGTTGCTCACCAAGGTACTGCCCGAGCTTACGATGTCGAAAATGGCATCAGCCAACCCGATACCGGGCGCTATCTCCACCGATCCGGTAATAATGTGTATGTCGGCCGAAATATGATTTTCCTGCAAGTAACGACGCAGGATAACCGGATAGGAGGTGGCAATCTTGCGGCCGTTAAACCACGACAACCCGGGATAATCAATGTCTTTGGGTATCGCCAGCGAGAGACGGCATTTGCTGAAACCCAGTTCTTTGACAATCTCGGCTTTGCGTTCTTTTTCGAGGAATTCGTTCAGACCCACAATTCCCACGTCGGCAACACCCGAAGCAACAGAGTCGGGAATGTCGTCGTCTCTCAAAAACAGCACTTCGATAGGGAAATTGGGCGACTGCACCAGCAAGGTGCGCTTGCCCGACGACAATTTAATGCCGGCTTCTGAAAGCAGAGCCATCGAATCTTCGTTGAGACGGCCCTTTGATTGAATCGCAATGCGTAACATTTTATTTCGTTTTTATATGATATTCGTTCTTCCTTTTTGACAACAAAAAACGCCTGCCCCGACAGAGGCAAGCGTTTCTAAACGTTATGTTCATGTATATACACAACCACTCACCCCTTACTCGTAAGAGCCATGATGAAAATGGTGGTGATGATTAGTGCTATACATAATGTTTCTCTTGTTTTATGCGACAAAGATAACGAATTTGCAGAAAATTCAAAAGATTTTGTGATAAAATTTTTTCGAAGGCCATTTTTCCTAGACTTTCAGGCCCGACAAGAAAGGGCTCTTTCTCCTTATATAGGAAAGCGACAAAGGGGTATCGGCCAAAGTCGGTGGCCGAAATCCAAAATATCATTGGAGAAAGATGGTATTTCTCCAAAATTTCATATCTTTGGGAAAAGGGCATAGAGCCGATTAGACAGCAGGTCGGAGGGGCAAACCTTCCCGTTAAAATCCATCGGCCCTAAATTATTGTTGTAAATCTACTAAAAACATAAAACATTATGGATATGACCTTTGAACTGATATTCCGCCCCCTGGTTGCCGGACTGTTGGGTGCCATCATTGGACTCGACCGGGCTTATCGGGCCAAAGAAGCCGGTTTTCGCACCCATTTTCTTGTGTGCCTGGGCAGCGCCTTGTTCATGGTCGTGTCGCAATACGGATTTTCCGACGTTTTACAAGAAGGTATCACTCGCTTCGACCCAGGACGCATAGCAGCACAAGTGGTAAGCGGTATCGGATTCATTGGTGCCGGCACCATCATTATACACCGACAATTTGTGCGCGGGTTGACCACTGCAGCCGGCTTGTGGGCAACATCGGGCATAGGTCTGGCCATCGGAGGCGGTCTATACTGGTTGGGCATCGCTGCTACGGCCTTCACACTCCTCGGCCTGGAATTGCTCACCATTCTGTTCAAGAAAACCGGCATTCACAGTTGCAGCATCAAATTCTCGACCGGAATCTATGAGAATATAGCCAAGACAACTGAGATGATACGCCAACAAGAGGGACGCATCACCTCATACGAAGCCGAAGAGCGCACCATTGGTAATGACAAACGATATTACGTATCCATCATCATTCGATACAGTTCTCCGAAAGAAGAATTTAATATCTATCAATACTTACAACAGCTTCCCGATCTTTTCATCGAAAAAATCGAATAAGCAAAAAAATGAATAAAAACCAATGCCCTCTTCTTACCAACAAATGTGTAAAATATACAACAAAAAACTTTTAACAAACTAATAAAAGTTTTGCTTTATGTTTTTTTATTCACTAACTTTGCTGCACAGAATTCCATTCTTAAACAATGAAGTTTGTTTAAATCCCCAAACAATTCTCTCAATGAAATCGATTCACTGAGAGTTTAGAGAGTTCGGTCCGCGAGGATAGACTTTTTATTCTATTAGAGCATCTTTTGCAGGAATTCTACCTGTAAAAGGAAAGTGCCATTGTCTGAGATAGATAATGGCACTTTTTATCAAACAAAATAAATCATTATCTTTCATAAAATAACGACTATGGGTAAACAAAATCTAAACAATTTAGTATTTTTCGCTGTATCTTTGCCACACCAATTATAAAGATTATTCATGATAAAGTGTGTTCTACCCGTACTTGAAATGAGTTGTGCCGTATGTGCGAACAATGTCGAAACAACGGTAAAAAAATTGCCGGGAGTACTCTCGGCCTCTGTCAATTTTGCCAGCGAAAACCTTGTTCTTACCTACGACCCCTCAGTCATCACCCTCGAAGAAATTGCTGCGGCCGTAGAAGCTGCCGGATACGGTCTCGTCATCAGTGAAGAAGAAAAAGAGAAACAACGCGAGGCGGCCGCCACTAGGCACTACAAGTCGCTTCGCAACCGGGTGATTGTGGCATGGATTTTTGCCTTACCTCTCATGATAATATCGATGAGTTGTATGCACGTCCCACATATCGAATGGATTTTGTTAGTGCTCACATTACCCATCATACTTTATTCGGGACGGAGTTTCTATGTCCACGCCTGGAAACAACTGCAACAACGCACAGCAAATATGGATACTCTCGTAGCTCTGAGTACCAGCGTCGCATTTCTGTTCAGCCTGGCAATGACCCTCTTCCCTCAATATTGGAACAGTCGGGGCATTGAGACCCACGTCTACTACGAAGCCTCGGGTATGATTATCGCCTTTGTACTCATAGGGAAACTCATGGAAGAGCGGGCTAAGCGCAATACCTCTTCGGCCCTGAAAAGCCTGATGAATCTGCAACCGCAAACAGCTCTGAAAATCACCGAAAACGGAACACAAGAGGTACATATTGCCTCATTGAAGAGAGGAGACCGCATCTTGGTGCGTCCGGGAGAAAAGGTAGCCGTCGACGGAGTGGTCGTACACGGCGAATCGTTTATAGACGAAAGTATGATCAATGGCGAACCCATACCGGCCAGCAAAGCACAAGGAGACAATGTGCTGGCCGGAACCATCAATCGCGACGGAGCGCTTACCATCGAGGCAGAAGCCGTAGGGGCACAAACCCTCCTCGCTCAAATTGTGCGCCAAGTGCAGGAGGCACAAGGCAGCAAGGCTCCGGCCCAACGACTGGCCGACCGTGTCAGCCGCCGCTTTGTACCAACAATCATTATACTGGCCTGCCTTACCTTTGCCGGCTGGCAATGCTTCTACTCTGGCGACAACGTACTTGCGCACAGTCTGTTGACAGCCGTATCGGTACTGGTCATCGCTTGCCCCTGTGCCTTGGGACTGGCCACCCCCACGGCCTTGATGGTAGGCATAGGCAAGGCTGCTGGCGAACATATTCTCATCAAAGATGCCGTCGCACTGGAAAAGATGGGGCAAGTCGACTGTATGGTACTCGACAAGACGGGTACACTCACACAGGGACGCCCCGAAGTGGTCGATGTGGTGTGGCTTCAACCCGAAGAGCAATACGCCGCTCCTCTTGTAATGGCCGAAGAGCAATCGCAGCACCCGCTGGCCAAAGCCATCGCAACTCACTGGGAAAGTCTTATAGGGAGCCGGCCTGTCATTGACCGATATGAAAATGTATCGGGTAAAGGCATTGAATTTGAAATTCAGGGCGAAATGCTGCGCATCGGCAACCGAACATTCATGACGGCATCATCAATCGGCCCCAATACAGAAACCCGAATCGCCACATGGCAGAGCGAAGGAAAAAGCATCGTCTTCTACGGAAACCACGAGGGCATCATTGCCATTATCGCCATTGCCGACAAGATAAAGGAGTCGTCGCATGAAGCTGTTGCCCGCCTGCAACAACTCGGCATCGAGGTATATATGCTCACCGGCGACGACTCGCCAACAGCACGCACCGTGGCCGGAGCCGTTGGCATATCCCGCTTCAAGGCCAATGCTCTGCCTCAAGACAAGGAAGACTTTGTGCGCACATTGCAGAGCGAGGGGAAAACCGTCGCCATGGTAGGCGACGGCATCAACGACTCACAGGCCCTGGCCCGTGCCGATGTAAGCATTGCCATGGGGCAAGGTACCGATATTGCCATGCAGGTGGCCATGGTTACACTCATGAACTCCGATCTCAACCTTCTCACACGCGCCGTTGTTCTCTCTCGCAGCACCATGCGCATCGTACGGGAAAACCTCTTCTGGGCTTTCATCTACAATGTCGTGTGCATACCGGTAGCCGCCGGTATCCTGTTTCCGGTTAACGGCTGGCTGCTCAATCCCATGTGGGCCAGCGCTGCCATGGCATTCAGCTCGGTATCGGTGGTACTCAACAGCCTGCGCCTGAAATGGAAATAATTTCACAAACGCCTGACGGCCAACAAAAAAAATAAAAACTTCATAACCTTCCAACCAATAACATTATGGAAACTCGAAAATTCAAGACAAACGCCAAATGCGGAGGCTGTGTCGCCAAAATCGAGGCCTCGCTCCACGCAGCCGTAGCCCGCGACCAGTGGGACATTGATCTCACGACACCCGACCGTGTACTTACCATCACCTGCAACCTGAGCGACGACGACATCGTGCGTCTCGTCACCGCAGCCGGCTTCAAAGCCGAAAAGATAGGTTAAGCTCCTCTCAAAGAAACCTCGACATCATGCGGTGCCGAGGTTTTATTCCTGTCAATGGAAAAAATAATCGGCAAAAGTGTAACCTTCGTTCGGCGAGTACGTCTAAAAGGTAAAACCATCAACCCTCATGCCATGAAAAAACTCTATCTGCTTCTATTGCCATGCCTTCTGCTGGCCGTAGCCTGCAACCGCGGTCTTACCATCGAACAACCCGAAATAACCCATAATTTTTCCACCAATAACCTGGTCCTTGAACGCATCGTGCGTACCTCCGAGACAACACGTCTCGACCTGACCGTGTGCTGTCTGCCGGGAAGCCGATTCTCGATATCACCCGAAACGCACCTGAAAAGTTCAAAGGGGGAAAAAACATATGCTCTCATCGGCACCGAAGGCGTCAAGACAGGAAAGAAGATTCAATCCGACTCGACAGGGCTGACGGCTGTCTCCCTGTTTTTCGAACCGCTGGCCGACGATGAAGAGCAAATCGACTTCATCGAAAGCGAAGAGTGGCAACTCCTCGGTATCAGCCTCTCCCCGCGAAAGAAACCGGCCAAAATCGAGTGTCTCATCGAAGGAACGGTCTCAGGCTGCCCCCAAAGCACGGCCATCTTGCTCAACAGCCCCGAAGAGGTGTTCAACCGGTACAAAAAAGGGAATATCGTCATTCCCATACGCAACGGGAAATTCTCGTACCGGCTGTACACCGACACCTGTACGGTCTATGGGCTCTGCTTCAACGACGAGTGGATAAACGGCCGTGCATACATCAAAGAATTTTTTGCCGAGCCGGGACGCCTCGTGCTTACCATCAACGGAAATGACACCTTTCGTGTCGAAGGGGGCAAACTCAACGATGAATACCAACGACTCAGTTTCTACGGACAGGATCGCATGCAAGCTATTTACGACAGGCGCGACTCTCTCGATAAAGCCCGGCAATTATACACACCGGAAGTCTATGCCCTCTTCGACGAAATGGATTCCTGCACCGACCGCTCCAAACGGAACTTGCTGAGCGAGAAATTCCAGAACCTGCGGGTCGACGGGAAAGCATACAGCCGGGAAGGCGATGCCCTGGATAAAATGGCACAAAAACTCTTAAACGAAATCGGGGAATGGGAGTTTGCCCAAATCAAGGAACACCCCTCCTTGGCCACCTACCACCTGCTACACGAAAAACTGAAAGCGTGCATTGTCTATGACAAACAGCCGGCACCCGATTCTCTGGTCGATGTTTACCGTACCCTATACCACCCCTCCTATCCCGAACACCCTTTCACCCGGGAAATCGAAACGTACCTCCAAGCGCAACAGACATTTGTCGGCGGTAAATACATCGACCTCGTCCTGCCCGATACCACAGGCACACCGCACCGGCTCTCGGAGCTGTTACAGGGTAGCAAGATTGCCCTCATCGACTTCTGGTCGATTCACTGCGGCCCCTGCCGCCGCACCTCAAAGGCGATGATTCCCGTGTATGAAAAGTTCAAGGACAAGGGTTTCTGCATCGTCGGCATCAGCCGCGACGGCATGCAACAGATGATACGGGGCATACGCCATGACGGCTATCCGTGGATAAACCTCATCGACGAATATAACAAGAACCAAATATTCAAAAGTTACGGTATCGACAATTCGGCCGGTTACACATTCCTTGTCGACAGTTGCGGTACCGTCATTACCGCCGGCGCTTCGGCCGAAGAGATGACGGCCATCGTCGAAAAATATTGCCGGTAAAGCCACATAGCCGGGGCCTCTCCGGGTAGCAGAGAGACCCCGGACAGAGACGTTCAGGCCCGGCGCAACCGTTTCCCCACAATCGGTCCGTAACTCATTCTGAGATACGGACCGATTAATTATACCCGATTTTCAGAGTCTTTAACACTTTGCCATAAAACCTTGGCAGCGGTTGGGAGTCTAACAGCAAAAATAACTAAAACGCTATTCTCCTGTCATGAAAAAAATGATTCTGTTTGCTCTGTCCCTCGTGTGGATAGCAAGCGCAACGGCACAGATTCGCTCGGACTACCGCGAAAAAGAGATGAGTTGGACCCGCACGGCCAAACGTATCGACGACCGATTCTTCTACCTCTACACCGACGAAGCCAAACGCATCGCCGACAATCTGGTACTCTACCAGCTCGAGTCGGGTGCCTGGCAAAAGAATGTCTACTTCCCGGCCGAAATCACCGCCGAGCAGAAGAAAAAAATCTCAGCCAACAAGAAACACGTTGAATGGGGTACCATAGACAACGGCTCTACCACAACCGAAATCTTCTATCTCTCGAAAATGTACAACGTCGTACGCGATGAGAAATATAAGAAAGCGGCTCTGAAAGGCATTGAATACCTGCTCGAAGCGCAGTACGAGAATGGCGGGTGGCCCCAGTTCTACCCCAACGCCAAAGGGTATGCCCGGCACATTACCTACAACGACAACGCCATGGTAAACGTGATGCGGGTACTGCAAGACATCTTTGAATACGACCCGCTTTACTGGTATGTACCCACATCACTGCGAGAGAAAGCCAAGACGGCCTTTGACAAAGGCGTGCAATGTATTCTCGCCACCCAGGTAGTGCAAGACGGCAAGCCCACCGTATGGTGTGCCCAGCACGACTTTGAAACGCTGGCGCCGGCCAAGGCCCGCGCCTATGAACTGCCCTCGCTCAGCGGACAGGAGTCGGACAACATCGTGCTGCTGCTCATGGATATTCCCAACCCTTCGCCCGAGATTGTAGCCGCCGTAGAGAATGCCATCGCCTGGTTTGAGAAATCGAAAATCGAGGGTATCCGCCTTAAATATTACCGCAACGATGAGGGCAAACGCGACTACCGCGTTGTGGCATGCGAGAAATGTCCGGTGCTGTGGGCCCGCTTCTATGAACTCGACACCAACCGCCCCTTCTTCTGCGACCGCGACGGCATCAAGAAGTATGACGTGTCGCAAATCGGACACGAACGGCGTACGGGATACAGCTGGTACAACAGCGACGGCCGTTACGTTCTCGCCCGCTACAAAATGTGGAAACGGGAAATGGGCGACAAGATGGTCCGCCCCCAAGGAGCGAAAAGGGACCGCCGCTAAACCGGCAATCCATAGATATTTCACAAGCCGAAAAAAACATAAAGGGCCGCCTTGTCGAGGCGGCCCTTTGTTGTCATTTAGTCATCGTATGCTGCAAGGTTCCATATCAGAGGTTGAAAAGTCTCTTATATAGGTCACGTCCGGAAGTGGTAGTTACCATCGTATCAAGATATTCGGCGGCCTTGTCCATGGTATAATAACCGTCAATGAGGTTAACGATGAGGTCGGCCTCGAAGAGCGGCTCGAAATGCAATCGGCGAGCAGCAGGCAACTGATGGTGCGACCCGACAACATCGGCCAGCCAAGTCTTTTCCTCCGCGGTGAGTCCGACCACCTCTTTCAGCCACTCCGCCACCATGCAACGGCCAATTTCCTGTTGATGCAACGGCCGGCTGTCGCCATACAAGCGCCGAGCCTCGGGGCAACCTATATCGTGTAGCCAGGCAGCGATTTCGAGCAGGTCGGTACGGTGGCTGTCGCACGCCTCACCCACGGCAATAAGCCGGGTGTAAGAAGCGACCGCTTGCGTATGTACAATCTGCTCATACGTCGGCGGGTTGCCGATATAATAATCGACAACCCGCCGAGCTATGGAGTCTTTTAAATTCCATTGCATAATGCAGCGATTCAAAAGATGTTTTACAATGTTACTCCCGTTTTGAAGATGGCTATTTCGCGATAACCTTTCTTCTCATTGTTAACGTGTTCACCACTGGCCACAGCAATCACATATTGAATGAAACGCTCTACGACGGTTTCCATCTTTTCGCCATCGACAAGTGTTCCGGCATTGAAGTCGATCCAGCCGGGTTTGTGAGCAGCCAAGTTGCTGTTGGTCGAAATCTTCATCGTGGGGACATAGGTTCCGAAAGGTGTTCCACGGCCCGTGGTGAAAAGTACCATCTGGCAACCCGACGAAGCAAGTGCCGTAGCAGCAACCAAGTCGTTACCAGGCGCACTGAGCAGATTAAGGCCTTTGGTTTTTAGGCGTTCTCCATACATCAACACGTCACGCACAATCGATTTACCGCACTTCTGCGTGCAACCGAGCGACTTGTCTTCCAGGGTAGAGATACCACCTGCCTTGTTTCCGGGCGAGGGGTTTTCATACACCGGTTGGTTGTTGGCCATGAAGTAGGCCTTGAAGTCGTTGATGAGATGAACGGTCTTTTCAAAAAGTTCAGGAGTAGCACAACGGTTCATGAGTATGGTCTCGGCACCGAACATTTCGGGAACTTCGGTAAGAACCGTAGTACCGCCTTGCGACACGAGGAAGTCGGAGAAGACGCCCAACAGAGGATTGGCCGTGATACCCGAGAATCCGTCGGAACCTCCACATTTGAGGCCCACACGCAACTCGCTCAGAGGCACATCGACGCGTACATCTTTCGAGGCTTTGGCATAGAGGTCACGCAGAAGAGACATGCCGGTCTCGAACTCATCGTCGACTTTCTGGCACACCATGAATTTTACGCGTTCTTCATCGACCTCGCCCACCAGTTCCTTGAAAGCGTCCATCTGGTTGTTTTCGCAACCGAGACCAACAACCAACACGGCTCCGGCATTGGGGTGCTTCACCATGTCGCGCAACACCTTGCGGGTGTTTTCGTGGTCGTTGCCGAGCTGCGAGCAGCCGTAATTGTGGGGGAATGATACAATGGCATCGACACCCTTGCCGCCGGTTTCCTGACGCAAAGCCTCGGCCAGTTGATTAACAACACCGTTGACGCACCCGACAGTAGGGATAATCCATATTTCGTTACGGACGCCCACCTCGCCGTTTTTCCGGCGGAAGCCTTTGAAGGTCAATCCACGGTCGGGTTGGGATACGTCGACCAGTTTCGGAGTATAGGTGTATTCGAGCAACCCTTCAAGATTGGTTTTGATGTTTTTCTCATTGACCCAAGCACCACGAGCGATAGCCGTCCGCGCATGTCCGATGGGGTAGCCATATTTAATAACATTTTCGTCGGCGGCAAAGTCTTTCAAAGCCACTTTGTGACCGGCGGGAATGTCTTCGACTACGACGATTTCGGCACCGTCGACCGTAAGCCGGTCGCCCTTTTTCAAGGGATCGACGGCTACGACAACGTTATCTGAAGGATTGATTTTAATAAAACGTGAGCTCATAAAATAGAATTAGAGTATGGTTTTCACTGTTTCGAGCATACCTTTTTCCTGAATAGAATCGAGGTATCCTTTCACGGCATCGGTCAGGCCGGGAATGTTATTGAGGTTTTCACTCCAAATCGATTCAGCAGCCAATACGCCTTCGGTCACTTTACGAGTATCGCCGGTAGCCCACAAATCTTTGAGCAGTTGCATGATTTCGGGAGCATCGTTGGGAACGATTTCGGCACCGTCGGCACGCACACCACCTTTGTAATAGGTGATAATGGCAGCCAGACCCAGCACAAGACCCTTAGGCAGTTCACCCTTGCGTTCGAGATATACTTTCAGGCCGGGCAGGTCGCGGGTCTGGTATTTGGGGAAGGAGTTGAGCATGATAGAGGTTACCTGGTGGTCAACAAACGGGTTGTTGAAACGTTCGAGCACGTCTTCGGCAAATTTCTTCAATTCGTCTTTCGGGAGGTTAAGGGTCTCCATCAACTCGTCGAACATGACTTTGTGAATGTATTTACCAATTACCTCATGCTGGCAAGCGTCACGCACGATGTTGATGCCCGACAGGTAGGCCACAGGCGAAAGCACCGTGTGCGGGCCGTTGAGCAGGGTTACCTTGCGTTCGTGGTACGGCGCTTCGGAGGGAACGAACAATACGTTGAGACCGGCCTTGTCGGCGGGGAATTCTTTGGCGACGCTCTCGGGAGCCTCGATTACCCAGAGGTGGAATATCTCGGCTTGAACCACCAGGTTGTCGTCGTATTGCAGTTTTTCCTTGATGGCGTCAATATCCTTGCGGGGGAAGCCCGGCACGATGCGGTCTACGAGGGTAGCATACACGCCGCAAGCCTCTTCAAACCATTTTTTGAAGCCATCGCCGAGGTTCCACAATTCAATGTACTGATAGATGGTCTCTTTGAGTTTGTGTCCGTTGAGGAAAATCAACTCACAGGGGAAGATGATGAGACCTTTGCTCATGTCGCCGTTGAAAGTTTTGTAACGACGATAGAGCAGCTGAGTCAGTTTGCCGGGATAGGAAGAAGCGGGAGCGTCTTCGAGTTTGCAGGTGGGGTCGAAAGCGATACCTGCTTCGGTCGTGTTGGAAATCACGAAACGCATCTCAGGCTGATCGGCCAACTTCATGAATTCCTCATTCTGAGTATAGGGATTCAAGGCGCGGCTGATGACATCGATCATCGTCAGGCTGTTTACGACCTGACCTTTGTCGAGACCTTGCAGGTTGACGTGATAGAGGCAGTCTTGTGCGTTCAACATATCGACCATACCTTTTGCAATGGGTTGTACAACAACGACACTGCTATTGAAATTGGCTTTCTCGTCCATGTTGTAGATAATCCAGTCTACAAATGCACGCAGGAAGTTTCCTTCTCCAAATTGAATAATACGTTCGGGATATTTATTAGCCCGAGCAGTGGTTCTGTTAAGCGGTTTCATAGGTTTTTACGTTTAAATAAAATATGTATTTTAGAAAAGTTGAAAATCGGTATAATAGTCAATATTCTCTGCCGTAAGAATATCTATGGGCATGAAGTTTCGCCGCGGCACCTCTTTCTTGAAGACTTTATATTCACACAAGGCTTTCATGCCCCGGTAGCCTTGCAACTCGGGCCGCTGCGAAAGCAGGTAACGGATTTTTCCCTCTTTCAGAGCCTTAACATTGGGCAACAGCAATTCATATCCCAACAAGCGAAATGGCGACCGTTGCAGGTCGTCGAGATAATAGGCAATGCGAAAAGCTCGTGAATTAAAGGTTATTCCCTCTCTCACCTCGGGATACTGAATGAAAAAGTCGCGAATGGTTTGCAGGTTCAAACGATCGTCGGAGGGATGCAACATGACCAACCGCAGACGATGGTGAGGCAAGTTTTCCTCGACATACTTCTGGAAGCCCTGATAACGAAGGTCCGACTGGTTAGAACCGACATTTCCGTAACGGTTGATTTTGAAAACGGCAATATCTGGCTGCGGCTCGATGTCAGCCAGCAGCAGTTTGGCCGCCAAATATCCGCTTTGAAAGGAATCCATACCGAAATATGACAATGCGTTGGCCTCGGCAATATCCGAATCGATAAAGACATAAGGTATCTCCCTCTTGTCGAGACGCGAAGACAGAAACACCGAAGGGTCTCTAAATATCGGTGCCAACAGCACGGCATCGGGATTGAGATCCAACAAACGATCGGCCGAAGCCTCAAAATCGCGGCTGTCGTACTGGTCAAACAGTATCTGCTCGACATTGACATTCAGGCTGGCATACTCTTTTGCCGCCAAATCCACGCCACGCAACACCTCTATCCAATAATCATACCCGCCAGCCTTAGGCAACAGGGCCGCCACCTTATAATGACGCTTGGAGGCCAAGGCCGAGGCATAAAGGTTGGGCCGGTAGTCCAACTCCTTCAAGACCGCCTCTATCTTTTCGCGCGTCCGCCCCGATACTTCTCCCCTGTTGTGCAGCACTCTATCGACGGTACCCGCCGATACGCCTGCCATACGGGCAATATCTTTAATCCGGATTTTATCCGAGCTTTTTTCCACGGCTCCTGCTAATTTTTCGTTTAAATAAAAACGGTCTTTTTGTTCTCGCAAATATATGGTTTTTATTTTGTACGTCAAAAAAAAATCGTAATTTCGTGCCCGAACACGGTACAATTACACGGGCATATTTTCTCATCGGATTCTGCCTCAACGCTGTGCCGCCAGCCATCTTTTCCGACGCTTTGGGTCGAGTGCCATTCTTTGGGTGCAGGCAAAAAGCCGGAGATTGTTGAAAATAAGATAAATGTCAATGAATATACTCTTTAAAACTTTATCGTTATGAAAAATTTTATGGACGAAAATTTCTTGCTGCAAACCCCTACCGCACAAGAATTATACCACAACCATGCGGCTAAAATGCCCATCATCGACTACCACTGCCACCTGATACCCCAAATGGTGGCCGACGATCACAAATTCAAATCGCTGACCGAAATTTGGCTCGGTGGTGACCACTACAAATGGCGCGCCATGCGTACCAACGGTGTCGACGAGCGCTATTGCACCGGCAAGGATACCTCCGACTGGGAAAAATTCGAGAAATGGGCCGAAACCGTACCTTACACCATGCGTAATCCACTTTACCACTGGACCCACCTCGAATTGAAAACCGCTTTCGGCATCAATAAAATACTCAGCCCCAAAACTGCTCGTGAAATCTACGATGAATGTAACGCCAAATTGGCCTTGCCCGAATATTCGGCTCGCGGCATGATGCGTCGTTACCATGTAGAAGTGGTATGTACCACCGACGACCCCGTCGATTCACTTGAATACCACATCAAGACTCGCGAGAGCGGATTTGAAATCAAGATGCTCCCCACTTGGCGTCCCGACAAAGCCATGGCCGTAGAGGTTCCCTCTGAATTCCGTGCCTATGTCGAAAAACTTGCCGAGGTAAGCGGTATCACCATTTCGACCTTTGACGACATGGTAGCTGCCTTGAAAAAACGTCACGAATTCTTTGCCGAGCAAGGTTGCAAACTCTCCGACCACGGTATCGAAGAATTCTATGCCGAAGACTATACCGATGCCGAAATCAAAGCCATTTTCAACAAAGTATATGGCGGCACCCAACTCTCGCACGAAGAGATTCTGAAATTCAAATCGGCCATGCTCATCGTATTTGGCGAAATGGACTGGGAAACCGGTTGGACTCAACAATTCCACTACGGTGCTATCCGCAACAACAACTCGAAGATGTTCAAGCTGCTCGGCCCCGACACCGGATTCGATTCCATCGGCGAATTCACTACGGCCAAAGCCATGGCCAAATACCTCGACCGTCTCAACAGCAACGGCAAACTCACCAAAACGATTCTTTACAACCTCAACCCCTGCGCCAACGAAGTGATTGCCACCATGCTCGGCAACTTCCAGGACGGCTCGATACCCGGTAAAATACAATTCGGCTCGGGCTGGTGGTTCCTCGACCAAAAAGACGGTATGGAGAAACAGATGAACGCCCTCTCACTGCTCGGTCTGCTGAGCCGCTTCGTAGGTATGCTCACCGACTCGCGCAGCTTCCTCTCCTACCCGCGTCACGAATATTTCCGCCGTACCCTCTGCAACTTGGTGGGCAACGATGTAGAAAACGGAGAAATACCTTATTCCGAAATCGATCGCGTACGTCAGATGATAGAAGACATCAGCTACTACAACGCTAAAAATTTCTTTCAATTTTAATCACAATCAAGACAAACTGCTATGAGCAAGAAAGTTGTTACCTTCGGAGAAATCATGTTGCGT
>OBAF01000077.1_pt1 | contig 123363 bp, 89 predicted proteins | sample 1517851 | NCBI WGS metagenome assembly OBAF01 (sample SAMN04571706, study PRJEB22368) | human gut metagenome | biome: human gut; material: stool | host: Homo sapiens | place: Luxembourg | collected 2012-10-19 | reverse complement strand
GTTGAATGTAATTCGTTGATAGTCAAATAAAATACTTCATACTATCACAAATATATACAAAAATACCGTAAAAACATCTCATACAGGGAGCATTTTTAGATAATAAACGTGCACTTTTTAACCGTATATCATAGAATGTGGACAAAATGAGCAAAAAACACGCCTATTTAGTCAGATTAACTGTATACAGCGCCCATTTAACGCCCTAACTACAAAATTTGTTATTCCGATAATTTCATGTTATATTTGTAAAATATAGGGGTTGACTTGACTTTGCCAGGAAATGGGAAATACACATTTTTCTTCTTTGTCACAGCATTTGTCAGCCACTATAATTTTATAATACCTTACCCGAAAAAAACATTCAAAGCCCATTCTATACATTGACACACTTTATACAATTTATATCATGACACTGTACAAATATTTTCTACTGACGGCACTCCTATCGATTGCCTCTCTCTCGAGCATGGCCGCAAACGATGCCGAACGAGTTGCCAAACGCGATGCCATATTGGCCCAAATCACCGGCGCCACGATACCGCAGAAAGAGTTAAAAATTACATCATTCGGCGCCAAAGGCGATGGAAAGAAAGACTGTAAGCCGGCCTTCGACAAGGCCATGAAACGGGCCGCCCGGGAAGGGGGTGCCCGCATTGTCGTTCCGGCAGGAGAATACCTGCTCAACGGACCCATACATTTTGTGAGCAACGTGTGTCTCGAACTGCAAGAAGGGGCAACCCTGAAATTTTCGCCCGAGCCCCGTTACTACCTGCCTCTGGTAAAAACCAGCTGGGAAGGGACATTTCTGCAAAATTACAGTCCGTTTATCTATGGCTATCAACTCGAAAACGTATCTATCGTAGGCAAAGGCACCATCGACGGCAACGCCGCTACCACCTTCTCCACCTGGAAAAGTCGGCAAAAGAAAGGTCAGCAGTTGAGCCGCGACATGAACCACCGCGAGACTCCGGTCGAGGAGCGCAACTTCGGCGAGGGTTTCTATCTGCGCCCGCAACTGATACAGTTTTTCGACTGCAAGAACATTACCATCGAAGGTGTATTCATTACCAACGCTCCCTTTTGGTGTATTCACCTGCTGAAATCGGAAAACATCATCTGCCGGGGTATCCGCTACGATGCCAAGTTGGTAAATAATGACGGTATCGACCCCGAATACAGCCGCAACCTGCTCATCGAAAATATCGAGTTCAATAACGGCGACGACAACGTGGCCATAAAGTGCGGACGCGACAACGACGGCTGGACGACCAACCGCCCCTCGGGAAACATCATCATTCGCAACTGCAAATTCAAAGGTCTTCACGGCGTGGTGCTCGGCAGTGAAATGTCGTCGGGCATACAAAACGTCTTTATCGAAAACTGCACCTACGGAGGCTACTGCAAACGGGGTATCTACATGAAGACCAACCCCGACCGCGGCGGATTCATACGCCACATATATGTCAACAACTGCACCTTCGGTCAGGTAGAAGACTTGTTTTACATCACCTCCATGTATGCCGGTGAGGGCATGGACAACAATCACTATACCGAAGTATCCGATATTTATGTAAAAGACCTGCGTTGCCAGTCGGCATCGGCTGCCGCACTGGTGCTGCAAGGCACTACGGCCCAACCCATACGCAACGTATATTTCGAAAACGTGAATGTCGACAAAGCCGGCATCGGGCTGAGTTTCTCCAATACCGAATTTATCAGCATCAAGAATTGCAACCTAGGCGGCTACGCCGGTGTACCCACAACCATCAGCGCCAAAGACAAGATTTTCGACAAAGACTGAGCGAGCCCGATACGCCCGACAGGAGCAGGGAAAAAACGTCACCCTCGCACGTGAGGATGACAGTCCGTATAAAAGCGGGCAGTACCGTGACAGGCACCGCCCGCTTTTATTCACAATACCGATGGCAATCGCTCAATAGAGCGTGCGGGAAAGAATGGCCGCAAGCCGTTCGAGATAACAACGATCGGTATCGTCGAAGGTGGCGTAACGCTCGCTGTCGATGTCGAGCACACAACGCACCTCGCGCTTCTCTCCGGTAGAGAAAACGGGCACGACAATCTCGGAGCGCGACAGCGAACTGCACGCGATATGTCCCGGAAACTGCTCGACGTCGGGCACGACAACTGTCTGCCCTTGCGCCCAGGCCGTACCGCACACCCCACGGCCGTATTTTATACGATAGCAGGCCACACTTCCCTGGAACGGACCCAGCACAAGCTCTTCGCCCTTTACCCGATAGAAGCCGATCCAGAAAAAGCCGAAAGCCTCGTGCAACGCCGCCGAGGCATTGGCCATGACACTTATCTCGTCGTCGACACCCTCGACCAGCGCCTCAAACTGCCGGAGAAACGCTTCGTAACGCTCGGCCTTGGTCAACTCCGAGGGTAATACAAAACTCTGTTCCATAATCAAAGTACATAAGAATTCGACTTCAAAATTACAACAAAACTTTCATATTAGCGCCCTCGGCTATTTGACAACCCTCAATCGCCATAGTCGTCGAGGCGGCCGTTCCATAAATATTTTCGGGTTTCGGAGGCGACAACGCCCGATAACAGCAGCAACGAAATCAGATTGGGAATAGCCATGAAGGCGTTCATGCCGTCGGCCAGGTTCCACACGATGGAGAGTTGCATCACCGAGCCACAATAGATAGCCACAATCCACAAGACGCGGTAATACTTGATGAGGCGCCTGCCGCCCAAGTATTCGATGGCTTTCTCGGCATAGTAACTCCACCCCAGTATCGTGGAGAAGGCAAAGGTGAGAATACCTACCGTCAATATAAAGGTGCCGACCACGGGAATCTTTCCGAAAGCAGCCTTGGTCAATGCGCCACCCTGCGTGTAATCGATGTCGGGGTGAGCGATGATGCTGCTCACCAGCACCAGCCCGGTGAGCGCGCAGATGACCACCGTATCCCAGAACGTGCCGGTCGAAGATACCAGCGCCTGCCGCACGGGATTGCGCGTCTGAGCGGCAGCAGCGACAATCGGTGCCGAACCGAGCCCCGACTCGTTGGAGAAGAGTCCGCGGGCTATGCCATACCGGGCAGCCATCATGACCGTCGTCCCGGCAAATCCGCCGCCCGCCGCATGGGCATTGAAAGCCGAGTCGACAATCAGCCGCAACGATTCGCCCAGATAAGCCGCATTCAGCCACAATATATACACACAGCCCAAGACATAAAACAGTGCCATGAAAGGGACCAGCCCCATGCACACACGGGCAATGCCTTTCACACCAAACAAGATAACGAGAGCCACCAACAAGGCGACAACCACCCCGGTAATGTGGGGCGAAACGCCGCACGTCTCCTGCATAAGCAGAGAGATGGAGTTGGCCTGCACCGTATTGCCAATACCAAAAGCGGCTATGGCCGTAAACACGCAGAACAGTATGGCCAGCCACCGCATATTCAATCCCCGTTCCAAGGCATACATGGGTCCGCCCAGCATCTCTCCGTCGGGCTTCTTCACGCGGTACTTTATGGCCAACAGCCCTTCGGCATACTTGGTCGAGATGCCCAGCACACCTGTGAGCCAGCACCACAACACAGCACCCGGCCCGCCCAGCGAAACAGCAGTCGCCACGCCGATGATATTTCCGGTACCTATGGTCGCGGCCAGCGAAGTGGCCAATGCGCCGAACTGGCTGACGTCGCCCTTGGCCTGCTTGTCGGTCGTAACCGACAGACGTATGGCCGTCCATAGCTTACGTTGGGGAACCCGCAAACGTATGGTCAAAAACAGATGAGTGCCCAACAGCATTATAATCATGGGCCACCCCCACAACCATGTGCTCAGGTCGGCCAGAAAAGCGGTAAGAATATCCATTATACTCCGATTCGGTTCTATTTCAGCCCGCGAAGATACATATTTCTAAGCAAATTCTTACAAAAAGTAGAACAAATCAACTTTTTTCTATCCTTTACCTCGTTTTACTCCAAGAAATCCATCAAAAAGACAGCTCAACAAAATGCTTCAAACTCTTTGCTACGGGGAAAAACGGCACTGAAACAGGAAAACAGGAATACGACAAATCACCGACTTGTCCCGGAGATGCGCTCCCGATTCGGTACGATGAGAAAAAGAGGGAGGCATCGGCAGTTGCCGATGCCTCCTCTGTCTTGCAAGCAAGGGGCAATCCCGCTACATGAGTATCTTAATGGTGCGGCTGCCGCACTTCACTAGGTAGAGCTGTCCGCCGGGAACGGGTATTTCCTCACATGTGTCGGAGGCGACTCCTCGATATACCAGCACGCCGGCAGCGGTATATACGGCAATCGGAGTTCCCGCATCAGCATTCGCTATTGTAAGGCCACCGGCCGAGGCATATACCCTCACCGCCGCTTCGGCATCGGCTTCCACCTCTTCGCTTCCCGAAAAATCCATCTCCACTATATGGGAGAAATCTTTCCACTCATAGGCCGACTTATAAGCCTCGGCCGTTCCTTGGGGCACATAGAGTGTGCAAACTTGTTTGTCGGTTTCCCCAAAAGAAAAGTTACATTCGGGCGGATTTATGGCTTGGCAAAATATATTTTTCAAATTGAAGCAATTAGCAAAAGCAAAGGGAGCTATCGCCTTCACCCCGCCGGGAATAGTGATGGAGGCAAGGTGATAACAACCGGAAAAAGCTTGTTGGTCTATCTCCGTCACCCCATCGGGAATAGCGATGGAATCGAGGCTGCTGCAATCGTAAAAAGTCCACTCGTCTATCTTCGACAATCCACTGCCAAGCGATACCGTTGCAAGGTTGCCGCATTGGTAAAAAGCACAGCGGCCTATCTCCGTCACCCCGGCGGGAATAGAGACGGAGGCAAGACGGCTGCAACCGCTAAAAGCACTTTCGCCTATCATCGTCAACCTGCCAGGAATAGCTATGGAGTCAAGGCTGGTGCAATCGGAAAACGCCCACTCGCCTATCGACGTCAACCCACTACCAAACGAAACCTTCTCAAGACTGCTGCAATCGGAAAAAGCATTCTTACCTATCGTCGTCAATCTGTCACCAAGCATCACTGTCGTAAGACCACTACAATCGGAAAACGCCCTTGCGCCTATCTTCTTCACCCCATCGGGAATAGCGATGGAATCGAGGCTGCGGCAAGCAGTAAAGACCCCCTCGCCTATCGACTCCAATCCAGCGGGAAACGATACCGTCGCAAGGTCGAAACATTGATAAAAAGCGTCATAGCCAATCGACGTTATCCCGACAGGAATAGCAATGGAAGCAAGGCGGGTGCATTTGTAAAAAGCTTTCTCGCCTATCGATGTCGCCCCACTATCAAGCGATACAGTTTTGAGGTCGCCACATCGGTGAGAAGTACTGTTGCCGGCCGTTCCACTACGAAGCGATACCGTTTCAAGGCGCCCATTACAGAAAAAAGCCTCATCACCTATTGACGTCAACCCGGCGGGAAGCGATACCTTGGTAAGATTATCACAATAGGAAAACGCCCCTGCGCCTATCGTCGTTATCCCATCGGGAATAGCGATGGAATCAAGACGGGTACAACCGGAAAACGCCCCTGCGCCTATCGTCGTTATCCCATCAGGAATAGCAATGGAGGCAAGGCCGCTATCGGAAAAAACGCCTTTTTCTATCGTCGTCAAGCCGGCAGGAAGCGATACCGTCGTAAGGCTACGGCAACCGAAAAAAGTATAGTCTTCTATCGAAGTGACTCCGTCGGGAATATTAATCGACGTAAGGCCGATGCAATACAAAAAAGCGCTACTGCCTATCGTCGTCACCTCATCGGGTATATCAATAGAGACAAGGCTACTGCATTCTGCAAAGACGCTTCTGTCTATCATCGTCAACCCTTTGGGTAGGGTGACAGAGACGAGACTGCTGCAACCCCTAAAAGCATTGTCTTCTATCGAAGTGACTCCATCGGGAATATTAACCGATGTAAGGCCACGACACCCCCAAAAAGCGCCATTGCCTATCGTCGTCACCTCGCCGGGTATATCAATGGAGGCAAGGCTGCTGCAATCGGAAAAGACTTTGCTGTCTATCAACTTTAACCCTCTGGGAAGTGCGACAGAGACGAGACCGCTACAACCTGAAAAAGCATTGTCTTCTATCGAAGCAACTCCGTCGGGAATAGCAATAGTGGCAAGGCCGCAACCAAAAAAAGCGCTACGCCCTATCGTCGTCACCTCGCCGGGTATATCAATGGAGGCAAGACTGCTGCAACCGAAAAAAGTTGAGTCGTTTATTGACTCCAATCCGCCGGGAAGTGTAACAGAGACGAGACCACTGCAACCGGAAAAAGCACTGCGGCCTATCGTCGTCACCTCATCGGGAATAGCAATAGTGGCAAGGCTGCTGCAATCGGAAAAAGTAGAGTCGTTTATTGACTTCAACCCACCGGGAAGTGTGACAGAGACGAGACCGCTACAACCTGAAAAAGCATTGTCTTCTATCGAAGTGACTCCGTCGGGAATAGCAATAGTAGAAAGGTTGCTGCAATCGGAGAAAGCATAGCGGCCTATCGACGTCAACCCGCAGCCAAGCGATACCGTCGTAAGGTCGCTGCAACCGAAAAAGGCATAGTTGCCTATCGTCGTCACCCGGTCGGGAATAGTGACAGAGAGGAGACCGTTGCAACCGTAAAAAGCACTACTGCCTATCGACTCCAATCCGGCAGGGAGCGTTATCGAGGCAAGATCGCTGCAACCGGTAAAAGCGCCCAGTCCTATCGCCGTCACCGTATAGGTCGTGCCATTGTAGCTCACCGTATCGGGGACTACGATGTCTCCCACGTAATTCCATAATGACACTGCCACGGTTCTCTCACTCTCGGAGAGAACTTCATAATAGATGCCATCGACACCGAAATCGTATGCATGAACGTTGGGTACCACGCAAAAAGCTACAAACAGAAACAAAATCTTAATCAGTCTCCTTCTCATCATCGTTCTATTTTTAACTCTACTTATCCATCTCATTTTCCAAATATATCTGTTTTATTTGATAAAAGCAATATATTCCGAACGAAAAAGCGGCTCAATATTAGAATAATAAGGATAATCTATCACTTTCCGCCTTCGAGGGTTGTTGCAATGCCCACACGCCATCTGAAACACACACAACCAAGAAACTTATCATTAAGAAGATGAATACGGCAGGGCCGACAAATCGGCATAAAAAAAGCCCCACAAATTAATTGAACTTGTAGAGCTTGTCTATTTCATTAGCCGGCATTACCCGTATATTCCGCGGAGAGAAAGTCCTTGCCTCCCACCCAAGTGTTTCCGACAGCAAGGGTTTCAAGGCTGCCGTAATCAGCCACGGCAGCCTTGTTCCGCCTTAGTCTTTGGTGAGCGTATATCCTTTGTTTTCTTTTTGCAGCAGGCCTTGATTGACCAGCTGCAATATGGCTCTCGACAGGGAGGGGCGGGCTACACCAAGAATAAATGCAGCCTCTTGAAGATTCTGTATGGCGCCGTTTTGCTGTATATAACTTATAATTCTCGACGAGAGCGTCTGCAAGGCAAACTCGTTCAACCGCTTGCTCAGAAACACACTATGGTCCGATATGACCGTCAAATAATTTCGCATGACCAAAGAATCTTCTTTGATAATCCGCAGAATACTCTCCTTGTTTACGATCCAAAGGCTACAATTACTGTTTGCCAGTATTGTAATGGGAAATATTCCTTCGGTGCTGAATATAAAGGAAGAGGCCAGGACATCGGGTGCCGACAAGGTGTCGAGGGTCAGTTCTTTTCCCTCCTCGCTTATCATCTTGGCATAGACACTGCCTTCGCACAGAATATACAGCGAACGGCAGGCACTCCCCTGCATGGCGATGGTATCGCCTTTTTTATACTGGACATACCGGCTGGGAAAGTCGTGCATGATTTTCTCGATGGTATCTTTATTACCGCCTTTAAACAAAGGCATTTCATAAATATCATTATTCATTTTCGCTGATTATATAATCCGATATTTTCCCGTTTTTTTCGCAGCGTAACATTTGTTACCGATTATAACCACGCAATCTGATACTTTTGCATCGGTCAAAAAAATTCAAGCCATGCTCGGTACAATTATCCTGGTATTTGTTTCAATAGGTAACATCGCCCTGCGATATTAACGACCAAATTTACCCATTTTGTTCCGTTTAATTTCTTTTTTCAATAAAAATATATTTATAAAAATGAGACATACAATTTATCTCTTTCTGATAAGTATAGTCGTACTCCTTCCTGCATGCGTAAAAGATGATTATCTGGACACTGTCCCCTCCGAGAACGGGTTCACCGGCATTTCGTTCCGGCTGGTATACGAAGGATATGCCTCGGAAGTACCGGGCGAAGGTTTAAAGAGTAGGGCTCGGGAAGAAGCGGTCTTACCCTCTTCGGGCAAAATGACAAGACAAAACCTCTCCAACTACGACAAGGTAGAGTTTGTCGTAGTCGACGAAGAGGGGTATAAGGTCGAGGGGGTGAAAGGTATCTATGACAAATCTACGTCGAATATGCGGCTGGAAGGCCTGCATGAGGGTTCTTACCGCATACTTATTCTGGGCGTGAAAGGCGACATCTCGGCCGACAAAGCGACGATAAACAGAATCGCCCATGCATCAGACGTATGGCTTTCGTTTCCCGCCGAACTGTCCAAGCCCCTGGAATGTGAATATTTCTATTCGGCAACCCCGTTTACGGTAAGCAAGGTTTCTACCTCGCTCGGATATGAACTGGTGGCAGAGATTGCCGAGGACGTCGTTCAACGCCGCATAGTGGGAAGAGTGGATTTTTTCTTCTCGTACAATAATCCCTATGTAAAAACAGCCCTCACCACAAATACGGTTACATTACACACGAGCCGGTTCTACACACAGATTTCGGGTGAGGGTACTTTTTCGGGCGAAAGCAATGGCGAAATGAGGGTTCTGGATATGTCGGGACAGACCGAATATCTATTTATGCCAACGATTGCAGAGAGCCCGATAAAGGGAAGTGCCACCCAACACACCCGGGACTATCGGGGACACACGACAAAACGCACCTACACCTTTGAGTTAAACAAGGTCGAGGAAAACCACATCGGCCGCATAGAGATAAACGTTGTACACCCCGACGATGAAATGGGAACAATGTTTATTACCGGCCAGGCGTATGCCGAAGGGCAACACGGCTACATTCTGCAAGACGATGAACCGCACACCCTGTATACCGACAAGAGTCTCCGCAACTTCAACACATCACGTCCGCTGCAACTCTCTGTAACCAGTGATGGGCAGTTGCATGCAAGGTTCTACTCACCGCGCAGCCTCAACAACGTTCTGGTGAAAGCGCGCATCCCCTCCGTGGGCGACGAATATGTGCATTTAGCCTACTTCGACAGCATTCCGGCTTTTGCCGATTTCTATGAAGAAATACCCCTTACAAAGAAAGAGTTGTACTACCGTTCGGAATCGGGAAAGATTGTCAGAATACCCATGATGCAAGCCGAAGATTTTTCGGGAGTTGTGTTTGAAATTGAGTCAGATGATCCCTACCTGGAAAAGTTAAAGGCCATCATTCACGGGTGGAACATACGGTTCGACCTGTATGGAGGCGATCCGACCCGACCCGATGGTGGTCCTGTCGGGAACTGGATGGGAATCCGCCCCGTGCATTGTCGCGAAGCCGTGGCTTTCTTCCTGAACTTTACATACATGATTGACATGCCCGAACACGAAGAGATATTACGGGCAAACGAAGACCGGCTGTATGGCAATGGTGGTGTAACCGACAAGGTTACTGCCGACGTCGTATTGCAACAGATGAGACAGGAACGCACACTGAATGTCGGGCTGGTATATCCGGGGAACGGTGTTATCGGACTGGGGGGAGGTTCTGCCTTTGGAGTATATCAATCGGGCTGGCTGAATCACTATACCAACACCTATGCCTGCGAAATCATGTTTCATGAACTGGGGCACGTGATGGGCTACAACCATAGCAGCGCTTTCACTTACGGACCTTGGGCACAAGAGCTTATGAACCATTTTTATGTAACGCATCTGAACGACATGCCCATAAACTCGTCCCATTACCTCAACAGCAGTAAAAATCCGACTCTTTATCAGTAACCGCTTTTTTTGACATAAAATGAATACAAGAATCTTCAAACTCACACCTGTATTTCTTTTCCTGCTCTGGGGAATAGTGGGGTGTAACGAAAACCTCGATATGTTGGAGACTGGAAATGCCCAAATGATAACCGTAAGGTTGTCGCCCGATAATCTGTCGGGAAGCGGCAACGAATCCATCATCAAGAATGTAACCGGTTATCGTTTTGTCGACGGCATACTCGAAGAAGTAATCACGCCCTCGCAGACAAGTGGTACAAACCAGTATGCTTTCGCGCCGGCAACTTTCTCGGGCACACTATACATATTGTGTAACTCTACATCATTAAAGGGTGCCGGAACACTCACACCCCGATATTCGACCCTCGACGAGTTTCTCGCCATGGAAGGCTGCATCGAAGAGATGACCGGTGACGGTCTGCTGATGACCGGCAAGACCGATATCGAAAAATCGACCTCTGCCGTCGTGGCGATGACACGAAGCATGGCAAGAGTCGATATCGAATCTCTCGAAAAGGGCGTACAGGTACAAAAAGTCATCATTCATAATTTGGCCGATAAAGGCTATGTCATGAGCAGAGAGAATGTAGCAACCGCCGCATCGGCTGCCAGGTTTGATTTCATAAAAGAGTACGCCGATGCTCCTGTCGAGAACAAAAGCGAGACGCTCCTCTATATTCCCGAACAGACAAACGATTCGCTTTTCGTAGAGGTTACCATTACATTCGGAGACGGATTGCACCTGCTTAAAGCAGCGCTTCCGTCGGTGATACGCCGGAACGAGGTTCACACCCTGAAAATTCACGGAAAGGGTGCCGAAATGCTACTCGTTATCGAAAGTGATGGTTGGGAGGCGGGAACATCGGCCGGGTCGAGCCCATCGATCGAAGGTCTTGTTGATGTAGAAAACTCCACACTCTCCGATGGAGTGAGGGTGAATGAAACAAGAGACACCGTCTTTGTTCCATATCATGGAAGCGACTTTGTATTGGCGCTCATGGCCGAGGCAAACGCTACCGTAACCATCGACGGCGCGGTAGCCGGCGTAGAAATATCTCATAACGTCAATAAAGAGAGAAGCCTCTTAGAACGAATAGCCGAAGTTTCCGTCAGCAGCCGCCGGCGTATGCCCGGTCGGACGGCCGAAAGAATCCATTTGGACATCTATGACAACGACGCAACCAATCTCGGTAGAGTCGTACTTATTATCGAGGCCAACCCGATAGAGGTAGATGGGGCTATTCGTTTTGACGACAACGCAATGTGCGATTTCAAGCAATACATAGACGGAGAACTGGGTATCATCACGCTCCCACCCCACAAGATACTCCACGTAGAATTTGATGCCGATGAATCGGAATGGCTGAAAGCCGCCGAAACAGTCTCCGAAGCGATTGATCCGGCAGATATGCCAGGCAAGAGATACCGTATTGTCGGTGGATGGAAACCCAACGACCCCAAAGCTGACGGACGGATTCAAGAGGGCCGGCTAATCATTTCGAACGAAGATGGAAGCAACGAAGAGACCTATACCGTGCGAAGGATAAACTGGGGGTTACCCGTAGTGAAGATAGGTGAAACATGGTGGTGCAAATACAATTTGCGGGGAGATGTAAAATCTTTTGAAGACCAGATAACAATTACCAACGACCCGGCACCACATCACGAACTGCTTTCTTACCTGACGACTGTAGCCGACGATGAACTCCTGAAAATATTGGGTGACCAATATCAAGGTGGGAACAGCCAGGGACTGCCGCTACGCCACGACGGGACCGCATTTTATCACGAAGGAATGGCCTCGCAGGCTCAGAACTTCGGGTTGCTCCCCCCGACAGAGATGGCTCCGCAAGGATACCAGATTCCCGACTATGACGATTACCTCGTCTTTTCTAAAAATGGAAACTTCAACCTTGGAGGCGTAGGCTCACGGACATATCAAAACAGTGCCGGGCAAGATATACGGATTACGATTGTAGAGAGAGATGTCAATTTCCTAGGTCATAACTATGGAATCATATCGTTCTACGATTTTGAGATAGACGGTTCTCATTACCTCCTTAACGGGCTGGGTCACCAGTGGAACACGACACATGGGAATATTGCCCGCATGAACCTGCTCCTGGCCACTTATGGAAACAGCAGCCAGACATGGACAATGGAAGGATATGCAAGCTCCATAAAACCCAATGAAAACTGGATTAAATATGTAGCCAACAATGCCACAAAGACACGACTGATAAGATGCATCAAGACACCCGTAGAATATATCTACGATTGATACTGAAAACCATAAAAATAGGAACACCAAACTTTAACCGAAACACCGATAATGAAAACAAAACTTTTCTATACCGTATTCGCATCTTTAAGCCTTTTCGCATCATGCTCGAAAGATGATGCAACGACCCCCTCCTTCCCCGATGGAAATGGAGATGGCCACAGAACCGTAAAAACTTCCATAACAGAATATGATGGCATCGGGCCAGTCCTGGAAAACGAGAGTATCGTAACAGATATGCAGGCTTGTATATTTGAGGACGGAAAGATGACCCGTATCTATAACAACCTTGTTTTCTCAGGGAACAGCTTCGACATACAACTCGACAAATATGCCGGGACATTGTATGTACTGGCAAATACCCAAGAACAGATTCACCTGGAAGAGTTGAAAAGTCAGGAGATAACGGAGGAAGAGTGGTTGAAGAGATGTATGACGGTGAAAAACAATGCACCGGTACATTTCTATTCGGGGAGTGTAAATCTGAACCGTATGGAGACCTCACAGACCACACTCCCGGTGAGTCTGAAAAGAGGGTTTGCCCGTTTCGACCTCCAAATCAGAACCGCAGGTACAGCATCGGTAAGCCACATCACCTTGAAGAATGCCGCACAATCAGGCGCCCTTTTTTCCGACGGCAGCGCATACACCCCCCAGGAAGGCCCTGTGGGCGACATGAGCGTCTCTTTCGACACTCCGCTTGCGACAGATACTCCGGCCGTATTCTATGCCTATGAACAGGCCAATGAGAATCTTGAAATAAGTGTCGAAGCCGTTATCAACGGGAAGTCTCATATCATGACAAAAGCGTTTAACGGCGACATCATGCGCAACACGATTTATACGATAACCGTCCGCCAGGATGTCATCGATGTAACGGTCGAAGTCTCTTTCGACGAATGGGAAGAAGGGCCTGATACCGAACTCGTGCCCCACACGCTGAGCTCTTCAAATTAAAAAAAGCCTCACGGCGTGGGGCGCTTGCAATCTTTGTTACACATAGAAAATGATATGGACATTATGAGAAAAATATATTCGGTTTTCTTTCTTACGCTTCTGTTACTGACCGGTTTGTCCTGCGACGACCAGTCGCACGGAGAGGACCTTTTTGAAAACAGCGACAGGATAATCTGCGCAGAGGTATCGTATCTTTTTTCTGACAACCAAACAGAGGCCGACAGTGAAGACAATATAGAAGAGATCGGCGCCTTCCTTTTCGATGAGGGGAAATTTGTAAAAGAATATATCGGGAGCAAACAGGACCACAGCAAATATGAATTTCGGCTCGATGCCATGAAAGGGAATCTGTATGTTGTGGCCAACGCCTCCCTTCTCCCCGACTTCGCATCGCCCGCGCCGGGACTCTCGGAAGAGGAATGGCGCGAAACCATCATACACTCCACCGATGGTAAAGCCGAAAGGGTATATACCGGTGTCGTATCGCTATCCAACCCGTCGGATTATGTAATCCCGGTATCACTGAAAAGAGCGGCCGCCCGCTTCGATTTGCGAATTGCCGTGGCCGGAACGGTCGAGGTAAAAGAGATAACCTTTAAGAATGTAGAGAAGAATGCCTACCTCTTTCCCCAATCAGAGGTCGTCTCGCCCGAAGTGAGAGACACGGCCGACATTTCGCTTGTACCTGAACAGCCGTATCACGATACCGAGCCGGGAATCCTGTATGTGTATGAGCAGCACAATCGGGACTTGAAGGTCGTGTTAAACGCTACCATCGAGGGAAAAGAGTACTCGCTTGAAAGCGATTTGCCCGAAACGATTTCCCGCAATACGGTCTACTCCATCACCCTCCGCAAAGATGTGGTCGACAAAGAGGTGCAACTCACCGTAGAGGAATGGAAAGACGGCGGAGACACCGCTTTGAAACCGGGAATAGACTCACCCCTTACCATAGACTCGACCCTTGTGACGCTACCCCGTAATGTAACGATTGCCCAGGAGGGTACCATGCTCATACTTCCACATCTGGAAACCGATTTCATCGTGGCCATAAAAAGCGACAGCGAATTGGAGGTCGTGCCGGTAGCCGATGACTTGCTGACCGTAGAACCGGTCTCCGATCCGGAACTCAGCGATAAGGCCGAAAACTCTTTATCGGGCATCAACCTTTTCAGGATTCGCAAAAAACTCTATGCACCCAACATGAAAACGGCTGACCTCTCGCTCTATTTCCATCGGAAAGGACTGCATAACTCCTACCCCGAAGACCACATTCACATACGTATGACGGGAAACCCTACAACCAGCGAAGGGGCGTTGGAGTTCGGTACAGATACATATACCCACGATTTCGGCCGCTACATAGACAACGAGTTCGGGATTTTTACGCTTCCGCCCGAAAAAGAGATGATTGTAGAATTTGAAGAAGGAGAAGATGCCTGGATAAAGATTGAGGCCGAGAGTGACGGCAACCGATACCGCGTGTTGGGCGGTTGGCGCCCCAATGACCCCACGGCCAACGGCCGCAAGCAATCGGCCACCCTTATCATCAGAAACAAAGAAGACAACACCGACCGGGAAGCCTATACCGTAATACGTCGCAATTACGGCTTGCCGGTAACATGGCTGCATGGTGTGTGGTGGTGCAAATACAATGCCATCAAGAACTCAAAGAGTTTTGAAGATCAGATACTCTCCTCGTCCGACCCGGCCGCACAATCGGGCATGACCCTCTTTCAATATCTCACCTCCTGCTCAGCGGCAGACTTTTTCGACCTCTGGGGCTGGGCATACCAAGGTGGGAGCGGGCAAGGTATGCAGGTTATCGAACAAGACGGCGTCGTTGTCTTAGAACGATTCACCCGAGACGAAAAAGTACACATCAACAAATTGGACCCGAAGGCTCTTTCACCCGACGGATACGAGCTGCCCTCGATGGAAGAGTTCAACCGGCTGTTCGATGCGACAGACTATATATGGATGATGTATAACGGAACCCACACATTGAAAAATCCTTGGAACGGACATTCACAGATAAAACGTCAGCAACTTCGCAAGAACGACATACCCGTAGGCACCACGACCATATCGGATATCATCTATGTTGCCATGTCGAGCCCCGACTATCCCGAACACGAGCCTCTTGTATGGTATGGCCCGGCGGCACAGTGGAACGATGCCGGCATAATGCATTCGGGGCATTACAACAATATCCTTTTCGGGGTTTACTCCCCCACCGGTGAAGGGTGGTACATGAACGGGGGCATGTCCAACCTGTACCTGATGAAAAACGGAGCCAGCAGTTACGACACCCGCATTCTCCGGTTCAAGAAGTCGGACGTTGAATACATCTATTGACACATTCACACCGTATGCTTATATCATATACAGAACAGACTGACACGTAGCCTCACAATCCTCCGAGGATATCCAATCAAGCACTCCGGTAATAAACTTACCGGAGTGCTTTTTTAATATCGGCATTTATTTGATATACGGTCGATAAGGACAGTGTAGTATCTCAATCCACTCTGTTCCCAATTATATCCGTTAGACCTAATCATGCCATCGCGGTAATATATCAAACAGATACATTTTATAACCAACTGTATATTAGAGACTTCGTATTAGATAGATAAAGAATGAATCTTTATATTAAAAAAACTGCTACCTGTCCGATGCCTATTCCCATAGCACGGCTTTATTTGAAAATTCCTTTCCATAATAACATATTCTCAACTTTTGTATTAGGAAAAATCCGAAAAGGGGACCAGCACCGAAAAGGCCACACTGACAGCATTGGCTGCAAAAAGCCACCAGAAAACACGTTTGAACCTGTATTTGAATATCCATTTTATCGACAATCCTTCTATACAGGCATTGACCAGAGCAGCAAAAACGTAATCTACAATCCAATGCGACAAATGAAAAGTACCTTGTTCAAAAGGGAACAACAGAAATTCCGTAAGAATGCCACTGATTGGTATCAATAACCAGCCAACCAATGAGGAAATGGCATTCATAACCGCAACAATAACAGCCGACTTTCCCCATGAGGCTTTTCCAAAGAACTTGACAGCGAAAAATTCCACCACCAATCCCAACACAATTACATACCAACAATATACTTGTGAAAGTATATAAAGGGAAGGCCAAACCACATTTGCAGAAGCGACCAACGGTACAGATAAGAACAGTATAAGCAATGATTTTTTCATACTAAGGACACATTTTCAAAAGATATAAGAACCACACTCTCTATTCCATGCTTTTGCTAATTTTAAGGTAAATCATATCTTTCAATTGTTTACCTGCTTCAAAAATCGGATGGTCATAATTATCGGTGAAAAAGTTGGGTATCCGGTGTGAATATACAAATCCGCAATTCTTGTAGAAGGATATGGTCATAGGAGAGTCTCCTGTTCCGACAAGCATTGTATGGCATCGAGATTTATAATATTCCAAAAGAAAGAATATCAATTTTTTCCCATACCCCTGACGCTGGAACTGTGGATAAACAGCAATGTTTTTGATTTCGTAGACACCTTTACCTTCTTCGGTTATAACGCATGAAGCTTTAAGCTCATTGTTATCAGCCAGGACAAACATATCCCCGCGTTCCAAATAGCGGTCAATCATGGACTCCTGCTCATCAGCGAGGAGTAGTAAATCAAGATATTGCTTTTTATTATAAAAGACAGGATATATATCTATCATATTCCGTTTCTATACAAATGGCTTGATTCGTAATAAGAATACTTTTTTTGTTTGAGCCCTAAATTTAGACAACTGTAATGTATTCATCAAAATATAGACTTATTTTATGGCTCAGTATTAAAAATAACTTTATTTGAACTATTTCATGAGTATGACTTACACAATACTTCAATAACCAAATGCTCCAATAGAACGATAGTGATTTTAGCTAGGGGTTACAGAAAAAGGGAGCAAATCCAAAAATTTCTGGATTTGCCCCCTTTTTCTGCGGAGAGAGAGGGATTCGAACCCCCGGAACCTCTCAGTTCAACGGTTTTCAAGACCGCCGCGATCGACCACTCTGCCATCTCTCCTTGCTTTCGGATAGTGGAGCGTGTGAACACTCTCCCTGCGAAAAGCGTTGCAAAGGTAACTGATTTTTCGATATTACCAAACAGTTTCTGATTTTTTGTCTACCTTTGCCTGCGTTTACACCCGCCGCTCCGACGGGAAAAACCGGGTATAATCCTTGCGGATACGACACTCCGAAGAATTTTTGAGAGATGATATTTTTACAACTCTTTTGGTCTTTTTTCAAGATTGGCTCGTTTACCATCGGTGGCGGCTATGCCATGGTGCCCATCATCGAGGAAGAGCTGGTGCGGAAAAAAGGGTGGATCGACAGCGCAGAGTTTGTCGACATGCTGGCCCTCTCGCAATCGGCTCCGGGTATTCTGGCCGTGAACATCTCCATCGCCACGGGCTACCGCATCAAGGGGCTTGCCGGTGCGATAACGGCCACGCTGGGTACGGTGCTGCCGTCGTTTGTCATCATACTGCTCATTGCCATGTTTTTCCAGCGGTTCCAAGACAATGCGGTGGTGGAGCGCATCTTCAAGGGCATACGTCCGGCCGTGGTGGCACTCATTGCCGCTCCGGTATTCAAACTGGGCAAGTCGGCACGCATCAACCGTTACAATGTGTGGATTCCGATAGTAGCGGCTCTACTGATATGGCTGCTCGACTTCTCTCCGATATGGGTGGTACTCATTGCCGGCATCGGCGGCTATCTCTATGGCGTATATAAAAGAAGGGAGGCGCAGAAATGATTTGGCTGCAACTGTTCTATTCGTTCTTTAAAATCGGACTTTTCGGTTTCGGCGGCGGATATGCCATGATTTCTATGATTCAGGGCGAAGTGGTAACGCGCCACGAGTGGCTCACACCCCAAGAGTTTACCGACATTATCGCCATCAGCCAGATGACCCCCGGCCCCATCGGCATCAACTCGGCCACCTACATCGGCTACACGGCCACGAGCAGCGTATGGGGCTCGGTATTGGCTACGCTGGCGCTGGTGCTGCCGTCGTTTATCATCATGCTCATTCTCTACCGCTTTTTCATGCGGTATCACAACAACCGGCACGTTACCGACACGTTTGCGGGGCTGCGCCCGGCTGTTATCGGCCTCATCGCCTCGGCAGCACTCGTGCTGATGAACAGCGAGAACTTCGGTTCGCCCACGGGCGATACCCGGCAGTTTGTCGCAAGCCTGCTCATCTTCGGCGCCGTGCTGGTGGCCAATTTCTTTTTCAGGGTGAACGCCATACTGTTGATTGTCCTGGCCGGTGTGGCCGGATTTTTAATATACTGACCATGAACTACGAAGAAACGCTGCAATATCTCTATCGGCAACTGCCCGTATTCCAGCAGGTAGGACAGTCGGCCTACAAACCGGGGCTGGGCAACAGCCTCGCTCTCGATGCGCTGGTGGGACACCCCCACCGCCGCTACGCCACCATACACGTTGCCGGCACCAACGGCAAGGGGTCGACCAGCCATGTACTGGCGGCCGTGCTCCAAAAGAGCGGCTACCGGGTGGGACTGTACACCTCGCCGCATCTGGTCGATTTCAGAGAGCGCATACGGGTCGACGGCGAAATGATTCCGCGCGAGGCGGTTCTCGCCTTCACCCGAAAATACCTCGACGCAAGCCGCGAGATTCACCCGTCGTTTTTCGAACTGACGATGATGATGGCCTTTGACTATTTTGCCGAGTGCCACGTCGACGTGGCGGTGATAGAAACCGGCCTCGGCGGACGTCTTGACAGCACCAACATCATCACCCCGCGCGCCTGTGTCATTACCAACATCAGCTACGACCACATGGCCCTGCTCGGCAATACGCTCACGGCCATTGCCCACGAAAAGGCCGGTATCATCAAAAGCGGCATACCTATCGTCATAGGCGAGGCCGAAGGCGATGTGCGCCGCGTTTTTGAAGAAAAAGCCCGCGAGGAGTCGGCCCCTATATATTTTGCCCAGGATTGCGACGTGATGACCGCCTGCCGCAAAAACGAACTCGGACAGTGGGCCATCGACAGCCGCGACTTCGGATTCCTGACCTACGAACTGGGCGGATTCTGCCAGGAAAAGAATGCCGCCACACTGCTCTGCGCCCTGCGCCTGCTGCGCAAGGAGGGCTTTACCATCACCCCCGAGGCGGTGCGCGAGGGCTTTGCCCATGTAACCACACTCACCGGACTGCAAGGCCGCTGGCAACAAGTGAACCTCTCGCCCCGCGCCTACTGCGACACGGGCCACAACGTGGGTGGTTTTCAATATATCGTAGAACAGTTGGCCGCCATAAAATGCACGACGCTGCGCATCGTCTTCGGCATGGTCAACGACAAAGACATTTCGGGCGTACTGGCCATGCTCCCCCGCACAGCCGTCTACTACTTCACCCAAGCCTCGATACCACGCGCCATGCCGGCCAGCGTCATGCGCGACAAGGCCGCCGAGAAAGGTCTTCACGGTGAAGTCTATGCTTCGGTAGCCGAAGCCTACCAAGCCGCCCTGAACGACAGTTGCGCCGACGACTTCGTATTTGTAGGCGGTAGCAGTTTTGTTGTTGCCGACCTGCTGGCTTCGTTCGGGTAAGGCACACCCCTGCCCTGTCGGCCAAGAGTGAGCTTCCCCCAGAAACTCCACTGCATCACCACAAAATATATTCAGCCATACCACCATAAAAGCAACGCCCGAGGTTGTCGGGCGTTGCTTTTTCTTTGCAAAGAAATAAACATAATAATAAATTTTATTCAAATCAGTTTTGATATTATTAAACCATATATTATATTTGCATCAATAGAGAAAAATAAAATGAATACACCGAAACGACTACCACTGACCTGCCCGAGTTGCGAAACGCCGCTAAAAGTGAGCGAACTGTTCTGCCACACCTGCGGCACCAAAGTGTGTGGTGAATATGACCTGCCCCCGCTGGCCCGACTCAGTGAGAAAGAGCAACAGTTCGCCATCGACTTTATCAAGTCGAGCGGCAGCCTCAAAGAGATGGCCCGTTCCATGGGCCTGAGCTATCCCACCGTGCGCAATATTCTCGACGAACTCATCGAGAAGCTTCAACATCTCTCACCGTCGAATCCCTAAAACCAATCTGCCATGAATACACACACAAAACCGTCCCGACCTGCCTTTCTAGCCAACCCCTTCTACACCATAGCCGGATGGAAAGCCTTGGCGTGGGGATTGCTGGGCATGGCCGTAGCAACTGCCGGGTCGATTGCCGTACATCTGCACTATCACGGACTTATGCACTACGGCTCCGCCCCTAACGACGCATGGTGGTGCTACACAGCCGAGCATCTCGTCGTGTGGCTTGTGCCGGCAGCCATATTCTATGTAGCGGGGCTGTTGCTGTCGTCATCGCGCATACGACTCATCGACGTGCTCGGCACAACGGCTTTTGCCCAGATACCTTTTGCCGTTATGAACCTCTTCTACCTGCCTGAGCAGGTACAAACTTTCATCGCTCTTAGCCCCGAAGAACTTGTCGGGAAAATTTCACAGGAGAGTTATTGGCTACCCGTTGTCGGATGGCTGACACCGTCACTGCTGTTTCTCGCCCTTGTCCTCTGCTGGCTGGCTGTTGCCTTGAAAACCTCTTGCAACCTGCGCGGGTGGAGGCTTCTACTGGGTTATGCCGCCGGCATTATCGGCGGCGACATGGCTTGCCGCCTCATCATTTCTCTAATGTATAAATAAACCTAAAAAACTCACAAAAACACCAAAAGTTTTCTCGGTTAACCAAGAAAGAGATATTTTTGCCGCAAATCTCAATAACAAGTATTATGAAAAAAATTCTACTCGCGATGTTTGCGGCATTAAGCCTATCGGCTGCCGTACATGCCACAAATGTAAACGTAACGGTAAACAAAAGCGACTACACGGAGGAGCCCCAAATATCGGGTTTTTCCATCAATGACGCAAATGATATACTGACTGGCAACGCCGCACTGGAATACGGCACGCATGGCACAGGCATCTGGTCAATCACCTTTTATGTCAAGGAGGGTACCACCCCCGAAGCACTCGATGCGTCGGTAACCTCCGACAGTTTTACATTTACCCCCGAAGAGCTCACGGTTACCTATTACGGCACGGCTATCACCGGCGGCTCCATGACAGCCCCCATCTCGGAAGGCAATGTACTTTTTATCGTCGGTGACATGCAAATATATGTTTACTACGAAGAGGAACAAAGCGCAAATATTCCTTCGGTAAACAACCATGGCTATCAGATTCCCAACTCCGACTTCGAAAACTGGGTCTCGGACAAAGAGCCCGGTAACGGATGGAACTCATTTGCCTCGGCATCGGGAAGCTTTGCCACCTTCGCCTCGACATCGCCAGCCCCTGTAAAGGTTGAAGGACGCAACGGCGGTACAGCCGTAAGACTGAACTCGAAGGATCTTTGGCTGGCCAAAGCCAACGGCAACCTTACCACCGGTACCATCAACATGGGCAGTATGACTCCCTCTGACCCGAACAATCACAACTATACCGACCTTGATAACGAGGGACACTATCTTCTCTTTGCCGGCCAGCCTGACTCGGTATGTCTCTATGCCAAATTCATCTCGGGTGGTAGCGAAAATGGCCGCGGACGGTTTATCCTCCATGACAAATACGAATATCACGACCCCGAACTGAGCGGCGACAACAACCACAAAATAGCCGAGGCGGCCGTCCTGATACCGGAAGCCAGCGAATGGACCCGCTTCTGCGCACCTTTCACCTACACGGGTCTTACCGCAGCCGAAGGCGAACAATATATGTTGGCCTCCATTACCACCAACCCCGTGGCCGGAGGTTCCGACAAAGACACCCTCTTCATCGACGACATCGCCATGATTTACAACTCCAAACTGAACTCCATCACCATTGCCGATGTTGCCTTGGAGGGATTTGACAAAGAGACATACTCCTACACCGTAAACGGTGATGTACCGCAGACCGCCGATGTAGTTGCCGTCTCCGACGGTAAAGGTGCCCAGGTTTCGACCGAGATTACCGACAATGTTCTTACCATTACCGTAAAAGGCAACGATATTGCCGTCAATCCCGAGAATGTCCACACCTACACCGTTACGTTCGACAACAGTTCGGCCATCGACGCCGCTACAAGCGAGAACATCGCCATAAGCTATGCCAACGGATTCCTCACCATCAAGGGTGCCACAGGAGAACAGGCCGAAGTCTACACCCTGACCGGCCAACTGATAGCCCGGTTTACAGTGGGCAACACCCCGGCTCAGATATCACTTCGCAGCGGTGCCGCCTACATCGTAAAAGCCGGCAATACCCGTCAAATAGTCATCGCCCAATAAGCCCTATCGGCTCATTCCCCTAAACGACATCGGGCGGAGAACCTCCCACAAAGGTTCCCCGCCCGACTTTTTCCTGTCAGAGCCCAATTATCGATGCCTCCCGTCCCGGGGCTTACAGGGTATCGATTCCGTCCCTGAATGTGGGGTATTTCAACTTGGGCAACAAATCTTTTTTCATACGGGAGGTATCGCCATAATACGAAACACGTCCGATGGTAACAAAGTCTTGTGTGAGCGGCGCACGACAACCCGTCACAAGAGAAACCCGTTCGAACACCCACGCCGCCGTTCGTATGAGCCACACCGGCATACGCCATGGCCTGAACGTGTGCCAATGACTGGTAGCCGCATCTAAAAATTCGGCCAATGTCTGCACACCGTCATCACCTATGTGATAAACACCCTCGGCGGCAGGATTTATAACGGCAGCTTTCGTTGCCGCTACAAAATCTTCGGTCGAAATCAGATGGATAAAATTAGGCTTCCGCCAAACTCCCAACAACCCGTAACGGGAAAACCAACGGGCGGCATCTATCATCAAAATACCTCGACCGTAAACCATGCCGCAACGCAATATCACCTTCTCTATTCCGGGACGGGACATCAACAATTTTTCCTCTTCGAGACGAGTCGCCGCATGAACCGAAAGAGGGTTTCCATCAAATCTTCCTGTTGCCGGACACTCGGGAGTAGTTTCTCCTTCGACATGGGGAAAACTAATCAATACGACTCTCCGCACCCCAGCCGTTACCGCAACGTCGAGCACGTTGGCAAAATAGCTGATGTTGGTCTTGGGTAAAAATTTCTCGGGGCGTCCCCGAAAAAGCACACCGGCAAAATGCACAACAGTATCAACGCCATCAAAAGCCCCGACCAGCGTTTCGCGACGAGCCAAATCGACACGGAAAGCCGTCACATTCGGCCTCTCCGTCAGCGACGGGATTATCGGTTTGTTATGCCACAACAGATGCAAAAACACCTCATCTCTTGCCATGTTCCGCGCTAGAATGCCACCCAAATTACCCGCCGCACCGGTGATGGCCACCACCTGTTTATCGCGTAGTTTCATATCATCAATAATACGGTTATACGATTTCTGAATTTTCGGTCACACAAGGGATTGTCCGAAACAGAAAGCGACGGCCGTAGGACTCCGGCCGTCGCTTTCTTCTACAAGGGAAATCGTCTTTATTTTACGGCAATCACCTCTATCTCGACCAAAGCTCCTTTGGGCAGTTCCTTGACGGCTACGGCTGAACGAGCAGGGAACGTACCGGTAAACTGCGCGGCATAAACCTCGTTCATCGGAACAAACAGAGACATATCGGCCAGGAAGACGGTCGTCTTCACCACATCTTCAAGCGTATAACCGACCTCAGCCAAGACAGCTTTCAGATTGGCAAAAACCTGTGCCGTCTGTTCCTTTATGCCTCCCTCAACAAATTGTGAAGTAGCCGGGTCAATAGGTATCTGTCCAGAGGTAAAAAGCATGTTTCCCACTTTCACAGCCTGACAATACGGGCCAATGGCCGCAGGAGCGGCAGTAGTTGCAATAACGGTTTTCATCATTCAAAAGATTTAAAATTCGTAGGGACAAAGATAAAATTTTCCCCACATTTGTCGTCATAGAAAATTCTTTTTTTATATGCTTACCGGTCTAAAAATCCACCTGCGGGACAATTATTACACACTCAAAAATGCACATAACTTAATAATCTGCTAAAAAACAAAGAGCTATCGAGAATATATAAGAGAGTAAAAAAAGACCGATTTTTACTTTTCTGATATAATCAAAAAAATGTATCTTTACAGCGAAACATAACACTATAAAGGAAACTACTATGTATTTATTAGGATATGATATAGGCAGCTCTTCGGTCAAAGCTTCTCTTGTCGATGCACAGACCGGAATATGTGTGGCCAGTGATTTCTCCCCCAAACAGGAAATGGAAATCATCGCCAAGAAAAACGGGTGGGCCGAACAGGACCCCGAGCAGTGGTGGGCCAATCTGCAAATTGCCACACGTTCCATTTTGAATCAAGCCAACATTGATGGAGCTGAAATAAAAGCCATCGGTATCTCCTACCAGATGCACGGCCTTATCGTGGTCGATAAAGACCAAAACGTATTGCGCCCAGCCATCATTTGGTGTGACAGCCGAGCAGTCCCATACGGAGAAAAAGCCTTTCACTCGTTGGGCGAACAGTTCTGCCTCGAACACCTGCTCAACTCACCGGGTAACTTCACCGCATCAAAACTGGCATGGATTAAAGAGAATGAACCCGAGATTTTTGAAAAAATCGACAAAATCATGCTGCCGGGCGACTATATCGCCATGCGGCTGACAGGCGAGGTGTGCACCACCGTATCGGGTCTCTCCGAGGGCATCTTCTGGGATTTCAAAAACGAATGTGTATCCAAGGAGTTACTTGCCCATTACGGATTCGACGAAAGTATCATCGCCACGATTGTTCCCACCTTTGGTGTTCAGGGAGCCGTCAGCAGCCACGCCGCCCAGCTACTGGGGCTCACCCCCGGCACGCCGGTAACCTATCGGGCCGGAGACCAGCCCAACAACGCCCTTTCACTCAACGTATTCAATCCCGGAGAGATTGCCTCTACTGCCGGAACATCGGGCGTGGTATACGGTATCAACGGCTCGGTCAACTACGACCCGCTGTCGCGCGTCAACACCTTTGCCCACGTCAACCACAAGAAGGGACAGACCCGTCTGGGCGTTCTGCTCTGCATCAACGGCACCGGTATTCTCAACTCGTGGATAAAACGGAATGTAGCCCCCGAAGACACCTCTTATGCCAGCATGAACCTGCTGGCCTCACAGGTAGACATCGGCTGCGACGGCGTGAGCATTGTACCCTTCGGCAACGGAGCCGAACGCATACTCCAAAACAAAGAGGTAGGCGCATCGATTCATGGCCTCAACTACAACCGGCACGACCGTTACCACCTCATGAGAGCCGCACAGGAAGGCATCGTGTTCTCGTTTAAATACGGTATGGAAATCATGCAGGGCATCGGTATCGACATACGTACGATAAAAGCCGGACACGCCAACATGTTCCTCAGCCCCATCTTCCGTGATACATTGGCCGGAGTTACCGAAGCCACCATCGAACTCTACGATACCGATGGCTCGGTAGGTGCAGCCAAAGGAGCCGGCATCGGAGCCGGTATATACAAATCGACCGAAGAGGCCTTCTCCTCACTCAAAAAAATACAGGTCATCGAACCCGACACCCGCAACGTCGAAGCCTATAAAGAGGCTTACGCCCGGTGGAAAAACATTGTTGAAAACTTTATCAAATAATCAAATCCATACAAATAACACAAAAACTATGGCAACAAAAGAGTACTTTCCTCAGATAGGAAAAATCAAATTTGAAGGAAAAGAGAGTAAAAACCCGATGGCTTTCCGTTACTACGACGCCGAGAAAGTCATCAACGGGAAAAAAATGAAAGATTGGTTGCGTTTCTCTATGGCTTGGTGGCACACCCTCTGCGCCGAAGGAGGTGACCAATTCGGCGGCGGAACGAAGAAATTCCCCTGGAACGAAGGAGCCACCGCCCTGGAACGTGCCAAACACAAAATGGATGCCGGCTTTGAAATCATGCAGAAAATGGGCATCGAATTCTACTGCTTCCACGATGTAGACCTTATTGAAGAAGGAAACAGCATCGAAGAATACGAAGCCAACATGAAAGAAATCGTGGCTTATGCCAAGCAGAAACAAGCCGAGACCGGCATCAAACTGTTGTGGGGTACCGCCAACGTATTTGGCCACGCCCGCTATATGAACGGTGCCGCTACCAACCCCGACTTCGACGTTGTGGCTCGCGCTGCCGTTCAAATCAAGAACGCCATCGACGCCACTATTGAACTCGGCGGCTCGAACTACGTCTTCTGGGGTGGCCGTGAAGGATACATGTCGCTGCTCAACACCGATCAGAAACGAGAAAAAGAACACCTGGCCATGATGCTTACCATGGCTCGCGATTACGCTCGCGCCAAAGGTTTCAAAGGCACGTTCCTCGTTGAGCCCAAACCTATGGAACCGACCAAACACCAATACGATGTCGACACCGAGACTGTCATCGGATTCCTCAGAGCTCACGGGCTGGACAAAGACTTCAAAGTGAACATCGAAGTAAACCACGCCACACTGGCCGGCCACACCTTCGAACACGAACTGGCCGTAGCCGTCGACAACGGCATGCTCGGCTCCATCGACGCCAACCGGGGTGACTATCAGAACGGCTGGGATACCGACCAATTCCCCATCGACAACTACGAGCTCACCCAGGCCATGATGCAAATCATTCGCAACGGTGGTCTCGGCAACGGCGGTACCAACTTCGATGCCAAAACCCGTCGTAACTCGACCGACCTCGAAGATATCTTCATCGCCCATATCTCCGGTATGGACGCCATGGCCCGTGCCCTCGAAAGTGCAGCCGCCCTGCTCAACGAGTCGCCCTACAAGAAAATGCTGGCCGACCGCTACGCTTCGTTCGACACAGGCAAGGGCAAAGAGTTTGAAGAAGGAAAACTCAAACTCGAAGACGTTGTCGCCTATGCCAAAGCCAAAGGCGAACCCAAACAGACCAGCGGCAAACAGGAGCTCTACGAGGCTATCCTCAACATGTATTGCTAATTAGCCGCATAAGCTTTGATAATCGGTGTTTGGTAGCAGAACCGGCATCAGCCGGCTCTGCTATCGGACACTTTATCGCAACCCTAAAATTCAACCCCCTAAATCAAAAGACTTAATATCATGAATTACGCAGAAAAAGGCAACAAAGCCTACCTTATATCCATCGTCATGGTGGCCGTCATCGGAGGCTTGTTGTTCGGTTATGATACGGCCGTCATCTCCGGCGCCGACAAAGGCTTGCAAGCCTTCTTCATGGGAGCAAAAGACTTTGTCTACTCCGACGCCATCCATGGCTTTACCGCATCGAGCGCGCTCATCGGTTGCATCATAGGTAGTGCCCTCTCGGGTTTCTTTGCCTCAAATTTCGGACGAAAAAAATCGCTTTTCATCGCCGGTGTCCTCTTTTTCCTCTCGGCCCTCGGCTCATACTACCCCGAGTTCCTCTTCTTTGAATACGGCAAGCCCACCTACCCGCTGCTCGTCGCATTCAACTTCTACCGCATATTGGGAGGTGTCGGTGTCGGACTGGCATCGGCCATCTGCCCCATGTATATCGCCGAGATAGCCCCGAGCAACATACGGGGCACCTTGGTATCGTGGAACCAGTTTGCCATCATCTTCGGACAGTTGGTGGTCTATTTTGTCAACTTCCTGATTCTGGGCGACAACATCAACCCCGTCATCAAAGCCATCGACGGCATCAACCAGATTCTGAATCCGACCGAGTCGCTTTGGGCCACCGAAACCGGCTGGCGTCTGATGTTTGTGAGCGAAGCCTTCCCGGCCGGACTCTTCACGCTGCTCGTACTGCTTGTTCCCGAAACGCCCCGTTACCTGGCCATGAGCGGCAACGACGAAAAGGCTCTCTCGGTACTGAGCCGCATCAACGGCATCTCGCAAGCCCGCATCATTTTGGCCGAAATCAAGGCTACCGCCCAAGAAAAGACCGAAAAACTCTTCACCTATGGTTGGCTGGTCATCTTCATCGGTATCATGCTCAGCGTGTTCCAACAGGCCGTAGGTATCAATGCCGTGCTCTACTTTGCCCCCCGCATATTCGAAAGCATGGGCATGGGCAACCCGATGATACAGACCGTCATCATGGGTATCGTAAACATCACCTTCACCCTCGTGGCCGTATTTACGGTCGAGAAGCTGGGCCGCAAGCCGCTGCTCATCACCGGCTCCATAGGCATGGCCATCGGCGCCTTGATGGTAGCCCTGTGCAACCTGGTGACCCTGCCTCCCATCGTGTCGGTTGTCAGCATCATGGTCTACTCGGCCTCGTTCATGTTCTCATGGGGTCCCATCTGCTGGGTGCTCATCGCCGAGATTTTCCCCAACACCATACGCGGTGCCGCCGTGGCCATAGCCGTGGCTTTCCAGTGGATATTCAACTTCATCGTGTCGTCGACCTTCGTGCCGATGTATAACATGAGTGCCGGTGACATGGGCGAGAAATTCGGTCACATGTTTGCCTATGCCCTCTACGGCATCATCTGTATCATTGCCGCCATCTTTGTGTGGAAGCTCGTTCCCGAGACCAAAGGCAAGACCCTCGAAGACATGAGCAAGCTGTGGAAGAAAAACAAATAAACGTCTCACTCCCCAAAACGAGAGAGCCCGGAACGATTTTCCGGGCTCTCTCGTTTTATGATTCCAGGGACAAATTTCTTCATTCGGGAACAATCGTCCGACCGAAAGGGAACATAGCCACCCGCATAAGTTTGAAATGTTGCCTGCCAAACGGTATGCCGATAATGGTGATGCAGAAAAAAAGCCCCCAAAGCAAATGGCTCAGGGCAATCCCGATACCCGCGAACAAAACCCATATCACATTCATAAAAATGGCCAAGCAACCCCGACTGTCGTCCTCGACAACCGATGTCTGACCGAAAGGCAGCAAAGCCAGGATTCCGATTTTGAAAACCTGCAAACCAAACGGTATGCCGATAATGGTGCAACATAGGGCAAAACCGGCCACGAAATACTCGACAGCCATCATGAAACCGCCGAAAACAATCCAAATGATATTTCCCAATGTACGCATAAAAGGGTAATTTTAAAATGATTCGTTTTTTTCATTATCCTCCGAGCGACCAAACGTCAAATCCTTGATGAGTATCTCATCACCTTTTTGGTACATCTTTTCGCGGGTATCGAGCATGGCCCACCATTGCTTGTGATAGACGCGCCGGTCGATTTTGAAATTCTCCGAGCCACACCGGTCGATGCGACGCAGAAGCATGCCCACGCTCAACTTGGAGACGTCGATGGCCGGCATATACGCCCACACGCGCTCATCAGCCGTGGGCGTATCCCGCACGATTTTCGCCGCCATGAGTTGCTGCAACACCTGCCCGGTGAGCCGCACGGGAATGTGGCACGACGAGGCAATCTGATGCCGCGTAAGCGGCGTATCGCCACGCACGAAGCGGTGCACGATGACCGACGCCACAATGAGCGTCACATAATCGCGGTAACGACGGCTGATGTTTTTTATGTCTTTGTCGAAATTGAATTTCTCCACATTTTGGGAAGAATAGGAAAGCACCGCCCCGAAGAGGCATATCAGCCACGAAAACCACATCCACAACAGGAACAGCAGGAGAAACGCGAAACTGCCATAGATGGCATTATAGCGCGACACCCACACCTGGCCGTGTATGTAGATAATCTGCAACAACTGGAACGAGAGTCCGCACAGGACGCCCGACACAAACGCATTCCAAAATTTGACCCGCGTATTGGGTACCAACAGGTAGAGAGCCGTGAAAACGATGCAGGTGAGGACATAGGGGCTCACCGCCAATGCCACCCGCAAGACGGGACTCAGGAAGGCCAGCATGGGTCGGGTATCGATGCCCGTGGTAACGAATATCGACAATCCGGCCGCGACAATCATCAGCACGGGGAGCAACACCATGATGGCGATGTAATCGACAATCTTGCGATATATCGAACGCTGCTTGGTAACCTGCCATATATCGTTGAACGTTGTTTCGACACTGTTCAACAGGCTCACCACCGACCAGATGAGGAAGATAATACCCACCCCCACAAAAATGCCGTCCTTGGTATGCGACAGATAGGAGTCGACAAAGGTCATGGCCTGCTCCAAAGCCTCGCGTTGCGCCGGGAAATAGTCGAAAAGCTGACTCTGCACGATGGCTTGGAAACCAAACCCTTTGGCCACGGCAAACACCAGCGCCAGTGCCGGCACCACCGCCAGCAGCGTACTGAATGTGAGCGCCGCGGCCTTGGATTGCAGGTCATCGGCCAAAAAACGTTGTACCGAAAGGTAAATGGTTTTTACCAGATTGATAAGACGGTGACGACTCACCGAAACTTCATTTCCGGTAATGCGCCACATATCGTAAATGACAAACCGATATGCTCGAAGGAAAATAATGCGCCACTTCTTTTGTTTCGATACGGCCATGGCGATTTCTTTTTATAATAAAAAACAGCAGGACGATAAGCCGGGTTCTGTACCTTCCCGAAGGAAAGCGTCTGTCATTTATCTAGCCTTTGTGTTGCCACAAAGATCGAGCGGTTTACCCCCCGGCATGGGACGAGCAGCCCTCATAACGCCGGTGTACATAACCTTGCAACCCATAAGACGTACGGCTCTCTGTGTCGCCACAAAGACCGGTAAGCTCTTACCTCACCTTTTCACCCTTACTGCCGAAACAGCGGTTATTTTCTGTTACGCTACTCTGCCCTCGCGGACAGCTTCCCGTTAAGAAATATGGTGCTCTGTGTTGCCCGGACTTTCCTCTCACGTTGCCGCGAGCGACAGACTGTCCTGCTGCTAAAAGGCAAAGGTAGGACTTTTCGCTCGTTTTGCCAATATCTTTTCGTAAAATATCCGACAAAAAAACGGTGCTCTCTGCCAAACTGCCCGTTTACCGGCCAACAATCAGCCACCGATGACAAAATGACGTCTTTCCCAAACGCATCTTCGGTTAAGGGCTGTTAAGTCATTAATCGTCTATATTAAAAATAGCTAAGTCTTACAATAAAGCGAAATATCGGCACGTATATTGTATTAAATTTAACGTGTTGAAATATTAAAACAAGCATAGTATTAACAAATAAAACCAATACCGACATGACATCGTTCAAGAAAACGTTAGTGGCCCTCATTGCAGTGGCCGGAGTAAGTTCGGGCGTAAGCATCGCCTTGTTCTCGGCCATGCAGGAGAAGAGTGAGCCCATATCGCTCAACAGCGACAGCGGTACCACTGTCTATGCCACCCCCACCACCTTCACACCCGTCGTTTCGCGGCCGGCCGTAGAAACCGATTTCACCCGGGCTGCCGCCAGCACGGTAAATGCCGTGGTAAGCATCAAGTCGACCACCATGCAGCAACAACGCTCGTCGGGCAGCATGGAAGAGGAATTTTTCCGCTACTTCTTCGGGCAGGGGCGCCGCGACTACACCCCGCAGCCGCGCGTAGGCATGGGCTCGGGCGTCATCATTTCGGAAGACGGGTATATCGTCACCAACAATCACGTCATCGAACAGGCCGACAAGATAGAGGTTACCCTCAACGACAAACGATCCTTTGAGGCCACCCTCATAGGCAGCGACCCGATTACCGACCTGGCCCTGCTGAAAATCGATGCCGAGAAACTGCCCATCGTGCGCTTTGGCGACTCCGACAAGTTGCAGGTGGGCGAGTGGGTACTGGCCGTGGGCAACCCGTTCCAGCTCAACTCCACCGTCACGGCAGGAATCGTGAGTGCCAAGTCGCGCAACCTCGGCATGATTGCCCCGAGCAATCGCATGGGCATTGAATCGTTTATCCAGACCGATGCTGCCGTCAATCCCGGCAACAGTGGCGGAGCCTTGGTAAATACCGCCGGAGAGCTGGTGGGCATCAACACCGCCATCTATTCCGAGACGGGCAACTACGCCGGCTACTCCTTTGCCATACCTACCAGCATCGTGAGCAAGGTCATTACCGACCTGAAACAATATGGCACCGTGCAACGCGCCATGCTCGGCGTCTCCATCATGGAGATGAACGACCAACTGGCCAAGGAGAAGAAAATCGAACTGCGCAAAGGGGTGTATGTGGCCGAGGTGAGCGAACGTAGCGCTGCTCTCGAAGCCGGACTCGAAAGCGGCGACGTCATCGTAGCCATCAACGGCGTGGCCACACCCACCGTGGCCATTCTGCAAGAACAGATTGCCCGTTACCGGCCCGGCGACAAAGTAAAAATCGAATATTTCAGAGGGAAAGACAAGAAAGAGGCCGACGCCACCCTCAAAAACAGTGACGGCAACACCGAGGTCACCAAAGCCTCGAACATCGACATGCTGGGAGCAACCCTCAAAGAGGCGAGCGATGAGCTGAAAAACAAACTCCGCATACGCGGCGGCGTGGAAGTGGCCAAGGTCAAAGAAGGCCAATTCAAGAAAGCCGGCATACGCGACGGATTTGTAATTCTCGACATCAACGGTGAGAGAATCATGAACGTGAAAAACGTCGAAGCCGTATTCCAATCGCTCATGCGCGGAGAAACAAGAGACAAAGTAATGTTTATCAAAGGCTTGTACCCCAACGGACGCGCCGCCTACTACGCCGTTCCGCTCATCGACTGAGACACACAAACAGAACCTGCCGGAGCCGCACAATAAAATGCCGCTCCGGCAGTTATTCTTACAAACGCTCTTTATTCTTAAAAAATACGACAACGGGGAACATTATATGAGAGAAATATATTATATTTGCGTCCCCAAATTTATTCTGCGGAATGAGACAATTAAAAATCACAAAATCAATCACCAACAGGGAGAGCGCATCTCTTGACAAATACTTGCAGGAAATAGGTCGTGAGGACTTGATTTCGGTAGAAGAAGAGGTAGAGCTCGCCCAGCGCATCAAGAAAGGCGACCGTGCCGCTTTGGAAAAGCTCACACGCGCCAATCTGCGTTTTGTCGTCTCGGTAGCCAAACAGTACCAAAACCAGGGACTCAGCCTGCCCGACCTTATCAACGAAGGCAATTTGGGACTGATAAAAGCCGCCGAAAAGTTCGACGAGACTCGCGGATTCAAATTCATTTCTTATGCCGTGTGGTGGATTCGTCAGTCCATTCTTCAAGCATTGGCCGAGCAATCGCGCATCGTTCGCTTGCCTCTGAACCAAGTCGGTTCGCTCAACAAAATCAGCAAAGCATTCTCAAAATTTGAACAAGAGAACGAACGCCGCCCCTCGCCCGAAGAATTGGCCAAAGAGCTGGACATTCCCGTCGACAAAATCTCCGACACGATGAAAGTATCGGGCCGGCACATCTCGGTCGACGCGCCTTTTGTCGAAGGCGAAGACAACAGTCTGCTCGACGTCCTGGTCAACGACGACTCCCCCATTGCCGACCGCTCGCTCATCAACGAGTCGCTCGCCAAAGAAATAGACCGTGCGCTGGCTACTCTCACCGAACGCGAAAGCGACATCATCAAGATGTTCTTCGGCATAGGCTGTCAGGAAATGACACTGGAAGAAATCGGCGACAAATTCGGTTTGACCCGTGAACGCGTGCGTCAAATCAAGGAAAAAGCCATTCGCCGCCTGCGTCAAAGCTCGCGCAGCAAGTTGCTCAAAACCTATTTGGGATAACATTTTGATTGTTCATAACGAAGGGCCGCTCCTCGGGAGCGGCCCTTCGTCGTTTATACGATAACCCGGGAAGCTACAATACCACCTTGCGAACGGTCCCGTTCACATTGACGATATACATTCCGCCGAAGGGAAGAGGTATTTCCATGCGTTTCCCCGTAGAGACACTCTCCTGCACGACGACCCCGTCGAGCCGGCACACGACAATCGGTTCTCCCGGTGCCGACCCGTCGACCACGATACGCCCGCCGCTGGCATATACCTGCACGGCGGCATTCTCGACAGCCTCTACTCCCGTCGTCGACGGCAATACCGTTACCACACAAGTATCGCACAAGTTGCTGCCGTCGGTAGTCCTTGCCGTAATAATGGCCGTTCCCGGTCCTTCGCCAAAGAAGCCATATCTCCTGTTCGACCAATGAGTCATCGTCACCCACGCCACCGACTCATCACTCGATGTCCACTCGATGTTCCGCACATACGAGGCATACTGCGGCAGGAGCTCACAGGTATCCGCAAAAGAGCTACCACACTCTATGGTTACAGAATCCTGTCCCAAAGAGAAGTATGTTGCCTGCTGGGCTATGTATATCACAGTACATGTCGCCGACAGGTTGCTGCCATCGGTGGTACTCAGCCTGATTACAGCCGTATCGGAACGCATGGGACACTCCGTATCGAACGCATATCCCCAACCACTGACAGATATTTGACCTGAACCATTATAAAAAGAGACATCGAATTTTCCTTGATTTTCTACCTCATACGACAACTGAGGATAAGAGGCATTCTCTGGTGTTATCGTCCAATTGGCATAATACTTATTCGGCATATCTCGAATAATAATAAGGGTATCGGGGTCTAGGGTGATCGATGTGATCGGTATCTCCACATAATCGGGATATACCGAATCGCGGATTGAAACAAAATTTCCCCACTCATCGGCCTGCCGATAAGCGTCGACCGAACCCTCGGGCACATATAGAATACCATAGAAATACGATACCCCAAACATGCTTCCATCCGGGCTCCCCCGTAGATAAGCCGGTGGCTCTACGGCCAATGAATGAATCTCAAACAAATCGACACAAGTAGCAAAAGCTTTATTGCCGATTGTTTTCACATTCTTCCCCAAGGTCAACTTTCTCAATCCACAGTTCTCAAAAGCATTATCGCCTATGCTCTCTACCCCGTCGGGTATGACGACCGAAAAAAGCCGTTCACAGTTCCCAAAAGCATAGCGACCAATAGATGTAGTCTTCTCGGAAATCTTCACCGATTCCAAAGCGTAACACGAGCTAAACGTATGTTCATCGATAAAAAACAAAGAAGAGAGATCGACCGACTTCAAAAGATCACAACTATTGAACGCATCGACACCTATCTTCTTGACATTCTCGAGATTTATCGATACCAACGAATCGCAACCCTGAAAAGCTCTTTTCCCTATCGTCTGCAAACTCGGAGGCAATGTTACCGTTCGTATCGAGGTATTCCACGCGAAAACATCATCGCCAATTTCTACCACCCGATAAGATTCTCCATATGCTTCGATATACTCGGGTATCTGCAAGTCTCGATCTTCTACCGGTCGGGTGCTTGTTTCGAGAACAGCGGTTCTTTCTCCGAAATCATCATAGAGAAGGTAATACCACCCATCGTCGATATACTCTTGCCCCCTAACGACTCCCAATGTGGCGAATAAGAGCATCGCCGCCAAAATCACACGTTTTCCCATACATCATATTTTTAGGTGTTCCTCATGAATGTCGGAAAGTTATAAAACAAAACCGAAAAATCCCAACTTTTTACACAAAAAAACAGGGCGGCCACTACCGGCCGCCCATAAATAGACAGAAATTATCCGCTTTTATCCGGCATACACAATCTGCCCATTTGCAATAAATGTCTCACCGTCGATGACAAGTTCTGTTACAAGACATGTCAACAAATCACTAAGAAGCACCTCCAAAGAGCTATTACAATCCGACAAAAACTGTTTATGGTTATCGTCAGTATTGACTTTAATCACACTTGTCATTTTTCCCCCATCTTTATTTTGTGGAGGCAAACAACAGGATTGGTCGTTAAGCATTTCAAACAAATCGCTTCCAAGCAAATTAATTGGGAAATTTATAGATAAGACACAAGAGCCTTTCTCAAAACGCGTATACCCATTCCAAGTAAACCAAGTATTCTTGCTTCCCGCATTATTGGAAAATGTACGACACTTAGGCGGCAAACTACTCAGCTCTCCTTCGAAATTGCACTCCGAGGCCAAGATTTCTTCAAGACCCGTCAGGCCGCTCAGTGCACTCAGATTCCCACTGATAGAGGTATAGGGTATTGCCAGTTTTACGAGCTTTTTAAAGCTACTTAACACCGACAGATCTCCGGTAACGCCTCTAAGTTGCTTTTGGTATGTACCCGCCAATGTCAATTCTGTCAACGATCTCGTTGTCATATTCTGCAAATCATTGATAGAGAATTTTGCATCTGCTCCATTTTCAGACTTTAACTCCAACTTCTCCAAAGGACAATCTTTCAGATCGTTCAGGTCCAATCGGAAACCGGCACCGCGCACATACAAATTTTTTAAAACTGTCATATCATGCAACACACTCGAATCGCCCAAAAGCTCGCCATTTAAGCACAAAGTATCTAATGCCGTACAAGATTTCAAAACACCGACATCGAAAGCCTTGTTTGTTCTAGTCGGCATATCGAGATATCTCAAATAACTTTTGTTGGAGACAATAATATCAAACTCCTGCAACTCTGTGGCCGGAGCCGTCGAATATGCCGGCTTTGGATATTCGGAATTATTCTCAATGGTCATAGAGCCGTCGCTGAACTTAGGGCTACCCTTGACTACATTGGCTATCGAAGCCGTCACTTTTTTCCCTGAAACTGCTTGTATTGTAAAAACACTATTTTCTCCCTCATTCAGTACGATATGGAATCTAATATCGTCCACTTTCAGCATAGAGGTGTCGCTTACCTTTCCCGGCAATATTGTTACTAAACAGGTATTCATAATTTTGTAGGATTTAATGATTGGTTATTATTTTGGGTTATCTTTATAAAACTCAACGGCTCAACCCGCATATTGTCGACAGTTATTATAGCCGACGGCTCTATGGTTTTCAGCTCGATGAGCTTGACTTTTGAAACATCGCCACACAGACACAGGCGACCTCTCGAATTGATTTGCAGAAACAATCGGACGTCTTCCTGCAAATCGAGTGCCTTGAAAGTCCATTCGCTCGATATGACACTATCGGGTACATAGTCTTCACTTTTCGACAACGTCTTACGACAGGTGAGGGAATATTCATTCTTACATATCGAACCATCAATGCGTTTTATCCAGGCAGTCACAAAGGCATCGAACGGACGCTTTATCTCGGCGTACTCTGCCGTACAATTTTCAGCAAAATAAGGTGCATAAATAGGAATTGTCATAACTCTACATTTTTAAAAATATTCTGTACATATCGTCTTCTATCTCGGAGCCTCTATTACTGATGAATTCCTCCTCTGTATTTCCAGCTTCGCTTGTTCCTTGTGCGGTAACATACCAATCGCATATATAATCCCAATACCACACACAGACATACTCGAAATTCATCTTACGGGCCACCTCTGCGAAAGTTTTCCAAAACAAAATCATGGCATCGCCGTAATACTCTCCTACCACTTCGTCGCCATAGGCCTCGGGCGCACGCAATGCCTTGATGGCCGGGCGGGTACCTATCTCAGAAAGCGCAATATTGTTCATGTTATACCGGCCTTGCCAGAAAGTCCCGATCGACATAAATCGTTCGGCCATCAACGACACCAAATCATCGGCCGGAGTAATCTTTCCATCTTTGAACGACAATGCAGGATAGACATTAAAGGCAGGTTTCAGATGATCATAGAGGGAGGGATCGGCATTTGCCATCTGATATTCACCCGCAAACGAGCAGCGGGCAGTCTTGCCCTCGCCATTCACATCCTGTGCCAATTCTTTTATAAGAGACACACAACTCGTACCATTCGGATCTATATCGGTAAAATCACCTCGTTCATTGACGATATATACATCTTGAAAATCGGGGAGACCAAGTTCGGCCAGCCGTTCACTCAACCGTTTGGTATAGCTAAATATAAATTCCTTATATTTAGACATATCACCTCCTTCGGTTCCATTTTCTTCTGGCCATTCGCTTCCGGCATGAAACTTTATGGCTTTTACCGACAACCCGTTCAAATATATCTCCCTCGCCAAGTCGAATGGCTTATTACGGTATTTAGGGCTACCCCAATAACCACTCACATAGTACTTTCCATTAAAAATGGAGTCGGTATCGGTAGTAGGGTCTAAATCTGTTTCATTATCAGACATGGATACATTTATTGAATTTGTTGAATCTTCTGAGTAGCCATTTCTGATATACATGGTTATGATACAATCGGTAATTCCTAAATTACGAGCAAGACGCATGGAATTATTTATCCCGTTTTCGTCATATTTATAATCAGACATTCTGATCTCATAATTGTAACACAAAGGGGTATGACGATTTATCACATCACCGCGCACGGTAATCTCCTGCCCTTCGATATTATAAATTTTACCGACTATATCTATTTCGGCCGACGTATTCATAAATTTTTTCCCATGTTTCTCTACTTTGCTGGTAGCTTTGGGAAGATTTATGACCTTTGTTTTATTGCTGAGAATCGTTCCTTCTGTAAACGCCCCCCCATTGAACCACAAGACGCAATCATCGGGTATACGCACAACACGTCCGCCCAACTTATGAGTGTGTACCACCTCATATATTGTATGAGGCGCCATCATGGGAGAAACGGTATATACATGATGTTCTTCTTTGAGCGAACCTTCATCCTTGAATAGTGTCAACGTTTTCCTTTTGCAATAGTATTCATCTGTAACATTCTCCTCGTCTTCTGCGACAACTTTTTCAAAGGCTTTTTCTATATCATCTGCACGTAACCTCACATAGCCGTAATTATTCAGGCCATAAGGACGCGATGCCAGCCGCAATCTATGATCGACAGAGGCAATATCCTGGCCGTCGGCACAGTTTTTAATCAACCCGCCTCCAGAAGTTTCGATTTTTTGTAAAAGTTCCTCGGAACAATCACTCTCCTGTATCTTTTTGTTTTCAAGCGAAGATATACGTGCGTCCAGCTCACTTTGTTTGCTGTCGGTTGCCTCTATTTTCCCATTAACGCGATTGATACTATTGGTCAATGTCTGTTTCATCTCTTCTCTTGTAGACAACAATCTTTCAGAAAGGTCAGAGATAGCAACTTCGAGTTTATGCAAATCAAATGTCATCGCATTTTTGGCACACCAGAATGTACAATCATTCTTAACCCCCATGACCGGATAGCGATCGCCTTTTTGATCTTCGATACACCATAAAAAAAGCCATTCAGGACTTTCGACTCTTTCCGACGGGCAGATTTCCCGAATAGGTGTAGGCACACCTTTGGCCCATTCCATGGAGCCATCTCTCTTAATGCCCCGTAGAAAAACGCCACTGGAATCGGTAACAACCTCCAGAAATTCTTCGTTGTTGATTATATTCCATATACTATCTACAATAGAAGAATTGGCAACTGTTGGTTCTAATAGCCCTGCCATTTCTACCATACCCGAAGGACTCTCTTCGTGAGAGATTGCAGTTGTTTCATTTTTAGAATTTGTCATAGCACACATTTTTAATTTAACATCATATCGATAAGCTTATCTTGTTGGTAGAGCAAAAATAGGTCTGTATTAAAGCCGAATTATGGGAAATTTATAAAAAGAGAAACAAGAAATAGTTGGCGAAAACATACACAAAATGAATAAGAATATACAAAACGATTTTTACGGCACTTCTTTATGATTTAATATTATGCAATCTTTCACAGATAATAATTCGTAAAAGCAAGCCCAAAAAATATTTCATTCTATTTGCAAAATCAAAAATAATCGCTACATTTGCAGCCGAAATACAAAAATAGACTGCTACTCATGCGCGACTTTCGACTTCACAATCTACGAATTAATATTCTACCGAAAACTTCGATGGACGGTGAGCCGGTGCGCTAAAATGTAGAAATGAACCCATATAGAAACCTTTCTCACACGTCCTTGTGCAGAAAGGTTTTTTTTTGAGAACAAACGAAAACAACATATTACCATGTCTGAGAAATTATACATTTTCGATACAACCCTGCGCGATGGCGAACAAGTGCCGGGTTGTCAACTCAACACTGTTGAGAAAATAGAGGTGGCCAGGGCGCTCGAAGCGCTGGGCGTAGACATTATCGAGGCAGGATTTCCTGTATCGAGCCCGGGCGACTTCAACTCGGTCGTAACCATCTCCAAGGCGGTAACATGGCCCACCATCTGCGCCTTGACCCGCGCCAATGAAAACGACATAAAGGTGGCTGCCGAGGCTTTGCAGTATGCCAAGCACAAACGGATACACACAGGTATCGGCACCTCGGACTACCACATCAAATACAAATTCAACTCCACCCGAGAGGAGATTATCGAACGGGCCGTCGCTGCTGTAAAATATGCCAAGAAATATGTCGAAGACGTAGAGTTCTACGCCGAAGATGCAGGCCGCACCGACAATGAATACCTGGCCCGTGTTGTCGAGGCTGTCATCAAAGCCGGTGCTACGGTGGTGAACATTCCCGACACGACGGGTTACTGTCTGCCCGAGGAATTCGGCCGCAAGATACGGTTCCTCAAAGAGAATGTCAAAGGCATCGACAAGGCCATCATCGCCACCCACTGCCACAACGACTTGGGCATGGCCACGGCCAACACCATATCGGGTATTCTCAACGGGGCACGTCAGGCCGAGGTAACCATCAACGGTATCGGCGAACGCGCCGGCAACACCTCGCTCGAAGAGGTGGCCATGATATTCAAAAGCCACAAGGAGCTCGACATCGAAACCAACATCAACACGCAAAAGATTTACAGCACCAGCCGACTGGTATCGAGCCTCATGAGTATGCCGGTACAACCCAACAAGGCCATCGTAGGGCGCAACGCCTTTGCCCACTCGTCGGGCATACATCAGGACGGGGTGCTCAAAAACCGCGAGAACTACGAAATCATCGACCCGCGCGACGTAGGCATCGACGAAAACTCGATTGTACTCACCGCCCGCAGCGGCCGCGCCGCACTGAAACACCGTCTGCACATTTTGGGCGTGGAACTCGACAAGGAGGGGCTCGACAAGGCGTATGAAGATTTCCTGAAACTGGCCGACCGCAAAAAAGACATCAACGACGACGATCTGCTCATGCTCGTGGGTAAGGCGCGCTCGGAAAATGCCCGCATCACGCTCGACTATCTGCAAGTAACATCGGGAGTCGGCGTACGCTCGGTGGCCAGCGTCGGTCTGCTCATTGCCGGCGAGCGCTTCGAGGCGGCAGCCACGGGCAACGGTCCTGTCGACGCTGCCATCAAGGCCGTAAAACAGATTATTCACCGACAGATGACCATTCAGGAGTTCCTTATCCAGGCCATCACCAAAGGCAGCGACGACGTGGGCAAGGTACACATGGCCGTAGCTCACGACGGCGTTCACTACAACGGATTCGCCGCCAATACCGATATCGTGGCAGCATCGGTCGAGGCCTTCATCGACGCCATAAACAAATTTGTACATTAATATTTGTTACTCTTTCAAACAATATAGGTTATGAATACACTTTTCGACAAAATATGGGACGCTCACGTCGTACAGAAAATCGAAGACGGACCTACCCAACTCTACATCGACCGGCTCTACTGCCATGAAGTAACCAGCCCCCAGGCTTTCGACGGACTGCGTGCACGCGGACTGAAATGTTTCCGTCCGGGACAGATATTCTGCATGCCCGACCACAACACCCCCACCCATGACCAGGACAAGCCCATCGAAGACCCCGTGTCACGCAAACAGGTCGACACGCTGGCCCGTAACGCCGAGGAGTTCGGGCTCACCCACTTCGGCATGCTCAACCCCCGAAACGGTATCATTCATGTTGTAGGGCCCGAACGCGGACTCACCCTGCCCGGCATGACCATCGTGTGCGGCGACTCCCACACCTCGACCCACGGAGCGATGGGCGCCATCGCATTCGGCATCGGCACCAGCGAAGTCGAAATGGTACTGGCCACACAGTGTATCCTGCAATCGCGCCCCAAGACCATGCGCATCACCATCGACGGCACCTTGGGCAAAGGCGTCACAGCCAAGGATATGGCCCTGTATCTCATGTCGAAAATCACCACCAGCGGTGCCACCGGGTACTTTATCGAATATGCCGGCGAAGCCGTGCGCAGCCTCTCGATGGAAGGCCGCCTCACCCTGTGCAACCTGAGTATCGAAATGGGTGCCCGCGGTGGCATGATAGCCCCCGACGAGACCACCTTTGCCTACATCAAGGGCCGCGAACATGCACCCAAGGGCGAAGACTGGGACAAGGCGGTGGCCTACTGGAAAACGCTCAAAAGCGACGACGATGCTACTTTCGACAAGGAACTGCGCTACGATGCCGCCGACATAGAACCGATGATTACCTACGGAACCAACCCCGGCATGGGTATCGCCATCACCGCCCACATACCGACCACCGACGGCATGAGCGAGGTAGAAAAGGGCTCTTTCATGAAATCGTTGCAATACATGGGCTTCGAGCCGGGAGAGTCGCTGCTGGGAAAAGCGGTAGACTATGTATTCCTCGGCGCCTGCACCAACGGCCGCATCGAAGACTTCCGGGCCTTTGCCTCGCTGGTCAAAGGCCGTAAAAAGGCCGACCACATCGTAGCCTGGCTGGTACCGGGCTCCTGGATGGTCGACGCACAGATACGCGAAGAGGGTATCGACAAGATACTGCACGAGGCCGGATTCGAGATACGCCAACCGGGTTGCTCGGCCTGTCTGGCCATGAACGACGACAAGGTGCCGGCCGGGAAATATGCCGTATCGACCAGCAACCGCAACTTCGAAGGCCGTCAGGGCCCCGGCTCCCGCACCCTGCTGGCCAGCCCGCTGGTAGCCGCTGCTGCCGCCGTAACCGGTGTAATCACCGACCCCAGAACGCTGATGTAAACGACAAATGCAAACGATTATGAAACAGAAATTCAACATACGGACAAGCACCTGCATACCTCTCCCCCTCGAAAACGTAGATACCGACCAAATCATTCCGGCCCGTTTTCTCAAAGCAACCACCCGCGAAGGATTCGGAGAGAACCTGTTCCGCGACTGGCGCTACAATCCCGACGGCTCTGTCAATAAAGATTTCGTACTCAACGACCCCACATACAGCGGCGAAATACTGGTCGCCGGGAAGAATTTCGGTTCGGGTTCAAGTCGTGAACACGCCGCCTGGGCCATTGCCGACTACGGCTTCCGCGTAGTGGTTTCAAGCTTCTTTGCCGACATACACAAGAACAACGAACTCAACAACTTCGTACTCCCTGTCGTAGTGAGCGAGTCGTTCCTGAAAGAGCTGTTCGACACCATCTTTGCCAACCCCAAGGCCGAAGTCGAGGTGAATCTGCCCGAGCAGACCATCACCAACAAAGCCACAGGACGGAGCGAACATTTTGAAATCAACGCCTACAAGAAACACTGCCTCATGAACGGTCTCGACGACATCGACTACCTGTTGAGCCAAAAAGCCGAGACCGAATCATGGGAACAGAACCACAACCATTGATTCCATGCGTACAGAGATATTGGATACCACCCTGCGCGACGGCGAGCAGACATCGGGCGTCTCGTTTGCCCCGCAGGAGAAACTGAGTATCGCCCGCCTGCTGCTCTCGGAGTTGCACGTCGACCGCATAGAGATAGCGTCGGCACGCGTATCAGAGGGAGAATTCCAGTCGGTGAGCCAGGTATGCGCATGGGCCAACAAGCAGGATTTTCTCAACCGCGTCGAAATCCTCGGATTCATCGACAAGGGCATATCGATACGCTGGATCAAAGAGGCCGGCGGGAAAATCATTAACCTGCTCTGCAAAGGCTCGCTGCGCCACTGCCGCGAACAATTGAAGAAAAGCCCCGAAGAACACATCGCCGACATCATGGCCGAAATCGCCTTGGCACGGGAAAACGGCATGCAGGTAAACATCTACCTCGAAGACTGGTCGAACGGCATGATACACTCGCCCGAGTATGTCTACCAACTTATGGACGCCCTGCACGGCGAAGAGATAGAGCACTTCATGCTGCCCGACACGCTGGGCATTCTCAACCCCTACCAGTGTTTCGAGTTCTGCACGACCATGCTGGAACGCTACCCCGGCTGCCGCTTCGACTTCCACGGGCACAACGACTACGACCTGGCCATCGCCAACGTCTACTCGGCCGTGAAAGCCGGCATACAGGGCGTACACTGCACCATCAACGGGCTGGGTGAACGCGCCGGCAATGCTCCGCTTTCGAGCGTACTGGCCGTCATACACGACCAGCTCAAATGCCAGACAGGCATCGACGAAAAGAAAATAAACCAGGTGAGCCGTGTAGTCGAGTCGTACTCGGGTGTGCGCATTCCGGCCAACAAGCCAGTCATCGGTGAGTATGTCTTCACCCAATGTGCCGGCGTACACGCCGACGGCGACAGCAAAAGCAACCTCTACTACAACGACCTGCTGCCCGAACGCTTCGGCCGCACCCGCGAATATGCCCTGGGCAAGACGTCGGGCAAAGCCAACATACGGAAAAACCTCGAAGCACTCGGCATAGAACTCGACGAGGAGTCGATGCGCAAGGTAACCGACCGCATCATCGCCCTCGGCGACAAAAAGGAGCAGGTTACCCAAGAAGACCTGCCCTACATCATCTCCGACGTGCTGAAACACGACACCAAGGACCAGAAGATAAGGCTGCTCAACTACTCGCTGGCCCTGGCGCAGGGGTTGCACCCGGTAGCCGTGGTGAAGATAGAGATACACGGCAAGCAGTATGAACAGACGGCTACGGGCGACGGACAGTACGACGCCTTTGTGAAAGCCGTGCGCACCATCTACAAGCAACAGCTGGGCCGGGAATTTCCGATGCTCGCCAACTACACGGTCGACATTCCCCCCGGTGGCCGCACCGACGCTTTTGTACAGACCGTCATTACCTGGAACTACCACGGCCATACCTTCAAAACCCGGGGCCTCGATGCCGACCAGACCGAAGCCGCCATACAGGCCACGGTGAAAATGCTGAATCAAATCGAAAATCTATAAAACAACAAAAACTCTCGTATATGAAACTGAAAATCGCCGTACTGCCGGGCGACGGCATAGGTCCCGAAATCGTGGGACAAGCCCTGCAAGTAACCGAAGCCGTGTGCAAACGTTTCGGACATGAACTGACTCATCAGCACGCATGGGTGGGTGCCTGCGCCATCGACCGCTGCGGAAACCCCTATCCCGAAGAGACCCATCGGTTGTGCATGGAGTCTGATGCCGTGCTGTTCGGAGCCATCGGCGACCTCAAATACGACAACAACCCCACCGCCAAGGTTCGCCCCGAACAGGGTCTGTTGGGAATGCGCAAGCAACTGGGTCTCTATGCCAACATACGTCCCGTAACCACCTTTGCCTCGCTGCTGCACAAGTCGCCGCTGCGCCGCGACATCGTCGAAGACACCGACCTGATGTGTATTCGCGAACTTACCGGAGGTCTCTACTTCGGCCGCCCGCAAGGACGCAGCGAAGACGGCAACGTAGCCTATGACACCTGCGTATACAGCCGCGAAGAGGTAGAGCGTATCGTGCGCCTGGCCTACAAATATGCCCGCCAGCGCCGGCAAAAAGTAACCGTGGTCGACAAGGCCAACGTACTCTGCACCTCGCGCTTGTGGAGAGAAGTGGCTCAGGAAATCGCTAAAGAAAACGCCGACATCACCACCGAATATATGTTTGTCGACAATGCAGCCATGCAGCTCGTACAGTTCCCGAGCCGCTTCGATGTCATCGTTACCGAAAACATGTTTGGCGACATACTCACCGACGAAGCTTCGGTCATCACCGGCTCGCTGGGTATGCTCCCCTCGGCCTCGGTAGGACTGCACACCTCGGTCTTCGAGCCCATACACGGCTCCTACCCGCAGGCTGCCGGAAAAGACATCGCCAACCCGGTTGCCACCATTCTCTCGGCCGCACTCATGTTTGAATATGCTTTCGGTCTCATGGAAGAGGGTGCTGCCATACGGCGCGCCGTTGCCGCTTCGCTCGAAGCCGGCGTCGTTACCGAAGACATCTGCGGCGAAGGAAAAGCCTATAAATGTTCCGAAGTGGGCCGATGGATTACCGATTACATCGCCCAGGGAAAATAACTCTCTCTATGCAATGAGCAAAAGCCGTACACATCTTGCGAGTGTACGGCTTTTGTCATTTTGTAACCGCCCGCAGGACCGGCATCTGCCCGGTCGCGTAGGCGGGAGCAGATGGCTCGGACCCGAAAGGCACCAGCTATTTTGTCGAGAAGAGTACAATGCGGTTCCAGCTGTTGTCCTGCGGATAGGGCTGACTGGCACTGCCGCCTGCCACCATCTCGATGCGGTTGGCCGGTACGTTGTACTGCTTAATGAGTGTATCCATAACGGCCTGGGCCCGTTTCTGACTCAACTGTTTGTTATAGGCCGGCGTACCGGTCTTTTCGTCGGCATAGCCCGTAACGACAAGTTTACAGTTTTTATTTGCTTTCATGTATTGGGCCACGTTATAGATGTTGACCATCTCTACCGGAGCAATCTGCGCACTGTTTATCGAGAAGCGTACAACCGACATGAGCTTGCTACCGCATTTGGGCGTCGTATCGGCAGGTGCCGGAGCCGTCTTGTAGATAATAACCTTCTCGGGAGGAGGCAAGGGTCGGCTTTCGCACTCTTCGAGTTCCTCGCGCAGGTCATTGATACGCTCGTTCATAGACGACACAAGAGTCTGTTCGGCATAAGGATTGTATGAGCAGAAACGTTCCTTGCCGAAATTGACCGTGATACCGGCAATCGCCGAGACAATCGTCTCGATGCGACGGCTGGCCCAGTACTGCTCCGAAAAGTTGTTGCTCATCATGTTGGCACGTCCCTCAATAAAGAAGTCGGCATAGTGGCACAGGCGGAAGTTGATATTGATACCGGCCGATACGGGGAAAAGGTAGGTATCACGTCCGGCCATCTCGTTTTTGAAGGTATACATGGCACCCACACCGGCAAAGGGGCGGAACGAAACGATACGCATGGGGTCGTACCCGCCCAGTGCATTGGTCAGATCCCACATCAAGTCTCCGTAGAGAGCCACATAACGGGCCGTCTGCGGCTCTCCCACGCGGGGCCACATCTTCTTGACACTTCCCCCCATAAAGTCGAGACGCAGAGCCAGATAGGGCGAAAGCCATTTACCGGCAGCCACATCGAGAGCCAGCGTAAACTGTTGCTTACCACGGTGGAGTGACTTGACGTAGGTCTGTGTGCCGGCACCCACCGACATAAACCAGTTGCTTCTCGCCCCTTTGCTGCTGTAATACTGCGTACCGGGCAACGGCTGCACCTCGACAATCTCTTCCTCGACGACAAGAGTCTGAGCCGACAGATTCGGTACCGACAAGAATCCGGCCGCGGCAAACAGTGCCACCGCGCCCCATAAACGTTTTTTTGTTTCCATACGATTTATCAAAAATTTTTATCGTTCCCGGACAAACCAAAAGACACGCCTTCCTCCCGGGAAACGAGAAAAGGGCGTCTGCGTTCACAGCACCTATATAACAGAAAGGGGAGGCATTATGTTCGGCAACCTTCATATTTGAAAACAAAAGAACAAGTCAATTGCTGAAAAATCAAAACTTTTATAAAAATGGGAAGAGAGCGGCAAGGGATAGCGAATAATTATTAACTTTGCAAATTAGGATAGTTCTTCCTCGCGCAATGCACGCGTAATACCGTAAGAGACAAAGTATGCAAACCAGCAACAAACTGAAATCGGTGTGGAAAAAGCTCCGGTTCTCCTATAAACTCACCATCTTCAACGAACACACGTTGGAACAGGTCGTGATGCTGCGTATCTCGCGGCTGACGGTTATCCTGTCGATATTCGTTGCCGTTGTCCTTATCGGAGGCCTGACAACCTACCTCATAACACGCACTCCGCTGCGCCGCACCCTGCCGGGATACATAAGTCCCGAAATGCGCCGGCAAATCGTCGACAACGCCCTTGCCGTCGACTCACTTTCCCGCATGGTAAGCATACAGAAGGCCTATCTGGACAATCTCTCCAACATCTTCTCGGGCAATATTCCTCTCGACTCCATCGACATCAACAGCGAGCAGGCTCTTCACACCTACTCCATCGATTCACTACTGCCGGCATCAAGCACGACCAACTCGTTCATGCGCAAATATGCCGAAGAGGGAAAATACACCCTTGACGTCTTCAACCAGAACGTAGCCGACAACCTGATATTCTACCCTCCGGTCAAAGGTCGGGTAACACAAACATTCAACCCCGAACGCCAAATCTTCGGCATACGCATCACACCTTCGCGCCAGTCGCCGGTAGCCGCCGTCCTCGACGGGACAGTCATTGCCACCTATCTCAGCGCCGAAGAGGGATATGTCATCGAAATTCAACACAACAACAATTACATATCGATATACCGCTGCAACGACCGGCTGCTGAAATCGGTCGGGCAGAAAGTTGTCGAGGGAGAAAACATCGCCATATCGGGCAACCTCATCGAAGGGAAGATACGCCCCTATGTCGAGTTTCAGCTCTGGCATCAGGGCGTTCCTCTCAACCCTTCGGAATATATCCACTTTTGACCGTACACGCTTATATGGGGACAAAACGACAATTAGCCATACTGGGGTCGACCGGCTCGATAGGCACACAAGCCCTGCAAGTGGTAGCCGAGCACGCCGACTTGTTTGAAATATATGCACTCACCGCCCATCGCAACGTCGACCTGCTGATAGAACAAGCCCGCCGCTTCTCGCCCGAGGCTGTGGTCATTGCCGATGAAAGCCTCTATCCCAAACTGAAAGAGGCCCTGAGCGACAAACCCATAAAGACCTATGCCGGCAGTGAAGCCATTGCCCAGATTGTAGAGGCTCAACCCATCGACATGGTACTCACCGCCATGATGGGATATGCCGGCCTCTACCCCACCATACGCGCCATCAAGGCCGGTAAAGCCATTGCCCTGGCCAACAAGGAGACTCTCGTTGTGGCCGGTGAGCTGATTACCCGCCTGGCCTATGAACACCGGGTACCCATCATTCCCGTCGATTCGGAACACTCGGCCATTTTCCAATGTCTAGCCGGAGAAAACAACAACGCCATCGACAAAATCATACTCACGGCATCGGGCGGACCGTTCCGCACCCTCTCGGCCGAAGCATTGCGACACGTTACCAAAAACGAAGCCCTCAAACACCCCAATTGGAAAATGGGTGCCAAAATCACCATCGACTCGGCATCGATGATGAACAAGGGTTTTGAAGTCATCGAGGCACAATGGCTTTTCAACGTCGCCCCCGAACAGATAGAGGTCGTCGTACACCCCCAGTCGATTGTACACTCCATGGTACAGTTCCAGGACGGAGCCATCAAAGCCCAACTGGGGCTTCCCAACATGAAGCTGCCCATACAATATGCCTTCTCCTATCCACACCGTCTGCCCAGCGCCGACCCCAAGCCCCGGATGGAAGATTACATGACCCTCACCTTTGAACGGCCCGACACCGAACGCTTCCCGCTGCTGGGGTATGCCTACGACGCCATGCGTCGGGGCGGAAACATGCCCTGCATCATGAATGCCGCCAACGAAATCGTGGTCGACGCCTTCCTGCACGACCGCATCGCCTTTACCGACATGCCCCGGCTCATTGCCCGGGCCATGGAGCAGGTAGCCTTTGTCGCATCGCCCACCTACGACGATTATGTGGCGACCGACCACGAGACCCGATGCCTTACCCGCGAATGGATTTAATGCTAAAAACTGTTTTTCTATACACCACAGCCGACTTATGGAAACTTTTCTGATAAAAGCCGCACAACTCATGCTCAGCCTCTCGATTCTGGTATTCATACACGAATTGGGACACTTCTTTTTCTCCCGCCTCTTCAAAGTAAGAGTCGAGAAATTCTATCTCTTCTTCGACCCCTGGTTCTCCCTGTTCAAATACAAACCCAAAAACAGCGATACCGAATATGGTATAGGTTGGCTGCCGCTGGGCGGCTATGTAAAAATAGCCGGAATGATAGACGAGTCGATGGACAAGGAACAGATGGCCCAACCCGAAAAACCGTGGGAATTCCGTTCCAAGCCGGCCTGGCAACGGCTGCTCATCATGACGGCCGGCGTCTTCAACAACTTCCTGCTCGCCCTCATCATCTACGCCATGATAGCCTTTGTATGGGGCGACACGATACTCCCAATAAAAAACATCGGCAACGGTCTCGTATATAGCGAGGTGGCACAGAACGCCGGCTTCCGTGACGGAGACATACCGCTGACTGCCGACGGACAGGCCCTCTATGACTTCTCGGGCGAGACAATCCGTGCCATGGCCGAAGCTCACGAAGTAGAGGTGATGCGCGACGGCGAGGTAGTAAAACTCACTCTCCCCAACGACCTCATGCTGCAACTCATCGGCGCCAACCAGCGCTTTGCCAGTTGCCGCATGCCGGTTGTAGTGCAAAGTGCCGTAGCCGGCTACGGAGCTGCCGATGCCGGAATGCAGGAGGGCGACAGCATCATCGCCGTAAACGGAGCCGCCACCCCCGACTATACCGACTTCACGGCCGCCATCGGTGCCCATAAAGGGGGCTCGGCCGAGGTATCCTTTATCCGAAACGGTGCCGAAATGACCCTCCCGGTTGCCGTCAATGCCGAAGGTCAGATAGGCATCACGCTGGTACCGGCTACAACGTTCTATCCCACCGAGACCCGCTACTACGGATTTTTCGAGTCGATACCCAAAGGCATCAAGAAAGGTTTTGCCACACTGGCCGGCTATGTAGGCGACTTCAAATATGTCTTCACCAAAGAGGGCGCCAACAGTCTCGGCGGATTTGGAACCATAGGCAGCATCTTCCCCTCGGTATGGAACTGGGAAGCCTTCTGGGAAATGACGGCATTCCTCTCCATCATTCTGGCCTTCATGAACATACTGCCCATTCCCGCTCTCGACGGCGGCCATGTACTCTTCCTGCTTTACGAGGTCATTGCCCGCCGCAAGCCGAATGAGAAATTCATGGAGTATGCCCAGATTACCGGTATGGTACTGCTGTTTGCCCTGCTCATTTACGCCAACCTCAACGATGTGATACGATTCTTCTTCTAATTTCGCATAATATGAAATACATACAGATAAAACTCAAACCCGGCAAAGAGGAGTCGCTGCGACGCTTTCACCCCTGGGTCTTCTCGGGCGCCATACACAGCATGACGGCCCAACCCGAAGAGGGCGACGTGGTGGAGGTATGCGACAGCCATGGACAGTTCATTGCCCTCGGCCACTATCAGATAGGCAGCATCATGGTGAGAGTACTCACCTTTGAACGCGAAGAAATCGACCTCGCATTTTTCAAGAAACGCCTGCGGGCCGCCTACGACGTTCGTCAAAGCGTGGGTCTCATCGACAAGGAATACAACAACACCTACCGTCTCGTACACGGCGAGGGCGACTACCTGCCGGGCCTGATTATCGATATTTACGACAAGACCGCCGTAATGCAGGCCCACTCACCGGGCATGCACTACGCCCGGCATCTGCTGGCCCAGGCCCTGCAAGAGGTCATGGGCGAGGCTCTCCAAAGCGTCTTCTACAAGTCCGAAACCACCCTTCCCTACAAGGCACAACTCGACGCCACCAACGAATACCTCATCGGCAACGACTGCGGAAACATCGCTACGGAACGGGGCCTGAAATTTCATGTCGACTGGCTGAAAGGACAGAAGACGGGATTCTTTGTCGACCAACGTGAAAACCGCGCCCTGCTCGAACGCTACGCCCACGGCCGCAACGTGCTGAATATGTTCTGCTACACCGGCGGATTCTCCTTTGCCGCCATGCGAGGGGGTGCCCGACTGGTACACTCTGTCGACAGCTCGTCGAAAGCCATTGACCTGACCAACAAGAACGTAGAGCTGAACTTTCCCGGCGACGAACGCCACAAGGCATTTGCCGAAGACGCTTTCAAATTTCTCGAACAGATGGGCGACCAGTACAACCTCATCGTGCTCGACCCACCGGCCTTTGCCAAGCATAAAAACGTGCTGCACAACGCCTTGCAGGGATACCGTAAACTCAATGCTCTGGCTTTTGAAAAGATACAGCCGGGCGGTCTGCTCTTTACCTTCTCCTGCTCGCAGGTGGTAAGCAAAAACGACTTCCGACTGGCGGTGTTCAGCGCTGCCGCACAAGCCCGCCGACAGGTGCGCATCCTGCACCAGCTCACCCAGCCGGCCGACCACCCCATAAACATCTACCACCCCGAGGGCGAATACCTCAAAGGTCTGGTACTCTATGTCGAATAAACGTTCATCACAACCCTAAACAATAAAAGAGAGAACAATGAAAAAAACCTTCTTCACTATGATAACAGCAGCCACTCTACTGTCGGCCTGTGCCGACAAAAACAGTGCCGACGCGCCCGCCGAGAATTTCAACTACTCGATCGAGCAGTTTGCCGACCTCGAAATACTCCGCTACCGGGTACCGGGATTTGAAACCCTCTCCCTCCGGCAGAAAGAGCTTATCTACTACCTCACCGAAGCCGCTCTGCAAGGACGCGACATACTCTTCGACCAGAACGGCAAATGGAACCTCCCCATACGCCGCACGCTCGAAGCCATCTACACCCAATACGCAGGCGACAAAGAGAGTGCCGATTTCAAGGCATTGGAGAAATACCTGAAACAGGTATGGTTTGCCAACGGTATTCACCACCACTACTCGACCGACAAGTTCACCCCCGAATTCAGCCAGGCCTTCTTCGAAGAGGCCGTGCGCTCCCTGCCCGCCAAGAGCCTGCCCCTCCAAGAGGGTGGAACCACCGATGAACTGCTGGCAAACATCTGCCCCGTCATCTTCAACCCCGACACCCTGGCCAAGCGAGTGAACCTTACCGCCGGCGAAGATCTCATCGCCACCTCGGCCAGCAACTACTACGACGGAGTAACACAAGCCGAGGCCGAAGCCTTCTACGGCGCCATGAAGACCCCCGGCGACACCATGCCGCCCTCTTACGGACTCAACAGCCGGCTGGTAAAACGCAACGGGAAAATCTATGAAGAGGTGAACCGCGTAGGCGGCCATTACAGCGCCGCCATCGAAAAAATCGTCTACTGGCTCGAAAAAGCCGCCACGGTAGCCGAGAACGACAAGCAGCATCAGGTTATCAACCTGCTCATCGACTACTACCGCACGGGCGACCTCAAAACGTTTGACCAATACTCGATACAGTGGGTTACCGACCTCGACTCGCGCATCGACTTCGTCAACGGATTTATCGAGGTCTACGGCGACCCCATCGGGCTGAAAGGCAGCTGGGAATCGATTGTCAACTTCAAAGACCTTGAAGCCTCGCACCGCACCGAAATCATCAGTGCCAACGCCCAGTGGTTTGAAGACAACTCTCCCACCGACACGGCCTTCAAGAAAGAAGAGGTCAAAGGTGTATCGGCCAAAGTCATCACCGCCGCCATTCTCGCCGGCGACTGCTACCCGTCGACACCCATCGGCATCAACCTTCCCAACGCCGACTGGATACGCCACCTGCACGGTTCAAAATCGGTAACCATCGAAAACATTACGTCGGCCTACGACAAAGCTGCACAGGGCAACGGCTTCAACCAGGAATTCATGTGGAGCGACACCGAGCGGAAACTGGTCGAAAAATATGGTTTCCTGGTCGATAACCTCCACACCGACCTGCACGAATGTCTCGGACACGGCTCGGGCAAACTGCTTCCCGGCACCGACCCCGACGCCATGCGCTCATACAGCTCGACACTCGAAGAGACTCGCGCCGACCTCTTCGCCCTCTACTTCCTGGCCGACAAGAAACTCATCGAACTGGGCCTCCTGCCCGATGCCGAAGCTTATAAGGCCGAATATTACCGCTACATGATGAACGGTCTGATGACACAGCTCACCCGCATCGTTCCTGGCAAGAACATCGAGGAATCGCACATGCGCAACCGCCAGCTCATTGCCCGCTGGATTATGGAGAAGGGTGCCGACGACAAGGTACTCAAACTGAAAAAACGCGACGGCAAGACCTACGTTGTGGTCAACGACTACGAAAAGATGCGCACACTCATCGGCGAACTACTGGCCGAGGTACAACGCATCAAATCGACCGGCGACTATGAAGCCGGGAAAAATCTCGTCGAGACCTACGGTGTGAAAGTCGACCCCGAACTGCATGCCGAAGTACTCGACCGATACACCCACCTGGGCATCAAACCCTACAAAGGCTTTGTCAACCCCGTCTATACCCCCGTCTACGACAATGAGGGTAACATCACCGACATCACCGTATCATACAACGAGGGCTATGCCGAGCAGATGCTACGCTACTCGCGCGACTACTCTCCCCTGCCTTCTTACAACGAATAAAATATCGGACATTCAATACACAAGAAAGGCTGAGCATGATGCTCAGCCTTTCTTGTTGCTATCCACTTCACCCTAAAAGCAGCATGCAACAGAATAGTACTTGTTACACCGGTGAGTGAGTATTCCCTTTGGGCCGAAGCTGTGTTTTCTTCGGGAACAGGCGCTCTTCGAGGCGCTGCATCAGACAATAAAAATAGGGTATAAACAGTGTACCCAATATCATGTTTACCGCCATACCGAAGACGACGGCCGTCCCCAATGCGATGCGGCTCTCGGCACCAGCGCCGGTAGCAAAAACAAGAGGCATCACTCCCAGCACGAAGGCCAGCGAGGTCATGAGTATAGGCCGCAGGCGCACCCGTCCGGCTTCGAGGGCCGCCTGCTCTATCGACTCGCCCTGCGCCCTGTAATCGCGGGCAAACTCCACGATGAGTATGGCATTCTTGGCCGACAATGCGATGAGCAGGACAACACCTATCTGCGTATATATACTCACCGAAAGGTCCATAAGGAAACAACCGGCAACCACCCCGAGAAGGGCAAACGGAAGCCCCAGCAAGACGGCCACGGGGCTGGTCCAACTCTCATACTGAGCCGAGAGCACCAGCCACACCACCAGCAGGGCCAACAGAAAAATAAGGATTATCGACGCGCCGGCCTGTGTCTCCTGATAGGTAGTGCCCGTCCATTCATAGCCGAAATTGTTGCCCAACACCCGGTCGACAAGTTGTTCGACGGCATCGATACCCTGTTGCGAACTGTATCCCTGTGCAGTAACCGCCGTAATGGCGGCGGCCGAATACATATTGTAACGCGACACGGTAGACAGGCCCAACCGTTCTTCTATCGTCGTAAACGACGAAAAGGGCACCATGTCGCCCGACGTATTGCGCACACTGAGTCGCAACACATCATCGATGCGGGCACGGCTGTTGGCGTCAGCCCCGATTTTCACCTGATAAACACGCCCGAAGTCGACAAAGTCGTTGACATAGGCCGACCCGAGATAGAGCGACAGGGTCGTAAAAATATCGTCTATCTTCAACCCCTGCATCTTGGCCTTGTCACGGTCGATGTTGAGAAAGTATTGGGGCGAATTTCCCTGGAAGGCACTGTTCATCGAGGCCAGCTGCGGAACACCGGTCGTCGCCACCAGCAGGGCATCGACCGCATTTTCGAGTTCGGTCGTTCCCAGGTTATTCCGGTCTTGCAACTCCAACGCCAGACCGCCGCTCACACCCAGTCCGGGAATGGCGGGTGGATTCACGGCATAGACAACCGCCTCCTCGACCGACTTCACACGACGGTTAAAGTCGGCAATAATATCGAACACGCTTTTGCCCTTTCCCTTACGGAGATTCCAGTTCTCCAAGATAACGAAAAAAGTAGCCGTATTGGAGTTTTCTCCACCCGCAATCATAGAAAATCCGTTGATGGCAGTATAGGCAACAACCTCGGGATAAGCAGCCAGGAGCTCTCCTACTCGCGCCGATACCGCCTCGGTACGTTGCAGGCTCGACGCCGGTGGCAACTGCACCGACACCACAAAATAGTCTTGGTCTTCTTCGGGAATAAACGACGTGGGCCACCGCCAGAAAAGCATCAACGCAACTGCCGAGAAGAGAAGAAACAGCAGGGCTGCCGACACCGGTCGCCGTATGAGCCAAGCAGCCACAGCCCCGTAGACCGACACGAGACGATTATATATCTTGTCAAAGGCCCGGTAGACAAAATTCCGACCGGGGGCCGAAGGCCGCAGAAAGAGCGCGCAGAGGGCAGGAGTCAGCATCAGCGAATTGAGTCCGCTGAAAAACGTAGCGGCCGCAATGGTAAGGGCAAACTGTTTGTATAGTTCGCCGGTAACGCCGGCCACAAAAGCCGTAGGAATAAACACCGCCATCAGCACCAGCACGACACCGATAACGGGGCCGGTAATCTCGCCCATGGCCCGGATAACTGCCTCGCGGGCCGAATACCGGCCGGTATCGAGCAGACGGGCCGTGTTCTCCACCACCACGATGGCGTCGTCGACCACAATAGCAATGGCTAACACAAGACCGAAGAGGGTGAGCATATTGATGGAAAAGCCAAACAGATGCATGACGGCAAAGGTGGCTATCAGCGAAACCGGAATGGTGAGCGAAGGTATGATGACAGCCCTTCCGTTTTGCAGGAAGAGCAGAATAACCAGTATGACCAAGAGGGTCGTTTCGAGAAAAGTTTTCAGCACCTCGTCGACCGATGCCGATACAAAATCGGTCGTGTCGAGAACAACCTCGTAACGCACACCCGACGGCAGATCTCCGGCCAGCCTCTCCATCTCGGCTCTGACAAGTTTTGATACGCTCAACGCATTGGAGCCCGGCGACTGATATATGGCCATCGATGCCGACTGCCGGCCGTTCTGGGTCGAGGCCACATTATAGGTCTGGCTGCCAAGGTCTATGCGGGCAATGTCGCGCAGGCGCAGATAATTTCCGCCCGGCAGCACCTTGACGACCAGGTTGCCGAAATCTTCGGCCGTCGTGAGCAGTCCCCGCGCCGTGAGGGTAAACTGGAAGTCGACCGGCTCGTCAAGCGGCTGACTGCCGACCGTCCCGGCCGACACCTCGACATTCTGTGCCTGTATGGCCGCAAAGACATCGGAGGGGGTAACGCCACGTATGCGCATCAGTTCGGGGTTGAGCCATACACGCATGCTGTAACTTCCGGCACCGAACACCTTCACACTGCCCACACCGGGCAGACGCGACAATGCATCGGTAAAGTGGAGCTGTGCATAGTTGGAGAGATAAAGCCCGTCGTACAGAGCCGAATCGGATTCCAGGGCAAGCAGCAGCACAATGTCGGTCGACTGCTTGCGCGTAGTAATACCCTGCTCCACCACAGCCTCGGGCAGATTGCCTTCGGCTATCGCCACACGGTTCTGCACCAGCACAGTGGCCATGTCGATGTCGGTACCCACTTCAAAGGTTACCGTCAGGGTGTAGCTGCCCGACGACGAGGAGGCCGAACTCATGTATATCATGCCGTCGACCCCGTTTACCTGCTCCTCGATAACCGTACCCACCGACTGGGCCACCGTTGCGGCGCTCGCACCCGGATACACGGCCGATACCTGTACCGTGGGCGGAGTGATGTCGGGGAATTGCGCCACGGGAAGCACTTCGAGCGATACAATCCCGGCCAACACCATGAGCAGGGCCAGTACCGTAGCAAAAACAGGACGGTCGATAAAGAATCTTGAAAACATATCTTGTCTATTAAAAATTACGGTGCAAGCACCGGGCGCACGGCCATGCCATCGCGCACTTTCAACAACGCCTTGGTTACAAACCGCTCATCGGGGCGCAACCCGCTCTCCACAATGGTCAGGGTATCATCGACCGTACCGGAGGTCTCAATATGCCGGTACATAATCTTGTCGTCGGCCCCGACAACATAGAGATACTTTCCGAGCTGGTCGGTACCAATCGAAAAGTTCGGTACCAAAAGGGCATTCGCCTTATAGTCCGACTTGATGCGGACCGTTACGTAAAGGCCGTCTTTCAATTCGCCACGCGGATTCCTGACCGCCGCCCGCAACGCAATCGTTCCGGTAGAGAGATTGATGTTGGGCGCCAGATAATCGACCGTGCCGGGATAAGGCACCGCATTCTCCCGTGTATAAACCATCACACGGCGATCCTCGGCCGTGGGTTGTGTACGCCGCAGATTTTCAACGATTTTCAGGTATTGCGCATCTTCTATCGAGAAGTAGGCATACACAGCCGAATCCTGATAGATGGTCGACATGCGGGCCGGCGAAGACTGCCCCGCAATGTATCCGCCTTCGGAATAGGCCGTCAGGGAGATATGCCCGGAGTAAGGTGCGTGTATGTAGCAGTAGCTCAGATTGGTCTGCGCCGTGTTCAGTGCCGCTTCGGCATTCGAGAGCGCCGCCTCGGCTATCTGCATATTGGAGCGGGCCTGTATCAGGTCTATCTCACTCACGGCATTACTGCTGCGCGCCTCTTTCATGCGGGTATAATTGTTCTGCGCATAGTCGAGTGTGGCACGGGCATCGAGCACACCCGCCTCGGCCTGTTTCACGGCATCTTCGTACTGGGTGGGCTCTATGACATAGAGCAGGTCGCCCTTGTGTACCACCGACCCGGCCGCAGGAAGGCTCTCCAACAAGTAACCCGACACACGGGCCACGACATCGACGGCATTCCAAGCCGATATGTAACCGGGATACTCCTTGTACAAAGTTACCGCCTGCTGTTGCGGGTAGGCCACCGTAACAGCGGGCACCATAACGGGAGAGGCCGGCGGTTGCTCACGGCAGGCCGACAAAGCAAGGCCGGCTACCAGAAGAGCGATACATAAACTTCGATACTTCTTCATGCTTCGTATTTGTTTTGCTGTTCAATCCAACTACTCCGGGGAGGTGTTGTCCCAACCTCCACCCAATGCCCGGTAAAGGTCGATAACCGAGGTAAGAGCTATACCCTGAGCCGACACCAATCCGTTCTGATAGTCGAGCAGGGAGCGTTGCGCGTCGAGTACATTCTGAAACGTAGAAAGCCCCCGCTTGTAGAGGTCGAGAGAGAGTGTAAGGGTTATCTTGCCCTGCTCCACCAAATCGTAGAGTACCCCCAACTGCTTGACCGCCCCCTTATAATAGGCCATGGCGTTGTCGACCTCCTGTACGGCTGTCAGCACGGCCAGATTGTATTGTTCGATGCTGGCCTGCCACTCGGCCCGAGCCTGTCGCGTGGCCTGGGTATACTGACGACCTTGAAAAAGAGTCCAGGTGAGCGAGGGGGCAATGGAGTAGGTAAGGCTGCGGTGGTCGAAAAACTCATTCATCTGCTGCGAAGCAAAACCTATCGAGCCGGTCAGTGTGAGACGTGGCAGATAATCGGCCCGCGAGGCACCTACCAGAGCAGCCGCCGCTACGACCGACTGCTCGGCGGCGCGTATGTCGGGACGTTGCCGCAACAGATTGGTCGGCACCCCTACGGGCACTATCGCCCGGAAATCGGGAATGGGCCTCTCCTTTTCGAGTACCGGAACCAGGGCCTCGGGGTGGGTTCCTACCAGCAATGCCAGGATATTGACCTGTACGACAATGCCGGCTTCGATGGAGGGTACAGTGGCCAGTGTACTGAAATAGACCGACCGGGCCTGTGCCACATCGAGTTGCGAAGCCAACCCCGTTTCGTATCGCACCTCGGTCATTTCAAGAATCGATTTCTGTGAATTGATGTTACGGCGGGCCACTATCTCCTGCTGCTGCAATACACGCAACTGGGCGTAGGCCGAAGCCACCTGTGCTGCCAACGATACCAGCGCGGCATTATAGGTTTCAATCGATATGCGATATTGCGCCTTCTGCGAACGCATCTGCATGGTGGTGGATCCGAAGAGATCTATCTCCCAGGTGGTGGTCAAGGCTCCGGAAAAGAAGTGTTCACGCGCCTGCGTTCCCCCGTCGGAAACCCGGCCACTGGTCTGATTTTTGTTCCAGCCGAAATTGGCTTGCAGCGAAGGATAATAGACACTTTGTTTCATGCACAGGGCTGCCTGAGCCGACTGCACACGGTAAAAAAGCGTTTTCAGGTCGGGACTGTTGGCAAATGCCACCGTAATAAGGGAATCAAGCAACGTATCGTCAAGATTCAGCCACCAGCGGCCGGTAACAGGCAATTGCTGCACAAACAGGCTGTCGCCGGCCCACTGCTCGGGCAACGGACGGGATAGGTGTTTTTCACCCACTGCACGCTGGGCCATACCCGGAAGAATACCTCCCGACACCATGGCCACGACTAAAAAAAGGTATCGCCAAGAGCATTGTTTTTTCATCAGACCTGCATTATTTATGTCTGACGATATAACCATCAGAGAGGAGCTTTGGTTTGGTTGCCTTGATAAAATTGTAAAACAACCTTTCCTCATCGGAATACGTTATAAAAAGGTCTACGTTAAAAAATATCGTTTCGCAATCATCGGTTTGGCTTATCCGATAAAAGCTATACCTTTGCCCCGATTTATCTAAAACTGAAAATCTTCTCGAAATGCTCGACACAGAACGCATCGATGCCCAACGGCTCTTTTTCGGGAAACAAAATCCCCTCTCCATCAAATACCGTAAAAAGGCTCTCAAACGTCTGCAAAAGACCGTCATACGCTACGAAAACGACATTGCAAAATCCCTCGAAGCCGACCTGCACAAGTCGGCTTACGAAAGTTATCTCACAGAAATCGGATTTGTACGCAGCGAACTGCGACAAGCCATTGCCCAACTGAAAAAATGGGCAACACCCAAACGGGTACACACCCCGTTCCTCCTCACGGGAACGACAAGCCGCATCACCTATCAGGCCTACGGCAACGTACTGATTCTCGCTCCCTGGAACTACCCGTTCCAACTGCTTTTTTCACCGCTCGTCGGAGCGGTTGCCGCCGGGAACTGCGTGACCTTGAAAGGGTCGCCATATGCCATACACACCAACGAGATATGCCGGAAGATTGTCAACGAAGCATTTGACTGCCGCCACGTCTTGTGGGTCGATACCGACAACAGAGGTACCGACCGGCTGCTCGAAATGAAATGGGATTACATTTTCTTCACGGGAGGTCCCTCCTATGGGAAAAAAGTTGCCGAAGCTGCTGCCCGTCACCTGACTCCGGTAACCCTGGAACTGGGAGGGAAAAGCCCCTGTATCGTACACCACAATGCCCACCTGGCCACGGCGGCAAGGCGTATCGTATGGGGCAAGTTCCTGAACTGCGGGCAAACGTGTATCGCACCCGACTATCTGCTTGTGCATCGCGACATCATGGAACCACTCATGGCTCTGCTGCGACAAGAAATCATACGACAATACGGTGAAAATCCTCAGACCAACCCGGACTACCCTCGAATCATCAATGAAAAGCGGTTTTATGAGCTCGTACGACTCATCAAGCAAGGTCATATCGAACATGGTGGCACATACGACGTCGACGACCTCTACATAGCCCCCACGCTCATCTCGCACATCACCCCCGAGATGCGCATCATGCAGGAAGAGATTTTCGGGCCCATACTACCCATACTGCCTTACACAACACTCGATGAGGTCATCGACTTTGTCAACAGTCGGGAGAAACCACTTGCACTGTATTACTTCGGACAGAAACAAAAAGAAATCGACAAAGTGCTGAAACATACCTCATCGGGTGGAGCCTGCGTAAACGATGTGGTATCGCACATAGCCAATCCACATCTGCCATTTGGCGGCGTAGGATACAGCGGCATGGGCAGCTACCACGGACAAGAGAGTTTTCTCACATTCAGCCACAGACGTGCCCTATTGACAAACCGTACAAGGTGGAATCCCGGCATCAAGTTTGTACCCTCGGCCGGGAAACTACCTTGGCTCAAACGGTTGTTTCGTTAGCAACAGGTTACTTTTCACGAGAAAGTCGGGTCATCACTGCCTCCCGATCAAACGGTACGTATTTAGGGGTCGAAGGCACATAATCGTCATTGTCCCACAACGTACTGGTAATCATCAAATCGGCACTGTACCGGTTGCAGGCAATAGGCACATTGTGCACACGACATTGGCGCAACAACATCTGTATATCAGCCTCATGAGGTTGGGGATTGAGATCGTCAATGAGAAAAATTGCCAGATTGATTTTGTGCTGCACCACCAGAGCCGCAATCTCGGCATCGCCTCCAAGCGGTCCAGAATGCATGCAGGTAATATCGGCCGTAACCCCTTTCTTCTCAAAAGCCTCTTTTACGAGAGAACCCGTCGTTCCAGTACATACCAGATGGTGTCTCGACAACTCATCGGAATTAAAAACCGCCCACTCTACCAAGTCGGCCTTGCGGTTATCGTGCGCTACCAGCGCAATCGTCAATCTCTTTTTCATAATCATCTTGTTTTTAATAGAAGCCCAAGACTTCGGTTATTATAAGATTTTTCAAAATATAGCTGCAAACACACCTGTTTTTAAAGGAGAAGTGCAATCTACTTTTCCTGACCGGCTACCGCAACACAGAAGTTTGCCCGGTCGAGATAACGACATGCCACTTCTTGCAACCGAGCGGCTGTTATCGTCCGCAAAGCTTCAAACCGACTATTGTAATAGGAAAAGTCGAGATCATTGGCCAGAAGGATAACAAACACCTCGGCCACGGAGAAGGGCGAATCGAAGAGTCGCAGCATTTCGCCAGTCATATAACTGCGCACCATGTGCAACTCTTCATCGCCGACGAGAGTGTCGCGCAGACGGTCTATTTCGTTGAAAAGTTCGTCAATAAGAGGTCGCACATAGTGCGTCGCCGCCTGGGTCTGTACCACCAGATAGGCCACATCGGGATAAGCGACAATCGACGACTGTATACCATAGGTATATCCTTTGTCCTCACGAATGTTCGACATGAGCCGGCTGCCGAAATAGCCGCCCAGCAACGTATTGAGTACCCGTAACGCAAAATGATCGGGATGATTACGCCCCACAACGAAACATCCGGCATTGATACCCGACTGCAACGCGCCCTCCTTGGGAACAAACCGGTAATGTTCGCCGGCCGGGACCTGAACGGGATATAGTTCCTGGTGATATTCGACACCGGGAGAGAGGGCTGAAAAGGTATCGGCCACGGCAGCCTTCATATCAGATGTGATGCGGCCCGAGAGTACGATGCGGCAGCGGCGCGCCGTATAACAGTCGCGGTGGAAAGCTCGCAGGTGACCGGTCGTAAGAGTATCGTAATCCGCCGGCTGTTCACGCTTTCCATAAGGGTTGTCCGCACCGAAGAGCTGTTCTGAAAAGGTGCGGGAGGCCAGTACGTTGACCTTCATAAGGTCGACCAGCAAGGCCTGCCGGTTACGTTCTTTCAGAGAGGCAAACTCTGTTTCAGGAAAATCGGGACAGGCCACCAGTTTATACAGAATGGGAAGCACCTCGAAGAAATAACGGTTGGCCACATAGAGCGTAATATAGGTATTGCGCTGTGTAGCCAGTGTCTGCAAGGCGGCCCCGAAATAGTCGAGTTTCTCGGCAATCTCGGCCGAAGATAGTCCGGCGGCTCCCTCCCGCAGCATGGCAACGGTGTGGCGGGCGGTCAAGGGGTGTATCTCGTCGACCTTCCCGGCCGAAAAAAGAATATCAACCCGCGAGAGCTCCTGCTCTCCCCGGTCGATGACATACAACGGTATACCGTTAGGCAAGAAACCGGACCCTACTTCGGGGAAGGTCAGTGTTTCGACCTCCCTTACCGGAGGCGGAGTGGTTCTGTCGAGCATATGTTTTTTTATTTTTTGGCAAGTGAATCAAGAAAAAGCAAGGCCCGTTCGAGGTCGTCGGGCGTATCGATGCCGATGGTCTCTTGTGTGGTGATACCCACTTTGATGCGATAGCCGTTTTGCAGCCAACGCAACTGTTCGAGCGACTCGGCCTTTTCGAGCGACGACTGAGGCAGACGGGTGATCTCGGCCAGGACGTCGGCCCGATAGGCATACATGCCGATGTGTTTGTAGAAAGTGTGGTGGCTCAACCATTGGCCGGCGTCGCAGCCACGCAGATAGGGAATAACCGAGCGGCTGAAATACATCGCCTCGTTGCGACTGTTGAGTACCACCTTGGGCGAATTGGGATTGAACAAGGCAGCTTCTCCGTCGGCCTCGGTAAAAGGTTTCACCAGTGTGGCAATCTGCGTGTCGGCATCGTCGAAGCAGGCCATGATATCTTCTATCTGACGAGGTTGAATAAAGGGCTCGTCGCCCTGAATATTGATGACGACATCTTCCCCGCCGCCTATGCGTTCGTAGGCCTCCCGACAACGGTCGGTTCCCGAGCGGTGCTCGGCCGAGGTCATCACGGCGCGCCCGCCAAAGGCCTCGACCGCCCGATATATGCGGTCGTCGTCGGTGGCCACATAGACCGAAGAGAGGCACGACGACACCTGTTCATACACACGTTGAATCATTGTTTTTCCCCGCATGTCGACAAGTGGTTTGCCGGGGAAACGGGTCGAGGCATAACGAGCCGGAATAATAGCTATGAATTTCATTTTTCTTCAAGATTTTGCGGGACAACATAGAGTTGCATATTCTCCACTTTCACCACCTTTATCGGGGTTCCTTCGTCGAGATAAGTATTGTGATAGGAAATAGCATCGTAATCTTCACCGTCGATGCGCACCTTACCCGACGGTCTCATGACGGTAACGGCACGCCCTTCGCGACCTACCATGGCCGCCAAGCGGCCCGACACGGCAACATACCCGTCTTCGATGTTCTGTTCAGCATGGAGGGCCACCCGGTAGAACAATCCCCGACGGCCGATGCGCCTCATCAGATACAGCGACAGGAGGACGGCGCCGAGCAGTCCGCCCAGAATCACAAGCAAACCGTCCGTAATACTGTCGGTCGATACCCAGAAGAAATCAAAATCGGCATTGTTGAGCAGGGCCAGCAAAAGACCGCCGAAAAAGCATACAAGCCCCAAGATGCCGGCAATACCGAAACCGGGTATGACAAAAAGTTCGAGTGCCAGCAGGATAATACCCAGCAGGAATACCAGAATCTCCCACGATGCGGCCAGGCCCACCAGATACAGCGGGGCGAAATATAGCACGGCCGCCACGATGGCTACGGCCAGCGGGAGCCCCACGCCGGGTGTCTGCATCTCAAAATAGATGCCTCCCAGTATAAGAATGATGAGGATACCCTGCACCACGGGGTTCTGCAAGAAACCCACCAAGTTGTCGTAGAAGGTCGACTCATACTGCTCCACCGTATAGCTCGTGCAGCCGAGCCGTGATGCGATAATGTCGTCGACACTCCCGACAATCGCCTCGCAATAGCCCCATTGAAGCGCTTCACGGGCAGTCAAGGTGAGAACCTTTGTCGAGTCGCACAGCCCGGGCACAACGATACGCTCGTCGACCATGGCCTCGGCAATCAGCGGGTCGCGATGCCATTGAAGGCGTGTGGAACCGTCGACCGCACGCAGCGTATCGCAACCGTGCGACTCGGCCGTGGCCCGTATCGTGGCCCGCATGTACGACTGATACTTGTCGGGCATGGCAGCCCCCGTAGGATCGACCACTGTGGCCGCTCCGATACTTGCCCCCTCGCGCATATAGATGCTGTCGCAGGCTATGGCTATGAGGGCACCGGCCGAGGCCGCATTATTATCGATAAAGGCGTAGAAAGGGAGCGGACTGTTGAGTATGAGTGTTCGCATCGAGTCGGCGTGTACCACCGTCCCCCCATACGTATTCAGTCGCAATATGACTGCCTGTGCCGACGAGCGCAAGGCCTCGGCATGACCATTCTGCAAATAGCGCCAGGTAGTGGGGCCTATCTCCTTGTCGATGTCGATACGGTAGAAGTCGGCCTTTTCCGGAACTGCCGTCCCGGCACCCAGTCCCACAGACCAGCATGCAATCCAGGCGCAGAGAATCAGTAATATCTTTTTCATATTATCGAGGATATGAGACGAAGTTACATTTTTTTATCGAAATAACACATTTCAGAAGTTGTTTTTCAAAAAGAGAATTTCACAATGAGACATTTTTTATACTAACGCAGCGATATTATTAAACTCCATAAATGTATGTTATTTAACAGATTAGCCATCATTTTTATACTAAAAAATTTTTCTTTCGCCAATGGGCTTTTTATATTTGCAACATATTCTTGCATAAGAATACAAAACTTTGATTAATCACTCATATTTATTTATCAATGGAAACACGACTGTTTGAAAAGAAACTCTTGCAACTGCAAGACAACCTGCTGAACTTTGCCTACATGCTCACTTGCGACCACGACGAAGCCGAAGACCTGCTGCAAGACACGACACTGAAAGCGCTCGACAACTGCGACAAGTATATCGACAACATCAATTTCAAGGGGTGGGTGTTCACCATCATGCGCAACATTTTCATAAACAACTACCGCAAGGGGGTGCGCAACCAGACCATCATCGACCAGACCGAAGATTTATATCACCTCAACCTCCCGCAGGAATCGGGATTCGATACCCCCGAAGGCTCTCTCGCAGTAAAGGAAATATCGAAGGTCATCAACAAATTTCCCGACGAATACAAGATTCCCTTCTCGATGCATGTGGCCGGATTCAAATATCAGGAGATTGCCGAAAAGATGGAGTTGCCGCTGGGCACGGTTAAGAGCCGCATATTCTTTGCCCGCCAGCGGTTGCAGGTGATTCTCAAAGATTACCGTTGATTAATTGGAGAAGTTGACACACAGGCCAAACTGCAACACGGCCGGGTTGTAGGGATAGTTGGGCATGATAAAATAGTTGTTCCCGCCGAACAGCCCCTGATTGAAGTGTGTGTACATGACATAGAAACGCACCATTTTCATCTTCATGTTGGCATAGACATTCATGAGCGGATAGTTTCCCACCTTGACCTCATCTTGGGTATGAAACGAGAGAGTGGCCGGCTGGTAGGCCTCGGCATAATAGGAGGTGTGGTATTTGCAGTCGACACCGAATTGCACCTGCAACACCTTGGCAATCTTAAAGTCGAGATACATCTGTGCATAAGCACTCAAGTCGGGCAGCGGAATGACCTTTGAATCGCTCGACTTCTGATACACGGCTTCGAGGTCGAGATTGAAAATGCCCCACTTTACCTTCTGTTTCACCGCGGCACTGAATACCTGCAAAATACGACTGTCCTGCCGAGGCATGCAACTGTTGTCGAAATAGACATAGTTCTGCACATTTTCCACACCGACATTGATAACCGTACCGGTCGAGGGGAGAGAAAACTCTCCTCCCACCCTGAATTTGCGCGTTTTACCGAAATCGTTATCCCAAATAAAGTGGTTCGACACATAATGGCGGTAATAAAATGCCGGCGTCAGGTTCTTGAAAAAGCCGTAAGCCCGCAACTGCACCGTCGTCTTGCGTATGTGGAAACGGGTCTGTATCTCGCCCTCGATATCGGTAGCTCCGGCATCGACGCCGAGAAGGCCCACCTTACCGTCGACCGTATAAGTGAGCAACTCACCCTGCTGCTTGGAGAGTACCCCGCCTACCCACAAGACATTCTCGGTAAAAATCTGTGGCGACTCCTTTACACTGAACAGGGCACTGCCGGTATCGAGCATCGGAATGTCGGGTGCCGTCCGCATGGCGGCGGGAATGAGATCACTCATCAGCGTAAAGCGTCGTACCTCATGGGTCATGTAGGCCGACATACCCATCTTGGCATACTTGTTAAACCCTTCGAGCAAGGATATGCCCAGCGTATTTTTCAACGACCAGTATTCGGTCGAGTCGTTGGTACCGTCCTTGCGGAAATAGGTATTGTCAAAGAACGTTGTATCTTCGCTGGCCGATGTATTGACAAACCGCCTCATGTTGCTGTTATACTCAACCGTGTGTATGAAACTGGTGACGGGAGTAAATACATCGACCGTCGTTGTGTCGTCGACTTGCTGGGTCTTGTAAAAACCGAGATTATAGCGCTGAGTCAGATAATAATTCTGCCCCCGCACGCGGTTGAAAGCATTGTAAAGATAGACGGGTATCGTCTGTGAATCAAATCCGCCCTGCCCCGAAGCCACCTCGTCGGGGTCGAGTATGAACTGGGTGTCGGATATTCCACCGTTCTCCTGCGACACAAAATTGTAGGTGTTGGCAAAGGCGTGCATCTGGTAACGGTCGCCTATGTAGGAGCCGGCCACCTGCCACGAGAGGTCTTTATTGCCCTGGTGGTCGTAGTTACCTCTCGAATAGACATACTGTATGCCGGCGGCAATGGCCAGCCGCTTGTTGACATTGCCCGAGAACTCGGCTTTGAGGTCTTCCTGCTTGGTCTGCTTCCCGCCACCAAACAGATACGACGCCAGCGTCATGGGTATACGGGTGTTGTAATAGGTGTAGTTTTCAGGGGTATAGATGAGGTAATCGTAGGGTTGCTTGAAAATGAACTGCGGCATATCGGGACGGTCGAAAAAGACCTTCGACATCGAGGCACCGCCCAAGTTTCCCGTGTAGGAATAGGCCGTGGAATAAGAAATGGGCAAATCGGTATTGTAGAAATTATCGATGAGCGTATCCATCGGTACCCGATAGGGTGTTCCCAAGGGCTGGGACAGCCGCCACGCATAGGGCTCTCCTATCACCTGCTTCTTGGCGGCATATCCACATATCACCGACCACGCCAAAAGAGAAAATACCAATAACCTCTTCATATACGCGTGCAAATATACGCAATAATACGCGAACAACTCCCATCGCTCTTCCTAAAAAGAGAGAAAAGGAGTTGCACATTCTTACACAATCTTAGGGAAAAACCCGATTTATATTCAAAATAAAATCAGGAGAATTGACATTTAATGCTGTTACGACAGTAACTTAATTATCAAATCACTTTCGATTAAGTCTGCAAAATAGGCCATCATTATGAAGTCTTATTTAATGGTTTTCAATATCTCATATTTACCAATCTTTATTCTCTATCGAAATATATCTAATGGCTCCTCCACTTCCAAATGGATAATCACTCACGTCTTTATTGAGATATGGTGAATCTGTAACTAAGGTACCATGAAAGCAGCATCTTTCTTTATTGAAACGAACCTTTTTTTCATCATCATAGAAAGTCCACTCATAATTTTCAACTTTGATAACCGACCTTACTACACCACGATATACCCCTAACACATAAGATATTTTACATGCACGAGACCTTGCAATAGCCCAATATTTCCGTGTTTTTTCATAAATGTTTATTCTCTTATAAACGCCATGGGCTTTTGCATCATCAAAACTTCTATTCAAGCTAACCAATAATAAACAATCTTTTAGATGATCAATCTCTATCTTTTCGCAATCATAGATTGCACTTATTTCCTCCGCGGTTTTAATCCCTTCGTCCCACTGATGATGTCCACCTTGTATGTTAGCCAATACCTGTTCAGTATTAAATTTTGGATATGTAAGAAGATCTATAAGGACAGATTCTATTTGAAAAGCCTCTTTTTCAGACAATTTATGGCGAAGTATATAATATTCAACCTTTGCTCCGGAAGCAATAATATCACGAATCAAATTCAATTTTAAAGACTCATCATCTTCTTGAAGAGCTGCCTTGCAATGTTGAAACACTCTATTTCTACACCCCTTTCCGATATAAAATATCTTATTGTTTCGAGGGTCTATCAATGAATAGACATAAAAGCCTAATTCTTCTATAACCTTATCGCTAAATTTATCCATCTGTAATTTATATTCTTTTTCTCATGAAAGAAAACTCCGGTCGAGAGGGAAGATTATTTTTTCTTGCGCCACCGCAGCTGCTTGCGCACGGGGCTCTCTTTTTTGAACATGTCGTTGTCGATAATGACGCGGAACGTGATGAGTTGCTGCGAACACCACTTCACACCGTCGTAGTGGTGCACCGAGGAGACTTTGAGGTCGAACTTCTCATTTTGGAACGGGTGCCAATAGGCTTCGAGACGGTTGTAGACGTCGTCACGCGTGCGGTAAAAGGCCGAGCCGGTATAGAGGCTCGACGCATAGCTCTCGTAATAGGGCATGAGACAACCGCCCATATAAAGGGTGTTGTAAAGCCCCAGTTTGAACTTCTCGACACGGGCCTCGACCTGCACGCCGTGGGGCTTCACATAGTGACCGACATAGGTGCGGTCGTTCTGTGCCGACTGCAACCAACCGACGCTCACTTTGAGCTTGTCGAACCATAACCGGCCTCCCAAGTCGACCCCGACACGCGGATAGAACCAAATGTTGTCGACCACCCCGCCATCGACGCTGGTACCGGCATGGTGGTGCATCATCAGTTCATACTCTCCATATAACCACGAGAGGGGATAGTAGCGGCCCGATGTGTAAACGATGAAGCGCTCGCGCGTGGTCGTGGTCTGGTGACCGTCCCAATCGCAAAAGACCTCGATGTAATTTTTTTCATCGGGGATATATTGCAGGAGCAATCCGTCGATGGTATTGTCGAAAAACTTGATGGAGTCACAGAAAAAGGCGTCGCTTCCCCCTCTTACTTGCCGGCGGGGTATGATACCGGCCGAGACGTTGAAGCGGCTGTCGCGGTAATTGTAAAAGAAAAGGAAATTGAAATCCATATCACAGGCCGGCGAACCGAAATTGCGCAAGGCGGTCGCTCCCACCTGTATCGAATTTCCCCGCCAGCCAAGCCCTACCAACGGATTGATATACCCGCCAAAGATGGTCTGAGGCCAGTTGTACTTGCTCTTTCCATACTCCCGGTTATCGAAAGTCATGTCGACATCGACACTCCACAAAAATTCTTGTGCCGACAGCGAGGCCGACAGGCAAAAGAGCAACGTTGCGAAACCAATTCTCCGGAGGAACTTCATCTGATGTATATTTTGGAAACGCTACAAAAATACGACAAATTCATAAAGAAACGCCTATGCCCGGTTATTTTGACACACGATTTTTTTGATGTATTTATCGGAATAGTTGTCCGTTTCTTTGTGTCTCAACAGGATTCTTTTCGCGGGAGATGAAAATGGGGCGGTAGGAACGTCGTCGGGAGGTACGCTCCCATGGGTGCACGACGGGTATTTTCCCGACTTGAAAATGTATTGCAAAGGTTCCTCTCCTATTCACACCGTTCTCCACCAGCCACAATCTTTTCAGATGGCAGGAGACGGCACACGCAACCGGCCGTGAAAACTTCTCCCCCCGGTTTGCTTCTGCACTCGTCTTTTACTATCTTTGTCCCGTTTTTCCAAAAACCGCTTGTTTTTTCATGACCCAGTATTTCAAAAGATATACCGCACATTACCGTTCGTTGCTGACCATGGGTGTTCCCATCATGGTCGGGCAGTTGGGCATTATCCTCACGGGGTTTGTCGACAACATCATGGTCGGTCACCACATGACCGAAGAATTGTCGGCCGCATCGTTCGTGAACAACATTTTCATGCTGCCGCTCATGTTTGCGACCGGTTTTGCCATGGGCATCACGCCGCTTATCGGAGAACAGACGGGGCGGAACGAACTGCTGCGCGCGGGACAGACATTCCGATACGGGCTCTATGCCAACGGCATGCTGGCCATCGCACTCATCGTCATCATGGGGACGCTCTATTTCTTCCTCGACCGGCTGGGGCTGCCGCAAGAGTTGCTGCCGCTGATGCGGCCTTATTATCTGCTGCACCTCGTCGGGCTTGTTCCCGTGCTGTTGTTCAACGCGTTCAAGCATTTCGCCGACGGTACGACCGACACCCTCACCCCCATGTACATACTCCTGGCCAGCAACTTGCTGAACATCATTGGCAACGCCCTTCTTATCTACGGATATGCCGGGTTTCCCGAATGGGGCCTCTTCGGAGCGGGTGTCTCGACGCTTATTGCCCGGGTGTTTACGATTGTGGCCGGACTGTGGATATTCTTGTACCGGAAACGTTACCGTCGCTTCAAGGCCGGATTTTTCGGCCAACCGGGAAATGCCAAGCTCTACCGGCCCATTCTCACCATGGGCATACCCATCGCCTTGCAACTGGGTATGGAAACGGGATCGTTCAGCCTCAGCGTCATCCTCATCGGCTGGATAGGCAGCACAGCTCTCGCCGCACACCAGGCCGCCGTAACCTTCTCTACCATCGGATTCCTGCTCTATTCGGGTATCGGTGCCGCCATTACCATCGGGGTGAGCAACGCTCGCGGCAGCAACCGCTCGCACGAAATAAGGCCCATCGTCACAGCGGGTGTCCACATCGTACTTGCTCTTATTCTGGTCGTTACTTCGGTCATGTTCTTTACCCGCCAGTACATCGGGTACATCTTTACTGACTCGTCCGAGGTGGCCCTGCTCGTATCGGCCATCATCATTCCCATGATGGTGTACCAACTGGGCGACGGCATGCAGATTTCGCTGGCCGGCGCACTGCGTGGACTCGGTGTGGTGAAGCCCATGGTGTGGATAGCCTTTGTCAGCTATTTCGTCGTGAGCCTGCCGGCATCATACCTCTTTGCCTTTGTGTGCAACGGTGGAGCCCCGGGCGTGTGGTGGGGCTACCCCGTAGGGCTCTCTTGCGCAGCACTGCTCTTTTTCCGGCAATTCAGGTCGAACAGCGCACCGGCTTCACCGGTTTAGTCACGAAGCCTTTGCCATACTCCTTGCACGACCGCCTTTTCCTTCGTCTTATCAACCGGAGACGAAGGGCATAACTATTCGTTGGGCCTATTTCTTGCGGTTTTTCAACTTCATCGCCTCCCGGCGCTTGGCTGCATTGAAATTGGGATTATACGACGAAACCTTCGTCTTTCGCCCGGCTTCCCGCTCGGAGACATCGCGTCCGCGGGCAGCGGCTCCCGGGCCATAGAGTTTTACCAGCAAATCTTCCCGTCCCATGCGATGCAACGCCTGTTCAATACCCCGTCGGGCCTCGGGCTTGTACCAGAAAAAGAACTGCCGTTGCGCCAGTTTCTCTTCGGCGGTGTGTGCTGTATAGACCCGCTCTCCCGTATGGGGGTCGTACCCCGTATAATACATCTCGGTGGCCAGGGTCATGGGCGTAGGAGTAAAGTCCTGCACCTGTTCGAGATGGAAGTGCAGACTCTTGGTAATAGCCGCCAGCTCAGCCATGTCGACCGCTTCACAGGCAGGGTGGCTCGAAATGAAATAGGGTATCAGCTGCTGGTTCAGCCCCTCCTCCCTATTGATGCGTTCGAAAATCGTGCGGAACTGCTCAAAGAGACCGAACCCGGGTTTGCGCATACAGTAAAGTACCCGCGAAGAGGTGTGTTCGGGGGCCACTTTGAGACGGCCCGACACATGACGGGTTATCAACTCCCTGGTGTACTCCCGCGAAGCCGCATTGAGGGCTTCGTCGTCGTTGCGGTGCAGCAGCAGGTCGTAGCGTACGCCACTGCCTATAAAAGAGCGCTTTATCCCAGCCTTGGCATCGACCGCCCGGTAGAGATGCAACAGCGGACGGTGGTCGACCTGCATATTGGGACACACCGAAGGCCACAGGCACGAGGGGCGCTTGCACACCCGGCACGCCTGCGGTTTCTTGCCCGTCATGCGGTACATGTTGGCCGACGGGCCTCCCAGGTCGCTGATGTAGCCCTTGAAGCCGGGCATGACAATAATACGGTCGACTTCGCGCAAGACCGAGGCTTCGGAGCGCGACGATATGTATTTGCCCTGATGGGCCGAAATGGTACAAAAAGCACAACCGCCGAAACAGCCCCGGTGCAAGGTTACCGAAAACTTTATCATCTCAAAGGCCGGTATGGTCTTGTCTTTGTAGCGCGGGTGAGGCAATCGGGTGTATGGCAGGTCGTATATGGCATCGAGCTCTTCGCCGGTAAGCGGCGGGAAGGGCGGATTTATTTTCAGGGCCTTGTCGCCGCAGCGCTGCCACAGCAAACGGGCCGTATAGCGGTTGGACTCCTCCTCGACCAGGCGGAAATTGCGGGCCTGCACCTTCTTGCTGCGCAGGCATTCCTCGTGCGAAGCAAGAATACAATGGTGGTCCGACTCCTTTTCGCCGGGCAGTTCCGAAGCATCGAGGGCAACAACCGTCTGAGGTATGTCGTGCAGGTCAGCGAGAGGTTCGCCGGCCTGCAAACGGCGGGCTATCGTACACATCGTCTGCTCGCCCATGCCATACGAGAGAATATCGGCACCGCTCTCGATGAGAATACTCGGCCGCAAAGCGTCCTGCCAATAGTCGTAATGGGTAACACGACGCAGAGAAGCCTCAATACCCCCTATCACCACAGGTACGTCGGGATAGAGCTGTTTGAGTATGCGGGTATAGACGATGGTCGGATAGTCGGGACGCATGCCGGCACGACCGTCGGGTGTATAGGCATCGTCGGAACGTAACCGCTTGTTGGCGGTGTAATGGTTGACCATCGAATCCATGGCTCCGGCCGATACGCCGAAAAAGAGACGTGGACGACCCAACTTCTTGAAATCACGCAGGTCGTCACGCCAGTTGGGCTGAGGCACAATGGCCACACGCAGCCCCTCGGCTTCCAGCACACGGCCGATAACCGCCACGCCGAACGAGGGGTGATCGACATAGGCGTCGCCCGAGAAGAGAATCACATCGACCCATTCCCAGCCGCGCTGTTCCAGTTCCTTGTGGGTAGTGGGCAACCAGGAGTGCCTATCGGTAAGGGGTGCTTGCATATCTATTTCTGATTATAAAGGTCTTCGAGTTTCAACAGTTCGTCGCGCAGGCGGGCCGCCTCGATAAACTCCATGTTTTTGGCGGCTGCCACCATCTGGCGGCGGACATTCTCCATATTCTTTTTCAACTGTTCCTTGCTCATATAGGGAACAACGGGGTCGGCCGCCAAAGATACGTGCATCGTATCGAACTCCTCGGCGTAGGTGGGTTGCGTAGAGGGCTTGCCTTTCGGGGCCGGTGAAGCAGCCGCCTCGGCCGACTCCTCGCTACGGACCAGTGCCGTATTATAGGCTTTGCGTATGGCCTGTGGTGTAATGTGGTGAGCCTCGTTGTAGGCCAGCTGTTTCTCACGCCGGCGGTTGGTCTCGTCGATGGTCTGCTGCATACTCTCGGTAATGCGGTCGGCATACATGATGACGCGGCCGTTGAGATTGCGGGCCGCCCGACCGGCCGTCTGGGTAAGCGAACGGTGCGACCGCAGGAAACCCTCCTTGTCGGCATCGAGTATCGCCACCAGAGAGACCTCGGGCAGGTCGAGCCCCTCACGCAGCAGGTTCACCCCGATAAGTACATCATACACCCCCTTGCGCAGATCGTCGATAATCTGTATGCGGTCGAGTGTGTCGACATCGGAATGGATATAGTTACAATGAATGTCCAGACGGAGCAGATAGGCATTCAGCTCTTCGGCCATGCGCTTGGTCAGTGTCGTAACCAGCACCCGCTCGTTGCGTTCGATGCGCTGCTGAATCTCTTCGAGCAGGTCGTCGATCTGGTTGAGACTGGGTCGCACCTCGATAACGGGGTCGAGCAACCCCGTGGGACGTATGACCTGCTCTACAACCACACCCTCGCTACGCATCAGCTCATAGTCGGCCGGCGTGGCACTCACATAGATGACCTGCGGCACAAGAGCCTCAAACTCGGCAAAGGTCAGCGGGCGGTTATCGATAGCCGCCGGCAGACGGAAGCCGTATTCCACCAGATTGACCTTACGGGAATTGTCGCCCCCATACATGGCGCGTATCTGTGGCACGGTAACATGGCTCTCGTCGATAATCACCAGAAAATCCTTCGGGAAATAATCGAGCAGGCAGAAGGGCCTCGTACCCGGCAGACGACCGTCGAAATAGCGGGAATAGTTCTCGATGCCCGAACAGTAGCCCACCTCCTTTATCATTTCAAGGTCATAGGTAACCCGTTCGTAGATGCGCTTGGCTTCGAGTTCCTTGCCGATAGACTTGAAAAACTCGACCTGCTTTCCCAAGTCGAGCGTTATTTCGTCGACGGCCCGGTTGATGCGTTCCTTGGTCGTTACAAATATATTGGCCGGATAAATATTATAGCAGTCAAAGCGCGAAACCGTATGACCGGTAGAGGGGTCGACGCTCTCAATGGAATCAATTTCGTCGCCCCAAAACGTTACCCGCACTATCTCGTCCTGATAGGCCGGATAGACATCGACCGTATCGCCCTTTACCCGGAAATTGCCACGGTGCAGGTCGACCTCGTTACGCGAATAAAGCCCGTCGACCAGTCGCCGCAGAAAATCGTTACGCTCCATACGGTCGCCCACCTTCACCTCTATCATGTTGCTGTGGAAATCCTCAGGGTTGCCGATACCGTAAAGGCACGATACCGACGACACGACAATGATATCTTTCCGGCCCGACAAAAGCGATGAAGTGGCCGAGAGGCGCAACCGGTCTATCTCTTCGTTGATAGCCAAATCTTTCTCGATATAGGTGTCGGTCGTCGGGATATAGGCTTCGGGCTGATAATAGTCGTAATACGAAACAAAATACTCGACGGCGTTATCGGGAAAGAAATTTTTGAATTCGCTGTAAAGCTGAGCGGCCAGGGTCTTGTTGTGGCTGAGTATGAGTGTCGGTTTCTGCACCCGCTCTATCACATTGGCCATCGTGAAGGTCTTTCCCGACCCGGTAACACCGAGAAGGGTCTGGGCCGGCACTCCCTCGACAACACCGCGCGAAAGCTCGGCAATGGCTTCGGGCTGGTCGCCGGTGGGCGCATAAGGAGAAACGATTTTAAAGGGCATCGTCAGAAAAATTTAATAGCAGCAAAGGTAAAAAAAAGTCCCATCTTTACACAGCATCACAAGAAGAATTAAAATGTGGAGCAAAAAGAGTCTCATATCTAAAAAGAGTGAGATTATCCGTTAAATTTCTCTTTTTTACTTTCATAATTCTCCTGCTTTACCTAACTTTGCACCGATATTTGTACCCGTATGAAAAAGAAAGCGGTTTATTTGTTTCTCCTTCTGTTGATTTGCTGCTCGTGCGGCGAATATTACAAGATACAGAAAAGTACCGACTTGGACGCCCGATACCAATACGCCAAAAAGTGCTTTGACAACGGGAAATACAACCGCGCCTATACCTTACTGGAAGATTTGGTAGCCGTATTCAAAGGCACCGACAAAGGCGAAGAGTCGCTCTATCTACTGGCCCTCAGCCACTTCATGGCCAAAAACTACGATACGGCAGGCGACTATTTTGCCACCTACTACCGCAGCTATCCCAAAGGTGAATATACCGAACGGGCCCGCTACTATTCGGGACTGAGTTATTACAACGACTCTCCCGATCCCCGGCTCGACCAGTCGATTACCTACAAAGGCATCGAAGAGTTGCAGATGTATCTCGACTACTACCCCCGGGGCGAAAAGGTGAAAGAAGCCGAAGAGATGATTGTCAACCTGCAAGAGAAACTGGCCGAGAAAGAGTTATTGAATGCCACAACCTACTTCAACATAGGGAACTATCTGGGACGGAACTATTTCGAATCGGCCGTCATTACGGCTCAGAACGCCTTGAAGTCATATCCCTACACCCAAAAGAAAGAGGAGTTTCTCATGCTCATCTTGCGGGCACGTTTCCAGGAAGCCGAAGAGAGTATCCGCGAGAAGAAAGGCGACCGATACAGAAATACAATAGACGAGTACTATGCCTACATCAATGAATTTCCCAACGGAAAATTCAAGAAAGAGGCCGATAATATCTTCAACAAGGCCAGCAAGTATATCGACAACGCAGAATAAAAACAAACCGAAATAAAAAATGGACTACAAAAAAACCAACGCACCGACCAATACCGTAACCCGCGACATCATCGCTCTGTCGAGCGACACGGGCAACGTCTACGAAACGTTACGCATTATCGGCAAACGTGCCAATCAGATAAGCGTAGAGATGAAAAACGACTTGGAGAAGAAGTTGCAAGAGTTTGCTTCGTACAACGACAATCTCGAAGAGGTTTTTGAAAATCGGGAACAAATCGAGATTTCCCGCTACTACGAGAAACTGCCCAAACCTACCCTTATCGCCACCCAGGAATATCTCGAAGGAAAAATCTACTACAAAAATCCGACGAAAGAAAAAGAGGAACTTTAAACGGTTCACCCACATACACAAAAAACGGGGCGGAATGAAAAATCATTCCGCCCCGTTTTCATATCGTATATCTTGCACTCAACGGCGTTGCGACAAAACAACATCGTCGATACAGGCCCAGGCTCCGGCACGGGCATTGGCATAGAAACCTATCTCCACCTTTCCGTCTTTCACCTTCACCCGCTTTATGGTTATCTTTTTCCACGCTGCCGACTCACCCTTGATGCGACAGGCATAACGGCGGTCGCCACTCTCGGCATACATTTCAAAGCGGTCGAATCCGTCGCTATGCTTCAACCGCGCTTCGAGCGTATAGACCCCGTCGGGCAGCAACACATAGGGCGTCGAAGCTATCGTCTGGAAAACGCGCCGTTCAAAATCGACCTTATCGCTCATGTACAGCGACTTCTCACCAATTACCGTTTTACGGTCATCGGCCGTATTCTCATAATTCAGGCGGGGAGAGTCGTCGTCGCCCACCTTCACGGCATTTCCCTTCACCACCTCGGTGGTCCACCCCAGCAGAAAATCCTGCACCGGCTTGGCCGGACAAGGAATAGGCCGGCGGTCGGCCTCGAAACTGCCGTTCTTCACATAATTATTCTCCTCGGCCACTCGCCACTCACCTGTCTCGGCATTGAGATACCAGGCATTCAGAGAGTTGAAGTAAGGTTCCTTACCATCGAACGAGAGAGGGCACCACTGGTTATACCCCAAACCGTTCCCGGCAAAATCGGCCCAGCGGTCGCCGCAATAAAGCACCGTCTCCTGATGCGTACCGCGCAGCGTATAGAAAAATCCCGTCTGGGTAATATGCGCATAGTCATCGGCACAACCGGGCATAATCTGCATATCGTTTACAGGTTCGTACGGGCCCCGTATGTCGTCGGCTACCAGGTAGTAGGCAAACGAAGAGTCCCACCCGTAAAGATTCGAGGCACACATGTAATAACGGCCCTTATACTTGAAAAGACAGTTGCCTTCACGACCGGCACCTTTGAATACCTGTGTGCAATCGAGCAGGTCGACCCGACCGTCGCGCACTCCTATCTCCGACACATAGATGCGGTTGCGTCCGCGACCGTAGGAGTAGATAAGATAGGACTTGCCGGTATCTTCATCGACAAAAACCGTCTGGTCGCCGGTATTGGGCGTACCGATAATCTTCTCCATCGTAATGCGACGATACCAGGTAAAATGGCCGTCGGGCTTGTCGGAGAGAGCAAACAGCACCCCGTTATCGTGCTGCACCAGCAGCACATACTTGTTCCACTCGGGCAGATAAGCCACGCCCATGCGTCCTACCCAACCGGCTCGGCCGTATTTGTCGACCTCCTCACGGGTGAGAACATCGCCCACGAAGGTCCAGTCGACCAGATTGTCAGACCGGTAACAGGTTACCGCTTCAAACGTGCATTGCGGCCAGGTAACCGACGGGTCTTCGCGATATTGCCGGGCCTCGGCATAACGCACTCCGTACCAATAATAATGCATCTCGCCGGTCTCGGCATCGGGGTAACGGAAAATACCCCCGCCCTGGCTGTATATGGGACGACCGTCGACGGTATCCCAAAAGATGTCATTCACGATTTTCTTTTCTTCTCCGCGAGAATGGGCATCTCGCTCACCCGCCGCTATCGGGCTCAACGCCAGACAGAGGGCAAGTGTCAAAAATAATTTGAGAGGCATAATGATTGAATTTGTATCTATAATTTCACTTTCTGCATTTGAGGTTCACTCTCGTTGTGCTGACGGTCGACGGCCGTTACCACATAGACACACCGGCTCGACCCGTCGCGGAAAGGCAAGCGGTAACGGGTATCCCGCACCGTAGCCACCAATGCCCGCGCATTGTCGAGGTCGACCGACTCGGCCGTATCGAAACGATACACGCAATAATAGGCGGCTTGCTGCATCACGTCGCGCGTCTTGTCGGCTTTCCATTCGAGGTAAAAACCGTCGGGGTACCAACGGGTATGCAACTTCTTCACGGCTTTGGGTGCCTTGCTGTCGATATGCGTATAAGCCGGGATAAGCGCCGGACAGGTAAAATAGCCACTCCGCAACTCATCGGAGGCGCCTTTGTAATTATCGAGGAGTTGATAGCCCGACCAGAAACATACACCCGAGATGCGGCCGAGATAACGCGAAAGCACCATCTTATACCCCAGCTGCGAACGGAGCGGTGAGACTCCGGCGGCATCGAGCGAACGGCAGACGTCCTGTCCGATGTAAAGATGACAACTGCCGGGGACACTCCGGTTCCACCACCGGACCAGCTCTTCGTAGCAGGCGGCCTTGTGGCCTACCTCCCAGTATAGCTGCGGAATGAGATAGTCAATCCAGCCGTTGCGTGCCCACAACAGCACATCGGCATAGAGGTCGTCGTAGTTTTGCAAGCCGCAGGTGGCACTGCCGTCGGGCGAGGTGGTATTGTTGCGGTATATGCCAAACGGACTGATTCCGAACCGCACCCAGGGTTTGCGCCGCTTGATGTCGCGGGAGAGTTGAGCGATAAGCGTGTCGACATTGCTGCGCCGCCACTCGTCGAGCGGGAGGCCGTTGCCATACAGGGCATAGCTGGTGGTATCGGGAAATGGTACCCCGTCGATGGGATAGGGATAGAAATAGTCGTCCATGTGTATGGCGTCGATGTCGTAACGAGCCACGATGTCGTCGACGACCCTCCCGATAAAGGCCCGCGAACCGGGCATTCCGGGGTCGAACAGCAACTGGCGTCCGTACTCGACAAACCACTCGGGGTGCCGGTAATAGATGTGCGACGAGTCGAGAGCGACGGCCGTGTTGCACTGCGCCCGATAGGGATTGATCCAGGCGTGAAACTCGATATTGCGACTGTGGCATTTCTCGATGAGGGCCGCCATAGGATCCCAGCCGTTCTCGGGCGCACGACCCTGCTCGCCGGTAAGGAAACGGCTCCACGGCTCTATTTCGGAACGGTAGAAGGCATCGGACTCGGGCCTTATCTGGAAAAGCAGCGCATTGATGCCCGTATGCTGCAAGGTATCGAGCAACGTATCAAAATAGGCACACATCCGGGCCGAATCCATTTCGGCATACTGGGGCTGATAGACGGTCTGTATCCAAGCTCCACGGAATTCCCGCTTGGGTCTCTCCTGAGCCGGCAGAACAGATGCAAAAGTGATAAGAAAAGGTATCAGGAATAAGATGGAACGCATCATTCAAAAGCAATTTTCGGACAAATGTAAAGTTTTTGAGGGAAAACAGAAAACAGGCGGGCCGCTTTTTGAAAAGCGACCCGCCATATATTCCGGAGCTATTCACTCAACATCGGAAAACGAGTACATTCATCTATCCTGAGCTGCGCTCAATTTCATCTATTCAGCGGCACACAACTCATATACCTCACCGGGAGCCGTCTCTATATCGTAGTAATAGACAGGCGAAGCAGGCTGTGTCGTATTGATGGGCGCCTCGGGCGAAATGAGCGGACGGCGTATCGACTGGGGTTCGAGCAAGAGACCCGGCGTTTCGGCCGCCGATTGGAGCGGTTTGAGCTCGACACCGTTGCATGTGAGGGGCACGGCCGAACGCACGCGCAATGTACCGCCGATGGTGGAACGGATTTGCGCCTTGTCGAGCGTACCTTCACTCCACGACATCTCTTCGAGGGTGAAACCGCCCCGGCAGCGCAGCCCTTTCACCGTTCCCGTGCGCCATACGTCGGGCAGGGCGGGCAAGAGGTGCACCGCTCCGGCATGGCTCTGCACCAGCATCTCGGCAATACCGGCCGTGCAACCGAAGTTTCCATCGATTTGGAAAGGCGGGTGGGCATCGAACAGATTGGGATAAGTACCGCCGTTCTGTCCGCTCTCGTCGGTCGTAGGACGTATCTGCTCGGTAATGAGTTTATAGGCGTGATTGCCATCGAGCAAGCGGGCCCAGAAGCAGACCTTCCACCCCATCGACCAGCCGGTCGAGTGGTCGCCACGGCCATAAAGCGTTTTCTTGGCTGCCTCCATGAGTACCGGGGTATTGTAGGTAATCTGTCTACCCGGGTAGAGTCCCCACAGATGCGATACATGGCGGTGTCGGTCGCGCGGATTGTCCCAGTCGTCGAGCCACTCCTGCAACTGTCCCCAACGGCCCACCTGCATGGGGGCCAACTGCGAAACTACCGTGCGCAGCGTATCGACAAAGAGACTCTCCTCACCCATCGCCTTCGCGGCGTCGATGGTATTGGAGAAAAGGTCGTAGACCATCTGATTGTCCATCGTAGCACCGGCTACAATGACAAACGAACGTTTGCCGTTGACCGACGGTGCATTTTCGGGTGAATATGAGGGGGCCACCACAAGCCAGTTGTTGCGGGGTTCCCGCACCAGAAAGTCGATATAAAACTCACAGGCACTTTTCATCAGGAGATAGACCTCACTCAGGTAAGAGCTGTCGCCCGAGAAGAGATAGCGGTCCCACAGATGCTGGCAGAACCAGGCATTGCACGTGGGCCACACGCCATAACGAGGACCGTCGACCGCACCGGTCGATGCCCATATATCGGTATTATGATGGAGCGTCCAGCCGCGGCAGCCATACATGGCAGCCGACTGCCGGCCCTGCTCGGCAACCCGCCGCACAAGGTCGAGGAAAGGTTCGTGCATCTCGGCCAGATTGGTTACCTCGGCCGGCCAGTAATTCATCTCGACATTGATGTCGGTGGTATATTTTCCGTCCCAAGGAGCCCGCAACTTATAGTTCCAAATACCTTGCAGGTTGGCGGCCTGTCCACCGGGCTGCGAACTGCTTATCAGCAGGTAACGGCCAAACTGAAAATAGAGCGCTGCCAGTTGGGGGTCGAAATTCTTTTCAAACTCCCGCACCCGCACGTCGGTAGGCTTGGCAGCCTGCGCATTCTCGCCCAAGTCGAGCGACACACGGTCGAAATAGTTGCGATACAAGGCCGTGTGATTCTGTATGGCCTTGTCGTACTTCCGACCGGCATTTTTGAGATATGAATAGGCCTTCTTCTCGGCATTGCCCGAGACATCTTTGTAGTTGACAAAATTGGTCCCCACCGAAACATAGAGTGTTACCTCATCGGCTCCGGCGACACGCAACAGCGTGTCGCCCACCATCTCGCAACGGCCGCCCTTACGGTCGATACGGGTCAAGGTCGTAAAACGCACTTTGCCCTCTATCCCTTCGTGGTCGTTGGCCCGGGCGTCGAGTCGCAGAATATTGCGTCCCTCGACCGTGCGAGTACACTCTTTATAAGGAGTAGAATAGTGTGCCGAGAAGGAAATCTTTCCTTTTGCCGATGCGGTGAGCCGGACAATGAGCAACTGGTCGGCAAACGAAGTAAATGCCTCACGGCAATAGGTTACCCCGTCGGCCTTGAAACGTGTCGTAGCCACGGCACGGGCAATATCGAGTTCGCGGTAATAATCGGAGTAGCCGTCGACACCCTCAAAATCGAGATGCAACGAACCGACAGTCTGATAAGGCATACCGTTGGCACCCGAGGGTGAGCAGATGGCAGGGCCGCACAACTCCTGAGCCTTCATGTTCTCGCCGGCAAAGATGAGGCGGCGTATCTCGTCGAGAGCCTCCTTGGCCTTCGGGTTGGTGTTGTTGTAGGGTGAGCCACCCCAAATCGTCTCCTCGTTCAGCTGGAACTGTTCATGTACGGGGTCGCCAAATACCATGGCTCCCAACCGGCCGTTTCCCAAAGGCAAGGCCTCGACCCAGAGGCGGGCCGGCTGCTCATACCACAACTTCATGGCATTATCGGCCACAGCCTGAACCCAGGCCGCACCACAAAGAAGCAGAGACAAGCAAATGTGTTTCATCTTCATATCTGATCGTTTTTCATGTTTGTATACAAATGTACCCTATAAAACCACACCTGCCAAACATCGGTCAAAAAATACACGACTTTGCAACATTTCTACACAGAAGCTCTGTCCAGAAAAAAATGTACAGCCGACAGCCATACAAAAAGCTGGAAAGTTTCAAAATCGTATGGTCGTTTCGGTTTCGGATTTGCTGTTTTTTAACTACTTTTGCAACCGGATAATCAGAAGTCTCCGGCAAAGGCACCAACGATAGTTTGGCATTGCCGGCTCCTTGCATTATCTTTGCAAACAAATTTTTAAGAAACGCAAGACAATGGATATTGCAACGAAGTACAACCCGGCCGATGTCGAAGGCAAGTGGTATGAATACTGGCTGAAAAACGGCTATTTCAAGTCGAAACCCGATGGTCGCGAACCCTATACGATTGTTATCCCGCCACCCAATGTTACGGGTGTGCTGCACATGGGACACATGCTCAACAACACCATACAGGACATTCTCGTGCGCCGCGCCCGCATGACCGGCAAGAATGCCTGCTGGGTACCGGGTACCGACCACGCATCGATTGCCACCGAGGCCAAGGTGGTGAACAAGTTGGCTTCGCAAGGTATCAAGAAGAGCGACCTCACCCGTGAGGAATTTCTCAAACACGCCTGGGACTGGACCGAGACGCACGGCGGCATCATTCTGAAACAGCTGCGCCGCCTAGGTGCCTCATGCGACTGGGACCGCACCTCCTTCACCATGGACGAGACCCGCAGCCGCAGCGTCATCAAGGTATTTGTCGACCTTTTCAACAAGGGACTCATCTACCGCGGCGTGCGCATGGTAAACTGGGACCCGAAAGCACTCACCGCCCTCTCCGACGAAGAGGTTATCTATAAAGAAGAACACAGCAAGCTCTACTACCTGCGCTACATGATAGAGGGTGAGGCCGACAAATACATCATCGTGGCCACCACCCGTCCCGAAACCATATTGGGCGATACGGCCGTGTGCGTCAACCCCAACGACCCGCGCTACGGCTACCTCAAAGGCAAACGGGTCATCGTACCTCTGGTAGGCCGCTCCGTGCCCATCATCATGGACGACTATGTCGACATCGAATTCGGTACCGGCTGTCTGAAAGTAACCCCCGCCCACGATGTCAACGACTATATGCTGGGCGAGAAATACAACCTGCCGGTCATCGATATTTTCAACGACAACGGCACCATCAGCGAAGCCGGCGGCATGTATGTGGGCCAAGACCGCTTCGACGTGCGCCGGCAAATTGCCATAGACCTCGAAAAGGCCGGTCTGCTCGAAAAGGTCGAAGACTATAACAACAAGGTGGGATACTCCGAACGTACCAACGTCGTTATCGAGCCCAAACTTTCGATGCAATGGTTCCTCAAAATGGAACACCTCGCCCAAATCGCCCTCAAACCGGTTATGGACGACGACATCAAGTTCTACCCCGCCAAATACAAAAATACCTACCGTCACTGGATGGAGAACATCAAAGACTGGTGTATCTCGCGCCAACTGTGGTGGGGACACCGCATACCGGCCTACTTCCTGCCCGAAGGCGGTTATGTCGTAGCCGAAACTGCCGAAGAGGCTCTGAAACTGGCCCGCGAGAAGAGCGGCAACGCTGCCCTCACGCTCGACGACCTGCGTCAGGACGAAGACTGCCTCGACACGTGGTTCTCATCGTGGTTGTGGCCCATCTCCCTCTTCGACGGCATCAATAACCCCGGCAACGAAGAGATACGCTACTACTACCCCACGACCGACCTCGTTACCGGTCCCGACATCATCTTCTTCTGGGTGGCCCGCATGATTATGGCCGGCTACGAATACGAAGGCCAGATGCCCTTCAAGAACGTCTACTTCACGGGTATCGTGCGCGACAAGATAGGCCGCAAGATGTCGAAGTCGCTCGGCAACTCGCCCGACCCCATCGAACTCATCGACCGATACGGAGCCGACGGTGTGCGCATGGGCATGATGCTCTCGGCACCGGCCGGAAACGACATACTCTTCGACGATGCCCTGTGTGAGCAAGGCCGCAACTTCAACAACAAGATATGGAACGCCTTCCGCCTGGTCAAAGGCTGGACGGTCGACGACAACCTGCCGCAGCCCGAGTCGGCCCGCATCGCCACCGAATGGTTTGCCTCCATGCTCAACCGGGTCAACGCCGAAATGGCCGATCTCTTCACCAAATACCGTATCTCCGAAGCCTTAATGGCTGTGTACAAACTCTTTTGGGTCGAATTCTCCTCGTGGTATCTCGAAATGATAAAACCGGGCTACCAGCAACCCATCGACCGCAAGAGCTACGATGCTACCCTCGGATTCTTCGACGCACTGCTCAAACTGCTCCACCCCTTCATGCCCTTCATCACCGAAGAGTTGTGGCAACACCTCTATGACCGCAAAGAGGGCGAAAGCATCATGATTGAACAAATCCCCGCTGCGGGTACCATCGACAGCGACCTGCTTGCTGCCATCGAGAGAGCCAAAGAAATCATCGCCGGTGTGCGCACGGTACGGTTGCAGAAAAACATTCCCAACAAGGAACCGCTGACCCTGCAAGCTGTCGGATCGCACGATAACCGCTGCGATGCCATCATCACCAAACTGGGCAACCTCTCGGCCATAGAGACAGTGACGGCAAAAGATGCCACCGCCGCTTCGTTCATGGTAGGAACCACCGAGTATGCCATACCGCTGGGCAACAACATCGACGTGGAAGCCGAGATAAAGAAACTCGAAGAGGAGTTGAACTACCAGCAAGGTTTCCTACATTCGGTACTTGCCAAGTTGGGCAACGAACGCTTCGTCAACAACGCCCCCGCCAAAGTGGTGGAGATGGAGCGTAAGAAACAGGCCGATGCCGAGAGCAAAATCAAGTCGCTCGAAGAGAGCATCGCCGCCCTCAAAAAATAATTTCCGACCCTCCATAAAGCAAAAAGCCCGCCAAAACTGGCGGGCTTTTTGCTTTATTATACTTCAATATAAAACTTAAAACTCAAACCCTAATCGTAAAGAAAGAGCATGTCGGTAAAATCTTGCTTCATAAGAAATTCGCGAATCATAAAAGTATTCACACTGTTGTTGCATATTATAACCCAAAGCCAAATTCATAGCAAATGTCGGGGATAGTATAAAACGTACACCAAATGTCGGGATATCTTAACTTTTTGCGACAGACCTTTCGATTCTTATTTCGGGTGGTCTGTTTCTTTGTTCCAAAGGTTCACTTCTAAGCACCTACTTTTTATTTTCGTTTATCTTTGCCATAAATCATAAAAAATAGCTACGCTTACAAATACAGTTCCTATTCTCATATGTTTACCAAATATAACATCACACATTCTATGCTTATGAAAAGACTTGCATATCTCGTACTCCTTTCAATAACCGTCATTGGTTGCTCAGAAGAAGATGTAAAAATTGACATCGCAAATTGTACCTATTCACGCACCCTTCCTGTATTGTTTATCAACACGGAAGAAAACAAACCCATTGTCTCGAAAGAAGAATATATCAACGCCACCTATTACCTCGAAACATTCGATCTCGACGAATACGAACCAATAGGTAGCGAAGCCGAACAACTCCCAATGGAGATTCGCGGACGCGGAAACTTCTCTTGGAAAAAAGATAAAAAACCATATCGTTTGAAATTGGGGAGCAAAGCCGCTCTTTTGGGAATGAATAAAAGCAAACATTTTGTACTTCTAGCCCATGTGGGTGCATACAGCCAGTACTTGACCGAAACGGCGGCGTTCAAACTCGGCAAAGAAATAGGTTTAGCATGGACACCAGAAGCAGAACCCATAGAAGTGGTCATAAACAATGAATATAAAGGGCTCTATTTTCTCGTAGAAAATATACGTGTCGATGACAAACGAGTAGACATCACAGAGCAAGACGACAACTGTACAAACGCAGACGAAATTACCGGTGGTTGGCTGCTCGAAATAGATAACTACGACGACCCCGATCAAATAAAATTTGTCAATGGTAGCGGGTATACCATGCACATCACCCACAAAAGTCCCGAAACTCTCTCGGAAGAACAAGAGGCTTATCTGCGCCAGCAAATGAAAGCCATAGACGATGCCGTGTACGAAGACGATAAAAACTCCACCTTATGGGAAAAATATATCGACATCGATGCCCTCACCCGATATTATATCATACAAGAAATTTTTTGCAACGGCGACGCTTTTGCGGGAAGTTCTTATTTCTATAAAAACAGGGGGAATGACTCCAAATGGATATTCGGCCCTCTATGGGACTTTGGCAATTCATTCGAAGGCGGTGATCGCAACTTCTTCTACGAAAAAGGTAAAAGGCCTCGTTGTTGGATTAAAGAAATCGCCAAATACCCCCGTTTTCAAGAATATATACGCAAAGTATGGAACGAGTTCTATCCCTCCAAGTACGAACCTATATACGCTTTTATCGCAGAGATGGCTCAACGTTGTGCCGAAGCAGACAAATGCGATGCAAAACGCTGGCCGCAATATAACAAAGGTAACTCAGAAGACAAAAAAAGATGGCTCACAGAAGTTTTGCAAAATCGCATAAATTTCTTGAATAGCGAATGGTCTAACTAAGGCTTCCTGAACAATTGATTCTATAAAAACATAAAACCAAAGGCCAATACATATGAAAAAGTATATTCTTGCTTTACTGATACTTTTATTGGCAGCACCAATAGCTGTTCAAGCAGAGGACAATACAGAAAAAAATAACAAATACCGAGGTTTCGTCGAATTGGGGACATCTTTCAACCTGGGATTCTATAACCCCAGAGGAACAGGTGCAATAAGCACCACCCACGGATACCAAATCAATACCCACCTTTTCGTAGGTGCAGGGTTGGGCTGCGAATATCACGAAATGGGCAAAAGATGGTTTTTGCCCCTCTTTGTCGATTTTCGAGTCAACATTTCAGATCGGAAATTTACCCCATTCTTCGGGTTAAAAGCAGGTTATGCACTGGGCAAAAAGAGTTCTGATAAGTTAAATCCCGGATATTACGTTAATCTGACTGCATTTGGTGCCCGACTGAAAATCTCCCCAAACTTGGCTATGAATATGAGCATCGGGTATAATTATCAACAGTGTGTTCATGAAGAAAAATATTACCACTATCGAAACGGAAGTTTTTACTTCTACGATTCTTACACGAGAAAACTCCACCACCACGGTCCTTCCTTACGCATAGGAGTAGAATTTTAATCATAATATAATAACAAACGCCCGACAATGAAAGTCGGGCGTTTGTCTTTTAAGGTATCACACTACTCGATTTTTAGTCGCGACGGTAGTAGGTCATATCGTTGATATCGAACGACTGGATAAAGGCGGCATTCTTGCGCACTTCGGCTTCGGCATAACGGGTGTAGACCTCGGTCGATGTGCGGAACGACTCGTTACGTTCGGTATCGAGTATGAGCAGATGGGCCATGATGATGTGTCCGGCCATCTCGACCATGCGACGGGCATGGAAGTCGATATAGTCGTTGTCTTTCGTAGCGGTAACTTTCTCGACAGCCTCTTCGTAAAGAGCGGTGAGCTCTTTAAGGCGGGCACGCAACGGTTGCAAGTCGCCCGATACCTCCTGCTCCTCATAGTAGTGCATCATGTGGAGATAGGTACCGGTGGTAACGTGGCGTATGGCTGCCACCACCTGCAACTGAGTGGTTCCCTCATATATCGAGGTGATGCGGGCATCACGGTAGATGCGCTCGCAGGCATAGTCTTTCATAAAGCCCGAGCCGCCATGTATCTGCACACAGTCGTAGGCATTCTGGTTACAGAATTCGCTGCCCATACCTTTGGCCATGGGGGTGAAGGCATCGGCCTGCTTCTGGTAACGCTTCATCTCGTCGCGCTCCTCCTTTTCGAGTTTACGCTCTTTGGAGATGTCTTCGAGCGTCTTGTACATATCGACAAAACGGGTGGTCTCGTAAAGCAGCGAACGCGATGCATCGAGTTTGGCCTTCATGAGCGAAAGCATCTCCGACACGGCGGGGAACTCGATGATGGCTTTTCCAAACTGGCGACGTTCGCGGGCATAGGTAAGAGCTTCGCGATAGGCTGCCTCGGAAACACCCACCGACTGGGCGGCAATACCTAGACGAGCACCGTTCATCAATGCCATTACATACTTGATAAGACCCATCTTGCGGTCGCCACAGAGCTCGGCCTTGGCATTACGGAACACCAGCTCGCAGGTAGGAGAGCCTTTGATACCCATCTTGTTCTCGATGCGGCGCACGGTAACTCCGCCATCGTTTTTGTCGTAGATAAACATCGACAGGCCACGGCCGTCTTTCGTGCCTTCTTCGGAACGGGCAAGTACCAGAGAGATGTGTCCGTCGCCATTGGTGATAAACCGTTTCACACCGTTGAGGTACCAGCAACCGTCGGCTTCGCTGTATGTAGCTTTGAGCATGACCGATTGCAGGTCGGAACCGGCATCGGGCTCGGTGAGGTCCATCGCCATGGTCTCGCCGGCGCATACGCGAGGCAAGTAGCGCTGTTTCTGGTCTTCACTGGCAAACTCGTAAATGGTCTCGGCACAATCCTGCAAGCCCCAAATGTTGACAAATCCGGCATCGGCGCGGCTCACCATGTCGGCAGCCATGATATAGGGAACGAGCGAGAAATTGAGACCTCCGTAGCGGCGGGGCAGGGAGATTCCCATGAGACCGGCTTTTACCAAGGCGTCGAGGTTACGGGCCGTACCGGCGGCGTACACGACATGACCATCGACCACATGGGGTCCTTCGTGGTCGACGCTCTCGGCATTGGGGGCAACGATATCGCCACAAATTTCGCCGGCAATTTCGAGTACCTTCTCGTAACTGTCCATGGCGTCTTCATAATCGACGGGAGCGTAGTCGTATTTCCGGGCATCGGCATATTCGCGTTCTTTCAGAGCCACAATCCGCTGCATGAGCGGGTGGGTCAAGTGATGTTTCAAATCACTGTTATCGGTATAAAAATTGGCCATAATCCTCGGTTATTTGCTGTTTTTCTTGTAATACTTTATCATTTTGGGCAATACCTCCTCGACGGTTCCGGTAATGACATAGTCGGCAATGGTATTGATGGGTGCGTTGGGGTCGCTGTTGACCGATATGATAATCGAACTGTCCTGCATACCGGCGATGTGCTGTATCTGCCCCGATATACCGCAGGCAATATAAAGCTTGGGGTGAACGGTAACACCGGTCTGCCCAATCTGCCGGTCGTGATCGGTAAAGCCGGCATCGACAGCAGCACGAGAGGCTCCTACCTGAGCACCGATAGCATCGGCCAAGTCGAAGAGCAGCTTGAAGTTCTCTTTCGAGCCTACGCCATAACCACCGGCTACGATGATGGGTGCCGACTTGATGTTGATTTTTGATTTCTCCATCTGACGATCGATAACCGAAACGACGAAGTCGGTATCGGAGACATATTTCGAGACATCGAGTTTCACGATTTCGCCTTTATGGGCAGGGTCAAGAATCTCTTTCTTCATCACACCCTCGCGCACGGTGGCCATTTGGGGACGGCACTCGGGATTGACAATCGTTGCCACGATATTTCCGCCGAAAGCGGGACGTATCTGATAGAGCAGGTTTTCGTAGGTCTTCTCCGCTTTCTTGTCTTCAAATGTTCCGATTTCGAGCGAAGTACAGTCGGCCGTGAGACCGCTGTGCAGGGCCGACGATACGCGGGGACCGAGGTCGCGACCTATGCAGGTGGCTCCCATGAGACACACCTGGGGTTTCTGCTCACGGAAAAGATTGATGAGCACCGAAGCATGGGGCTGCGAGGTATAGGGGTAGAGACGGGCGTCATCGGCCAGATAGAGGGTATCGACGCCATAGGGGAATACTTGAGCTGCTACCTCGTCGAGCTGATGTCCGATGACGAGCGCTTCGAGTTTGCAATGGAGTTGATTGGCCAGGGAACGCCCCTTGGTGAGCAGTTCGAGGCTGACGTCGGCAATAACTCCGTCTTCTATTTCGCAATATACAAATAAGTTGTTCATGTCGTTTGTGTGTTTTGCGAGGCCGCTCCACGGTAACAGCAGAGCCGGCCGCGACAGGTTACTATCCGATGGTATGATTCACAATGAGTTCCTTAATCAAATCCTCAATATCGGCATCGGAGGCCGTGAGGGTCTTGCTCTCCTTGGCCTGGAAGACGATGTTCTCGATTTGTTTCACCTTGGTAGGCGAACCGGCCAGTCCCACTTGCGAGAGGTCGGCATCGACATCTGCCACGCCCCACTCGGTGAGGTTGAGGTAGGGACGCTCTTCGCACAACGAGCAGAAATAGGAAGAGTCGTCGTTCTGCCGTTCGCTGGGGGTCTTGGCATACTTATACTTCTGCAAAGCCTTGGCATTACGCGGACGACATTCATCGGCCGAACCATTTACCGTAATTACGGCAGGATAGGGCGACTCGACAGTCTCCACGCCCCGTTCGAGACGACGTTTCACTACGACTTTACCACCTTCGGCACTCATTATCTCCTCGGCATAGGTAATCTGGGGTATGCCCAGTTTCTCAGCCACCTGCGGACCCACTTGCGCGGTATCGCCGTCGATGGCCTGACGTCCGCCGATAACCAGGTCGAAATCGCCCATCTTACGCACGGCACAAGCCAGAGCATACGACGTGGCCAACGTATCGGCACCGGCAAAGGCACGGTCGGTGAGCAGCACACCGCCATCGGCTCCGCGATAGAGACCTTCGCGAATGATGTCGGCAGCACGGGGAGGTCCCATGGTGAGGAGTTTCACAACGGTTCCGGGGTATTTCTCTTTGAGCTGAAGGGCCTGTTCCAGCGCATTCAGGTCTTCGGGATTGAAGATGGCGGGGAGAGCGGCACGGTTTACCGTTCCGTCGGCTTTCATGGCATCTTTCCCTACATTGCGGGTATCTGGTACCTGCTTGGCAAGTACCACAATTTTTAGACTCATAGGTTATTAGGTTTTATTATGTTCGGATTATCAAAACCGAATGATTCATTTTACAAATATAGAATTTTTGCCGCAAAATTGCAATACATCGTTCAAAAAATGCCCCCCGCTCCCACCATGTCACACAACTTTTAACCGACTTTACCCCTTGCATACAACATACAAAAAAGAGAAACAAGTCATACTCGTTTCTCTTTGTCCTAACCTTCGCTGAAAATCATCGTAACGCTTTGAGCAAAGCCGGCATCATGGCCTCAATGGAATGTTCATTCTGTGCCGTGTACAGGTGGCCATCAACCTCATAAGGAGCGTCGGTGGCTTGGCCCTGCTGTATGGCAACCTTGGCCATGGGGTGTACGGCCACTTTTTTGCCGACAGTAATTCCGGTTTTTTCAAATATCAATGCGGCCGCACAATGCCCGATTATCAGCTTTTCCTTGGCGGCAAATTCCCGAATGACATCTATCATCGCCAGATTATATGCCTCGGAGGCATGCGCCTGAAATACCGGGATAGCATCGCCGCAGGAAAATACCAGTGCATCAAAATCGTCGGCGTGTCCTTTGAGAGAAAAGACGACATCATCGGCCTTCAATGCAACTCCCGAATTGGTATGAATCGCCGTCGTATCGGATACGGCAAACACCTTGAACTCAATCTTGTTTTCATAAAAGGTTTCCAAATAGGTAAACAACCCCATACCGTTCACCGGATTCACGGCTAAAACTGCAACTTTCTTTGCCATAGTATTTTTTTCTTTTAGTGAGACAATAGTTACTTTTAATATGTTTCTTATCTTTGTGCAGCAAAGATTAAAAAAGGCGTCCAATAGTCCAAGAAGTAACATCACAATCAGATAGTTACAAAACAGTAACCATTATTGAAAACAAGAGCAATAGAGATTGTTAAAAATATGAAAACTTTTTATCACACAGGAGTATGTCCCGTGCGCGATATTCTTTCGCACATCGGGAACAAATGGTCGGTACTGGTACTCATCTCATTGAATGCCAATGGTAAAATGCGATTCTCGGACATACAACGAAGTCTGGGCGATATTTCACAACGGATGCTTACCGTCACCCTGCGGGCTCTCGAAAAAGACTGCCTGATAAGCCGGCAGGTCTTTCCCGAAATTCCGCCAAGGGTAGAATACGAGCTGACCGAAAAGGGATATAGTCTCATTCCCTTATTGAGCGAATTGATAAACTGGATTACGACAAATTACGACATCGCCTCTTCACAAGGCGAATAAATCCGTCCGTTTATTCATCATCATCTTATCTTCAATTCCAACATACCTTTTCTTACATAAAAAAGTCCCGCAAGAAGATTTTTCTTCCTGCGGGACCTGCTTATCATTAGCTATCCTGTAAATTACAAGATACCTTGTGCCAACATGGCTTTGGCCACTTTCATGAAGCCGGCAATATTGGCCCCCTTCATATAGTTGATATATCCATCGGGTTCAGTTCCGTATTTTACACATTGGGTATGAATATCGCGCATGATGTCGTGCAGACGACGGTCTACCTCTTCGGCGCTCCAACTGATGTGCATGGCATTCTGTGTCATTTCCAGACCCGATGTAGCCACACCGCCTGCATTTACAGCCTTACCGGGACCATACATGATATGATGCTGAATGAAAAGGTCGATGGCTTCGGGGCGGCAACCCATGTTGGAAATCTCGCCCACACATATCACACCGTTGTCGATAAGGCGACGGGCATCGTCGGCATCGAGTTCGTTCTGCGTAGCGCAAGGCAGGACAATGTCGACCTTCTGCTCCCACGGACGACGGTCGGGGAAGAACTGTACACCATACTTCTCGGCATAGGGAGCGACAATATCATTGCCCGAGGCACGTAGTTCGAGCATATAATCGATTTTCTCGCCGCTCACGCCATCGGGGTCGTAAACATATCCGTCGGGGCCCGACAAGGTAACCACTTTGGCACCCAGCTGGGTGGCTTTGGTCACAGCTCCCCAGGCCACATTTCCGAATCCGCTGACAGCGATGGTCTTTCCTTGCAGTGAAAGGCCCTTGGTTTCCAACATCTGTTTTACGAAATAGAGACCACCGAATCCGGTTGCTTCGGGACGAATGAGCGAACCGCCAAATTCGATGCCTTTGCCGGTGAATGTTCCGGTATGTTCCTGTGCCAACTTTTTATACATTCCAAACATATAGCCCACTTCGCGGCCACCTACACCGATATCGCCGGCCGGCACATCGGTATCGGGCCCGAGATGACGCCACAATTCCAACATGAAGGCCTGGCAGAAACGCATGATTTCGGCATCGGACTTACCGCGCGGACTGAAATCGGAACCGCCTTTGCCGCCACCCATAGGCAAGGTGGTAAGCGCATTCTTGAAAGTCTGCTCAAAGCCAAGGAATTTCAAAATAGAAAGATTGACCGAGGCATGGAAACGAATTCCGCCTTTGTACGGGCCAATGGCATTATTAAACTGTACGCGATAACCAAGGTTTACCTGTACATTGCCTTTGTCGTCGACCCAAGGCACCTTAAAGGTAAAGATACGGTCAGGCTCGACCATACGCTCAATAATCTTGGCTTTTTCAAACTCGGGATGCTGGTTGTAAATCTCTTCTATCGAAAGCAAAACTTCGTGTACGGCCTGCAAATACTCCGATTCCCCGGGGTGCTTGGCCGACAGATTATTCATAATTGTCTGAATGTTCATAGTCGCAGATTTTAGGGGTTATTTTCATACAACAAAAATACAAAATTCTATGAGCCACACAAGAAAAATGAAAATTATTTTCTGGCATTTTGTCAAACTTTCTAAAAGGAAACAAGCTGTCTTCCGAAAGTCTCTTCTACAAAAACTTCAAATTCACCATTAATTTAAAACAAAAAGACACGACACACCTTTTTTAACGAATGAAAAGACAGGGAAAACCTATAATCTCTTCATTCCGTCAACCCCGACAGACGGCACTTTATCGATTTTCAGCATCGGAAAATGAGGTTTCTTTCCGAGTCATTTTCTCTTTTTCTATTTTCTTCAACATCTTTTGTGCCGAAGCGAGTCCATTATCGGCCGCCATTCTATAATATTTTACGGCCTCTTCGCGGTTCTTTTCCACTCCCCAGCCATAAAAATAACAGTCGCCCAGTTTTTTTTGAGCGAAAACATCTCCATGTTCAACCGCCCGTGCGAACCATTGGAAAGACAAGGTATCGTTTTGTTCACACCCTCGGCCCTTCCGATAACATTCGCCCAATGCAAAGGCGGAATAATCGTCTCCCATCTGGGCAGCCCGATAATAATATGCAAAAGCCTTTGGGTAATTACGAGGCATATATTTTCCGGTCGTATAGGACACCCCTAATTGACACCAAGCCGGCGCATAGCCATTTTCCCCTGAACGGGAAAGCCATTCTATCGCCAGTGAGGTATCGGCCGGCACAATGTCGCCCATGAGGTAACGCCGCCCCAAAAGATATTGGGCGTAGCGGTCTCCCGCCTCAGCTCCGAGCGTATACCACTTCATGGCCTCGTCATTATCGACAGCTACCCCCAAACCCTTCTCATACATTACTGCTATGCAGCAGGCTGCATTTTTCTGACCTCTTTCAAAAGCCTCTTCATAACAATCAAAAGCCCGGTCGTAGGCTTCGGTAGCTTTATAACAGTCGCCCAAATTCACCAGAGCCGTTTTATTCATATGGCTCACCCGGCTCAGATATTCGATGGCCTTGCCATAATCCTGCGCCACGCCACGGCCCAACTGATAGAAACGGCCCAATCGCCAAGTGGCATAAGACGAGCCCTTGTCCGCCGCCAACATATACCAGTCGAAAGATTCCTTGTCGTTACGGAATCCGGTACTATCGCTCTCATAAAAACGACCCAGTTCCTCGTAAGCGGCCGTCACTCCCGCACCCGCGGCCCGATGGAGGCAAATACCGGCTTCGGTATAATCCCGCTTCACGCCAATCCCCTTCCAATAAAGTCGGCCCATGCCAAGATAAGCTTCGGCATAATGGTGGTCGGCAGCCTCCTTATAATATTGTAAGGCGCATGCGTGATTTTTGTCGATACCATAACCCTGTTCATAGCACCACCCCAAGTTGCTCATGGCATATACATTACCATTCTTAGAGGCTTGCTGATACCACTCCACGGCCAAAGCCGGGGTCTCTTCCACCCCGATGCCTATACGGTAACAACGGCCCACATTATTTTGCGCATCGGCAAGACCCTGTTCGGCCGCTTTTTTATACCAGGCATAAGCAGCGGCACTGTCGGCGGGCACACCAATGCCCACCTCATAAAGACCACCCAACTTGTTTTGCGACCACATATATCCCGCCTCGGCCGATTGTGTAAAAAGCGACAGAGCCTTAACCGTATCGGCCTCTACTCCCTTGCCTTCGAGATACAACGTTGCCAGATAGAACTGCGGCATCTGCTCTCCCTTGGCTATCGCTTTTTCCATCCAATCGGCAGCCTGCTTATAATCACGCGGCAAATTTTTCATGCCAAAATAATATGCCTGCCACATCATGTCCAAGGCCAAACCATATCCTTGCTCGGCAGCCATTCTTATCCAACGCATGGCCTCCACCTGGTCGGCAGCTACTCCATAGCCATTGTAATAGCACCAGCCCACATTGTACTGGGCCTCACTATACCCTTGAAGTGCAGCCTTTTTGTAATAGGTCAATGCTTTTTTATAATCAGCGTTTTCCTTATAGGTATACAGCACTCCCATAAGGTTCTGAGCCAATGCATAACCTTGTTTCGCCGAAAGAGAAAGCCAATGCATGGCCTTCTCACCATCGGCATCTACTCCATACCCATTGTTATAACAGAGACTCAGAAGGAACTGCCCGCGGGCATCGTTCTTCTCAGCGGCCTTGACATAATACGAGACGGCTTTCTCAGCGTTTCCTTCGGCCTTGAACTTGTCGGCCTTACGCAACCAGCGTGCTGCCCGCAGTGACGATTTGGGTGGGTAGGCAAAGAGAACTTCGTGCTTCACATCATTCAGTGGGTTCTGTGCCACCGACTCTCCCACAGGGAACAAAAAAATGAACAACAATAAACTTGTCCACACCTGGCATTTCGACAATTTGGGCTGCATAGCTACTCTATTATTTACAAATTATTACAAAACGGGGTGTCTATGAAATCCCGATAGGGAAAATCATATCTCCTCTCCCAACTCGGAAAGAGCTGCTATTGCATCGCTGTTTCCTTTTTCAGCTGCCAGACGGTACCATTTGAGGGCCTCTTCATAGTCCTGCTTCACACCCCGGCCTTCGAAATAACACCACCCGACACTGTACTGTGCCTCGGGCAGACCTAGGCCGGCAGCTGCACGCCACCACTCAAAAGCTTTCTCATAATCTTGTTTTACCCCTTTACCCTCGGCATAACAATAACCCAAGTTGTACTGGGCTCCGGGCATATTCTGATCGGCAGCTTTCTGGTACCATTCGACGGCCGTCTTCATATCGGCCTTCACACCGGTACCCCGTTCATAACAAAGACCGATGTTGTATTGAGCGGCAGCAACATTATGTTTAGCCGCCTTACGCCACCAGAGCAGGGCATTGTCATAATCCTTTTTCAGATAATATTGCCAGGCCTTGTCGAGATAGCCCTGTATTTTCTGTTTCTCATAAGGCGATATCTGAGTCAGCACATAAGGCGAAGCCACCGTCGAAGCCTCTCCTTCTACCGGAAAGAGCATACAGCTTGAAACCATTACGACAACCACACTCAGTGAACGAAACATCGAATAGATACTTTTCATGGAATACTATATAAAATCGGTTAATATCGAACAAATTACAACGAAGAGCAAAAACTCCAGGAGTAAGGGGCATTGTACTGACGTTTCTTATCGACCCAAGGCCTCTGGCCCCCTCTCCCCTCTGCGCACCACTACATACAAACGCTACATGGCACACTCCGAGACCTCATCTACAAATATAAAAAAGATTTACGGCACATACAAGAAGAGGGGGCGGCAAAATTTTGCCGCCCCCTCTTCTTACAATGATTCGATTACTCATAACTTGTACCGTCGAAACAGTGGGTGCAGATGCACTCCTTGGGCAGGCCGATGGCCTTGACCAGTGTTTCGAGGGGGTTGAACTTCAACGATGTAATTTTCAGTTGTCGGCGTATCTCCTCGACCATGCGCTCATACTCAGGCGAACCTGTCTGGGCATAGGCTTCAAGATTTTTGGTATGGTCGCCTTCAAACTGTTGAATGATGCGGCGGGTTATCAGTTCGAGTTCCGACTTCGATGCCGTGAAGTTGACAAAGCGGCACGGATAGATAAGGGGCGGACAGCTGATGCGCATATGCACCTCCTTGGCTCCGCAACGGAAAAGGTCGCACACATTATCGCGCAACTGCGTACCGCGCACGATGGAATCGTCGCAGAAGACAACACGCTTACCGTTGATAAGGTCGGGGTTGGGTATCAGCTTCATCTTGGCCACCAACTCGCGCAACTCCTGCGTGGGCGGGGTGAAACTGCGCGGCCATGTGGGGGTATACTTCACAATGCCCCGTTTGTAGGGTATCTTCTTACCCTCGGCATAACCCAGCGCCATACCGATACCCGAATCGGGAATAGCCGAAACGAAATCGGCCTCGACATCGTCTTTCTCGCCCATCTCGCAACCACATTCAAAGCGCACATGGTCGACATTCTTGCCCTCGTATTCACACACAGGATAGCCGTAGTAAACCCACAGGAACGAGCATATCTGCATCTTCTTGTTGGGCTTGCGCAGCTGGGTGAACCCGTCGGCCGTAACCATCACCACCTCGCCGGGACCTATGTTGTAGCAGGTCTCATATCCAAGGTTGGGAAAACTGCATGACTCCGACGATACGGCGTAGCCCTCGCTTCCTTTCCCTACCAATATAGGGGTGCGGCCATACTTGTCGCGGGCGGCAATAATACCATTCTCGGTGAGAAGCAGCATCGAGCAGGAGCCTTTGAGCTTGTTCTGCACGTTCTCGATACCGGCGACATAATCTTTGCCTTCGGAGATAAGGGTACCTATCAACTCGGTCTGATTGGTGATGCCGTTGCTGTGTTCGCAGAAGTGGTGCCCCTTGTCGAGCAACTCCTTTTCGAGCTCGGGCAGGTTATTGACCTTGGCCACCGTAACGATGGCAAACTTGCCGAGATGGCAACTGAATATGATAGGCTGCGCATCGGTATCGCTGATGATACCGATACCCGAATTTCCCGAAAACGTAGGCAGGTCGGCTTCGAATTTGGTCCGGAAATACGAGCTTTCAATGTTGTGTATCGAGCGGGTAAAGTAACCTTTGTCAAAGGTTACCATACCGCCGCGCTTGGTTCCCAGATGGGAATTATAGTCGATGCCGTAATACAAATCGGCAACACAGTTTGTTTTCTTTATGGTTCCGAAAAAACCGCCCATAAATTTCAGTAATTAAGGTTCCAGGTTATCGTTTATTATTCTCGACCCACTTGTATTATTCTCGACCCACTTGCGGGCATTTACAAAAGCCTCTATCCACGGCGTAATTTCGTCATCGCGGCGATTGCGTGGATAATATCCCCATTGCCACGGGAAGATAGCCCGTTCGAGGTGAGGCATCATGGCCAGGTGACGACCGTCGGCCGAAGCAATACCGGCCACGGCACTGGGCGAACCGTTGGGGTTGGCCGGATAGGCATCGTAGCTGTACTGGGCCACGACATTATACTTGTCGAGGGCATAGGGGAAGCTGAATTTTCCCTCACCGTGAGCCACCCAGATACCCAACTTGCTGCCCGACAGGGAGCCGAACATGACAGAGTTGTTCTTAGGTATGGTGAGACCGAGGAACTGCGACTCAAACTTATGCGAGTCGTTGTGCAGCATACGCGGTTTCTCTTTGTGGTCGGGGGTAAGCAGTCCCAACTCCACCATGAGTTGGCAACCGTTGCAGATACCCAGACTGAGGGTATCGGGGCGGGCATAGAAATTGTCGAGGGCCCGTTTGGCCTTTTCGTTCCAGAGGAATCCGCCGGCCCAACCTTTGGCCGAGCCAAGCACGTCGGAGTTGGAGAATCCGCCGCAATATACAATCATGTTTACATCTTCGAGCGTTTCGCGGCCGCTGATAAGGTCGGTCATGTGAACATCTTTCACATCGAAACCGGCCAGGTAGAGCGAATAGGCCATTTCACGGTCGCCATTGACACCCTTCTCACGGATAATGGCTGCCTTGACACCCGAGGGGGTGCGACGGTCGGCCGAGATGCCATACGACTGCATCTTTCCGGTAAACTCTTTGTTGAAGTGGTAATGCAGAGGTTGCTCCTTGTAGTTGAAGAAACGGGCCTTGGCCTGCTCCTCTCCACTCTGTTTGCGGTCGAGAAGATAGGACGAGGAGAACCATACATCGCGCAGGTGGTCGATGCCGAAGAGATATTCGGCGCCGTCCTTGCTTACCAGGATATGACGCTCGCTGCACGGGTGGCCGATAACGGCATAGCCTACGCCGGCCTCTTCGAGAATTTTCTCAACAGCCTTGCGATCCTTAACCTGAATGAGTACACCGGGGTTCTCGCTGAACAGTATCTTTATGAGGTCTTTCTCGGGAATCTTGTCGAGTTTCACTTCGAGACCGCCCTCGGTATTACCGAAGTTCATTTCGAGCAGAGCCGTAATCATACCTCCGGCCGAGATGTCGTGGCCGGCCAGGATAAGGTCTTCGGCAATGAGTTGCTGTATGGCGTTGAATGCCGATGCAAAATATTCAGAGTCACGCACGGTGGGAGCCTCCTTGCCTACCCGACCGAGCGACTGGGCAAAGGCCGAACCGCCCAATGCAAAAGCATCAAAAGAGAAGTCGATGTAGTAAACGGCCGTGCGGGCATCGCGCACGAGTACGGGCGAAACGACTTTCTTCACGTCGCTCACTTCGGCTCCGGCCGAGATAATGACGGTACCGGGCGAATAGACTTTCTCGTCGCCATATTTCTGAGTCATCGAGAGACTGTCTTTTCCGGTGGGAATGTTGATGCCCAAATCACAGGCAAACTGGCTGCAAGCCTCAACAGCCCGATAGAGACGGGCATCTTCGCCGGGGTTCTTGCAAGGCCACATCCAGTTGGCGCTCAACGAGACACTGTCGAGGCCTTCGGCCAGCGGAGCCCACACGATATTGGTCAGTGCCTCGGCTACCGACAATACCGAACCGGCGGCAGGGTCAATCATGGCAGCCTGCGGGGCATGGCCTATCGACGTGGCAATACCGGCTTTTCCGCGATAGTCGAGTGCTACTACACCACAGTCGCTCAACGGCAACTGTATCTCGCCCTGGCATTGCTGACGGGCCACCTTACCGGTTACCGAACGGTCGACCTTGTTGGTGAGCCAGTCCTTGCAAGCAACGGCTTCGAGTTGCAGCACCTGCTCGACATACTGGTATATGTCGGCTACGTTATAGGTCACATCTTCATATTTTTCTTCAATGGTCTTGTCATGCATGATGGAACGGGGAGCTTTCCCAAACATGTCGTCCATTTCAAGGTCGATGGGACGCACACCATCTTTCTGCTCAAAAACGAAACGGTGATCGTCGGTCGTCTCGCCCACCACATACATCGGGGCACGCTCGCGCTCGGCGATACGGCGCACATGGTCGATGTCTTTCTCGGCGATGAGCATACCCATGCGTTCCTGGCTTTCGTTACCCACAATTTCTTTGGCCGAAAGTGTGGGGTCGCCAATAGGCAATTTCCACATATCGATTTTACCGCCGGTCGACTCAACCAGCTCCGAGAGGGCATTGAGGTGACCACCGGCTCCATGGTCGTGTATGGAGATGATGGGATTCTTGTCGCTCTCGGCCAATGCACGAATAACGTTCGACACACGTTTCTGCATCTCGGGGTTGGCCCGCTGCACGGCATTGAGCTCGATGGCGTTGGCATACTGTCCGGTCTCTACCGACGACACGGCACCGCCACCCATACCGATACGATAGTTATCTCCACCCATGACAACGACTTTCTCGCCGGGTGCGGCTTCTCCCTTCAAAGCATCGCGACGGGCAGCAAATCCCACTCCGCCGGCCAGCATGATAACCTTGTCGTAGGCAAATTTCTTGTAATTCTCGGCGTGTTCAAAGGTGAGGAGCGAACCGCAGATAAGCGGTTGTCCAAATTTGTTACCGAAGTCGGAAGCTCCGTTCGAAGCTTTGATAAGTATCTGTTCAGGAGTCTGATACAGCCATTTACGGGGCTGCATGGCATTTTCCCACTCGCGACCCTCTTCGGTGCGGGGATAAGAGGTCATATACACAGCCGTTCCGGCAATGGGGAGACTGGCTTTTCCACCGCCGAGACGGTCGCGTATCTCACCGCCGGTACCGGTTGCAGCACCGTTGAAGGGCTCAACGGTGGTGGGGAAATTATGGGTCTCGGCTTTGAGCGAGATAACGGTCTCAATATCTTTTATTTCAAAAAAGTCGGGCTTGTCCTGGGTTGCCGGAGCAAACTGCTCCACTACCGGCCCCTTGTTGAAGGCAACGTTGTCTTTGTAAGCCGACACGAGATTGTTGGGATTTTCCTGCGACGTTTTCTTTATCAGTTTAAAGAGAGAACTCTCTTTCTCCACTCCGTCGATGATGAACACCCCGTTGAAGATTTTGTGGCGGCAGTGTTCCGAGTTTACCTGCGAAAAACCGAATACTTCGCTGTCGGTGAGTTTCCGGCCCAATTTCCGGCTCAAATCGTTGAGGTACTTTACTTCTTCGTCGCTCAGAGCAAGACCTTCCTGAGCATTATAGGCCACGATGTCGTCGATGTACACAATGGGGTCGGGCTGCTTGTTGATTTCAAAAATCTTCTGGTCTATGCCGTTGTACATACGTTGCAGCATGGGGTCATGCTCGGCGTTGCCATCGGCTACGGGAAAGAACTCTTCGATGCGAAGAATTCCGTCAAGACCCATGTTCTGTGTGATTTCCACGGCATTGGTACTCCACGGGGTAATCATCTCTTTGCGCGGACCGACAAACCAGCCGTCGAGACGAGTCTCGGCAAGTAGCTGTGCCTGGCCAAAAAGCCAACTCAGTTTTTCGACTTCCGTAGTCGATAATTCGTGTGTAACATCAACAGCGATAATCTGTTGCTCGGGATTTTTAAAGAAAAGTACCATTCTCTATTGTTTTATGAGTGTATAATCAGGAAAAGGTTCTCGTAGAGAAACGTCTAAATCTGTGCAAATGTAATGAAAAGGCTCGGCTTATAAAAAAATAAAAGAAAAGTATTTTCGGGAATTAATCCCTATATTTGCATCGAAGAAACGCAGCTCTACGGTTCTCTTCCCAAAAGGTTCCTATCTAATGACAACAGCCGAACTTCTTATACATATAATTGTCAGAGGATTACTGATTGGCATACTTGTGTCGGCTCCCATGGGGCCTATCGGGGTTCTATGCATACAGCGCACCCTCAACAAAGGCCGTATGTCGGGACTGGCCACCGGAATAGGGGCTTCGCTGTCGGACTTGTTCTACGCCTTGCTCACAGGTTTCGGCCTATCGATTGTCATCGACTTCATCGAAGACAATCAAGCTCCCATACAGATAGCCGGCAGTCTTGTTCTATGTTGTTTCGGCATCTATCTGTATAGACAAAATCCGGCCCGCAATATCCGCAAACGAATGAACCAGAAGACCTCATTCACCCAGGATTTCGCTTCATCTTTTCTGCTTACACTCTCCAATCCGCTGATACTGTTCCTTCTCATAGGATTGTTTGCCCGGCTCAATTTTTTCCTGCCCGAGATGCATACGGGACATTACATTCTCGGATATGTATCGATTATCCTGGGGGCATTTATCTGGTGGTTTACCATCACTTTCATTATCAATAAAGTGCGCACACGCTTCAATCTACGCAGTCTGTGGCTCATCAACCGAAGCATCGGCATCATTATCATTGTCATGTCGCTGGTAGGAGTGGGAACCGGTTTTTACGAATATTTTATTAAATAATCGCGGAGATATAAAACTTTCCATAATTGGGTTTGTTATTAGGGTAAAAGATTCTTAATAATAACCTAAAATGGGAAGAACAATGAAAAAACTAACTCCTCTCCTCCTCGTCCTACTCTTGACAGCTTCTTGCCAAAAAGACCCGGACACCTCCAAACTCAGCGGAAATTTCCTTGTATACACCGATTACGATACGAGCGAAAATTTCAAAACTTTCAACACCTATTACATTCCCGACAGTATCCTGCTCATCACATCGAGTAAGACACCTTCGTATTGGAACAACGAACAGTCGGACCAACTGCTTACTACCATCGCCGAAAAGATGGCAGCTTATGGCTATACACAAGTTGTCGAGAAAGAGTTTGCCGATGTAGGGTTGCAGGTGAGCTATGTGGAAAGCACCTACTACTTCACCAATTACAGCAGCCCCTACTGGTGGTGGGACTACCCCGGATACTGGTACCCCGGATACTGGGGCGGATATTGGAACAGCTGGTACTATCCCTACACCGTATCGTATAACTATACAACCGGCTCGCTCCTGGTGGAAATGGTAAAACTTGACACCCAGGCCAAAAAGATTCCCATCATCTGGAATGCCTATATGTCGGGGCTTCTCTACTCATCGAACCGGATAAATCTGCAACTGGCTGTTGCAGCCCTGAACCAGGCTTTTGAACAATCATCTTATCTGAATACACAAAACTGATTATAACAATGAAAACAATCTGCATCAATCGATTGCGCATCATTTTTGCATGCGCCCTCTCGCTGCTCTTTCCCGCTCTGGGCGGAGCTCAGCAACAGATGAAAAACGGATATGCCAACGTCGACTGGCAATTCAATATTCCCATAAACAACGGTTTTGCCGAGAAAGCCAGCGGTTGGGGTATGAATTTTGAAGGTGGATACTATTTCACCCCCAATATGGGTGTGGGACTATTCATGGCATTCCACACAAACAATGAATATATTCCTACCCAGACACTCAATCTATCGTCTTCGTCGCGACTCACAACCGACCAACAACACTGCTTGTTTCAACTGCCTTTCGGCGCAGCCTTCCGATATCGATTCATGCCCGAAAAGAAATTCTCTCCGTACGTAGGCCTTAAACTGGGTGCTCAATATGCCAAAGCAACCACCTACTACAACGTATACAGCAGCAGCAACGAAAAATGGGGCTTCTTCATGTCGCCCGAGATAGGCACCAACATCTACCCGATGGGCCCGGGACTGTTTGGCTTCCATGTGGCATTGTACTACGAGTATGCCACAAACCAGAACAAACTGCTTATCTATAAAATAGACGGACTGAATAATCTGGGATTCAGAGTCGGACTCTCATTCTAAACATCAATTCCACATAGAGAAGGGGAAGAAAATAAATTTCTTCCCCTTCTCTTATTCATGCATCATTACAAAAATTATTTCTTAACCGAGGGACGTATATCTTTCACCTGCAACTGCATCGAAGTTATGCCCTTGAAATTATTCTCCTCAATCGTATAACAAATGTCAAACGGCGCTCCGCTCTTGATATAGGCATAGTGCTCATGCATACCAAAAGCTATTCCATTCAACGTTATCGAGGTGCGGGGGTCGCGCACTTCGAGTTTGAGATGCTCCTGATTACGTCCCACCAGACGTGAACCTGCATCGACGACACCCTGGGTAGAGAATACAGGTTTCATGTTGCCGGGACCGACGGGACTGAACTGTTTCAGACAGGCGTAGAACTCGGGAGTGATTTCCTCAAATCCCAACTCCATGTCGATGTCAATCTGCGGACTGGTCTGCTCCAAGAGGATATTCTCAGCCACATAATTCTCAAACCGGTCGACAAAAGAGGCTACATTCTCTTCTTTCAACGAAAGGCCGGCCGCATAGGTATGACCTCCGAAGTTTTCGAGCAAATCGCGACACGACTCCACGGCCTTGTAAACATCAAATCCCTGCACCGAACGAGCCGACCCGGTAACCAGGCCGTTGGAGAGCGTCAGTACCACCGACGGACGATAATACAACTCCGTAAGACGCGATGCCACAATACCAATGATTCCTTTGTGCCACTCGGCATTGTATATGACAATCGATTTACGATCGGGAAAATCGGTCTGTTGCTCCAACAGATGGCTGGCCTCCTCGGTAACCTTCTTGTCCAGTTCCTTGCGGTCTTCATTATACTGGTTGATGTCGTGGCTTTTTTTCATGGCCGTTGAGGCATCTTTGGAAACCAATAGTTCAACCGCCTCCTTTCCCGATTGCATGCGCCCTGAGGCGTTGATGCGGGGACCTATCTTGAAAACAATATCGCTGATGGTAATCTCTTTTCCCCGCAGGCCACAAACGTTAATGATTCCTTGCAAGCCAAGGCTGGGATTGGAATTCAGCCTGCGGAGTCCATGATAGGCCAAAATGCGATTCTCGTCGGTAATCGGCACGATATCCGATGCAATGCTCACCGCTACCATATCGAGCAGCGGATACAGAAACTGCTCGACACTGATATTGTTGCTGGCGGCAAATCCCTGCATGAACTTAAAACCTACTCCACACCCCGACAGGTGATGGTAGGGATAGGTATCGTCTTCGCGCTTGGCATCAAGCACGGCTACAGCCTTGGGCAATTCATCGTCGGGCACATGATGGTCGCAGATGATAAATTCGACTCCCCGTTCCTTGGCATAGGCAACCTTTTCGACAGCCTTGATGCCGCAATCGAGGGCAATAACCAAAGAGAAACCGTTATCGGCGGCATAGTCAATACCTTTTATCGAAATGCCATACCCCTCGTCGTAACGGTCGGGAATGTAATAGTCGATATTGGAATAAAAGTTGTTCAGGAATTTGTAAACCAATGCCACAGCCGTGGTTCCATCAACGTCATAATCGCCGTAGATAAGGATTTTTTCTTTGGCTCCCATAGCCTGATTAAGGCGTGCTACGGCCTTATCCATATCTTTCAGCAAAAACGGATCATACAAATCGGACAACTGCGGTCGGAAAAATTTCTTAACTTGTTCTTCTGTCTTCAGCCCCCGCTGGACTAGAAGTGTGCATATAGCCGGGCTTATCGACAGGGTCTCTGCCAATCTCTTTTTTATATGCTTTTCTTCTTCGGTAAGGGGCACGTAGTTCCATTTGCTTACCATTATATAGTGTTTTATTTTCTTCGGAAGCCGAAATATGCGCCTGTTCACAGAATATTGCCTTATATGGCTCAGAAAGTGCAGGGCAGTCGTCCCTGTCAAAAATACACAGTACGCACATTGCAAAAAAAATTTTGCAGCCGTAAAGATAGTCAATTCTCTTCAAAGAAAGAGAGGCGACGCCTATAAAAAAGCAAAAAAAGATTAGTCTTTTATCAGATGTACATCCATCTGCGGATAGGGTATGTTTACATCGTTTTCGGCAAAAGCCTTGTAAACCTTTCGATTAAGGTCGTAATATACGTCCCAGAAATTTTCGGTCGAAACCCAGGCCCGCACCAGCACATTTACAGAGCTGTCTCCCAACGAATGCAAGGCGATGAAATAGGGAGGTTCCCGCAGAATGCGGGCATCGGCCTCCAACAGCTCCGCAAGAACTTTCTTGGCAGTCTCGTAGCGATCACCATACCCGATTCCAAAAGTCCATTCCACCCGTCGAATGCCGGCCCGGGAATAGTTGACAATGATGTTGTTCGACAAATTTCCGTTGGGTACGAAAATCATACGGTTGTCGCCCGTAATAAGAACGGTATTGAAAATCTGAATCTCCTTCACCGTACCGCTCTGCCCCTGTGCCTCGATAAAATCACCGACCTTATAGGGTTTGAATACCAATATCATGAGACCACCGGCAAAATTCTGCAACGAACCGCTCAATGCCATACCGATGGCAACACCGGCCGAAGCGAACAATGCCACAAATGATGTCGTATTAACCCCGAATATTCCAATGACAAGCACGACAAGAATCAACATGAATACAATGTTGATAAAACTGCCCAGGAACGACTGCACCGACAACTCTACATGGCGACGCTCCAACATACGCATGATAAAACGACTGAATCGCTGCATCAACCAGCGTCCGGCAAAAAATATAATCAGCGCTCCAACAAATTTCAGTCCGAAAGCGAGCAAATGAGAAAACAGGGCAGAGAGTATCTCATCGGCCGTCATGCCGGCATATTGTTCTATCACACTCTTTACAGGGTCGACTCGTGTCGTGTCGACCACCTCGGTCAATACCGATGACAAATCTATTTCCAAAAGTTCCATATCAATCAGCAACAATTACAGGCATTTTATCAACCTCATTATAAACGGCCTCATACCATGAAAGCGTTTTATAATATGTATCAATCATCTCATCGGCACAAGCCCCGGGAATATAAGCTGCCAAACCACAACAGCGATTTATCGGGAACGGGCACCACCTACCCGACACATTGGAGAGGAAACTGTCGGTTGCATCGGCATAGAGTACGGTTCGGTCGATACAGGCTGAAAAGAGGGTGTAAGCCAAGGTGTCGGCACAAGCATGGGACACATAATCGTCCAAATCGAAAAACAGATTCTGATAGCTGACCCTTGTCCCCTTCTCCTGAGAGAATTGCTGTATCGCCGACAAATGCAACGTGTCGGTACTCTGTTTCAAAGCCAAACCCACAGCATGGGCCAAGGCATCCAGCTCCCGCATATCAATCAACGATATGGTGGCATAAGGGTCAAAATAGCCCTGGTAATAGGTCATATACGACCGACACACATCTATCAAATTCTCGGGTACCGGCTTCTCACACGAAAAGAGGTCGCCTATAATCTTTTCATAAGGAAAGCCTCCTCCCATGATGGCGGCCGGCGATGCCACATAATATCGACAATCGTTGCGTAAATCGTATGCCACTTCTACGGTTCCCATATAACAGGCATCGCACAAAATAAAGTCGAATGTAGAATCGGGAATGGCACGGGCTACATCGTCTATATTCATCGCCTTGCCTTCATCGTCGCCAAACGAACGGGTAGTTGTCCCGGTTACCATCTCGGCCGTTATATAAGCCGGATACCACCCACTGGCATGCGACCACAATATCAAACCGTAGCTCGAGGCCGGATAAAGCGCTTTCATATCGTCAATAACCGACGACATCACGTCGACGGTTGCAGAGTTGCGATCTTCATAGGTCTTGACAACCGTGCGTTTGACCGAATTATTGTATAAAGAAAGTTGCTCGAGTGTGGGTAATGCATTGTACCGGTCGACGTAAAGCAACAGATTGCCATTATTGAGAAAACCGTTGGACACAGCCCTCTGCATGGCCGAAATGTTATTCTCCACAAATCCGCCCAACGTATTGCTTCCCAACATATATACCAGCACGGTACGGTCGCACGTATCACTCACTCCGGGATAAACAATCCCTTCTTCATGAGCATCCCTGCACGACGAAAGAAACGCCGATGCCACAAAAAACATCAAAACATATATCGAAACAAATAGACGCATTCTCTACTGGCTCTTTTTTCAGAAACACAAAAATAGAGCAAAAAAAACGATGGTGCAACACGCCAAATCATAAATCTATGTAAAAACAGGCCTCCAAAATACAAGGAAATAATATTTGTATTATCTTGCGTTTGTTATATGTTTTTCAAACACATGAAACATCTCCTTTTCATTGCCATTACTGCCGGTCTTCTGTGTGTAGTGGCCTCTACCCGTGCACAATCTTATGCCGAATATATCGACTCATCGTTTTACTACATCGACAATGGCCAAATAGATAAAGCCGCCAATGCCCTGCTGCAAGCACTGCGCACCGAGCCGGGCAACCCCGGCAATGTACTCCTGCTCTCCAATCTCGGCACCCTGCAACGCAACATGGGCCGACTCACCGACGCCATGCAATCCTACAACAACGCCCTGGCCATGTCGCCCAAGTCGCTCACCCTGCTCTACAACCGCGCAGCCCTTTGGGCCGAGATGGACAGTATGCAACGGGCCAAAGAAGACTACTCTCGCATACTTTTCATCGACGACGAAAATGAAGAAGCGCTCTATCGCCGCGGGCTCATATTCCTTGAACTGAACGATACCGCATCGGCCCGCCGAGACTTTGAGCGGATACTATCTCTCAACGACAAAAGCGCCAATGCCCGCATAGGACTGGCGGCGCTGATGAAATGCCGAGGCTACTATGTGCAGGCCATAGACCTCTACACCCAAGTACTGAGAGCCAATCCCAACATGGCATCGCTTTACCTCAATCGAGCCGAAGCCTATTACTACAATCGGCAATATGCCCGAGCCTCGGACGACATCGAAACCGCCCGTCAGCTCACCCCCGAAGACCCGCTCGTCTATGTCATGCGAGGAAAACTGAAACTGGCCCGCTTTGAAAAAGAGGAAGCCCGTAAAGATTTTGAGAAAGCCGTCTCGCTGGGATTCAAACCCGAAGAGTTGGAACAACTCGACAACCCATAATCGGACAAAGCCCAAAAGGGCCATTGAGAAACAGATACAAAGGCGGGTGTCAGTATAAAAGATTGAAAAAACGGAGAAATTCAGACTCTCATTGTATGTTACATACGAGTCGGATTCTCCGTTTAAGAAGTTGAACCTATAACAAACTTCTACGGGGCAAAACTACATAAAAAACCGTTTTACAGTCATAAGAGAGTATTTTTTCTTCAATTGAAAAAGGGCCAACCGACAATTTGTAAAATCAGCCCCATGTCGGAAAATACTTTATTATTTTTCAGCCACTTAAAACGACTTATAGCAAGAGCCTTCCCTTGTAAGTCAAAAGCCCTGACGGGTAATCACACGCTGGCCGCTCATTATTTTTTAGGGGACAGAAGCGCTCCAACAAATATTTTTTATACCTTTGTCTTATGCTTACGATTACCAAACATATCGAATATCTGCTGACCGAGCACGATTGCGTGTTGATTCCGGGCTTGGGAGGATTTGTCATGCAAGACTGCCCGGCACACTATGCTCCCGAAGAAAATACCTTCTATCCGCCGACTCGCTCTGTGGTGTTCAATCCTACACTTACTTACAACGACGGAATACTGGCCGCATCGCTCATGCGGGCACAACGCATCAGCTATCAACAGGCAACCCAATGCATCGAGCAAGATATCGCTACATTGCGTGCCTTGTTGAAAAGAGAGGGAGACCGCGTTCTGTTTGGAAATATAGGCACATTTTTTCTGGGCGAAAACAACGCGCTTACTTTTGAAGTTGCTCCGGACTATCTGTTGAACCTTCAGCACTTCGGACTTTCAACCTTCTCGATGTTGCCGGTCAAAGAGTTGTCGAGCGAAACAAAACAAATGTCGGTTACGCAGGAATCTATCGCAGCTTCTGACGAACGGGTTATTCACTTCACCATTCGCCGACGCACACTCGGTCGTGCAGTTGCAGCCGTAGTTGCAGTCTTACTTTTGTGGCTGACTTCGGTACCTTTCTCCCCCCTGCCCGAAGCCGACCAAGCCACCCTCTCTCCTACAACTATTACCGACGACATCAACAATCAGGTAAGCGATGGCGAATACCTCATTGTCGTATCTACTCTTTCCAACCGCGAAAACGCCTTGCTGCAACTGCAAAAGTTCCACAACAATGGCGTTACCGAACCGATATTCCTCTACGAAGACGGTCGACGAGCCTACCTCTACACCCACTCATTCGCCCAACGGAAAGAGGCCTTTGCCTTCCTAAAAAAGTTGTTGGCCGGAGCAACACCCTTTGCCGACGCATGGGTAATGCGGGTCGACAAATAACCGATAACCACTTGTGCTCTATCCTTGCAGCAGATAACGCAACTGCGACAGCACATTCACCTTCCACTCTTCCAAAAACGCATTATACTTCTCTTCCGAGTCAAAGAAGAGACGCGTAAGCATATTCCCTGCCAAAAAAGGAAAAGTAAGCAGGCCATAGAAAGTTCCCATCACCACGGGTAACGATACCCGCTTTATATTGCCTTTGTCCATCTCGTTAAGCAGTGTCTCCAAAAGTAACCGAAAAAGAGATTCTGTACGAAACTTTCCTATCAAATGTAGAAAACTATCAATATCGCGGTGCATTTCGCCCACCACAAAACGAGGCAGACTTGGATTCTCTTTAAATATAAGCATATAGGCGTCGAGCAGACGTTCCACCTTGACCATAAAAGGGCTATCAGACATAATAATTGTCTCTACCTGAGGGATAAAATCGTCAAGTATGGGAGCAGCGACAGCCTGGAACATACGCTCTTTGGTACGAAAATAATAATGCAGTGTAGGTCTATTGATGCCCGCACGGGTTGCAATATCGCTCATGCTGGTCATTTCATATCCATTCTCCAGAAAGACCTGCTTGGCAACCTCCACAATTTTCTCTTCCATGGGTGTCGAACTATCCATTTTCTTTTCCTATTCCATTAATAAACAACAACATTCTATTAACTACATTCACATCGCTCACACCGCTGTCAAAATCAAGCGACAACATATTCATGTGGGGATACAATTCTTTTATCTTCTTTTCTATACCTTTTGACACAATATGGTTGGCAATGCAACCAAACGGCTGCAAACTAATAACATGATTGATGCCTCTATGTGCCATGGAAACAATCTCGGCCGGCAATAACCACCCCTCTCCAAACTGGGTGTACAACGGAACTACTTCTTCTCCGGCACGGGCCAATTTGAAAATATCGGGGAATGGCGTAAAAAGCGGAAAGGCCGATACTGCCCGATTGTACTTGTCGATACGATGATATATCAAGGTATAAAAGTGCCGCAGAAGTGTATCGGACAATTTCCGCGTGGATAAATGATTCTCCCTGTTGACCTGACGATTGACAAAGGTCTGCATAAAGAACTCGGTAAGCGTAGGCGGAACCACCTCGATATGCTGTTGTAACAACCACGAAGAGACATTCTTCTGTGCAAAAGCATGAAATTTGAGGAAAATCTCTCCGACCACTCCAACTTTCGGCAACGACACTCCAGTATCGGTAGCATCAGCAAAACGACGAGCTGCCTCACCCACCAATCGGAGCAGTTCTCCCGACTTGTTCTGTTCTATGGCCCGACAGGCTTTTTCGAGGTATTCATTACGGAGCTGCGCCGCAATACCGGGCGTTTTCTCCCGGCCTGCTGCCGCATAATAAAACTTGGCAACAGAATCGGAAAACAGTATGGCATCGAGAGCCACAGGCAATAATTTGAGCCAATTGACACGAAAGCCGGGCTGAGGATTGTCCAATGCATCGCCCCAGGATACCGAAATAACAGGTACCTCGGAATAACCGGCATCGACAAGGGCCTTTTTTATCAAAGCCAAATAGCCTGTAGCCCGGCACTGGCCTCCGGTCTGCGTCATGGCTACCGCCGTTGTTGAAGGATCGTAACGGCCCTCCTTGAATGCTTTTATAATGTCGCCGACTATCAATGTGGCTGGGTAACAGACCTCATTGTTGGCATAGCGCAATCCGTAATCGGCCGCCACACCATCACTCATGGGCAAAACTTCAACATCGTAACCTGCCAAGCGGAAAACCGAAGGCACCAACGGCGAAATAAATGGCGTAAAATAGGGTACAATAATTTTTCTGAATCTGTCGGCCGGGGTATATGGCGGTGTCGTTACGAAAGGCGTATGATGAGATACCGTCACGGCCTGCATCCTAAGGCTCTCTATGAGCGAACGTACCCGCAAACGTATTGAACCTATGTGACTCACATCATCGATTTTCAGCAGCGTGTAGCTCTTTGCATAACGGTGCAACAACTCTTTCACCTCATCGACCAGAAAGGCATCAGGACCGCAACCAAAAGAGGTCAATTGCACAAACTGCACCTCTATCCCTCGTCGAGCTGCCCAACGGGCTGCGGCAAGGATGCGATTGGGATAGGCCCATTGAGAAATAAATCGCGACTCCGACGGCACAGAGTCTTCGATACGCACCACGTCGTCGGTAATCACATCAACACCCATAGAAGCTATCATGTCTGCAATCTTGTGTTGTATGAGACTGTCGGCATGATAAGGTCGTCCGGCCAGCAATATGGTAAGCCTGCCCGACAAGCGATTCTCATCGGCCACCCGTTGCATATATGAAGCCACTGATACATCATAGTCGTGTTGAGCCTGCCAGGCGGCTCGGAAAGCTGTTTTGATGACAGCACCAGACACTCCAAGAGCTGACAAATAAGCCTCACACTGTCGGAACAAAGATTTCTCTTCTTTGAATGTAATGGCCGGCGTATCCAATGGTACATTCAACGGCATAACCTTCTTGCACACTTCGGAATAGCCCGAGACAACCGGACAATTGTAACTGTTGATACGTTGTTTGTCGGCTTGATGCTCATAGACGACGAAAGGAAAGAATATGCGATCGACCCCTTGCCGGCAAAGATCCTGAATGTGACTGTGGGCCAATTTGGCCGGGAAACAGATATTATCGGACATTACCCATCGTGCCGAGGCCTCGTATGCCTCATGACTCGATGGAGAAGACAACACGACACGTATTCCGGCCGTTGTAAAAAGTGTGTGCCAGAAAGGATAATCTTCATACATATTCAGGCACCGGGGAATACCAATGGTCAATCGCCCCTCGGCAAGCGACGGTCGGTCGAAAAGCAATCGGACCTTCTCTTCATAAGCATTGATTCCTTTGGACAAAGACTCGCCCCGATTTGAAAAATATTTTTCACACTTATTTCCCGAATAATACGACCGTCCACCAGAAAAATCGTAGCGGGTTATCCGGCAGCGGTTGGTACAACCCCGGCAGGTCAACGGGCGAGTAGAATAAACCGCACCCTGTATTAATGTGTCGGGTGTTGTCGCCTGACAAACATGCCCATGCGACTTGGCATACCAGGCACAACCATAAGCCCCCATGAGTTCGGGACAATCGCTGCGACAGACCGTTTTCCCAATCAATTTCTCCAAAGCGCCTACCACAGCATCGTTGCGCATGGTACCGCCTTGCACCACAATGTGTTCGCCCATCGAAGAGAGGTCATTTATCTTCAATACCTTATAAAGGCAATTTTTTACCACAGAATAGGCCAGCCCGGCGGCAATATCGCCCACCGTAGCACCTTCGCGCAGGACTTGCTTCACTTTTGAATTCATAAACACCGTGCAGCGTGTACCCAAATCGCAAGGTCGGGCTGCCAACGCGGCCATGTGGGCAAAATCGGAAACCTCATAGCCCAAAGAGCGGGCAAAGGTCTCGATGAACGAACCACAACCCGACGAACAGGCCTCGTTTATCTCCATGTGTGTGAGCACGCCCTTATCGACAAATATGGCCTTCATATCCTGGCCTCCGATATCAAGAATAAACGACACAGAAGGGCCGAACCGTCGAGCTGCCATATAATGAGCCATCGTCTCTATAATACCGGCATCAAGACCAAATGCTGCCTTTATCAACTCTTCGCCATATCCGGTAACACAACTCCCGGCAATATGAAGCGACGTCGAATGGGTAAGCGCATGGGCCTGCATCGACGCCAATCCTTCTTTCACTGCGAGAACCGGATTACCATTATTGGGTGTATAATAGGTAAAGAGAAGTTTATCGTCGTCGGTGAGTAAAACTATCTTTGTAGTCGTAGAACCGGAATCAATTCCCAAATAAACCTCCTGTATGCCGGCTTTCCACTCGGCACGTTCTATCGTCAAAGCCGACTTAGCCTCTTTCCAGCAGTTATACACTTTTTCATCGGCAAAAATAGGAGGTAACGCAGGTCGCTCCGCATCTTCCTGTGCATTTTCGTGCCAACAAGCCAACCACTCATCAAGCGGACGGTATAACGCCTCTTCACACGACAAAGCCGCACCCCATGCAGGAATAAGATGGCTGTTCTCTGGTACCACCCACTCTTCGGGTCGTAGGTGCAGATAATCGATAAATGCCTTACGCAAAGCCGGGACAAAAGTCAACGGACCTCCACAGAACAGAACCGGGAGCGACAAGTCATTACCTCGCGACAAGGTTACCATCGTTTGCACCGCCACGGCATGAAACACCGAAGCGGCAACGTCGGCCTTATCGACATTCTTGGCCAAGAGATTCTGAACATCGGTCTTGGAGAAAACTCCACACCGCGATGCAATGGGATAAACGGTATGAGCCTGCATGGCCAAATCGCTCATGGCCTCGACGGGAACTCCCAGCAACAAGGCCATTTGGTCAATAAAAGCACCCGTTCCACCGGCACAATTTCCATTCATGCGCAAATCGGCCGGCTTATCTTTATGCAGAAAAACCACCTTGGCATCTTCGCCTCCTATGTCGATAATCGACCCCACCTGTGGATAAAACTCCGACACATAAAGGGTGGCCGCCACAACCTCTTGTACAAAAGGAATCCCGCAGCGCTCGGCAACTCCCATACCCACACTACCCGTGAGGGAGAATTGGCAGGAGGCACCCGGAAAGCGTTGTTTCAGTTCGTCAAAAAAGAGATCCAACAAAGGACGCACAGCAGCCTGATGCCGTTTGTAACAGGTATAAACCGTACGACCTGCTGCATCGAGAACCACCATCTTGGCGGTAGTAGAGCCTATATCTAACCCGATTCTATATCTTTCCATCTATAAATAAGAGAATTACAAAAAGCTGACACATATGTCAGACGCAAATGTAAATACTTTCATCAAAGTAATAAGCTCATAGGAAAAACATTTCAGTTTTTTTAACCGAAAGAAGCTTCTGCAACATTGAACATCTCCGAAAAGCAAATATCACGCTATCCGAAGTTTTCGACCTGCAACAATAGGTAAGAGAGACAAAGCCTCACCTACTCATATCGGTCAAGAGCCTGCGCTGCGGCAGCACGTCCAAGCTCCATAATTTCGGGTGCCCGATAAAATTCCAGAATACCATATGCCGCTGCCGGCACCTCGATAAGTAAACGGGGCTTGTAAAGTTCGACTGTAAGACGAGAAATACGCTCAATCATCATGTCGGAAGCCTGCAACAGACTGCCCCCATAAGGCGAATACAGAGAGGGCTCCTCCTTTGTATCGTCGGAATTATCGGGGCGAAAAGTGCGTTTCAACCACTCAACAAAGGTCGAGTCGCCATCGTCCTCGGCCTGCACCTTGCGTCTGACGGGCAGAGGCTTCTCGTCGTCGGGCACATTCACATCGACGGCAAAAACCTTGTCGCCCCGCCGCCGGCTCACCCGGTTTATGGGCAGAGGGTTGAGTATACCACCGTCCATCAGCACCATGTCCGACTTATGTACCGGTCTGAAAAAGGCCGGCAACGAAATCGAAGCTCGAATGGCGTCGAAGAGGCTTCCGCAGTCAAAAACCACTTCGCGCTCGGCAGCCATGTCGGTCGATATGGCCGTAAAGGGTATCGACAGTGATTCTATGGACAAGTCGGGTACCATCTCCTTTAGTGTGGAGATAATGCGCTGCCCCTTGACCATGCCGTCGAGGCGGAACGAAAAATCTAGCAGCTGAAACATTTTGAACTTATCAATACCCAGCACCCAATCTTTGAAATCGGACAATTTACCGGCTGCATATATTCCTCCAACCAACGCGCCCATGGAAGTTCCAGCTACCGACGTTATGTCGTATCCGCGCGACAACAACTCCTCGATAACACCTATATGAGCCAGTCCGCGCGCTCCTCCACTGCCCAATACCAATGCAATCTTCGGCTTTCTTCTTTTCATCATTACCAGATTTGTTTATGTGTAGATAAAATTAGACTTTCTCTCCGATGTAGAGAAAAGCCAAGAGAACGATTTAAAATGATTAACTCGTTTTTTCATCTGTTGACAGATTGTTTTGAAACATTTTTGGGAATTTTGCACCCTATTTTAATCAAATTCTATGTCGCAAACACAACGCAACTCCCGCTTATTCATACTTCTTTTCATGGGTATGCTGTCGGCCTTCGGCCCCTTTGTTACCGACTTTTACCTGCCGGCTCTGCCCCAACTCGTCAACGATTTCAATACAACTACTTCACTGGTACAACTCACGCTCACATTCAGCATGCTGGGTCTGGCTGTGGGACAGATGATTATCGGCCCGCTCAGCGACAAGTTCGGGCGACGCATCCCGCTGCTCCTGTCGCTCGTGCTCTTTGTTGTCTCTACCATTGCCTGTCTTTACGCCGACGACATACACACCTTTATCGTGTGCCGCCTTATCCAGGGATTTGCGGGAGCCGGTGGACTGGTCATCTCCCGCTCCATCGTTACCGACCTCTATTCCGGCAATGCATTGGCACGTACCTTCTCACTCATGGCGGCCATCAACGGAGTAGCGCCGGTAGGCGCTCCGGTATTAGGGGGCGTCATGCTCGAATGGACCGACTGGCGAGGCATCTTCGTCATACTCCTGGTTATCGGCATCATACTCACCCTCATCGGCTTTGCTCAGAAAGAGACTCTCCCGCAAGAAAATCGCTTCAAAGGGGGTGTGCTGTCGACCTTTTCGCAACTTATTCCCGTGCTGCGCAACCGAAAATTTACCCAATACCTGCTCATACAAACCTTTGCCATGGGTGTTTTGTTCAGCTACATAGCCGCCTCACCATTCATTTTTCAAGAACATTATCAAATCTCCCCTCTCCTATACAGTATCTGCTTCGGAGCAAATGCCTTTGCCATCATGATAGGATCGAGCGTGCTCACGCCCCGCTTTGCCAATGCATCGATAGCCCTACGCGTCGGTTCTACAATATTCTTTGCCCTCGGACTCGCCACGGCAATCGCCATCATGGGCAACCTCTCTTTTATCGTAGTCGAAGGGTTACTCTTTATCACGATGTTCTTTTTCGGCATAGTAATGCCCACCTCTACCGCACTTGCCCTCGATCTCGAACGCAAGAGTGCCGGTAATGCCTCGGCCCTGTTGGGATTTACGCAGTTTCTCTTCGGCGGTATCGTTTCGCCGCTCACCGGCATGGGCAACATTCTCCTCTCAACCGGCATCATCATTGCACTTTGCTGTATTGTCATGTACACAATAAGCCGCGCTGCCACACAAAAGTAAACATTCTACTTTTCATGCCAGATTTCACATCGGCAAACAGAATTTCATTTCAGCCGAAAGGTTCATAGTAGAAAATTTACCATGAATCTTCTACCTATGAATAATAAATCTACTGAAAATCAAAGATATGGGGCAACAGAAAAGAATAACAACTCTCATTGAAAAACAAAAAAGGTTGACGATATCGTCAACCTTTTTTACGTTTGGAGGTTCCTAGCAGATTCGAACTGCTGTAAGTGGTTTTGCAGACCAGTGCCTAACCTCTCGGCCAAGGAACCTTGTTGCTATTGCGGTGCAAAGATAGACGTTTTTTCCGATTCTGCAAACAGACTACGATTTTTTCTTGACATTTTCTTTGAAACGCCCCTTCTTTTTTATCTCATAGGAGCAGCACGAGGCCGATGCACAACCGCAGCAGCCGCTGGGACAGGACGAAGCTTTTCTCTTTGCCATTCGCACCACATGGTACACGACATAAGCCGCAACGGCTATTCCTATGACTATGACTATAACTTGCTGTATCATATCAAACAAATAGTTTTCCGATGTTGAATACTAAAAACGCCACCACCCAGGCAAATGCCGTATTGTACACCATGGAGAAAATACCCCACCTCCAACTTCCTGTCTCTTTCACTATGGCTGCAACACTGGCCAAACAAGGGAAATAGAGTAATACAAATACCAGGAATGTAAGAGCAATAAGTGGTGTAAAGTCGGACTTTCCGGTTTCGGGATTGGGCATGGTGAGACGTTCACGCAAAGAAGCGTCGTCTTCGGTAAGGTCTGATTCACCTGCATACAGCACACCTATCGTACTGACAACAATCTCTTTGGCTGCCACACCCGAAAGAAGAGCTATATCAACTTTCCAGTTGAAGCCGAGCGGTTCCATGACCGGTTCGACAAATTGACCCAGCCGTCCCAAATAGGAATGTTTCTGCTGCTCGGCAATCGTCTCGGTCTGCCCAGTTACCGGGTCGACCTGAGGACGCGGATAGTAGCTCAGGAACCATATCACAACGGCTCCTACCAGTATGACGCCACCCATCTTGCGCAGATACTGCTCGGCTTTTCCCCACATATGCAACAACGTTGCTTTCATGGTGGGAACACGATAGGGGGGTAATTCCATGACAAAGGGTGTCTCGTCTTTCTTAAAATAGAAACGACGCAACATACGAGCCGTCAATATAGCGACTATTATTCCCAGAATATAGAGTCCTAAAAATACAAGGCTGGCATACGCCGAAAAGAAAGTCCCTATCATCAGTACATAAACCGGAAGTCGGGCACTGCACGACATAAAGGGCGTGATAAGTATGGTAATGATGCGACTGCTACGGCTCTCAATGGTGCGGGTGGCCATAATGGCCGGCACATTACAGCCAAAGCCCATGATGAGGGGAATAAACGACTTGCCGTGTAGTCCCACCTTGTGCATGATCTTGTCCATGATAAAGGCGGCTCGCGCCATGTAGCCTGAGTCTTCCATAAAGGAGATGAAGAGGTAAAGTATGAGGATGTTGGGGAGGAAGACAATGACACTACCCACACCACCAATAACCCCATCGATGAGCAGGTCTTTCAGCGGACCAGGAGCCATAAACCGTTCGATAAGGCTGCCCAGCGCATTCACACCCGACTCTATCCATTCCATGGGATAGGCACCCAACACAAAGGTTGCCTCGAACATAATCCACATCAGGAAGAGGAAAATGGGGAAGCCATATATTTTATGTGTCACCAGCGAGTCGATAAGGCGCGTCGTCTTGAACTCATTGCGTTTGCCTGGCACCAGTGTCTCGTGCAACGCTCCTGAAATGAAGCCGTACTTCTCATTGGCAACAGCCGCCTCGATATTCTCACCCAACGTATCCTCAATGCGTTTATCTTCTTTATCGCGCAATTCGATCCATTTGGCGTATTGCGGCTCCTTCGACAGGAGCTGTTCTATCTCCTTATCACGTTCAAGCAATTTTATGGCCAAATACCGAGGAGAGAGCGAATAAACCGATTGCGCCTCTTTCTTGATGGCATCTTTGACAACCGTAATGCCACTCTCTATAATCTGTCCATGATTGATGTGTATATGGCGCACAACGGGATCTTCTCGCTCATAAACACGTATGATGGTATCGAACAAATTATGGATACCCCATCCCGTGCGCGATATGGTAGGCACGATGGGCACACCTATCATTTTTCCGAGCGTTTCATAATCAAAACGATCTCCACTCGACTCCAATTCGTCGTACATGTTGAGAGCCACCACCATACGGAGGTCCATGTCGATAAGCTCGGTCGTCAGGAAAAGGTTTCGCTCGAGATTCGAGGCAACCACGACATTTACCACCACATCGGGCTGTTTCTCGATAAGGTGTCGCCTCACATAGAGTTCTTCGGGAGTATAGGCCGAGAGCGAATAGGTACCGGGGAGGTCAAAAATATTAAACCGATATCCTTTATATTCGAAATGTCCCTGCTTGGCATCGACCGTCACACCGCTGTAATTGCCCACATGCTCATGTGCTCCCGAGGCAATGTTGAAGAGCGACGTCTTGCCGCAATTGGGGTTACCCACCAATGCAATGTTTATGACCTTACTCGATCGGTCGGCGGCTTTCTGCATCTGCATTTCTTCATCGACAACTACCTCGCCCGCTTCGGCCGGAAGCTGGTTACGAGCCTCTTCGAGTGTCATTACTTCGATAAGTTCTGCCTCACTGCGTCGCAAAGAAACCTCATAGCCCATGATTTCGTACTTCACAGGATCTTTCAACGGAGCGTTGAGCAAGACCTTTACCTTCTTGCCCCGCACAAACCCCATTTCGATAATTCGCTTACAGAAAGCACCGTATCCCAGCACTTTCACAATTACCACTTCTTGTCCGGTAGGTACCTCGGAGAGTCTCATATCGTATATCTTGTTTTTGACAACGGGAATGTTTTTGCAAAAATCGTTATTTATTTTTAATCTACATAGCAACTCCTGCTATTTATTTATACGGAATATAAATAATAACACATCAAAACACAATAAAAGCCTTTTTAAACAAACAAGAACTCCACCTTTCAGATTTTTGGATATATTTGTAGATATTCATCATTTTCCTAAAATCCGCAACTATCATCCAATACACGATTAAGGGTAGATTTATGAGTCGT